>LFCJ01001115.1_pt1 | contig 18189 bp, 20 predicted proteins | sample 643141 | NCBI WGS metagenome assembly LFCJ01 (sample SAMN03766243, study PRJNA286221) | soda lake metagenome | biome: soda lake; feature: Kulunda steppe; material: water; isolation source: sample B1-Br-g2 brine of Lake Bitter-1 | place: Russia: Kulunda steppe | collected 2010-07
GCATGATGCAGCGGTGGGGACTGAGTGCATAAAGCGCCGCAGCGGTGGAGGCCGGGTGCGTGATGCCGCTGTGAAAAACGAGTGCATGATGCAGTGGTGGGGCAGGCTAGACTAAAGATGTGAGGGTCCAGGCCACTGGCTGGATGCTTATGGTTACCCCACAAGGGTGGATTGCATGCCGCCGCAGCTGGGGCGCGGGTGTGCCCTGGCTCATCATACCTGGCTGGAATGTTGAGACTGTCAAATTCACATGCAGACAGATGTGCGTACACACTCAATTCTTGCGGTGTGCAGGGCACTGGCATGTACAAAAGCATGCATGGGCTCAGCCTGTGTGCGCCCAGTTTGCACACGCCCTGCGCATTCTGCACGCATGCAGAGGCTTGCATCTTGAACACCCTTACATGCGGGCGGTGAGGGGGCACTGTCAGGAGCACAGCGACTGTCTTTCCAACCAGATTCTGCCACCGGGTGCTCCAGGCTGCCTGATGCCTGTCATGCTGCCTGCTGCCTGCTGCCTGCTGCCTGCCTGCTGCCTGCTGTCTGCCTGCTGCCTGCTGCCTGCCTGCTGCCTGCTGCCTGCTGCCTGCTGCCTGTCATGCTTGTTTATCAGACAAACATGACAATGTTCTGCTCCGTCGTCGCTTGAGTGGGGGCAGGAGCACAGCGCCTGTCATCCACGAGCTGCATGTGGCCAGAGCGTCCTTTGGCGGGCACGGCCACAAAATCCTTAACCTTACCCAGAGGCATGATCCTGCCCTTGGGATGCACGCATCATGGACTGTCAGGCACTTGTGCAGCAGAAAGAGCAGCGCACCCCTTGCCTGCTTTGTTGTGCACCTTGACCCTTTTGCCGCGTGCGCTTTTACTGTGCAGGACCTCAACCCATATGCGGACACCATCTCAAGCACAAAAGGGCAGCAGCGCAGGATGCGCAGCCAACGGCCCATGCCCTCTGCGGAGGATGTGATGCAGAGTGCTGACTACAAGAACGTCGCGTTCCTGGAGCGCTTCCTTTCGCCCGCAGGGAAGATATTGCATAGGTGCGGGAGGGGGGTGCATGTGCTCCTTGTGCAATGAGGAAAGCACATGGGCTGCTGAGCGCAAGAGACATGATGTGTGACAAAGAGGATTTATAAGTCAGTCGGACTCTTGGCGACTGTGAGGCTCATGGTTGGCAACTGAGGTGTGCGTTGTGATCCTTTCTGTAGAGCGTGTGCGCCTGCAGGGGGAATTGAGGGTTTGCAGCTGAAGGTTGCACTTTCATGATGTTTCCTTCTGGAAACAATCAAGCAATGATCAGGCCTAGAAATGGTGCGCATTGGCTCCTCCAGTTGTAAAAAAGGTGGATATTCATGATTAAGGCATGTGCACTGTGTGATATGTGGGTACATTCAGGAGCCGACAATGATTTGCGGGCAATTTGTCTGACTGCGTTTGCGTTAGCGCAGTGCGGCTAGACATGTATGTACACAATTGTCAATTTGAGAAACAGACAAGAAGCACTGCAAATTATGGAGCATGGGTCGTCCGTCCGCTTGCCACGGCCAAGGTGCAGCACTAAGAACCCCCTCTCTTTCATGTGATGCCTGCCCGCTGGTCAAGCAATGCTCAAAAAAGGACATGTGGCCTTTTTTGCCCGTTTTTTAGTTTGGGGGATGAGAATGCAACCCTGTCCCCCATTGCTGAGGATGTTAATATCCCTCATTTCTTGTTTGATCAATGGTGCATTAGGCCATATCCTGAGTTAATGGCAATGATTGTCAAACCTCCCAGTCATGGTGTGCCCATAGTTCAGCCAGGCCCCTCCTCAAAGGCCACTACGGCAAGGGTCCAGGTTTGCTTGGAATTATCTGTGAGACAATGCCCATCTGCATCTCACTTTAAGCAAATTCCTGTATGCTGCTGTTCAATGTGCATGCAGCAAATCTACCAGGTTACCACCCCACCTGCAAGCTAAAGTAGCAAAGCAGGTCAGTGTTTGTGTTCTGATGATAAGGGAGAAAAAGCTTTACATGGATAGTGAGCATGTTCTTTGAGGTCTCGTGGCAGTGGTCTGTACAGAAAGGCAAATGATGCTGGCCTTCTCCTCCCTTACTAGGTGCTGACACGCATCATCACAATCTCTTGAGTGCCAAATTATTGTCATAATGTCACAAGTGTCTTTTTAGCGCTGCTTCAAAATCTGATGACTTCATTTCCTACTTACTAATACACGCAGATCAAGCTCGCGCGGAACATGGCTTTTATATCAGGGGAGAGCCTTTACGAAAAGCGCCACCTCAGATTTCTCCGTGAGGCTGAGGAGCGACAAAAACGATTATAAGATGCCTGTCTGAACACGTACTGCTTTGGGGCGCTGTAGCGTAGTAGGTTACGTCTTTCAGCATGCTGAACAAACAGGTACAAATATGATACATGTTTCATCACATTGCTATTTGCTGTCGGCTCCCACATGAGGGGCATCGTTGTATGGCACAGTGCTTGAGGTTTTGCAAAGGACAGGTGCTGTGATGATATTTGCAGCCATTGAATCCAGCTAAAGCAGTAAAGAAAAGAGAACAAGTGGGGATCTGGACCGTGGCTGGCAGCCCCTTGCTCCAGACCAAGGCCTTGAGAGCATTTTGTGTTTTGAAAGCGCAGTGGTAGTCAATTTGTGAGCATAACGCACTGAGTTAGCATGCAATTTTAGGGCTGTCTTGTGGATCCTTTGTGAATCAAGGCCAAGTTCTTTAAGATGGTACAAATTGTTGGGGGTGAAGATTTAACGTCCAGTGTAACCTTTCTGGCTTTCAAGCGCCTGCATAGAGTCTCCTTTTGTTTGCTAGAGGCCTGCAGCTGGTGACCATGTCTGGTGTCCTCACAGTATTTGACCTCTATCACGTATACCTCCCTCTTATTAGATTTGAGATCATGAGCTCCAATTGCAGGGTCTGCGCAATTCCCCATGAGATCTAGCATGCTGCACCTGATGAAAGAGAGGGGTGGAAGGTGAAATGATATAATGGGTATGGGAGTTACCTGAATGGCATCAGGGCGACTTGAGGTTAGCCTGTCTGACAGATAAACGGGCATCAAAAAGCCAGCCTGGCTGAGCTGGGTGATGTCCTATTATTAGCACGCTCATGAAGTTGAAGATTCTCTTGGGCCGAACAGTCAGTGCTGCCGGCATCTTAATAGACCAAACATTCTGCTAGAGAGCCTTTCCTGCTGGCTCTCATCATAATGATGAGCCTGCAGGCAATATGATGGCGTTCAGTAATAATATTGTGTTGACACCCTGCCAGGTCAGTTAAAGGGTATGAAGAGCACTGTTTGCTTGTTGACAATTGGATACTGAAGGCTAGAGGACTTTTAAAAGTGGACAGCATGTTTCTGATTAGAAAGGGCACCTGTGCCGCGGCAGTAGCAAAAGAAAGAAAGAAAAAACTACGCGAGCAGCAAAAAGCTCCTCACATCAATTAAGGAAAAGTAGCAAAAGGTACTGCGTTTTGTTTCGAGGGAGAGGTTGGACAGGCTCCAAAATGTGTACCAGGCACGGTGCTTTCTCAAAGGTGTGCTTGTTGGAAAAAGGTCCGTACCTAACTGGGCTGTGTTGCGAGAGTGTGGCCAGGAACCTCTGCAGCTTTATTGGTTCCGCGCTGCTGCCAAGTTTTTAAACTCTCTGCTTAGCGGGAATAGTAGCTTGCTCAGAAAGATTGCGCATGCGGATATTGCTCTAGGTGCTACCTACAGAAAGTGTTGGACTGCAAAGTTCATAGAGGCGTGTGTGGGTCTACGTGCAGCAGATACATATGCAAATTGCATTAAGGCTGCAACTCCCCGGGAGGGGCCCTCCCCCTACAAGACTTTGTGGTGTACTTGCGTGAGCGCTTGCGTGCGGTATGGAGGGAGCTGGATAGTGCAGATCCTAGGACACACGCTCAAAATCTGGCTACTTATCATACATGGATGGCCTTGCCTCTCCAAACTTTGGACGTTGAACCAAGCAATGTACGAGGCCCTTCCCATGTGTTGCCTAGGTACCTGGAGCTGGAACTAAGCAGGCATGTGCTTCGGAACATTGTGTTTTCGTTTGAGAGCTCATACCCTAAGAGTTGAAACCGGTTGTTGGCAAACCCACAATAGGATCTGTGACAAATGTGACTTGCATAATGTCCAGGACTAAAAGCATGTCCTTTTTTTGTGCCCTTGCTGGAAATGTGCTACTTAAGAACTTCTTAAATCTCCTTGAAGGAGATCCGAAGAACAATTTGCTGATTTTGCTGGTAGGACGTACATCGGAGACACAGGCACTTTTTTATTTTGAGAACATTGGAGCTGAGGATGTGAAATTGAATCTCTTGAAGCAGACATACAAATTATTCCTTATTCTCTATGGATATTTTTTGTCTGGCTGGCAATGTCCAGCAAGCCCAGCAGTCAACCCATCTGGCTGAAGGTCTAAACCCATTGTAACTTAACTTAGGCTGGAGAATGGTTCGCGTCTCTGAGACTTTGTGGATGTGCTTAACCTGATCTGATGGGAGCGGACATAGGCCAGAGTCTTGTTACACAAACACGAGAGGCAAAAGAGGCAGCATAAAAGTGCTCATTAATTCCTACAGAACACGGGCAGGCAGATCTTTTTGTACTGAAACAAAAGGAATATTCAACAAATATTGGTATCTATACAAGCAATGCCAGCTGGCTGCCAAGACCTCCAATCTCCAATAGCATCTCAAGGGTAACAATAAGTCAAATATGTATGAAGAAAGAAGCAGAGTTTCTGCCAGAGAGAAGCCAAAGATCACATTCAAAGTCAAGCGCGGTCTGAAAGCCACTTCAGATCACAAAGCAGATAGCAAAACAAGAAGATCTCAAAGCAAGCGGATAGCATAACACAAGATCTCAAAGCAAGCAGATAGCATGACACAAGATCTAAAACAAGCAGAACACAAGAAGATACCAAGGCGTCAGATTCAGGTCCATATGTTTGGGCATTTGCGGAGTCTAGCCCATCTCGCAGTCAACATCAGCCTAGTGTACCAGAATAAACCCTCTGGCCTGGGTCTAATTGCCTTGCCTCTCTTTATTCATGGGGTGAAGGTTTCACAAATATGTCAGCTACAACGCACAAGTCCTTCGGAAAGGACCACGTGTTTGATGGGTGCAGTGAAAAAGAACTTGCTGCTCATCTTCTACATCATTAGCATTGCACAAGTCACAAGTAGGGGAGGTATTGTGAGTCCAGGTCGCAGTCTCAATTCGTAGGGCGTGGGCACAAAGTGAAGCGTGCCACGCTGTGAAAAATGTGACGAGGAAGATCAAGGAGCATGTACCTAGGAAGGGTGCATGGCGAATGTGTGACCAGGACCCTCTTGGTAGGGAGGGCACACCATTGATGGTAAGTAGAGCGTTTGCTGTTGCGCGCTTGTGGATGCATATCAGAATAAGGTGTCCAATAATCCAAGTGCGTTTGTCTTTGACGTGCTCAAATTCAACATATTCAAACTGACAACAGGATCAGGTACTCCACTAACAATTCAACAATTCAAAACAGTGATGCTCCTTTTTCCCTGTGTCGTCAGGCTGATTGCCAAGACTAACGCATCCAAACCAGACTCGCGGCATGGTCATTCACAATTTCCTGAATTGATTTTAGGGACTGACTGCTGGCCTTTGTCTGGCATGGACCCCGCAGGAAGCAGATTCAGCTGAACCTACGGCAATAACGGAAGAATGGAAGAGTGTTATAAAATACCTCCCTAGGGAATGAGCCCCCTGACAAGATACACGATGTAGTTGGGCAATCCTCAGGCAGATGTGGCCTCAGCCTGGCAGCATTGATAAGCTTCGAAGCGACCTGCATCATTCGTGCAAAACAACGTACAAAAAGTTTAGCATGAAGAGAGCGTTCGACATAATCTTGCAACAATTAAGCTCATTCATCTGCAGTAAAACACATCACCAATGAAACCCCATGCCAGAAAAATTTCCTTGGTGCAACGCAGTACGCTTGGAGCCCTATGGCTGCCAGAAGCAAATCTCTTGTTCTGATGCATGGTGGGACAGTTCTCAGGCAACTTTGTGGTGTTGAAGCCATGTCTGGGCCGTGCCTGCACCAATGTCCGCAGGTATTGTGCACGTTTCTGGTTCATCCATCCACTCCTGCACTTGCGGAAACGGCTCAAGTCTCAGCAGCAGCTCTCAGCTGTGCCCATATGCGCAAGCACCCTCACACCTATTTAACAGCACCAAACTGGCAGCCCACACCTCGTTTAAGCCAGTGCGGCGCTTCTCTGACAGTAGGAGCACCCCATAAAGGAATTGCAGGTACACGGTGCGCACAGCAGTGAACTCGGCTTCACCCCGCGTGTAGATCCCGCGCTCATGCATGGTGCCGGGCGAGCAGATATAGCAGTTCCAGCAAGACCTGCAGCTACTGCGCCTGCCACACCTGAAGCACCTGTAGCAGTGCATGGGCAGCATGCTGAGATACCTCAAGATTGTGCTGGGCCACCAGGAGACGAGCAATTCTAGTGATGGCAAAGGGCACCATGTCATAAGGATTTTTCAATCAAAAAGGGTGCCTTGGGAGCAAAAGAGCTCACGTGTGCACCTGAGCCACACCAGACTCATGGCACAGGACGGCATAACAGTGCCAGCAAACTGCTTTGGGCAATTCCTGCGTGTGCTCCAAGGATACAGATGCCCAGCAGGCTTGCCACGCGTGCACACACACACACACACACACTCACATCCAGGCCACAGGTCCTTTTTTGCTACCAATCGTCCTCATGCCCTCACACCACTCAAGCCCTTGCGCTGAGGAGGACCACCTTTCGCCTTACCACAGTAAAATAACATGGTTGCAATAGAGTGATGGTAATAAGCTGCCTCATTTCAGCGCAGTCCTGCCCAGAGTCCCTCGCAAGCAATGAGTCGCATGCATCCAGAAAACAAATGCTTCTTAGCCATAAGCCCACCTGACAAAGCTCTTGCACTGGCTGCACCGCATTAATACCTTGCCTTCAGGCCTTAAGGGCTTGCTGAGGTCTATTTCCGCAAGGCACCTACACACCAGATACAGTTCATGGATGCAGGAGCGTATCTTGAGGTCAAAAATTATTTTGCAGTTCTTGACAACTGTGTGGTGCCCCATGGTCATGCTGTAATTAAAAATACCAACTTGTGCCCATCGAGCAAAGTCTAGGGGTGCAAGCTTGCAACACGGCCTTGAATCATGGATGGTAAAAAAGTTTCCTGGTTGTGACTTGGCAAACAAGAAAGCGGATGTGTTCATTGCTTTCCCTGTATATTTCAAATGCCTGGCTCATCAGCAGAATGCTCCTCTTGTGAAGACGACAGCAACAGGCAGACTGTAAGTACCTCGAAAAAATGATGTCAATGTCTGCCTTGGAAAGCCTTTGGTTGTCGATTAGATTAGCATCCTTTGTCATGAGGAAGAACTGTCATGCAAGTGCAAAAAACGGTGTCGTGCATGCTCAACTCTGCCGCAAGCAATATCAACACAACAAGCAGCCAGGCTGGTCGAATCAGCAACAGCAGCTAGACACCAAATGGCTCAATACCCCTTGTTTGCAAGTTTCTGCCTGGCATACTGTTCTGTATATATAGAGCAAACCTGTCTGCCTTTCTGCTTGAAGCTAAAGCCTCCAGGCCATCTCCTAGTTGCATGGGCTTCCAAGAGGAGCCAGTAGCACTGTGATGAAGGCACACTCATCGCACTTGCATGCCATGTGTCCAGCTTCTCGATACTAAGACATCAGATCAGGACATCGCCATGATGCATTGCTGGATGTTACACTCTTGTGTTTGTACCACCGGACAGGCAACTGCAAGGTTTACCTGTCCTCTGAGCATTTTGCATGCTGGTCGGTTAGGCCAGTGAACAGGCGTGTCTTCTGTCGTCCGAGGAGAGTGGTCAGCCGCTCGTGGGGATAGGGAGTGATACACATTAAACGCCTCAAACAAGTCTGACACAGCAGAATTGGAAGTTAGGAATATCACTTGCGCCCCTGTATGATTTAGACGAAATAGCCTTGCCCTGGCCTGACATCAGTGAGTTGCACAGTGGCATACACACAAGGTGATCTTGTGGTATTCATAAGGTGATCTTGATGTGTTGATTGCAATGACACATAGTGAGGCTTGATAGCCATAGCGTGCCTCCAGATAATTATTGAACTGGAGCCTTAGGTTTGCGCGCACGCGTTGACCTTTGATGTGCGGAGGTGTGCGTGTATGCATGCATGTGTGTGCATTCCTATACACACTCTTAAGCGAAACAAGACAGGGACAACACAAGTCCAGGGGCTACTCAGTATTGAGCAAGGTTATACATTTTGAGGCACAAGCTATCCATCACGCAACCTGTCAGCAAGCTTTCACAGTGCGTGTGCATCATGGCAGACGGGTACCGCAACCAGGTGATTTGCAACAGCATGCAATGAAGACGATGCTTACTCTCAGATGAAGGAGGGTGCTCCACATTTGGTCTTGACAAGCCAATGGACCCTCCTCGCTTGTTTGCATTGTATGCAGAACATTCAGCAACGGTAAGGCTCGAGGTGCTGTCCTTGTCACAAAGTGTAACACGCGCAATGCCAGTGTATAACACTCACATCCACAGAGCGCGCTCAAAATTTTGTCCAAAACTGAAGACATTGGAATTCCCATGCCTTCTGAGGCAAGCAAACCTGCAGACATGCCCATACGCATAGGAGCCTGCAGATTCGGCAGCATGCATGCTACACACCAGAGGGCAAGTCCTTCCGTAGCACAAGGTCCCTGTAGTAGTAATAAGAAAACTCGTCCAATGAAAGTGCGTCATCACCGTCCATGTCAGCCAGGTCAAACAGCTGCCCAACCAGGGAGGCACGATGACTTTCAGGCACGCCCTGCATTTGTCAGCCGGACAGTTTGATAGGTTGGACAAGGCAGAGCACGAGCGCGTGCAGCTTGGCACAAAGGCTGACACAGGGCCAGGCACACTCTGGCCTGCCCTTGGTCTGGGCTTCCTTCCTACCTGGATCCAGCATGGCCGATGAGTAGGGCTTTTTTGGGGTATCTAACCATTGCTGGATCTAACTTGTAACCATTGCTGGATTTGAGAGACAGGGCGTCTCCTGATGCATTGCAGATTGGCGTCGTGATCACGTTGCTCTGCAAAAGCCTTCCTGATTCTATGTGCGCGCCATGTGCATTGTACATACAATGTGCGCCAGGCAAATGCAGGTCCAGGACAAAAACTGAACCAGGTGCAGACCGGAGGGCAGGGAGGGTGAAGGGGAAGAGATTGCGCATAGATGCAAGCACGGCGCATTGTTTGACGCACGTCCAACCACGTGTGCTTGCATCTGCGCGCACAGCCCCTTGACCATGCCCTCATCCGCCAGCGCCCGGGCCCCGCCCCCTCACGCCATCACTGTTTGGGGTGCCAGTCACATGTCATGCGGGGCGGTGCGCCACACAGCAGCTGCAGGGGGGCGCCTGTGCGCAGTGGCCGACACTGAAGGAGCGGACCAACCTGGAGCTCGTGCGAGTACGGGTCGGAACACAATGCGCCCGCTTGCTCCTGTGCCTGCCCATGACAACAGAACACCACCGATTCCAAAACTGGCACCAAACCTCACGCAGGGGCGCAGTCGGGGGCGCCAACGGGGCACCCGGTCGAGGACCTAAGCACACAGGGACACGGGATGAACCCTTGGCCTCAGGCAAGCTTTAAGGGCAGGTGCTTGCTCATGGGCAGACAAGCACCTGCAACCTGCCAATGCCCCCGAGCATGGCAGTAAAGTCGTCTCTTGTCAAAAAGCCTTTCCTGTAAGCATGTCCAGCGCGAGTGAAGTGTCAGACTTTCCTGCTGCTTGGGAAACAGCTCACATGGGATGCGTGGTGAGAAACATGCACTAAATGTGATGCTGCCCACACAAGTGCAAGTCATCGCCCGCAGTGCAAAAGGCGCCAATGGAATCAACACTGCAGTCCACATGCTGCATGTGTCTGCCTTACAAGCCGCAACAGTACAAGCTCCGACTGCTTGTTGTAGCCATGCTTGCACACACAAGTACCCACAATGGCTGACATGACAGCAAGATGGCTTGGATGAGCAAGCCAATTGCAGAAACAGGCCTAGGAAGAGCAATGCATGGACGAGCAGGCTAGATGCTCTGCATCACCTTTCGCTGTCAAAAAGGAGGAAGAGGCTCAGGGCATCTGTGGACCCCTGCATGCGCGCCCACAAGGACAGTCTTTCTGCTTGTGCTTACCACAAGCACGTCACACATGCGACCTCATGTGAGCCCCTGCAGCCCAGCGCATCACTTGCAGCCCCCTCAGGCACAGTTGCAAGCGCACTTACGGCTAGTCAAGCATAGCAGGCACGCATGAAACAATGTGCTGGGCAAGAGCAAGCTTGCTGGTGCGCCTGCCTCACCTCAGATATTAAACTGTCATAGTACTCTCGTTCTTTTGTGCTGAGAGGACGCTGCCCTGCGTAAGCAAGCAAGCGAGCATGCAAGCCAAAGATCTCACGCTTCGGAACTGAGACCCCATGAGGGAACCCGTGTCTCAGTTTTTCGTGCGCGCATCTCTGCGTGCAGGCCTTGCCTGATCAAGGCTGCTGCCCCTTGCCCCTCTCTCATTACCGAAACACTGACAGCAAGCATTTGTCAACCAGCAGCGCTGCACACCTACGTGTCTGCCACTTTCTGGCACTACAGGCGTTTGGACAATTACTGCTGTGCAAGGCCCTAAGCCAGGCCCCGCTTCAGCAAAGGAGTTGTGGCAAGCTGTGGAGCAGCTGTTCTGCCTTGCCAAAACAAAATGGCAACACATTGCCAGATGAAGGCTGCTGCCACTGTGCTTAATGGAGGGACCCACCCTGACTGTGCTATGCCTACCCTTGGCGTCAGGGGACTGGCACATCTCAGGATCGGATAGCTCGCCATTAGAGCAGCCGTCATCAGGGGCAGCCAAAGATGAGATTGAAGCGGCAGCTGCAGTGGCTGCCAAGTCCACCTCCTCCGCCGCTTCTTTTGCTTCGATTGCGGCAGCTCTGGCCTCTGCAGCAGCCTGCTTGGCTTGCTCAGCTGTCGCTCGTGCGGACTCCAGCAGCTTCGCTGCTCCTGCTGCCTTGGCTGCGGCCTCTCTTGCTAATTCCACGGCCACAGACTGCCGCTCACGAACGGGTTGCCAACAAGACTGAGCCTGCACAGCGTCTGAGCCCCGACTTCTACTGTGGGAACTACACTTTTCAGAGCATGGGCTGCTGGAGACTGAGCGATTGCTGACTACATCTCGCTGGTCATGTTGTTGCTGCCTGGGAAGCTCGTGCTCTCTAAGCTCTTGTTTCTGGGTGTTCTGCTGTGCTCCTGATGATGTTTCTGATGAGCGTGAAGGTGATAAAGCTTCCTCAGACAACGAGGTCGAGGAACTACGAGAAGGCATCATTGCGAGTAGCAATGCATCTGGTGGGCCGTAATCCTTGAGCAAGTATTTTATTCTTATTTCTTTTTCAAGACATTTATCATTGTGCTGTGTGTGATTTAAATGACTTACATGTGACCACCGATTCTTCATCCATAACATATATCCTCATGTGCCAAGTACATCAGGCTATGAAATAGCCGCTATGTTCATCAAGACGCAGTCCTGAATGCAGCCCGCGCGTGGAAGGCTCTTCGCAGATATTTGCCTCGTCTTTTGTCTCGCAATCCTTCTCATTACGTGGGCTATGAGCACGCTGTCTCTCTTAGCCAGGATGGCCGTCGCGTAGAGGGATGGAGGAGGACGCCCAAGATTGCCTCGTTCACGAGGCAAACCAGCTCAAGTGCGTTCGGCGTTCGCCAGCCCATATCATATGTATTAGTCAATGCAATGCAAATAAGGTTGCCCAAACCTGCGCCATCGTTGCACGAGGGGTTGATGCTCAAGCTTTGGATGCTCATGCAGGATTCGCCAGTCGGGGCTAGCATGCATTAAGCAGGAGGTCAAGGTCTGGCGATCAAGGTTTGACACGAAGCATGTTCCATCTGGGCATATCCCTGCCAACAAAGCAGAGTAGGCTTAAAAAAGGAGCAATGCATAGTTGAGATGAACAGATGACATGAGATGGGCCAGTTGACACAAGTACAGCAGCTGCAAAAGTGTGCCCTGTGCCTGATGCGGAGAGCAACAATAAGTCTTATAGCTGAGTTATGGTGACAACTTTGAATTTCCTGCTCTGTTGCTCTGCTCTGCTAGTGTTGTGTATTTGATTGAAGCTTGCAAGCGCCTGTTGAAGGCTGTTACAATATGACATAAACATCAACTTTTGTCCTCAGTGACTTGTTGATAAGCACACTGAAGGGGGAGCCCTTCTCTTAACACACATTGGAGAGAGCACGGCAAGCATGATCTGGCAGTGCAAGTGCGTGCATATGTCATCCTTTTGTGCATTGAGGCCCTAGGTAGTCTAGACAATGCCTAGCTAGTGGACCCTTCTTATTGAGCATGCACACTGCTGAAATTGAATGCCTTGACAGGGTCCTCGAAGTCAGCAATCAAACATATGATTCTGACTCATATTTTGACTGATACTCAAAAGTCAAAATTTGCGAATCACACATTCTGACTCATATGTTGGCAGGCACTCTAAGTTAGAACTGTGAGTGATTCGCAATTTTGACTTACAGATGATCCCCGATCATTAGAGGAGCATCTTGTTTCTCACTGCAAGAGCGTTGCAAACTTGCAGAAAATCGGTTGGCTTTTTGCTGGGTTTTTTGCTGCCTTTTTGTCTAAATTGGAGTTGCCAAGTTCTTGAGGCAGAAAAACATCAATTTTTTGTGTCTTTGGTTTTCAAGGTTTTGCTGCATTGTTTCTGAGCTGAGCAAATTACCATTGGTGTCCATTCATTCCTCGATTTCAATGGGCAAACAATCCTGTTGCTAATGTGCCAGAGCACACATGAGGGCCACTCCCAGTCGGTCAGCACTGGCACGTTAAGGAAAGGTTATTGCCTGAATGCGTGCCAGCAAATCTGGAACCTGCCAGGCCTACAACCCATGAATGACTTGGTAGAAAGGATGACACAAACAGGCCAAGCACTGAGGTAAAGTTCGTTGCTAGCTAGGGCAGGCATCCATATGGCCTCCTTGGTAGGTACTTCTATGTAATACGGCGGGACTGGTGCACAGCAACGCCTTTACCACAATGCTAGTCCTTTGCACAATCAGCTATATTGCTTGAAGGTTCAAGACTTAGGCGGGGGCGCTGGAGGCTGCGACTGGCTCCCTGTAAATTGGAGAGGTTACCTATGCCATAGGTGGTTGGTAAGATGACTAACAGAGGTTTTACTCCACTCGCAAAAGGTGAGAAGTGAGAGAGTTTTGATTTGTCAGAAGGTATCGATTACAGAAAGGAAAATCAGACTAATCCACTAAGTTAAGTGCTAAGATAGCTTCAAAAAGAATACCTAGACGAAAGCATGCACTATGCTATGCACAAAGCAAGTCAGATTGTGTGCATGATCATGACTCATGATTCATGAGACATGCTCGACAATTGAAGGGGGGATGCAAGGTTAAGGGCGAGCCTCCCTGATAGTACCTAATTGCCTCTTAATAACAGTAATAGCACTGCTGGTCAGAGTACAGAGGCTGGCACGCTGGAGCGAAAAGGATTTTAAACCAGTACCAGTCATGAATTTATGGCCCTCTTCTTGATTGCAGAAGCCAACAGCTACTGGTGAATATTTTCATCGTACACACTTCCACTTGCCTGGTTTGTGTGCATTTGACTGTGGTCACAAATCACAGCATTGCATGTTGGATCCAAAGCCTATTCAGATAGAACGCAAGCATGGTCTGGCCACACAAGTTGCACTCCTCCTCTTGCGCATTCAGGCCTCGGGATGCCTTGCCATTCAAATTGTGGCCATTTGTTTATGGGCTTGTGTTGGCCTCCCCAGATCAATATGTAGATAGCATTCAAATGTGGCCATTTTTCCATTTTGTGCCATTTTTCTTACAAGGTTGGGTCATGCCCGACCTCCCCAGATCAATATGTGGATAGTATTAGCAATCAGACGAGAGCAGAAACGCAAACGTGATACATGATTTGCTGGAGTAAAGCACTTGTAACAGGACACCAAAAGCAAATCTTTCAAGTTTCATCCCTCTTGCTGATGCTTTGAAGTCTTCATGCCGTTATCTTTTAATCCTTGACCTTTTCAACCAGCTTTTTTTGTCTATCACCACCAATCTCACAAAACTTTAGAATGAGACACAAAGCATAGCAAACAAGACCATCTCCCAACCCAAAATAGGTCAACAACTGCTTGCTCGTAAATGACCAATCTAAATCATAGGCTGCTCATAGTTAATACAAAAGATTGAGGGTGCGTCAAACAAATTGCAATTGTTTCTGCAGGAATTGCTTCATGAAATCCCCGACCTGAATGGCAGGTAAAAGCCTGTACCCGCAACTTTCTACAATCTCCTTCATAACGTCTAAGCCCATGAGCCTCCACCTCTTGGAGTCGATATCTCTGAGTAGCACTTGGACACTTTCCTTCCTACAAGTGTGTTTGTAGGCACGTGTGCATGCTGCATTTTGTTGAGACTGTGTATGATTGTGTGCCATCACATGAATGCATGCGTGCATGTATCTTCTTAATTAATGCTGGAAGCATCACTGCCTGCATCTTGTATGGAGATATGTCAAGACTTGCTTGCACTGCACTTGCACAGCAAATTGCCCAAGGGTCTTTCAGAATATGCACTCATCTTTGTGTCTAACAACAATGGCATCAGGCAAGAGTGTTGATGTTAATAATGGCACATGCCGTTATTAAAAGGAAAAAAAAGGTCGGGAAAGAAAAAGAGACTGAAACAGGGGAGTTGCACACATGCATTCAGGTCACAAAAGTTCAAACTCGTCACAATCAGGCTCACACATGAGGTACTGCGTCTTCTCAATGCGTATTGAGCCATAACAACCCAAGCAGAGCCAACTTCTCCTCCAATTCACCACCATTGCACCTTGTATGACACAAGATGAGTCTGGATGCTGATGGTTAGGTCTAAAGGGGTGCATTCTTAGACACATTTTGACCCCAAAGGCTTTACCCAAGGCAAATGGCTTAAAATGCAAATCTCACCAACCACCGAGTCTTTACAATTCTTTTACTGTTCACTACATGAATATCACAGCACCAAAAAACATGAAGTAATTTTCAGTGGATGATCTGATTTGGAGAATTGGGTGTCAAAAGTAGGGTTCATGCTGCAACCAATGAGGCATGAGCCCCTTGGTTGGCACCATTTAAGCTCAGCTGCTTTAGAACCTTGAATGTTGGGCTATATGCTAGTGGTAAGCTTGAAAGGTGCCAACCAAGGGGGACATGCTCCAGTGACATTTGAAAAGCATACCCCTATTTGGGCCTTAGTTGTACCCCCATTGGCATTGCACGCGATTAAGCAGCCACGAATGTGCACACATACGAGCAGGCGTATTCTGCTGGAGTTAATCCCAGTACCACATAACGTACAGTATGCACTGGAGCATGCTTCCCAATGTGTTATGAGTTGTAAATCATACCTTCTTTGACATGTACGCACATACCCACAAACACACACATGCATGCACACACTCACAAGCAAGTATAAACACCACACATACACACCCACCTTGCCTCAGATGTTGCACCTCCCGCCTTAGCCTCCAGAGCCTCCAGCCATAGGGTGCTCGCTTTGAAGAGCTTTTTAATTTTGTCAAATGCAGGCGCACTAGCTGCAGGGGTGATCTGGCTGATTTGCTGCTTGCCCCAACCTCCGCCCCCACCCGCACCACCCTCAATCCCCATGTTTTGGCGGTATTCGCTTGCCATACGGGCTGCTGAGAGTAGGCATGTCCAGCCACGGCACGAAAACGCACACAGAAGCTCCAGGGTTGGTGCATTTGGGGCAGGCAAATGGGGCTGCTCAGGGCTACCGCTGCCGCTGCTGTCACTGCTGCCGCTGCTGCTGCTACTGCTGCTGCTGCTGCTGCTGCTGCGACAATACATTACAGCAAAGACCAAGACTTATTTTGTGAGAGAGAAGAAGCAAGGTGCATCCATGCCAGATGAGGTCAGGCACGCAGTTTAGGTGTATGCTTCCTGAGCATTCCCATCACGGTGCTTTGAATTTTCACTCATGCAGTTGACCAATCTTCATGCACACTCAAACCACTCACGGACTGGCATCACCACCCAGCAGCACTTCAAACAGATGCTGCTTAGCGTCATGCGCGTGTTTTGTGTGCATTTGGCCTTTTGGGGACGTGAAAAGAAAAAGAAAATCTACGCAGGCAGTGAAACCACTCCCTACATCAATTAAGGAAAAGAAAACACATTGGCAAAGAGCCGTGAGTCTCCTCCACGGGGGAAAAGGAAGAACTAGTGAGGATCAGGAGGGTGATTAGCCGCCCCCTACTCCAGACCAAGACCTTGAGAGCAACTGGATTTCTCAAGAGCGCATCTAGTTCTTGTCAGTTTGTGTGCATAGAGCACAGAATGGGAATGTAATTGAGAGCAGTCTTGTGGGCTTTTTGTGTATCAGGAGCTCTTTGAGATGACTTATAGTATGTGAGGTATAGATAGAGCCTCCCAAACCAAGAAGAACGGTGTAAAGGATAACTTTCTTTGCCTTCAAGTGCTTACAAAGAACCTCGTGTTGTTTTCTAGAGGCCTTATGAACCTCCACAGACAAACTGCTTCAGGAATTGGTGTTGGCCGAGGATGTGGCTTCATTTGCGCATGTGTGTCAGAGATGCACAGTCACAAATGATCTCAACAATTGCACATTTCATGCAGGAGGGCTTGTGTGCTTGCTCCCTTTGTCATGCTCATGCATGAATGCATGTGCACCAAGAGCATGGTGCTTGAACGTGCGCACTTCTGTGTGACATTGTTGAGCTGGCACAGGACGCCTGAGCAGCCACGCACCTGCAGCACGGCGGGCGTCCAAGCAGCCAAGAAACAACGTCCAAGCGATGTCCATAGCGCATGGCCCAGTGCAGGCATGTGCTGCCGGTGCTCTCGGGCTGCAGCAGCAACTGTTGCCACGTGTCGTGTGGCAAATACTCGCGTATCGCTCCCATGACATGCACCTGTGAGTGGGCAAGGCAAGTATACAAGCTGTCACCTTGGGTGACCCACCCTGCATATTGTGCATCAACCAGCCAATCTGCATGAGCTGCGTCTGTTTGGCGAGCCTCAAAAGACAGGACGCCGGGGATTGGGCAATACTCTGGTCCTTATCTGTGTTCGGACACCAGTAGTGATTTGCAGCCTTACAACAAGGGGTTTAGCGAGTGCCAAGCATGGAAAGTCACCAAAGAAAAACAGGATCACACTGAAGACCCAGAGCGTCATCAACATGCTTGGGCAAAAGCTTAGGGGGTCTCCAAACATGGCCGAGTGACCTAGGCTGGCACAAAGGAATCTGGCAGTGCGACCAAGGCTGGCACACAAACATCATGGCAGCGCAGCCTGGGCGCACAATTATCAAGGCAGTGCAACCTAGGCTGGCACAAAAGCATCCGGCAGTGCAACCAAGCCTAGCACACAAACATCATGGCAGCACAATCTAGGCCAGCACAAAAGTCAGGCAAGGCATGATTAAGAGTCTGCTGAGCAGAGTCTGCTCAAAGTCCCTGATCCCTCAGGAACTTCAAACGAAAGCTTGAGAGTTTGTGCACTGTATGCATGGCTTTGTACATGTTTTTGCGCGTAGACTGGTACACGCGTGCAAGATTGGCCTACCTGCCATATCTCAGGCATGGTCTCCCTTGTCTCATCCAGGCCAAGCAGCGCGGCCTCCATGCTTGGCGCCACCATCCAGTGCGCCAACGCTGGAGGACAAACGCAAAGCATCAATGCAGCTATGAACATCGCGCCCAAAAAAGTGCGCGATCAACGTAAGAAAGCCTAAAAGTGGGTCTCATTTGGCAACCGCTGACTGCCTAAGGCATGGCAGTGGTCAACATCTTTTGTGGCTCAGGCGCAGTCAGGCTCAGGCGCAGTCAAGCTTGGTCAGGCTCTGGTACAGTTACGCTCAGGCACAGTCAGGCTCAGGCACGGTCAGGCTCAGGCACAGTCAGTCTCAGGCAGGGTCAGGCTCAGGCACGGTCAGGCTCAGGCACGGTCAGGCTCAGGCA
>LFCJ01001120.1_pt1 | contig 18168 bp, 28 predicted proteins | sample 643141 | NCBI WGS metagenome assembly LFCJ01 (sample SAMN03766243, study PRJNA286221) | soda lake metagenome | biome: soda lake; feature: Kulunda steppe; material: water; isolation source: sample B1-Br-g2 brine of Lake Bitter-1 | place: Russia: Kulunda steppe | collected 2010-07
GAACGCATGCGAGGCCCCGTTCACCTAAGCACACGTACAACACCCACCCGCACCCACATCCACCAAAACACATACACACACAGACAGCAGGCAGACCGTGCAAGCTTCCTGCATGTGCAGCACCGCCCCGCACCGCGCCCGCCAGCCCGCCTGCCGCCATGCGCTCCCCGGGAGTGATGGCATCTGGCTGCTGAGCGACAAACAGCTTGAACGTGTCGTTTAGCGTGAGCTTGAGTGCGGTCTCGGGGGCGATCTTGACCACATTCGCACCGTTGCCTCGAAAGTACGCGCGTATGGAGCCTGCAATCGAAGGGGGCAAAATGCGGGCGTGCAAAGTTAACTGCCTGGCACTCCCCTGTGCCATGGCGGCCTTGTCCACTCAGGCACAGCAAGCTTCTCCTGTTTGGGCAGCGTGTCGTAAACATCAACTGCAGCAGGCCATGACTGCACACTGGCCATCGGGGTGCCAGTGAAGCAGGCGCCTGGTCTTAAGTAAGGAAGCTGCCTGCACACCATATCCTAGTCTACTGCTTTCAAGCTCGAGTGCCTGACCGGCATGCATTGGTGTGGTGTTGCTGGAAAGCAGCAGGCGTGGCTGAACAAGAGGTGCCACCGGAGTGCAGCGCCAGGGGCTCACCAGAGCAGCAAGCCTCAGAGGATTGTGGAGCTTCAGCGAGAGCCCGCTGTGCTGATGGGCTGTGTTGAGCCTGCACAGCACTTCCTGCGTGCCACCGCTACCAACGCCTGCGCGCATGACAAGATGCACGCCGCACCTTCCGAGTGCATCTTCGCTATGCCTTCCCGGATCGTCATCCCCTTCTTGCTGACGTCCTGTATCTGCATGATCATCTTTAGCCGGTCCATGGGTGCCGTGGAGGTGCGGCTGATGGCTCCTGCCAGGGCTGCACCCATGCAATGGAGGTTCCCAAGTGAACTGAGAACGTGCGTCCCAGGACGTGCGTGGGTCGTGGGACCCCGGGTCGGGGAGGTGCAGCTGGATGCGGTCAGAACGCACTCAGCTCAAGCAAGAACGCAATTTAACTGCATACATTCAAGCTTCACCCAAATCATCTTGCACCAAGTGGAATCGTTTCTCGAGCAGCTGCCCTGAAAGGCATATTTGTCCGGTGTCCGGAATCTAGAGTTCAGGGCTGTTCTTGCACGCCCAAGCCTTGCATGGGCTCTCTCACCTCCAGCAGCGAGCAGCTTGTAGACCCTCAAGCTGGAATGTCCACTGTTTGACTGCTGCAGACGCTGAATCCTCTTAGTGGCTTGTAATGCCTCTGAGCCAGGCCCGGGACCTGCCGCATACGGATCTGGGAGCGCAACTGGGAGCTGTTCCCTGACACTGGAAGCAACTTGCGAGTCTGAGCAGGCGGCAGTAGGGCTTGCATACTCACTCCCTGCCTTCATAGTGGCCAGTGAGGGTTAGGGAAGTGGATAAAAGCCATGAGAGCGGCGGAGGGAAAGAAAGACAGCTCGCAGCTGGTGGTAGCAAAAAACGTAATGATTTTTCACCAAAGCAAATATAATAAATGTTTAGCGCAGTCACTGAGCACTGGACAGTGACGGAAGTTCCCACCGCTTGGTACAATACAGGCACAGCCACAGCACTAAATTTATTTTATCAGGTTCAGCTAGTCCCCAAATTCTGAAATGGCTAGCGGACCGCGGCTCCAAATTGCTGGAGAGCGGCAAAGTGGCCAGGATGTACGTACCCAGAACGTGACAGCAGTATCTGCTGTGGCCAATATTGTCAAGAGCTCACTGGGACCTGTGGGCTTGGACAAGGTGCTTGGAGGACTCTATGTTTGTAGTGAACGCTTGCAGCAGTAGACACAGACATGCAGACAGAAGAGACGAGCACTTAGACAAGCAGCCAAGCAGACACGTATTCTTCAACATTAGCCATGTGCCAGGTGGCTCCGGACTGGCTGATCATAAGTCGCCATCCCCTCGCACTCACAGATGCTGGTGGATGATATTGGGGATGTGACAATCAGCAATGATGGAGCTACCATCCTGAAGCTGCTGGAGATTGAGCATCCAGCTGCTAAGGTCTGTTTGGGTGCAGAGGGTGACAGACAGCTCGCTGCTCAAAGGATCAGCTGTATGGCACCGCCCCTTGCAACCCCAACACCCTCACACCTACATCCTATGCAAACAGATCCTGGTGGAGCTAGCGGAGCTACAGGACGCGGAGGTGGGCGACGGCACGACCTCCGTAGTCATTCTGGCCGCTGAACTACTCAAGCGCGCCAACGAGCTGGTCCGCAACCGTATCCATCCCACCAACATCATTAGTGGATACAGGCTGGCCATGCGCGAGGTCGGTGGTCGGTCGGGAACGGGAGGGAACGGGAGGGAACTTGCACAGGGAGTGCTTCATGCACCTGCTGACATCTGCTCTGTTTTCCGTTTTCTTTCTATGGAGATGCACGGGGTTGCTGCTGAGAAACAGAGCAGGCCTAGACCTGGCGATCTACTGCATCTGGGGACCTGAATGTGCGCATGCGTGAAAACCCGGTTGCAGGACAAAGACGAGAATCATGCGCGTAACGCATGCTGTTGCGCGTACAACCCATGTCCACCGTAGCGCATGTGCCACTGCCTGCATGCTTGCACGTCATGCGAGTCGCACTGTGGTTGCACACTATTCGCAATGCAGAGCTTTCCTTGTTTTGCCCGGACATGCATGAGTGCATGCGTCTGCCGCAACTCAGCTTGCCCTCTTTCCTGGTGTTGGCGTGCAGCAATCGTTGCCTTATCATTTAGCGTGCCCAAGTCTGCAAGCGCGCATAAGTCAAGCACTCAGGGGCCATGCACGTGTGCCTGTGCAGATGGTGCTCACGGCTGAGTGGGCAGGCCTCTGTTCATGCCCATCCTGCCCCCTGGCTTTGCAGCAAATGTGCTCAACAGTCACCCACAGCAGACTTGCTGCCGCTTTTGGGGTGATGTGCACTCAGCAGCGCCGGTGCGCGCGCACCTGTGCTGCAGGCGTGCAAGTTCATTGACGAGCACATGGCCATCAAGACCGACAAGCTGGGCCGGGACTCCATCATCACCGCTGCCAAGACCTCGATGTCATCCAAGATTGTGGGCTCAGATGCGGACTTCTTTTCGCAAATGGCAGTGGACGCCATCATGGTGCGTGGACGCGTGTGTGGGTGTGCGCGTAGGTGGGCGCAGTCGTGCGCGGGGACCAGGCAGGGCGCAGGGGGGTGGGCGGGAATGCTTGCAAGCCTGCAAATGCAGCCTGCAAGCACTGTTCCTTCTGTGTGGAAGAGTGTGGAAGGTAAGGGGAAATTGTGGCAGTTGCATGCTGGGCCCTGCTTCCAGTCAGCCTGCCTAGCCTGCGCAGCGCTGGGACGCCTCTGCGGTGCGCTGGCGCGCCTGGCTGGGAGCAGATGCGCGCTTGCATCCAGCTCTTCCTTCCCCTTCCTGTCTTTGTGCGCGGCGCCCCCTGCCCCTCCTCCTTCCCTGCTTCATTGGGACCCAGTGCATGTGGGTGTGAGTATGAGCAGATTCTGCGCCACAAGCTGGAGCAGGATCTGCTGTGTGCTGGTCAGGTAGCGCTTGTGGGTGACAGAAGGAGAGCAGGATCTGCGCCACCAGCCATCAGGCAGCCAGCTCTGCCGCCAGCCAGCTGCAAGGCGCCACAAAAAATGGCTGGGCAGCAAATGCTGCAGCCTCCGGCGTCGCACGGTTGCTGGGCGGCCAGAGCCACAAACGCAAGCGCCCGTCCCTTTTGTTCACATGCCCTTCCGGACGAATGCCTAAGGCAGACTGTCGCGGTGTGGCGAACGTGGGATGTGGCAGACGGCATGTTGTCAGGCAGCTTCAAGCAGGCCCCTCTTCAAGGCCATCCATGTTTGTTTGCTCTATCTTTTATGTGTGCTCCGTTCCATGGCAGGCTGTGAAGGTGATTGACCCATCAGGCAACATCAAGTACCCCATCAAGGCCATCAGTGTGTTGAAAGCCCACGGCAAATCCGCACACGAAAGCAAGCTCATAGACGGCTATGCCATCAACTTGGGTAGAGCAGCGCAGGTGAGTGCGGTGCATGAGCATGCTCCAAATGGTGTGTGTGGTGGGAGCCGTGCATGAGCATACTCCGCATGGTGCGTGTGGGGGGTGTTGTGCTTGAGCACACCGCGTGGCACGTGTGGTGGGTGCCGTGCAGGAGCGCAGACCACATGCTGCGTGTGGAAGTGCCTCACGGGCCTCACAGATGGAGTTGAACTGGGGAATGGTCAAGCGCTGGGCGGTGTGATCTGCGAGGCACGGCATGTGCCCGATCTATAAATGGGCCTGAAGGGGGGAGGGGCGGGGGCATGCGCCAGGCCTCCATGTGCGCGCTGGATGTGCTTTTGGATGAGACGTGCGCATTGCTGGATGCGCTTTTGACTGAGACGTGTGCATTGCTGGATGCGGTTTTTGATGAGACATGAGCGTGCTCCAGTGTGGTGTGCAACCTTGGGGCAGGGCAGCATGTTTGAGCAGGTCTTATTGGAGGTGTGCGTCTCTGGTTGTGCGCACCACATGCATGAATGCAGCAGACGCCGTAGGTGCACCAGTAGGCACGCGGCAGGTACACAGTAACTGACATCACCGCAGGCACACCGGCAGGCACACGGCAAGTACACAGTCACCAACATCACTGCAGGCACACCTGTCGCCTCACCTGTGCAAGCACGGGCGCAAATCGCAAGAGTGCCTGCACACCCCGGGTGGGCTGCCTCGAGCTGTGGGTCTCCCGGAGGGTCCCCTTCGAGCGCATGCAGCTGTGTGCAGCTCCCAGTCCAGCCCTTCAAGCGCATGCAGCCGTGCGCAGCTTCCAGTCCAGCCCTTCAAGCGCATCCAGCTGTGCGCAGCTCCCAGTCCAGCCCTTCAAGCGCATGCAGCTGTGCGCTGCTCCCAGTCCAGCCCCTTTGCCCACACCACGGACTGCCACACCTGGTCCCTTGAAAAGGGTGCTGATGTCGAGGCGCGTGCATGCGTGCACCGGCAAAAAGGCCACTCATCCTCTGAGGCGTGTGCATGCTTGCGCTAGTGCTAAGGCCACTCATCCTCTGAGACGCGTGCATTTGAGTGCGCCAGCCCATAAGCCACTCGCTGCCTGAGGCGCGTGCATGCGCATGTCACGGCCCCTGGTGCATCCAGGGCATGCCCCGGCGCGTGACCAAGGCCAAGATCGCGTGCTTAGACATGAACCTCCAAAAGGCCCGCATGATGATGGGCGTGCAAGTGCTTGTCAACGACCCCAAGGAGCTGGAGAAGGTGCGGGGCAGGGTCATGCGTGTCCAGCACACGCGCGCGCATGGGGGTTTTGCATGGGTGTGTGCGCATGCGCGTGGGCGTGAAACATGCATGCTTCCGAGTGCAAATGGTTACTGGCTTTGCAATCATCCTAGAAGCTGCTCGGCCCGGGCTTCCACCGCTGTATTTACTGGCGCACAATGTAAGCGCCCGTGACTGACGCCCCAATTGCATGGTGCTGGGCTTTCGTACGGACATTTTGTATGCTTCCTCCCCTGCACTCCTTTGGGGTTCAGGGAGAAGGGGGTTGTGCGCGGATGCAAGCTTAGACCTGCATTCCATAATTTTTCATATTCTCATTACATGATTTTTCTTGTGAAATCTGCAGTGAATCGCAATGCATGGAATCTGAAAATATCTTTAGATGAGCAGTTAGGCAAACCACATCAGCTGAAGCACAAACATGAGATGTAACTTTGTTGCAAGAACGCACCCCACCTTTCTGTATGTGGTGGGTTGAGTGAGCGCATGTGTGTGGTTGCGTCTTGTGCATGCGCCTCCCACACACCCAGGCACAGAAAATCTGCTCTTCAGGCGTGTTATCGTGTGTGTGTGTTTGATTTGGGTGCAGATCCGGGAGCGCGAGTTTGACATCACTAAGGAGCGCATCCAAAAAATCATTGACGCGGGGGCCAATGTCATATTCACGACCAAGGGCATTGACGACATGGCGCTCAAGTACTTTGTTGAGGCCGGCGCCCTGGCTGTGCGGCGCGTGCCCAAAGATGACATGAAGTGAGTGTGTGTGTGCTCGCAGGAAGCATGTTGGGAGGAGTGCGTGTACGCGTGTGTGCGTGTGAGCTTGCGCGTGTGTAATGTGTGTTTGTGCAGTTGAGTGTGTGCATGTGCGTGCGCGCGTGCACGTGTGTGTGTGTGCGTGTGTGTGTATGTGTGTGTGTGCCCATGCATGTGGATGTCCAGGGCTTTGAATGGAATTCCCTTTCAAAGCCCTGAGCCACCATCAAATGTGGTCATGTGCATGTCATGTGGATGAATGAGCGGCGGCACTCGCCGCATGTACCCACGCCATTGCTGCACTGGCCTGCCAGGTGCATCCCTGGTACCCTCCTGGCTGCGCACGCCCTGCGTGCCCGCCACCACCTCGCCTCTGCCGTGCTCGCCCCCGCAGGCGCGTCACCAGCGCCCTCATTCCTGGCTGTGCACGCCTTGCAAGCGCACCACATGAGCGCCGCCTCTGCCCCGCTCCACCCCCGCAGGCGCATCACCAGGGCCACGGGCGCAACCACGGTCATGACGCTGGCGGACATGGAGGGCAACGAGACCTTTGATGCATCGTGCTTAGGGCATGCTGAAGAGGTAAGAGAGGACAGGCCCTCTGGGCGCCTTGTGCCCCGCCGCGCCCTGTACCGTGGCGCAAGGCCATGCGCACTCGGTGGGGCCCTGCATGGCTGGGGCGGGCATGCTCATGGTCTAGGGGGGGGGGAAGGGGAAGGGGCAGATGCCAGGCACTCTGCCCCGTGGGGAGCCCTGTGTGGCTGGGGCGGCCATGCGCATGTACGGGGGAGAAGGAGCAGTGGGCGGCTTTAGGCAATGAATGGCCGTGCTCGTGGCCATTGGAACTGCTTCAGGATTTCCTTGCACTGATTCGAAGTTGGGCGGGCTGTGTTCTTGCGCCCTTTGTGGCAAATGGCCCGTGGCAACATGCAGCATGCACGGGCTGTTGCACATGCGGCAAATCTGCGCGCACACAGGGTGGTTTTTTCCTTGAACAGGGTAGCCATTTATTGAGCATGTACAGTGCACGTCAGCATGCACGCACATGCACGCACATGCACACGCACGCACACGCCGCCCCCCCTCACACACACACATACACCTTCACATGCGCACAAACATACAAGCACGCACGCATACAACAGGTGGCTGAGGAGCGCGTGGCTGATGACAACATGATTGTCATCCGCGGCTGCAAGACCAGCAAGGCAGTGACACTGCTGCTGCGTGGCGCCAATGATTACATGCTAGATGAGATGGACCGCTCGCTGCATGACTCCTTGTGTGTAGTAAAACGTGTGCTTGAGAGCGGCAGCGTTGTGCCAGGTGTGTTTGGGGAGAGTCCTGGGCACATGCACGCGCACACAATGGGCTTGGAACGAGTGTGAGGGAATGAGGAGAGAGCAGGTACAACCAATAGCACATCAAACGCATTGGTGCACATGCACACCCGCACTCAATGAGCATGGAATGGGTGTGTGGGAACATGGAGGGAGCAGGGATAACCACACGCACAGCATATCAAGCACACTCGCGCACATGCACACCCGTACATGCACACCCGCACCCGCATGCAAAACATGGGCAGGCATGGAGGGGTGGGGGGGGGCTGCCTCCAGAGGCTCGGGCACTCGGCCAAGCACGCCCACTCACAGACACCAAAAGCTGCTGCAAATGGCATGAGAAAGAGCTGTGCATCTCAATGGTCTGAAGTGCCATCCGAGTGTCAGCCGTGAGAGAATTGCGGCACAATTCACAGTGGTCCTTCCCTTTGCAATTAGTATCAGAGCGGGGTTTCCATCCTCGGACCCCTCTCTGATCATGGGCCAACAAATGTGCATGCACTGCGCATATAGGAGATCAAGATGTGCCCTGACGTCACCAGGTGGCCATGTCCATCGTGCGCCTCCATTCCATTGCTGACAGTGCTTGAGCTTGCCGTTTGCCGTGCCACGCCATGCTCCAAAGCCTGTCACCGACCAAATCTGCCTTGTGCTCAGCCCTACACCCCCTGCTGTGTGTGTTTGTGTTGGGTAGGTGGTGGCGCGGTTGAAGCAGCCTTGAGCGTGTACCTGGAGAGCTTTGCGACGACGCTGGGCAGCAGGGAGCAGCTGGCGATCGGGGAGTTTGCGAACGCGGCGCTCGTCATCCCCAAGACGCTGGCGGTGAACGCTGCTAAGGACGCGACGGTGTGTGCACATGCCCGCGTGTGCGTGGGAGCGTGCCTGTGCGCGCACATGTCTGGCTGCCTGCGTGGCTGCGCCTCTGCTCGTGCACAGGCATTGGTTTGCCCAGGCTGGCTCATTTCCACAGAAGCCTGCCCCTGTCACTCCTGCCTGTTTGCGTGAGTTGCCTGTTTGCGTGAGTGGGTGTGGGTGTGGGTGTGGGTGCTTCGGCATAGGCACCCATGTCGCTGCCAACGAGTGGCTGCCATTGCGGTATATACCGCACGTAAGAGGGCACAATGGTGTCATGATCTTGGACATTGTCAATTTGGTTAAAACCGTGGTCCTCAAAGATGAGGGGAATGAATAGATCGATCTGGTACACACTCACTCCAGTTGTCTTGATGAATAAGACGATTTGAAATGTATACACTCGGGTTTTTACGCAAGGCCGTTGCATCACTGAGCATCTGCAAGAAGGCCAAAGCCATTGCATCACTTGGCCCACGCAAAAGGTGCCACGGCAATTGCATAAGTTAGCGCGCGCAAGAGCGCACAAAGGTGTGATGGGTCTAAAAATGATTAGTCGCTGTGTCCTCTTAAGGCCGCGGTTACACACAATGTTTTCTCTTTTTTTCCAGAGGGGGGCGGCTGAGGCCCCAAATGGGTAGATCCCAGGGTATTGTCTCTGTGACGGGCAGTTTTCAAGATTAGTGTTAAATGTTAGATGGTAGCCCTACTTGCAAGCTGTCTAGCACCTGAGCTTGACAACTGCTCGTCACAGAGATCGTGCCAAATGGGCCGCGGCGTGAACCCTGCTTTTCACAGCCAAATGTCCACACCAGATTACCCACTGCACCAAATTACATGAATTTTGGTGTTTTGGTGCTCATGTGATAAAGAAACACCATTGAAAAAATTGGAGTGGAAAGACTCAGCGGTTGGTGAGATGTGCACTTCGGTCATTTCCCTCAAAAAATCAGCAAATGGTCGCCAAAATGGGTTAAAAACTGACCTCCAAACCCTGGTTTCAACATCCAATATCAATTGGCAACATACAATATCGCCCCTAGGGTTACCGCGAATAATTAAACAATTATTGGGGTCCTCGCTATTTGAAACCCGTCTAGAGATTACTTTTATCAAGACCTCGCATAGCATCCAGGTTCTGATCCAGGCTCCCCCAGGGGCCGACCATGGAGCCACATGCTTCAAGGGGTCAAAGGACACTATTTTAAGTAGGTTGCACGAAACGGAAGCGCTTGAGCGATGAGCAAACCAGGGAACCCCGCATCCGCTTGGATCCCAACATTGCTCGTCGGGTGGAGGAGCATGAGAAGCAGCAAGCAGCAGCCATAGCAGCCCAGCCCCCTTCCCCACCTCCCAGACCTGTTGGCAGGCCTAGAAAGCTGCCTGTTGTTGAGGCTCCCTGAGGGCGAGGAGCCTGTTGTACCATCAGAGCCCATTAAGAGGGGTGAAGAGCTGCTTAGCATAGAGGAAGTGGCAGCTGAGGCAGCTGCAAGACGCACATCAGAGGCAGTGCTTCAAGGGGAGGCAGGCTTGGAGGAGGTTGCAGCAATGGAGGAGGCTGCAGCGATGGATGACTTTGAGGATGCAACAGCCACAGCCGCAGTTAGGGGCAGGGGCAGGGGCAGGGGAGGTGGCAGGGGCAGAGGCTTAGGCACAAGGGAGATGCTTTTGAGCCAAGCAATGGAAGCAGGGGCAGAGGCATGGGGAGGGGCTGAGGGAGGAGGAGGGGAAGAGGGGCTGAGCCAACGGAGGTATCCTCGGAGCCAGAGGAGGACACATCTGAAATGGACACAGACATGCAAGAGTAGAGGCTGCTGCAATGCTGGGTGAGAGTGCCAAATTGAGAGTTTGTGTTTAACGTAGTGATTGGAGGTGCCTCGCGGAAACCAAATATTCGCGGGAAAATGATTGAAATTATTTGGAGACCTCGTAAAGTAGGATTCGCAATAACATAGGAGCGATACGGTAATAGAAGTATACTGGTAAGGTTCGGGGGGTGAAAGGAGCTATGATGGGCTCGTGGTGAGGGCGCACGTGCGCTATCTATGCCAAAATAAGCCAAAAACAGAGGCTGAGCACCAACCCAGGCCACCAGGGTCGTCTTCTTCACCCCAAATTTTGCCAGCGGCCTAGTTATATGATATTATTACAGTTTGCATAAAGAAAGGAGCATGCCCAGACTTTTGCTCAGTTGCCCCCCTCTGCCGGAGTGAAAACTTTTCACTAAATCTTTTTCACTCCACCTGCACTTCTCCCCCATGACCTCCCCTCTCTTCCAGCATTGCTATTGGAAACCACACTCTTATGCTAACAAGCTCCCCAAGATCAGCAATAGGATCCAAAAAGCTATTTGCGACAGATCCTCAAGCCGCAATGAGGCAGCAACACGTTATAGACTGCACTGTTCATAAGGAGCCTGCAATGCTGCAGACGCCCTCGCTTAAGCACTTGGCTGATGGGCTGCAAGGTCTTGCATGACAGTCAACCAACCCTGAGCCATCAAGGTAGAGTGCCAGGACACAATGCTGGAAAGTTTGCAGTGCGTGGTTACTGCGGTCGGCGCACACTTAAAACTCATCTTTTACCCCTGTGCATGTGGCCATGGTGCATCAGCCCTTGCCTTCATTTGAGAGTATGTCCTACGCATGCAAAGAAATCCTTTTTTGCGTACAAGTGCTCCTCAAATTGAGAGTCTTAGGCCCAGGAAATCTCAGTGATGACTATCCATCTCATTTTCTATTGCCTGACATTCTTCACCACATTTGGCACCCCACAAGGGTAAGCCTGGCAAACACATACATAAGACATCATCTCGGTGCACTGTAGGCCTGGAGAATCATCACCAGCTAGTGCTGCAGCTGCATAAATCACGTGTGTAAACCATGTATGGAAACCTTGTCTCCTCAGACATTCTCCCCAGGTAAATGTTCTTTCTGACATGCCATACAAACCCCAAACAAGGGGTTTCTAGGGGTCTTGCACAATTGGGACCCTCCCTGGGGGCCTCCTGAGACCAATCCCCATTTTTGCCCAAAGTGAAAAAGTGAAAAGTGCACTTTGGGGGTTTTAATTAAAAAGTGAAATATTTTGGGGTGTTGGGAAAATTTTTCGTGCGTGACCGCGGTTTAACATTTTGGGTTAAGTGAAAAAATGGGTAAAAAATGTGTTTGACTGCGCCTAAGGCAGTAAAATATGAAAGGGTGGCTCGGGTATCCATTTATTCCCACTGTCTGGAATTTGGAAGGAGAGCGATGTTTGTCATATTGACATGACAACTGCCACACAAAGACATTGCATCACTCAGCGCGCGCAAGAGGGCCCAAGTCCAGGGCCACGCCGGCAGGAGGAAGCCCACGCGCCGCGGCGTGCGTGCGTGTCGCTGTGCAGGAGCTCGTGGCCGGCCTGCGCGCTTTCCACTACAAGGCGCAGACGTCCGCGGATGCACGACATATGGCGCAGTACGGGCTGGACCTAGTGGAGGGTAAAGTGCGCAACAACGTGGAGCACGGCGTGCTGGAGCCCACGCTGAGCAAAACCAAGATGATCCAGGTGTGGGGAGGTTTAAGATGGTCGATGCTCATCAATAAGCTTATCTGAAGCTTGGATATATAGCTCATTTATTATCTTGCCCGGAGTGGCAAGGCAGCGCTGCGTGTGAGTGGGTGTGCGCTGGCGGTGCGCCACAAGCACTGCATGCTCACATGCGCACGCACGCAGCATTCGTGGGCGCAGGTGCAACACGCGAAGTCACACACAAACGAATGGTGAAAGCAATGGTGCCTCCCCTTTTGAAATGGTAACGCTGCCTTTTTTTGGCCCTTTCAAATCCCCCTTACTACTCACTGAACTTGACCCAGATGTCAGAAGCACTGGCTGAGATTGTGGTGGGCTCAGGAAGAGGGCTTAAAGTGTACTCACCAAAGTTCATGTATGGATGCTTGCTTGCAGTTTGCTACAGAAGCCGCCATCACCATCTTGCGGATTGATGACCTCATCAGGCTCCAAGCAGAGGAGGAGGAGCAGTAGGCTGTATTTTAGCTGTGCAGTCTTAGGGACGCTTATGCCACTGGCATGGTGCATGTGTAAAGAGTCGTCTTGGATCAGGATTTTGATGCATCCTGGCCAGAATACCCTGGCCCTTGGCTTGTCAACTAGTTGTACCTTGTTCACACAGATGGGGAATTCTCAAGAAGGTGCCAAACTGTTCAATGCTCATACTTTGGAAAGCTCCTCCAATAAGGTGCGCTCACATTGTGAAAGAAAAGAGAAAAAGGAAAGAACTTCTTAAGAAAATTCTGTGAAGGCAGTAAATCAAAACATCAGTAAATCTCCGTTCAGCTCTTTCTCTTCCTTCTCTTCATGGAGCTGCTCCTTAGATGGCCCCATGTAGGAGGACGCAGGTACAGACACAGCTGCATCTCTAACCAAAATGCTACAGACACACATCTTACCAACATCTTGAGCAGCGCTGCTTTTGCTGACGACCTTCTCTGCCCTACAAACACAATTCAAGACCTCGAAGGTCCAAGCGCAAAAGCCCACCCTCTACTCTGATTGGGCAGCGCTTATTATCCCTAGCAGCATATCAAAATCCTGTGGCATCCTGCACAATCACTCTCCTTAAGACCAAAATGGCTTGAAGCCCCAACATAAGAGGGTCTCTCAAACCCTCTGCCATCAGCTCAAACAAAAAATAGAAGTGCACAACCAAAAGGCTAACTGAGCCGGCTCTGGCAGTTCGTAGCCGGTGGCCTTTCAACCTGTTCACCTGAGCCCAAATATGGCATGAGGCAAGAGATGGTGATCCTGGAAATGCTCATTCAGACACACAGGCACAATGTTACCTTAGATGAAATTGAATGAGAAGATTGCAAGGGTATACCCTCGTAGCCGGGCTTTTCATCTGTCATGCAGTCACTGTATGAACTACGCGGTGTACAGGATCACAGGCCACTGGGAGTGGCCTCCAAGGTCTGAGCTGCGCAAGGTGGTGTAGCTCTACACGCACATAAGACAAGTCGCCTGTAGGCAGCTAGCCAAGGCATGCCAAGGCATGCTTGCGCAACTTGAAGGTAAGGTCCACACAGATGTACCTGCCAAAGAGGGCAATTCTAAGTACACCTGAGCCTTGGCCTGCAACCAAAACCAGCAAAAAAACGGTTGCCTAGACAATCCAGCAAGGCATGCATACAACTAGGCAATATTGGGCATTTATCTGGCTGGATGAAAGTATGGCACAACATGTGCTGTTAGCACAGTGCTAGCATTCCATTGAATCAGAAAGGAAAGAAAAGAAAAATTACGTAGGCAGTGCAAACACTCCCCACATCAATTAAGGAAAAGGAGACACATTGGCCCTAAGAGCTGTGATCACCCATGAGTCTCCTCCACCATCAACATTCTGTCTAGCTGCCAGCACAACTTTAAACAACTGGAGCACACACTACTTGAAAAAATGTGCCTGTAATGGTATTGCACTTCTTAGTTGTTAAAGTTGCTTAGCTATAGCCAGTTGCAGAGCATTTGCAGCGCTGTAGGTTAATTGAAGGTCGACAGTATGAGGTGACATATTCTGTCATATTATTGCTGGAAAGTACACGTATCTCAGACAACGGCCTTTCTTAATGGATCTGGTACGGCTGACATTAGCTGCTAACTAGGGTTTCCCCGTAAAAAAATCACGGTAACCGCTCACTCCACAACCCTCTACAAATTTTTTCAGAGCCTTAATATAATATCAGCGTTAGCGGCCAGCGAGAGCTCCTTCTCCATGTTCCCCGGTGAACTTGCACCGTCGGTTAAAGGTATCTTAGGTGTGAAGCGCACCACTCCCAACTGGTCTGTGTTGCGTGAGTGTGGCCAAGAGCCCTTGCAATTCTATTGGTTCCAAGCGGCTGTGAGATTTTATGATGCTCTGCTATGCAGTAATAGTGGCACTCTTGCCAAAATTCTCAAGGCTGGTATTGCGATGAGCACTGTCAACAAGAAGTGCTGGAGTGCTGAGTTCTTGGATGCCTAACATGGTCTGGAACTTCCTTTCAAGTTGAAAGGAGCAGTGATTTCCAGCATTGCGTGAGAACATTACAGACGATCCCACAGTCAGAATTTGTTATTGATGTAAGGAAGAGGTTGAGGAATTTCTGGAGCCAGGAAAATCAGCTAGGCAATGAAGATCAGACGGACAAGGCTGCAAAATATCATAATTGGGTTGCTTTGCCTCTTAGGTCGGTGACTGTTGATGGACCGCCTTTTTCTGTATCTAGGTATCTGCATCTGGATTTGGGCAGGCAATCACAGCGCAACGTGGCACGTTTCAGGTTACATTCCCATACGCTGCGTGTCGAGACAAGAAGCTGGGAACATCATGATGGTACCTGTGATAAGTGTGGCTTGCAGGCAATTCAAGACGAAAAACACGATCTTTCCAAGCGGCGGGCGAAGCACTGCGGCGGCCCCAGCCATACGTCGTTTCCTGTGCCCTTGCATGCAAATGTGCTCCTTGAGTCAAAGTTTGAGGCTTCAATTTGCAGACTTGTTTCATGATTTACCACTGGCACACAAAATTACTGTCAATCAGACTGGAGCTTTTTATTTCTCCCAAGCTTGCTGTGAGATGTATCCATTTTTTTCCAGAAACAAACTAATGACTACTTTCGTTAAATCTCAGAGCTTATGGATGTTTTCTGTATGGCTGGGTTCACCAGCAACCTGAATAGTCAAACTACCTGGCTGAAGGTCAAATCTTAAACTTGATTACTTGTTGAATGTAGAGGCATGCTGCATGTCATGACACATCGAATCCAATGCAAGCACCACCCACCCAGTCAGGCCCCTCCAATTTCGTTAAGTGTTTGTGCCTGGACTTGGATAAATTGGTTCACCTTTTGGCTAGGCTAGAACTGACTTTTCCATGCGTGCTCCTTTTTTTATCTGTTCAGCTTTGCTCAAGCAATATGCTAGCACGGGAATTTCCCTGAAGTTTCAAAGAAGTCTCTCGCTCTTTCATTGATATGTAGCAAGATATCTCCTAGACTCGTGCTGCACATAAAGCACTGCCAGGCTGGCAGGTTGTAAAACAGAATGCAACATAGTAATCTGGTGATCAAGGAAAGCCTGGTTCCATTACAAGAGTCTGACACTGAGTCTACGCACACGTTTTGTGCACATAGGTCTAGCGGTACTGGTCACCGAGTCAGGAAGTTTCCACACAGTTGACGAGCTGCATTTTAAATCCTAGAGTTGGCACAGGGCAACACCTGCCACGGTGCACTGTCCGGCGTTTCACCCATCAGAGGATGAAGGCATGAGCGGTGCAGCCCTCCGCCTAACAGCTGCCCTCCGCTCAACAGCTGCACAGGAGTGTTCCCAGTGACTGACCAGCAAGCGCACTGGGTGGCTCCAGGCGGACCTTGCCAAGCAGAAGCTGATGGACCGTTCCTCCTTGTGCTGCACAGCACGGCAGTACCTCGCGGGCAGTGCCAGCCCTCGGCCCAGCAGCTGCACAGCAGCTGGTGCTAGCGTCGGCCAAATAGTTGGCTGGTGCCAGCCAAAACAGTGTGTTGCACGTGCCGACCTCAGCCCAAACATCCTTCTGAGGGTGCCGGCCAAACAGCGTCTCCCACGTGATGTAGGAGGCCGGCCTCAGCCAAAACAGGGATCAGCAGGAAGCGGCATCAGCCAAACAGCGGCTTGTGGGCGATGTAGGAGGCAGGCACAAGGCCCATCTGCCCATCCGACAGCCGCATCACTGGGTACCAGCCGTCCTCCTCAGGCCCCTGCACCTCCAGCTCCTCCTCCTCCCGCATGCTGATCTCGTTCTCCTCTTGTGCCTGCACGCCAGCGCGGCACGGCAGGGTAGGGCGGTGCGTGCGTGTATGTAAGTTGCAATGAGGCTTGTGCGTGGCCTGGGTTTCACGAATACGCATGGCGCGAGTGTACAATCAGGCGAGGAGCCCGTTCTACCTGCCAGCTGCTCCTGGGCGCTTGCGTGCCCCAGCTCCCTCCAGCAAAGCAGCATGGTGGGCCTCAGGCAGCCTCAGGCAGCAAAGCAGCATGGTGGGCCTCAGGCAGCCCCCTCTGCATATGTCCCACCGCCTCACCCCCACATGCCCCCACTCCGACCTCAACACTTCAACATGCTGTCATGCTAGATCACACACAGCCACTGGCAGACAGGTTAGCTATTACACACACAATTCCGCCGACTGGGCCCGCAATGCTCGCTTCGTGTGCAGCAATCCTCAGCACTCATGCGGCAGTTTTTGTGCAGCGGCCCAGCCGGCGCGCGTTGCCTGTGTGCCCACATGCGCCCCTCCCAACTGGAGATCACACAGCACTCTGCCAGTGCACAATGCACGCGTGCCCCGTCCTCCCTCCCCCCTTCCCCCTTCAAAGATTCTTGGCAAGCCCAGCTCCCCAAGCGTGAAGAAAGTAGGCCCCAATGCGCAACAGTCCATGCCCCTACCACCCCACCCCCACCTCAAAATCGTACAGCGCCTTAGCCAGGGAGCCGTACGTCATGCCTTGGTACGCCTGCGCAGGAGGCTCGCTTGCGGCCTGCTCCGACGCCACCTCATCGTCCTCTGTGCCTGCGTGTGCCACACATTGCAATGTGGATGGGGGGTGGGGCACAAGATGCTGCGCGCTGCTGTGCGTGTGCGTGCAGCGTGCACGCGCGCCGCCCTCGTGGACAATTCATGCGCTGCCGTGTGTGCGTGCTGCGTCCGCGTGCACGGCCGGTGACGAGGCTGTGCATCTGTCACGCATGCTGCCCCATGCGTGGGTTGTAAGCGGGGAAGGCTCAACCTTCGCCTTTTTTGAAGGAAGTCCTCGTAAGCGCAGGCGGGCCAACAGGGGGCTGCACTGCAGGCCAGCTGCGGCTGGCAGAGGCAACCTAACGGACAGAGGGGATCTGGGGGCACCTGCTGGGGCAGACCTCTGCTGAAGCATGTCTGTGATGGAGCAGCACACCTCTGCTGTGGCATACCTCTGCTGAAGCACGTCCCTGCTGGAGCATACCTCCTGGGGAGCCTGCTGGAGCACAGCTGCTGTAGCGTACCCCTGCTGGAGCACACCTGTGCTGGAGCGCACCCTTGCTGGAGCACACCTTCTGCTGAAGCACACCTTCTGCTGAAGCACACCTGTGCTGGAGCACACCTCTGCTCACAGAAGTGTGCTTATACCAAGGATCCATGGCCACTCGCTTCTTCAGCAAAAGCTGCCAGGTGGTAGTTAGCAGGCCGACATGCACTACAAACAGGGAGCCCCCTCGCTAGGGCAGCACCCCGCCTGAAAAGCCGGCGCCGGCGGCGCTGCCACAGCAGCAGCAGCACCACCACCTGCAGCAGCAGCACCCGCCCGCCTGTGCACCTGTGTAGGCCATGGGTGCATCCTCCCATGGGCTCGTGCACCTGTGTAGCCCATGGGCGCACCTGTGTAGCCCATGGGTGCGTCCTCAATCTCTGAGTACCGCCGCTGCATGGAGTTGGAGAAGCTGCTGCCGCTGCTGGAGGCGCCGCCGCCCTGCCGCTGCTGCTGCTCAGCTTCGCGCGTGCGGTTGGACTTGGCCTCCGCCGCCGCGCGCAGCGCCGACCCAAAGTCGTCCAGCTTGCGGCCTGCGCAACCCGTACCCAGGATCCACAGCTTGCTTGCAGCTTTTGCAACACCCAAGACGACTTAACACATTCACTGTGACCTGCATCAACTGCAGCTTGCAGAAGCAGCTGCGGCAGCAGGAGCGGCAGCACCCAGAGATTTATGCCCATGCCTGCACCCTGCGGTGACTGAGTGCGCGTCCATCGCTGACTCCACGCAGCTGTTGGCTTGGATTGCCTCAGTGCCTGACTTGCTTTCAATTGTGACCCCACAGCTTCAACATGATCCTTGACAAACATTTCCATCCCTGCTCCCCCCCCCCCC
>LFCJ01001121.1_pt1 | contig 18166 bp, 15 predicted proteins | sample 643141 | NCBI WGS metagenome assembly LFCJ01 (sample SAMN03766243, study PRJNA286221) | soda lake metagenome | biome: soda lake; feature: Kulunda steppe; material: water; isolation source: sample B1-Br-g2 brine of Lake Bitter-1 | place: Russia: Kulunda steppe | collected 2010-07
CCTCGCTCAACGGCTGACAGAGGCATTGGAACACGTTGAACGCGCTATAGAACTCAAGAACTGGCAAATCGATAAGCAACCAATCGACATTGGACGACTGCCGGTCTTCTCGCTAGAGGATGTTGAACTGAATAGAGCGTGCCAAGAGTATCTCGACCTCGAATATACGACGAGCAGACAGGAATGCCTAGACCACTATCTCAAACCGCCACGTAAACGAATTCAGTCTGGCGATTCCACTCTATTCCGCGTCACAAATGTGGAATCTGACGGCAACTGGGATATCCGAGTGGAGGGTGAATTACTGTATGATGAGTTGTTCCGGAACCCGGACCAGGTCATTGACAGTTGTCGGATCACGGGTGAAGACGAAGGTGGATCCGTAAGTTGGCGAGTTATGTCGAAACTCGAACGTGATGGAAGCGAATTCCGCCATGTGAATGCTACGTATCCCAGATACATTGCCAATTCGATGAAGGGCACAGTCACCGAATTCGACAGAACGGACAAAACAATCACCGTAAATGCCTCAACGCACGGCGGATTTGGAAAGAAACGATACTTGGATTGGCACCGGAGCGCAACAATGGATCCTGAGGAAGCAGACAACTATACGACGCTTGTCTCTGAAGGTGATTTGTTTATTCTTGATCCATACGCGGATTCGTATCCCGCAGTCAGGGCTTATGAAGCGCTTGAACGAACTGATTCGAATGCTTTGTATCATCAACTGAATCGAGCATTCCGTGATGGGGAATCTGACCACTTTGAGCGAGAGTTTTGCTCTTCAGAGGAAATAGAGACGTTTCTGAATACATTCGAAGATGCCGTAGGCGGTCGGCCACGTGGGAAGCAAGCAGAATTTGTCCGCGAGGTTGACCACAGCGTAGCGATCCTCCAGGGGCCACCTGGGACCGGGAAAACGAGTTTCACCTTAGCACCAGCAGTCCTTGCACGGATGGCTGCTGTTGAGCAAGATGGGCAGCGGCTATTGACGGTCGTAACAGCTCCGTCACACACTGCTGTCGATGAGGCAATGGAAGACATCGTAGAGAAATGGGACAGTCTCACGGACAGTACAGCAGTCACAGCTGCAACCCAGTTCATGAGAGTTCGCTCAGGTCCAAGTGAAATGAGCAGCATGGAAAAAGCGGTCAGAGACCATGTTAAGCCTATAAATTACTACGATACTGATGACGTACGCCACATAACGAAGACGCTTCGGCCACACGTTGTTGATAAAGGGAAGAATGCAACTAAGCATTTAGTTATATTCAGCACGCCAACCTCACTCCGGGGAGTCATCGACAAATGTGCTGGGGAGTTGTTTGGATTGGATAGTGCCGAGGATGTGATGGATGCAGGAATCTCGTTTGTTGACCTGCTGACCATCGATGAAGCGAGTATGCTGGATTTGCCGGGCACGCTGTTGGCAAGTGCATATCTCCGTGATGATGCACAGACGTTACTTATCGGCGACCACCGTCAGATGGAACCGGTCCAGCAACATGATTGGGAAGGTGAAGACCGTCGGACAATCGAAGAAAACATTCCGTTCATGTCTGCCCTGAACTTTGTTCGGTTCCTTCGAGGCGACTTGGAAGAAACTGAGTTTGCTTTTGTAAATTCCCCAGGTATCGGTGATTCAATCCCAATCACACGTCTGGATAGAACATACCGACTGCACACTCGTGTGGCCGACCTGCTGACGAATCTCGTGTATACTGATGATGGTATCACCCTCAAATCGACGGAGAGGGAGACGTTGGAGCACGTACTTCCCAGTACGGACGGTGTTGACGCCGCTATGGAGCCTTCAGCTCCGGTTACACTGATAATCCATGATGAGGATGAAAGCCAGGATGCAAACCGGACAGAAGTTGCTCTTGTGGACGCGCTGCTAAGTGCATTAGAGGATTCGAAGCCGAACGAGACAGGCATTGTTACACCACACAACGCCCAAAAAGGACGGCTCAACCAACGATTTAGTGGGAGTGCAACAATTGACACTGTGGAAAGGTTCCAGGGTGGTGAGCGTGATATAATGGTCATTTCGGCAACTGCAAGCGATCCGGATTACGTTAGAAGTGAGGCTGAATTCCTCCTCAATCCGAACCGATTGAATGTTGCTATGTCGCGGATGAAAAAGAAACTAGTAATTGTTGCCAGTAAATCTGTTTTCGAGGTTACGCCACCGGATGCCGATGAATTCGACCAAACGCTTATCTGGAAACGATTGTACGATGCTTTGGGCGTCACCGATGAGAGTCCAGCGACCGCTGTATGGGATGGTAATATGGGTGAATTCTGTCCTTCAGACGTTGAAGTGCCAATAGGTAAGGAAGGGACATCCATGGAAATTTATGCACTCTCGGCAGAGGTGTAAAGGTAGAAATACAGTATGAAGATAAGGCTAGTTTGGGCTAAAGGACGTTAGTTTTCTAATTAGCTTTTACTCACTGGTGTGGTGAATATTTTTAAAACAGAAGATAGAATCCAATTACAGTGACATCAACAATGGATCTGAGCAATTATATTGTAAAATATAGTGAGAAGTCTACCAAGTCAGACGAGTTTCTCAGTCGAAACGTCATTAACAATAGAACTGAAGCCAACATTACTATAGACCACCGGCCTTTATCAAAGTTTTTTGATCGGAATTTCCGTATTCCAGACTATCAGCGAGATTATCAATGGACAAATAAAGAATGGGAAGAGCTCTGGAGGCGTGTTGAAATTTTCCTAAATTACGACCATAATAATCCATCAACACAAGCAAATGACGTATTTTTTGGATCGATGTTTTTATCAGAGCGTGATGGTTCCGTTGTTACCCGCTATGACATTGATGGTGATGTTTATGATATAATTGATGGTCAACAACGTATCACAACCGTTTCTATTCTATTGAAGATACTATCTGACGTTCTAGTCAACGAATTAAGCGGGTGTAGCACTGAATTCATTTCGCAGTACTCACAGCATGTTGGCTTGTTAAATAATCATATTTATATGGGTGGCGAACCGGATTCGGGACCATCACTTATTCGTCAAGACGGTGGTGTAGGATTGATTGATAGGTATGATAATACGTTTTATGAAGCAATAATGAAAGATGATATTGCTCGAATTTCTCACTTGCTCCAGAGAGATCAGCGGCATAATAATACCAGAAAGGGTGTAATTGAATTGAATGACTACCTTTCAGTTTTTGAAATAAGTATGGATTCTTACTTGTCTGAGTTATTAAATGATGATAATTTTGAAGGTGTAAATCGACCTAACATCCCTTCTAGTAAGATGAGCGAAATCCGGAATGCAAACGAACCTCAGGATGTCAGTGATGACTTACGCGAATATCTCAAAGAAAATAAAATTGAGTTTAGTAAATCAGAGCAAAACCTGCTTGATGCCTATGAATATTTCAATGAAAGGGTAGATGAGATTTTGGCGGATTGTGAATCTTCCCAATCAGGTGAAGAGCTTAGCGATAATGTAATTAATGAGCGAAAATACCGAATTGCTACAAATATAAAAAACTATCTTTTAAACTCATTTAGGATTGGTTATTTTAAGGTTAATGATAGACAACCAGAACTTCTTATGCGTATCTTTGAGGTTCTAAATGAACATGGAGTTGAGCTTAAGAAAACGGATTTGATCCGGACTCGTCTAGTTATGCACTTTAGAAATGAAAGTGAAACTGAGTACCAAAAATATAAATCAAAGTGGGAATCAGTCGTTTCAGAGTTCGATCAAGACCCAGAGAGGGTGGTTAAATTTTTGGAAACATTTTTTGTAGCCACTGAAAATGGAGTTACATCCAGAGGTGAAGTTAGCAATTATCTTCTGGAGGCGTTCACCGAGCCCTCTGAACAAAAAGAGGTTCTAGAATCACGAGTAGGTTCTATCAGTGATGCAAAATCTCTAGTAGAAGAGCTTGAAATATACGCTAAATACTATCATCATTTAGAGGACCCATTGAATTATGGGTTTGAGTTAGATTCTGAGCGGGTGAAACGTAAATCAAATCGTATTCTCCGGCGAATGAGAGATGCTGATACAGACATTTGGGAACCACTCGTCCTTGCTGCGTATGCTGATGTAAAGAAAGGCCGGTGTGAAGAGTCTGCACTTTTATCATTGCTATCAACTATTGAATCGCTCGTTATCAGATTTTCTGTCGCAGGATCTGTAAATGCTAAGGACAGCACCTACGAGAAAGCGATAGAAGCTTATGATGCACACAGACTTGGAGATCAAGTGGAGATGCAACTAATCGAAACTGCTTATAAGAACGCTACAAGCGCATTTGGTGAAGACGTTCTTATTGAGTTGATGCGTAATGATTGGTCAAATCGCAAGGCTGGAGTAGTGCTTCGAAAAATTGCAGCAGAAAATCTTGATGAACAAAGTTCTGAACAAATGGTACATTCCCGTTTAGAGGCCAGTAATAGTCAAATCCATGTAGAACATATTTTCCCTAAATCGCCTTTATTAGAAGATGAAGAAAAGTACCAATGGGTCAACTCCTTCTTCTCAATGAGTGACAATAATACTTCTGATGACAGTGATGAAAGAAGTATAGAAGACATTTTATCAGCAATGATTAGTTCTGAAGAAGATGAAAAAGTAAAAGAAGTCTGCAGTGAATTCAGCCAGTTGCTTGGAAATAGAGTTCTTCTTCTGGCCTCAACTAATACTTCTCTCTCTAATTCCCGATACGGGAGAAAACTTGCTGGTTACAGTTCAACACAAGGTTTCAGTAGGTTAGCAACTAGTCAAGATATTGTCGAAGAAGATCTTACAGGTGAACATGCTGATCAATTACGTGAGTATGGGAGACTCAGAAAGCACTTGGACGGCAACCCAAATTGGGAAGAACTCGATATTGGCCCCGATAATATCAACAATCCAGATGAGAAACTAGAATATGTTGAAAATGAAGTCCGTGATTTGGAGCCAATTGTAAATGAGTTTAATGATAGATGGACGGTAGATCGTGTAGCATCAAACAGCATGCACCTTCTTCGAGAATTAATAGAATTATTGGATTTTGATAACTGTACCTCTGATTCCCTCACATTTGAGGATTCGATCTATAATGAAGGCGAATTCGAAGATATAGATATAGAGACTATAGTCAAAAAAGAAATCCAGGGGCGACGAGAGCTAATTAAATATAATTATAGCCAATTCGCTTAATTTCTTACTTTAGTTATCATCCCCAAGATTATAAATTATATCCAATTATGATCAGAATTACCCCCATTATGAATATTAATATCGGAGGAATTAACAATTTCAAATATGATTTAGAGTTGTCGGATACTCCTAATAAGGTCAGACCAAATCCCCCGAATGCAATTAACATTCCACCCGAAAGCATCATTATCAATTGGCCAGATTCTTGGACATTGCTTTCTGTTCCTTCGATAATCTGAACAGAAGCCACCACTAAAGTAATAAGTGCTGCAAAAAAACCAATGAAACTGAGATTATTCCTTCTATACCTGGCAACAATAGATTTAAACTCGGATTGGAGGGATTCAAACTCTTCTTCAATATCAGTCAAGTTATCTTTTGCATTTTGGACATTTTGCTCAAGCTCATACGCTTCGTAGCTAGAGTTAATATTACGTTGAAGTTCTTCTAACCTAGATTCAGTCAAAGATGTCTTAGTACCATTTGGTTCTTTTTTAATAATTGCTTCACCTAGATTTGCTCTTGCTTCATCAAAATTGTGGAGTAGAGCATTTCCACGTGCTAGCGTGGTGTGAACACGGATAAACTCCGGTTGAAATTGCTTTGCGTTGTTGGCCTCTTCAACCGCAAATTGAAGCAATTCTTCTCTATCACCTGGCAATCCATTTATCTCTGGCTGGTAATCAAATCGTAATTCACAGGCTTTTATAATTGCTTCTGATAAATTGATCTTTAACACATGATTTTCCGGCACTTTTTGATAGGCCGAATATGCATATTCAATGGGTTCAGAAAGTTCTCCATATCGGTGCTCGCCAGCGATGGAATATCCGATGTATGATCTGAACATGTCTGTGAGGTATCTATCTCGATTTGTATCAAATACATCTAAGTGAGCTTCGAACGTTTTTTTGAGTTTTTCCGGTTCGTCACTCTTGTAATAGAAGAACAATAGGCCGGCAAGCCCACACAATTTTATTAATTGGTTATTTCTAATGGTTTCTTTGTATGTTATCTTGTTGTTGTAACCCTTCACACCCTCATCAGCAAGTATCATTGGCATATCTTGGGGATTAGTAAATAACTCTTCAAAATCAAATTCACATTCAATATTTGTTAGTAGATTTATAAAATCAGAACTACCAACATAAAGTGTAGAAGTGTCAATCTTCTCTTTTAGATGTTTTGTTTCCTCATAATGATTCTTCTTTTCCTGAGCTTCAACCGATAATTCAGCAATGTACGCAAAGACTTGTGGAATCTCGTCTAGTTTGTAATCTTCCGGATCAACACCGTAATCACCCGAAATATTAGTCATCTTGTTATTAGTCTGTTTGCACAACCATATATAACTTTGAGCTAAGTACCGGAAATTATTGAACAGTTCATCAATAAAATGTGCTTATTTTACATTGCTTATTTCACCAACATCCTTGAGTTGAGTAGGTAGCAATCTAAGGGCTGATTAGGCGTAGACTGGCCTTTCGCTGTAATCAATGGGATCTTTTACATCGATATTCTGGAATGCCTCGAGTCTAAATGCACAGGCATCACAGGTCCCACAAGCTGGTTTCTCGCTGCGATAACAGCTCCAAGTAATTTCGTAGGGGACATCCAACTCTAAACCACGTTCGGCTATCTCAGTTTTCGACCACTCGACGAACGGTGCAATAAGTTCAATCTTTGTTTCCGGTTTTGTTCCTGCATCGATGACTTGTTGATACGCCTCGAAAAATGCGGGGCGACAGTCAGGATATCCTGAGAAGTCCTCAGAATGAGCGCCGATAAACACGGCACTGCAGTCATTGGCTTCGGCGTACGAAACGGCCATTGAAAGGAGATTGGCATTTCGGAATGGGACATACGAACTCGGAATTTCGTCACTATCGAGGTCTGCATCTTCCACATCGAAACCATCGTCAGTCAAGCTCGACGTGCCAATATGTGAGAGATGTTCTGTTGATACGTGAAGGAAATCTGCAGCGTCAACCTCCTCAGCGAGGGCTTTGGCACATTCGTATTCCCTATCTTCTGTTTCTTGTCCGTATGAGGTATGGAGTAGGTACAGCTCGTACCCCCGCTCCATAGCCTCATAGGTTGCTGTTGCACTATCCATTCCACCCGATACTAGTATCACGGCACGGTCTGATTCAGTCATTGTTTCTTGTTTGTAATTATCGACAGTTTTTCATTTTCCATTCTCTTTGTAGAATAAAATTCAGGGGTCATGTCCCCGGTTTATCGTTCCAGAGGTCAACATGAACTCTCGGTGTGTATCTGTATCCATACTCCTGAGCCAATTCAGCGACGAACGCCCGACGCTCATCAAGTTGCCTTCGAGTAACCCCTTCGGGCATCAACAGAACGTCAGTATCATCGATAGTTCTCGAAGCACGCTCACGGATATCTTGAACCATAGCTTCAATCTCTGGCATGTCCTCCCGGTCCGTAACGACGAATTTCAACTGGCTTTCGTACTGGTCCACAAGTTCAACTAAAGCGGTAATATCGGTCCGCTGTTGTTCGTGTCGATCTGCCCACTCACCATCTCCTTTGGGATCTTTGTCTGCGGTCGGTGTTGAACTAGCGAGTTTTGGACTAATGCTGGCCAGATCTATCGATGCGTCTCTGTGAATGGTTCCGTTCGTTTCGACTGTCGTGTGGTATCCGAGGTCTGCAAGTTGGTCAAGCAACTCGACACACTGGTCATGCATCATCGGTTCTCCACCAGTGAGCACAACATGATTGACCGTTTTGAACGACTGGACCTCCTCCACAATTTCCTCAAGAGACATCCAAGCTCCCGCAGGCTCCCATGAGGTGTGATACGAATCGCAGAACCAGCAGCGGAGGTTACATCCTGACGTACGAATGAATACTGAAGGAGTCCCGACGAGTTTTCCCTCGCCCTGCAGGGAATGAAAGAGTTCATTGATTGGAAGTGCAGTCGTCTCAGGCGGTGACTCATCGCCGAGTTCTGCAACGTTACTGGCAACAGGCATCAGTATGTGGCACAGAGCTCTCCAGTTTCTCGGACGGTTGCGGAGACATTTGAGACGGTATCCGGTAGTTCGTCCTCAAGTTTTTCCTCAAGCAAGACAGACATGACCTCCGCCGTTGGTGGATGCTCGATAGTCACAAGCCCATCGCTGTCACCCGATTGTTCAAACGCCTGTATTAGCGGGTCCGACTCCTGGACGATGAATTTGTGGTCCCATTCATCGATAATATCCGTCACCACACCCTTGTCGACGACCCAACCCTCCTCGGTAAGATGTCCGGTCACTTCGACAGTAATCTCATAGTTGTGTCCGTGCGGGCGTGAACACTTTCCCTCGTGATGTAATATCCGGTGACCTGTGCTGATACGGATTGGTTTGTCCTCCCCAATTCGCAGTGTCCGTTCTCCGGCCTCACTGAGAACGGTGGATCCGGATTCTTGATATATTCTCTGAGCCATACCTGGGTAATATCTTAATAAGTACTTAAAATTATTCCAAGCAATATGTCACGTCGATATATCCGCTTTTGAAGTAATATATTGGGTGTGTCATACAAAGGCGGTCACAGTCTGTTTAGTCCATTTTGCGTAAGATTCACGTGCAAAATGCAGACCGTTTCCTCAGAACCGATAGATCGGTGGTTATGATTCAGATGACCGGTGAGTGTCTCAGGTGGAGGTTGTTTTCTCAGGAATGCATCAATAATGTATTAAATCTGCCGTGCAAGATACAGAGCGTGTACTCAGTATGAGTCCCGACTAAACATCTCGTGACTTCCCCGAAGAGCCGCCTGCCGCTGGCAAGCTAGACAACCGGCAGCTCAGGCTGACTTGGTAAACCGGAAGCGGCTGATGAAGAGGTCAACCCCATTTTCCTGTAGTTCGAAGCGAACATCCTGTTTCATGCCCATCAGATCGACTGTCGTACAATTCAACTGTCCCTCCTTGACAGAGGTGGGCACAATTAGAAACTCCTGCTCACCAGCGGCTGTCTCCACCTTGAGTTTAAGATTGCTTCCAATGCGTTCGACGCTGGCCTGAGAGATTCCCCGGTAACCGGCATACTCCCCTGCCGCCGTCTCCAGCGCACTCCTGAGTTGGTAGTACGGGAGAACTTCGTTGGGGTCTTCGTCTCGGAGGATCGCCAGCACGCCCTTCCCGGCCTCGGTTGGGTGTGTCTCGGGCGTGGTCGTGCAAGCGATGGCGACGCCGAGTTGTGCTTCCTCCAGATAGCCGAACCACGCGTTCGACACACCGATCGACCCGCCGTGACTAATCAGGTCGTCACTGAGGAACTCCTCGATAGCGAGTCCGTATCCATATCCGACCTCCTTCCCATCCAGATATCGCGAACGCGTCGCAACCGGGGTGGTCATCAAGGCGCGACTCTCAGCTGCCAGGAGAGGTTCCTCGCCGTCGGTTTCGCCGCCTGACATCTCACGCACGAATTGAGCGAGGTCGCGTACCGAGCTGACAAGTCCGCCCGCGGGATAGATGAGCGGGTCAAACGGGAACTGCGCCTCCGACGACTTCCCCTCCTACTTCATATATGGTGTCATCCGATCGTCGTCTTCCTCGAAAGCGTCCCGGTAGAACGTCGCTCGTTCTAAGCCGAGCGGGTTCAGTAGCTCCTCTTCGAGGTATGCTGCGAACTCTTTCCCGGAAACTGTCTCGATGATGCGTCCGAGCATGATGTAGCCCGAGTTGTAGTAAAAGAACGTCTCACGGTCGGTAACTCGGCGGTTGGTCGAACCCTGAACGTGGCGGCGGTAATCTGCTTCGCTTGATAAGGGCACCTCTCCCCCGGCGCCGAGTTGCCGGGCCATAAGCGGCAGTGCAATGTCGTCGCTCGGCATACCGGAAGTGTGCGTGAGTAACTCTTCGACGGTGACTGGCTCACCGGGTACGTCAGCCAGATGGGGGATGTACTCGTTCACCGGATCATCGAGTGCCAGCTCACCTTGCTCGACGAGTTGCATGATAGCCGTCGCGGTGAACGCCTTGGTACAGGAACCGATACCGAACAGCGTGTCTCCGGTCACCGGCGTGTTGTTCTCAAGCGTTCGGGCGCCGAACCCCTCAGCAACCACCGAGCCCTCCTTGACGACGGCTACTGCAGCACCGGGAATCCGATGTTGGGTCAACCAGTCAGCGATGAACGTCTCGACGGACTGTCGTTTCTCCTCTGAAATTCCCTCCAGTGTCATAGGTTCACTTCTGTCTCCACTCGCAAAATAATAACTCCTACATTAGAAGTTACAGCGTGTGAGGGCAGTACTAATGGATGACCCAGACAGCAGCGAATAGGCGCCCACGATCCGGGGGCACCCCTGGAACGAACGACGACGTACTGCCAACAATATCATGCTCGACTCGCGCCCTGCATCTTGCACTGCCTTCGTTAAATATAATCACTTCAACGTTTAATCGCCGGGAAGATGTTGTAGTGAACCGATGTGAGTAATTGTGGGCGAAAGAATAATGTCCCAAGAATATCTTGGGAATATCAAACAATGCCAAAAGTAACGATTGAAATCCCGGATGAACTGATGGATGATCTTGATGAGCACGTCGGCGATGACAAAAAATTCGTCAACCGGAGTGATGCGATTCGGGCATCAATGCGAAAAACGCTCGATATGCTCGATGATATCGATGCCCGCCATGGGCGTATTGATGAAGAGTAATGACAATCAAAGAAAGTCGGCGGACCAATGAGAATGATTCATATAAGAGGCTACGTACCACAAGATAGGTGAAGAGATAGGTGCGATTTTACGTTCCGGAATGGGAAGACCACGTTGACGCAGAGTACGATTTCGAGAACGATGAGCATTCAGCAATCCACCGCAGAGAGCGGAATTTAGCGTATATCTGGGATATTTTCAATCAAGATCCTGAACGGACCCCGATTGATGGTGTTTTGATTTCAAGGGAGCAGATAGAAGACAGCCCAAGCAGAGCTAAGCGGTTACGAGAGTATGGTGTATATGACGCACCGAACGATGGGACGACTCTGAAAATGCCACCGTGGCTGCCCACAATCAGTGACTGTGGTGCCTGGGGATACAAAGCTCTCCCCTTCCCGCCATATGGTAACGAGGAAATGCTCGATTTCTACGAACAATTGAACGTTGATGTTGGTGTTACCATCGATCACCTCGTGCTTGGCAGCGGTCACGCATCCAGATTATATATTGATGAACGAGCCCTTGGTCAGAATTCAGATAAATCGGACATTCCTGCTGCGATAACAGACACCGTCGATGTAATGGTCGATGAGTGGCCAGAAGTGTGGCCGGAGAACGTCAGTGAATATGAGCCATCGATCATGGATGTCGCGGAACCGGAACCGCTCCCAGCGGATATATTTGACATAGATGTGGAAGGATTAGATCCTGATCGCCACAGTGACGAAATTACATCTCGGGTTGAAGAACGGTTAACCGACCTGGCCGATGACCCTCGTTTGGTCTACCGCGACGATGATATGACGTTCAGATACGACCTCACACTTGACAACCTCCAAGAGATGCAATCCTTGTATGAGGATGGTGAGTACTCGTTCCGACTCATGAGTGCGATTCAGGGATGGGACACATCCTCTTATTCAAAAGCTACGCGTGCTGCTCTTTCTGAGGGGTATCAATACATTGGGATTGGTGGTATTGCAGGCAGTCCGGAATCAGATGTGAAACAGTACGTCTCGGCCGTTGGAAACGTGGTCAAAGATTTCGAACGCGCTCACGAAACCCGGGTTGATACTCACGTCTTTGGATTCGCTAAGACAGGTGCATTCGAGACGATTGGTCGGAGCGGAATGACCAGTTTTGACAGTGCAAGTATGCTCCGAGCTGCTTGGACAGGAGGCTCAAATTATCACCTCAAGACCGACACAGTCGAAGAACGCTACGATGCATTGCGAGTCAGGTATCCCAATCACAAGATGTCGATGGAGGCTGCCATCGATACCGCATTGTGGAGTCAGGAGGTGCTCTGGGCCCTTCGTGCATACGATGATGAAAAACCAATCAACCAAGCAGTAGAAAACTGGTATGCCTCCGCTGGCGATCCGCTGGAGGAACTTGAACAGTATCTACGTGAACATCGGTGGGATGACCGATACGATACAGAACGAATCCGGGAAACTACCGAAGTGTTCCGTACCCACTTTGATCTTGGCAGAGAACTCAAGGCAAATTTCAGCGACCGCCTCCGAAAAAAGATTGTAAAATTACTTCGCAAAGACTCGGAAGACTCGCCAGTTCCGTTTGAAGAGTATACGGACCTCATTGAGTTGGCACAAGAACGATTGGAAACCTTCCCGCGAACCCTTGAGTCCATGCAGCAGGGTTTCCAACATACAACAGATAGCTTTGGCGACATCTGGCGTGTGGTCGAAGCGTACACAGAGTGGATTGGTGACGAGGACATGCGTGAGGCCTATCGGGAACTGCTGGAAGACCGTCCATGGGAACTTTGTGATTGTGAAGTCTGTACTGATATTGGGATTGAGGTTGCAATCTTCAGAGGGAATAATCGAAATAGGCGTCGAGGATTCCACAATACGAGAAACTTTTACGACCAGATGGAACAAGACCTGCCCAAACTCCTTCTACTTACGAAAGGAACCGTCAGCTTATCCCGGACAGAAAATATCGAAGAGTTCCTCGCTTTCGAACGCCCTGATTTTTGGCAAGCAGTTCATGACTTACCAGTTGCAGAAATTGGGACCGCCTCAGCAGAAGGTGTACACGAATGGTGGGCGGAGTCGCCATCCACTGTTTCGCTTGAACCCACAGGACTGGAAGAATCGCTTGCAGATCACTGTAAATCATACCAGGAGGTATACGCGTACACAGTTGACTGGGATGTCCCAATCACGTTGTCTGATGCCTTAAGAGACGTTTCTTGTGAGTTGAAGACATTCGACGACCCTGGCAGGCTTCGTGATGCGGTTCTTGAGCGCCTCTCCTATAGCGAACATGGAATACCTCCCCATCCTAAACGACAGGATATCAACCAAGCTGGCATCTCGGAGTTCTAATCATGGATATACTGATAATCGACCAGTGTTCGAAAAAGAAAGCCATAGACACGGAACAACAACCACTCACAGCGGCAGAGATTGATGAGCATGATTCACTGGATGCATTACGATCATCTACAGAGTTACCGCTCGTGCGCGCTCAACAATTGTATGGCGGAAGACAGCAACAATACATCACACAGGCTGTGAACCAACTGGAGGAAAAAACTGCAGACTCGGTCGAACGATATTTTATTAGCGCTGGATTTGGCCTTGTGGCCGCTGATGAAAAACTCCCTCCATACAACGTTACGTTTACCGATTATACCGATAGCGAAATAAGAGAGCGTGCGTCAAAAATTAACATCGAAGCCGATATTCTCGAAATCGTGAGTCAAGACTTTGACATCATTTTCTTCGCTCTTGGGAGTGATTATTACAAGACGTTCGATATCCCCAGTGTATTGGCTACGGTTCCCGAGAAGACCTCCGTTGTCCTGTTCAATCAGGAGGAAGGAGTGAAGGAATTAGACAATGCAATTTCTCTTCCAGCACGGACAGAACAAGCCAAAGAGTACGGAACAATTGTGGTGGCCTTGAAAGGAAAATATATCCAGCACTTTGCCGAGCATCGGGCTAATGGTACTGCAGTACCTGACATTCAAACACTACAAGAATTGTGTATGGAACCATACACATCACAATCTAATTTTAGCCAATATAACGAGAACTAGTCAGGTTATTTAGGTAATATTTAAATACTAGCCGAGCTTACCGGAGCTCATCGAAGAATGTTGTACAGACAACGGACGCTTGAGACGCCGCATGGGTCGGTAGAGACACCGATTCTGTTTCCAGTTCGGAACGTCGGAAAGCGCTCCACAGACAATACACCAGAGTATGTAAAGAGTATACCAGACCTCTCAACAGGGATGGTAAATACAAGAGCGATTCGACAACGAACACCTCAGTGGGATCGAATAACCGATGGGTCTTCTCTCCGTGATGAAATGGGTGTTCCCCAAAGCACTGTCTTATTCGCCGATAGTGGTGGATTTGATTTCGCCTCGGAATCGGTAGACATCACCCCGGAGGAGGTAATTGAGACACAACGAGCGATTGGCGCTGATATATTTGGGACAGTGGATTTACCGCTATCTCGTGATAATCGCGCAGCAAAAAATCACCAGCGGGTGAAACAGAGCACAGAGTTTGCTCTACGTGCCAGCGATATCCACGATGGTGATGAACTGCTCTTTGCAAGTGTCCATGGGTATGACCCAGAAACGGTTCGAAACAACCTACGTCATCTTGAACGGCATGGAGAGTTCGATGGGTACGCACTCGGGAGCATGGTTCCAATCAGGACAGATTACAAAAAGGTCACCAAATTAATTCTCGCTGCAAGGACCACTACGGACAAGCACTTGCATGTCTATGGCCTCGGTGGTTTGTTATACCAACCACTGTTGATGTATCTGGGAGTTGATAGCTTTGATTCAACGGCCTTCATCCGGAGTGCGGGCAACAGAAACTATTTGATACCCGGGTTCGGTGGCGAAGAAATGCACAATATCGATTCGTTGAAGTATCCACCGTGTACCTGTCCCGTCTGTTGTTCTCGGACGTTTGATGAAGTGCGTTCTAACCGAGATCTCCTGACACAGCATAACCTCTGGTCGCTTGTAACGGAGTTACGGCGATTCAAATACGTCGCTGAAGCAGGAGAGGATATCGAGGCATATCTGGATCTCCGATTCCGCGAAAATGACGTTACAGAGCGAGCATACCAACTAGCTAAACAGCAGGTTCGGAGATTGACATGACAGAGCGTGCAACGGTCCGTCCAGTTACGCTCTCCCGATTAGTTGAACTGACGAATGCGACAGAAACAGCACCACAGACCACTGATGATTTACAGGAAGCTCTGGATGTCAGTAAACGAAGGGCACGAGAAACGATTCTCGAAGCGCTTCGGATTGGACTGCTAGATGAACAAGACAGAGGTCAAACGGATGGTGATGAGGAGCCAGAATATACGCTGACTAACGACGGACAAACGTTACTCTCAGCTGTACGGGCCGAGGACTGGAGTCGGGCTAGTGCGGTCTTAGACTGCGGTAGTCCGCACTACAATGCATTTTTGGAAACTGTTCAGTCTGTTGGCCCTGCAGAACCAGAAACGATTCTCGATACGCTACAGTCCCGTAACCAGTCATCAGAATACGATTACAACAAAACAAGCATCGACGTGGTCGGTGATTGGGGCGAGCGGTTAGGCTCGATCCAACGCAATGCATTCACAAAGTCATATTACCGCGTTAAGCAGTTCGAAAGCCATGATGATTTCCTTTCAACCTTGCTTTCTGTGTTCGATGACCTGGAGGAAACGGCTGGAGTGAATCTCAGCCAGCGGTACATTTCCATTCCAAAACTCCGTGAGTACACTTGTGAAAAACTGGAGTGTACACGAGACATATTCGACAGACAACTCGTCGAGGTCGTGAACCAGAATATCGGGAAACTGGAGCTTTCAGGAGCGCCGGTTGATACCGGAGCAAAAGATGCACTGGTTGGTATCAAACAAATCTCGTTGAACACCGAGGGAACTCTTGTCTCGACAGACCAATCTACCGAGCCTGTAATGGCCGGTGTCGAACAGTTCGGAAAACAATATTACTATCTCGCAGTTCACGACGAAGAACTATCATACGATCCACAAACAGAACAATGACAGACAGCACTTTCACGTTTACCGACGAACAGCGCGACTATTCGATGTATGGCCTCGATGAAAACCCCTTCCCCTATAGTCCCGTTCCTGCGGAAGATCCCGATGTCTACTGTGGACAGGAACACGTCACAGACGCAGTGAGCGATACCGTCTCGACAGTTCTTGCTACCGGGAAGTCCAAACACCTCGTTATTACGGGTAAGTACGGAAACGGAAAGTCACACACTCTCAAGTATGCCCGCTCGTTGGTTCGTGACAGAGAGGATATCGTCGTCGGGTATGTCGCTCAGCCCGGGGAAGGATTCCAAGATATTTATCATGAGTTCATGTATGATATTGGGTTTGCACGAGTTGAGGAACTTGCATATGAGTTTCTTGCATCGGTTGCCCGGGACGTTACGAATAAAAACCCAATCAGTGCCGAAGCAATGGAGAAGCTAATCGATGATGGAGAGGTGTTACTCTCTGAACTTGTTCCAACTGCCATTCAACGGTTGAGTGATATCACGAAGTTTGCTGATTTTGCCCGTGCAATCGTTCATATGGTCTATGAAGACACGAACCTCTATGCATGGCAGTGGCTGACTGCAGAAGGGATTCGGTACGAGCAGCGGAAAGAGATGGAGATTCACGCCGCCCTGGATGACGATACGATGTGTGTCCGTGCGTTCACGTCGTTCAAGAATATGCTCCTTGAACTCGGCTATACTGGCGTCTTCGTCTTTATTGATGAGTTTGAGTCAATAGCTCGATTGAACTCGAATCAGAAACAAACAACCCTAAACAGTATCCGTCATTTGATGGATCAGAATAGTTCTGGGCTTTGTTTGTTGTTTGGGTGTGCCCCAGAAGTATGGCAGGACGTGATGAGCGAGTATCATGCCTTTTCCGAACGAATCGGAAAAGAGGTAGCATTGAAGTCACTTACTGAAGACCAACTCCAGAGACTCGTATCATCTTACCTGAATACAGCACGAGCAAAGGATGGGGATAGTATCGAACCGTTTGAGCAGGAAAGTCTTCGAATAATTCTCCAACGGTCACAAGGTAACATCAGACAGGTACTTTCGTTATGTGGCCGCGTGATTGACGAAGGGATTAACCAAGATACTAAGACGATTGCGCCACCTGTGGTAGAACAAGCAATCCAGTGAACGATGCCAACAATAACTGAGGACACTGTGCTTCGTAAAGTCGAACACATACTTGGAAGTGGAAACGGCACTCTTGATTTCGCCGTAGAAGGCGAGGATCAGTACTATACCTGGAACGGAACAGAGGATGCTGACTGGACAATAACAGATGCTGAGACATTGAAAAATGTTGATGAAGACAGGATTATAGTATATCCTGAGGGTGACTATTTTATTTGTGAAATCACAGCTACTCAAGAGGAATTTAATACTGGGCCTGTCCGTTGCTTCTCTGAATAATTTGCGATTCCCAACTGGTAAATCAATAAACAGCGTCCTTGATCGAGTTGTTCCAAAAGGATTTAGATAAAATTACACTGGATGTCTTTTAATTATCGCCACAAACAACTTCCTGAAGCTCAGCGAGTAGCTCTGGATGGTTTTCTTCGAGAACTTTAACGTCAGTAGCTAATTCCTCATTTATGCGGGAACGTATCTCCGATATTGCTTGGTAACGCCGATTTCCTTCCTCATCATCCGCAAGCAACTCTCGGTCACGTTCGGTCAGAAGCGCCCGTGTGCGAGCCATGTGTGTCGGCAGTTTGTATACATCACACTTGCATATACCGTTATTATCCGATAATAAGTGTATTCATATGCAAACGTTAACCTATATGCAAACTCTTAATAAAGCACAGATTCTATATACACTATACGTTGCATGGGATTCCGGTTTTCAAAAGGCCGGAGCGTGCTGGAACACGCTCGACCATGCTTCGTAGAGGTCACGAAGCGTGATTTCGTTAGAACTTACCGGACTTGAGAATTCCGGCATGACTCAGACAGGTGGACTAGTCCACCTTAGTATAGATAGTAAAAAATATAATCAAAAGGAAAGGATAGACGTTACTTCTGATTATAGGAAGTCCGTTTTATTCGTTTGCTTGTTGGGGTGCAGAAGAAATGCATAACAACCAACCCACAGATTCGCTCTCGAAGGTTCACCATGTAATGAAAGTTCCAAGAAGACGGGGCGTCATTCGATGTCTTATTGAAAATGAAGA
>LFCJ01001122.1_pt1 | contig 18161 bp, 25 predicted proteins | sample 643141 | NCBI WGS metagenome assembly LFCJ01 (sample SAMN03766243, study PRJNA286221) | soda lake metagenome | biome: soda lake; feature: Kulunda steppe; material: water; isolation source: sample B1-Br-g2 brine of Lake Bitter-1 | place: Russia: Kulunda steppe | collected 2010-07
ACCAGGAAAATACCTATAGGAACTGTTGCTAAACCTCTCAAGAGTCTTGGCCACCTCCTATGTCATGTACATCTTCTACATACAGGGTTACTACAGCGTTACCAGACTCAGTGACCAGATAGTGGTTTACTAGAGGTATATCTCTCGAGTCCTGATCACCTAACCAGAAGGATTCATCTTCATCTACAACTCTTAAACCGAAGCTTTGTCCTCTAGGCAGAAACCGGGCTCTTTCAGAGACATAAGAATCCATGTCTTCTTTAACCCTGTTTGGATCTAAGTTTTCTTCGCCTATTCTTACTTCGTTTTCTGTTGAAAGATACTGAGATAAGACTCTGTAAAAGCTCTCATCATTGTAGTCGGATTCAACATTATTATGTTCAGACATATTACCGTAAATGAACATATTCATCATTGAATCATACTCTTGATTGTTTGACTGGTCGAACTCCGCTGCAAGTTCCTGTGCAGAAAGATCGTCAGCGAACCCCATAGCAAAAGCTAAAACTACGCCAATAATAACTGAAAACGCCCAGAGGAACAGATAACCTATTAGATCCGATTTTCCTTTACTCGACTCTATAGACGACCACCCCAAATTCAACACTGTCTTCTTCAGTATAAACTGTTGATATAGTTCTGGCAGAAGGATCAAAAGCAGATGTTTCTGTCTTACAGTCCTCAAAAACTTGATAATCTTCAACTATCGAATCTGTTCCCTCGTATCTGAAGAAACCTAAGGCTATCCGATCTCCATCTAATCCTTCCACCTCAGGGATATAACAGTTACCATTGTTGGTTCGAATATTATCTTCATTTAGAATGTAGTCCTCTGTAAAGACAGCTCTAGGTGTTTCATCTTGAACTGTTAAAAGATTCTCCATAACAAGAGTATTCTGAGACTGTACCTCAAACCTTTCAGTGTTAACATCCCCGCCTTCCAAAAGAAATGTTACTGCAGAAGCTATTATCAAGTAAAGAGCAATAGCCAACGTAACAGCAACAACAATATACTCAACCTGTTCATAAAACTGGGTCATACTAACAGGCCTCCGGCTCTAAAACCACTGTCTGTACTTCTCTTCTGAGACATAACAATCCTTCCTCTGCTGTTTCATAGCTGGTAGGACCTCTGAGATCTACACCAATTTCTTCATTTTGCTCAATCTCTCCGTAAGACAGCGAAATAGTATTCCCGTCTACTTTAACGTCGTAGGGCTCAAGCTCAAGCTCAATATATCCCTCATCCTTCTGTTGAAGTGTAAGAGCAGAGCCTTCTATCTGTTTTAAATGGTAGCTTGTTATGTCATCTGTAATATACTGGCCTGCGGAGGTTAAGAGCTGGCTAGGTACAGCAAGAACTATTGAAGCTATTACGGCGCCCATTAGTATTATTACTCCGGCACTAACCAAGCCTTTTCTCATTGTTGATCCGGCTCTATATCTAAAGAAGGTTGTTGGCCGTTGTCACCTCTAATTTCAAATCTGTAGAAACCTTCTTCTGTAACTGGATCCATGGATATATCACAGTCTAAGGTTTCAGATTCCCAGGTATCACCGTCTTCAAACTCTGCCTGTAAACGGTTGTTTTCTGTATAAACTTCTTCAATAGCTTGCAACTCGTATTCATCAGTAGAAGAGCTATGATCTCCACCAAAGCTTCTTAACGTGTTACAGCTAGACTCTACTTCCTCCTTAAATTCTGAAAGCTCCTGAGCCCTATCAATCTGAGAATCTATCTCTAAAAAGTTGTTTAGAACAGCTGTAGCAAAACCCATTCCTAACATGGCGGTAACAGATGTTACAAGTATGAATATTCCTGAAGTTATCGCAATACCTTTTTTCATCATCCAACCTCCTCTAAACATTCTTCATAACTGTATTCCGGATTTCTATCAAGACATTCAGAAACACTTGACTGCTGGCCTGAAGACTCCGTAACAAACTCCACAATCGGATCTTCCACCCCTAATAAAACACCTGAAAGAGCTGCAACAGTAATCAAAGCAAGCACGATAAGAACTATTATATGAACAGACTTCATTATTAGTCATCCTCCGGTATTATCTGAAACGAGTCTAACTGGTTAAAAGCGAAGTCCTCAAAAAAAGAGACCTGGCCTACAACTAGCCCTGCTAAAATAGATACAGCTACTATGCTGAGCAAGATAACTATCAGCATGTTTATAGAAAGCTCCATCAATTACTACTTTTGAGACGTTTTTGATATATCCTATGATTTAAGGTCTATGAGCCATAATCGAAGATATTGAGTCCTCAACCAAAGGCTCTATCTGGTTCTGAGCTATCACTACAACCACCAACAAAACCATCATCAGAAGAACAATCTTAGCTAAAGTGTTAATCGATATACTCTGACCTTTCATCTCTCAAAACAGGTTTAGGTTCTCACCTATTTAACTTTTTGAAAAAGACTACACTCCTTCACATATCTGCTCATCGTACACTTCTTCATCCCAGCAAGCTTCCTGTTCCTCACAGTATATCTCTCCCTCATCACAGTCTTCAGGAGACTCGTCTAAAGTAGACCATACACCTACTGTAGGCTGACATTCTTTTCCTAGATCCTCCATCTGCCAAAGATCCTCGTCTAGACCCTCATCACAAAGATGCCACTCCGCATAATCTTTGTCCTCCGGATTAGCACATAACAGATCACCATACATTTTATTTATTGAGTTACCTTGTTGTGTGCTTACTCTGATCTCTCCAGCCGTAGAATCGGACATGTGCTGATCTTGTGAAAACATCATTGTAGATATCAGGTCTGACGCATCAGATCTTACATTATCTTCGTCTATAGAGCTGTAAGGAAGATCTTCGTCTTCAAAACTTGTTTGTGTTTTTTGTAATACTGTTCCTATCTCGTATCCCTTTACTGTTGTTCCTGACCAAGCTAGTCCTCTATTTCTGTCTCTGTAGTATATTTGGCATTCATCTTCCTGCAGGTCTAAACTAGCTCTATGAGTTTCTTTATCTTCTTCAGGCTCTTCTCCACCTCTGAGATTAAGTTCTCCTGTAAACCTTCTCGTTTCTAAATCCGGCCAAAAACTCTCGTCAGCTCTAACATGCAGCTGCTGTCCGATGTGAGGACCATCATAAGGAGCTATTTCTTCGTCAAATTCGTCATCTGATTCACTCTCAAAACAGTCTTCACCCAGTCTTGTTAACTCGATAAATGGATAAACTCTATCTACTCGCGCCTCTCCGTCATTGTCCGGATACTCTTTATTCACCTGAATATAGCCTTCATCTCCTGGGCAAAGAGCTAGTTCGAAATGGCCGTCCTCCCCATCAATCTTAGAATCAGCTTGAACTTGGTAAAGATACTCTGAAACCCCGAAAAAATCTGTATCACAGTAAAGAGGCATATCAGTGTCTCCTATCTCTTCTGCTTCTCCGTAAGCATTAATCCTGTTCATGTTTTCAAATGTATCGATTGCAAAGAAGTACTCTGGACCTCCCGCATCATTAAGGTTGCCAGATAAAGTCCCTTCACAATCTACTTCCTCCTCTATTCTATCATAATATCCCATGTACTCAGAAAATCCTCGTAGACTAACTTCCGATGAACCGAGATTTCTGTCTCCCCCTATCTCCTCATCAAGTTTCTCGTCATCCGTATATATGTAGTCGGATCTTAGAGGTATCTTGTCTTTTTCAATATCTTCAGGTATTTCGAAAGTTATGCGAGAGTTCCTACCCTCCATATCTCCCCCCGTATCACCACCGAGAAAATTACCTCTAATAGATGCCATCAACGTTCCTGATACTCCAATACATCGCGGATTCTTCCCGTAATCTGTATTTTCTAAGCCATAGTAAGTATTATCATCAACTTTGTCGCAGTCAAAAGCTCTATCATAAACATATCTAGAAGCAGAAACAAAGGTGTGTTTATCTTCTATCTCTATGTGTTCTTCTGTCCCCATGAAGTCCATTATTCCTTCTCCTGTTTCTGCTATTGCTGTTCCTATAGACATTAACACCCCTCCTATAATGGCTCCGATAATAAGTATTCCAACAACTCTTGCTACTAATGTCTGTGGGAGCATTACTTAACGACACCTCTGCTGGTTTAACATATCTGTTCACCTGTTGTACTGCTTATTGCAGAAGCTATTGCTCTCATGGCTCCTTCACACCCTGTTGCGTCTTCAGCGGCACCCACTATTGGTACGAAAAATCCTAGGTATATTAAGGAGATTATTAAAACTGTTAGTAGCATTATAAGTATTCTTACAGGCCATTCGAGTTCTCCTTTTCTATTCATCTGTTTTTTACCCTAAAGCTGTTATTCTTTCAGATATTATCGTGGTTATTGTTCCTTCGATGACTGCTAGTATTAGCAGTGCTGCGACAAGTGTAACTGCTGTGAAGACTGTGACCATTAGTAGGTTTTCTCCTTTCATGGTTCTATTCCGGTTATGATTCCTCCGAACAACAGACTGACTACCAGTAGTGTTATACTGTAGAAGAACATTCCTGAAATAAGTATTTTTCCTGCGAAAATGTTTCTTCTTGCCTTGTTTTCTCCTACACTGATTTTAGTATAAAACGTTCCTAGTATCCATAGAAGCTGTATTAGGTATATTCCTACAACGAACTGTAGTACTTCCGGTGGTATGGCCGAATCCATGTCTCCTAGTATTCCTGTAAAGTCGGTTCCGGGGTCGGCACCTTCAATATCTTGATCTGGGCCGGAACCTGCCAAGGATTCGTCGAAAGCTCCAGATAACTGGTATACTGCCGTTATTATTGTCTGGCTCATACCTACAGCTACTCCGGAAACAATAGGTGCCAGGAGATATCCTAGCATCAGTATTGTCGTTGTTGTTTCTTCCATCAAGTCATTTAATCTTTCCTGTGTTCTGTGTATGTTTTCTAAGTAGCGTGAAATCGTCATCATTGCCATTGAAGCCATCTGAGTTCCTTTCTGAGATGATTCAAGTATAGCCTTCATAACTGTATCTATCATCTGACTAGGATAATGTCTAAGAGCGCCATACCTATCATCAAAGACTGCTTCTTCAAAGGTCATTCCGCTTTCTGTTATATTTCTAAGCGCATACCCGAATAATCCCGAGATCTCAAGCTCTTTTGTAGCCTCTCTAGCATCTTTTAACGCTACTTCAACCGGTGTCCCTCCAGATATCTTATTACCTAACTGGAAAAGCGCAGTAGGAAACTGTTGTTCAATATTCCTTATCTTTTTCTCAGCATCTCTTCTTTCTATACCTCCAAGATAAAGAACTACCCCTATACCGAAGCCTAAGCCCGCAGTTATACTTAAACTTCTGATAAGCATAGGTAAAGGTGCAACACTGTCGCCATCAGTAAACATTGAAGGAGCTATCACATCATCAGAGACAGGATACAACTCAGGAAATAGAGCATAACCCAGTATACCATATAATGCAATCACTCCAAAAATCAAGACGCCAAGAGGCCATACAGGTAAGGAAAAACTTTTACCAGATAAACTGAAACTATATCTACCTATTTCTGGCATTTCCTCCATTGAACTTGGCTTAGAAGATACTGTAGGAGGTCTAGAAGAAAGAATTCTCTGCATAAACCAGTATAGAAACGCCGGAAGCATAATATTGAACAACAGAATTAAATGCATCTCAGTTATTGAGTCTCCTAAGAAGATAGATATCAACGGAAGCATTATCATTCCTAAAACCGGAAGCATAGCTCCTACAGCGTTCAAAATCATTACAGGAGTTTTCAAAGATTGAGCGTAATGCTTCATCTTCTCCTGAGTACCCTCTAAGATTCTATCAATTGAATCCTGAAGAAGATCCTCTCTTCTACCCGCATCCGGCTCATTTATCGCCGCTCTTAAAAGCTGCAAGGACTCTAAGAAATCATCGTTATACCCTTTCCAGCTCTTAGTATAGTTTTCTAAGGCCTCACCAATTCTGTTATAATTTCCTACTTCGAGATCCCATAAAACACCTCTAAGATCCTTGGATATGGGCCCTTCCAAGTTTAGAGCTGCAAACCGGATAGCGCCTTCCAGGTTTGGAGAGCTACGCATATAGATTACCATGTATAGTACAGCAAGTATCATCTCTCCGCTGCTCTCTATAACTTTGTTCTTAGCCTCGTAAACCGGTTTAAAGTAAGTGTATGCTCCTACTCCTAGAGGTAGGAAAACAGTGAGAACCATTATAGAGAGAGGTATAAAGAAACCTAGAAACGCATTTAACGCAAAAACCATGAACCAGGCTAAAAACGATACTAAGCCTATCATTACCGACGCGGATATAACCATTCCCGGAGTCACATCCCATCCAAGTAGTCTTAGAGGAGGCCCTAATCTTTCTCTAGAGCTTTTATCCGCCTTTATATTGATTAGATCTCCTGAAACAAAACATAGTCTTTCAAAACTTGATGGCTCTCTTTCCCTTCTCTCTTCTTCTCTGTACTCTTGGTACTCTCTAGAGTAACCTTTTTTTGAAGAGGTATTGTAAGGAGGCATCTCTAAATCTTTGTCCAGCCGGTCAACTATATCCCGGATTTTTTCCTTTCTATCTTCGTCCATCAGCTTGAAACCTCTAGACCTGTTGTTCTAGCCATTCTCTCCAGCGTGCTAGAACCCTTTCCGTGTTTTGTTCACCGTATTCTTCTCGGACTTTTTCAGATAGGATATGGAATCTTTGGTTTGATTTTACTGTAAACTCTGCTTCTAAAAGCTCTTTGTCACCGGTTTCGTTTGCTTTTTCGACTATATCTTTTTTTATCTCTTTACGGAGCTGTATGTTGTTCCAGACCGCTTCCCAGTTGTTTTTCCACTCTCTTATGTTTTCTGCTATCCTGTTAAGCACAACCGACTCTCCGTTTAGAAGAGTATCTGTCGGCACCAGCTTGTCCTCGTTGCTGTCGTACCTCATCAGATCTACAAATGCGTCTTCTTCCAAAGGATCATCTGTCCACTCTTTCCTCACCTCTGTTATTCCTGTGACTCTTCTGAAAGTGGTAAGTCCATCAGGACTTTTAATCTTGTTAACGCTGACAATTACATCAGTAGCCTTAAAAGAAGTTCTAGGAACATTAAGATCGTTAACAACCCTGTCAAAGACCGAGTAAGCATCTTCTCCGTGTATTGTACCCCCAACAAAGTTTGCGACTGCCCCCACCCTCATAGCCTCGTAAAGGGTTTTTGCCTCGTCTGAACGGACCTCTCCTATAACCAATGCCGAGTCACCTAGCCTCAGCGAAGTTCTTATAGCTTCCTCCGCAGCTAACTCGTTTTCAACCTGTGTAATCACCGAACGAGACTTCATACTTTCAACATTGTAGCCTAGACTCTTCATCTGTCTTATAGGAAGTTCTAAAGTGTCTTCAACCGTCACTATTCTATGCTTCTTCAGTATTTCGAGCATAGAGGCTGATAAAAGCGAGGTTTTACCTGCACCACGGGTTCCAGCAAAGAGAACAGATCTGTTCCCGTCGACTATAAAAGATATGAGAGCTGCACCAAGAGGGTTAATCATATCACTGTCTATGAACAGCGGTAGCGTCCATGCCCTAGACCTGTGTCTTCGGAACGCAAAAGCTAATCCCTCTGGCGAAAGGTTTTCTTGTATTATTGCGACACGAGCTCTACCTCCAGGAACCTCTGTATCTGTGTCTAACACCGGGTTTGCCTCATCCAGAGGTCTTCCTGACTGTATTCGGAACCTTGTTGCCCATGATTCTGCCTCTTCTTTTGTTGGTATAAGGTTCGTTTCACATTCCTCGTAGTCTTGATGCGAGATATAGATTGGTGCGTTGCCTATAGGAGAGTTTATGTAAACGTCTTGGACTTTAGGATCAGATAGTAAAAGTTCTAGAACTCCTAAACCTGAAGTATAACGGTTAAGTATGGCTGTAAGTTTCTCTAGTTCTTCTCCTGACACCTTTATGTTCATCTGTTCTGCGATATCTCTTATCATATCTCTTCCTATGTTTTCGAATACTTGGCGCATCCTCTCAGGTCTTGCAAACTCTCCTGACTCCGGTTTGTGTGATGCCAGAAACCTTCTTGCTGCATCTAGAAGTCTATACTTTTCTTCAGGCAGGTTAAACTCCGGAGGATTAACATGGTATATAGGCTGTACTTGGTCCGGAACTTTGTATACAGACACTTCTACATCATCTTGTACATTGTAACGGTCTATCTCTTCGCCTCTCTCCGGCGGAAGCGACATAAACTTTGTAAGCATGAAGTTAGGTCTTACTAGCGGATGGAAGAACTCTCTGTAGACTTCTCGGTCGCCTACGTGATGGCCTGTAATATAGTCAAGCTCTATAGACTGTTGTATAAGCTTTGTGTCCTCTAATCGTTCAGTTATAGGTTTTAGAACGTCTTGAACAAAGTATTTTATACATCTCTTTCTTTGCGGGTAGGAGTTTTCCTGTTCTTGTTTTAGGTGTCTTCGCATCCTTCTCAGTTCTACGTAAGCTCCTATAGGATCTTGTCTTAGGTCTTCCACAACTATCTGTTGGACTTCAGGAAGCTTTTCCTGGTATACGGTCTCGCATTTATCAGTTCTAACGTTTTGGGAAATATAACCTTGGCCAGATATATCTCTTACTGCTTCTGCAACCTCTCTTAAAAGGTCTATCTGTGTATCTGCATACTCGTAATCCCGCGCCTCTGATAATACAATAGACGATGCATCAGGGACTTCTTGGAGAATATTAATCACTCTTGACATCACTTCAGGGTAGTCTTCTATAGATGCTCCGTACACCGAACCCAGTAGATTTATCTCTATAGTACCGGTTTCATCGTCGTACTCGTACTCGAAAACATCTTTATCTCTTACAGTCATAACCCTTTACTTATTATTCAAGAAGTCCTAGAATAAAAGATGTGGCACAACAAGACCTTTTGAACCGGATTGTCAACCGGGTCAACGACTTCAACAGAAGGGTTCGAGACCTTGAAGAGAATATAAGAAATCTTAACGCCCGAGTCAACACTCTAGACGATACTGTACTCAAAAAAACTAAAGACATAAACAGAGACGTACAAGAAGTTGAAGACGATCTATCAGAGATAAGAGACCGTATAGCAAATCTCGAGGTCGATATAAAAGAGCTTAACCGAGAGAAAAAGAAGTTTGTAACATCTCAGCAGCTTGAAGAAATGGAGAACTACATGAAACTACTGAACCCGATAAAATCATCTTTCACAACCGAAAAAGAGGTAAAACAGCTGATAGACAAGAAAGAAACGGTTACAAAACAAGAAGTCGAACAGATTATAGACAGAAAGATAAAAAGGCTGGAAAACCAAGCCAATAATAAGAAAGAAGGTTTCAAAGGATGAAGTTCCAACTGTTCGGAAGACTACGCGACAACCAAGAAACGGAAACAACACGGTCCCAACCCAGCAAAGGAAACGATATGCCCTCGATGGGTGGCGGACTTGAAAGAACCGTTGAAAGAATGTTCTCACAGGGATACAGCGAAGAAGAGATCAAAGACGAATTAGATGGACAGTACGCACAGACAGAGATACAGCAAGCTATAAACCGTACTGTAACCTCATCCGCAACAGGAGACAGTCTAAATGAAAGCGGACCTCAACCTATGCAGACCTATGAGGGTGGTGGAGAGTCAGTAAGTCCTATGGACGAAGGATTCAACCAGGAACAGACACAGGATGAGCCAGAAAAACCACTACAACAAGATACAGGTCCGCAGCCAGCACCAGAACCTGCTCCAATAACGGAAAACTCTCAGGAACAAGGACAGGTTCAGGACACTCGAGTAGAAGAACTGGTGGAGACCATAGTTGCTGAAAACTTTGAAATGGTTGAGTCAGAGTTTGAGAACGTTTATAGAGAGCTTGATGAGATGAAGACGAAGGTTGAAGAGCTTGACGAACGGGTTCACGATCTTGAGATCAGGGATGACGAAGACCAGACTCAGTTTATACAGAAGATGGATGAAATCGAGGATAATATTGATTCATACCAGTCGAGGATAGGAGGGCTCGAGAAAGCGTTCCAACAGGTTCTTCCATCACTTGTGGATAACGTTAGAGAGCTTACCGATCTAGTACAAGAGATTAAACAGGAACGTGGTATAGAAACAAGTTCAAACGTTAGTAAAGATGATATAGAGAACGTTGATCTTGAAGACTGGTAAAAAAGTTTTTTCACACCGTATCGTTCTCTTCATTTCCTGGTTTTGTAACCCAGTAAAGAGCTCCTCCAATAATAAGAAGGTAGATTAAACCAGAGTCAAAAAATACGTCGACCACTTCTGAAAGTTGAACACCTAGCATAGGAATACTTAACTCAAACGGTACGAAAGCATCTGAGCCTCCAGACAGGATGAATGCGAAAAGGACGGCGGTCAAAACACCTATGACCAGAGGGATATTAAAACTGTCTCCCCAGTCAAAACCAGGTATAAACTGTAAAAAGACCAGTAAACCTAGCAAACCTATAATACCTACCAGTATACGGGATAAATAACCTGTAAAGAACTCCTGGTAAACAGGATTCATAACAAAGTAGTATGCTGCAAAGAATGCGAATATGATAGCCACTACGGCCCTATAACGCGTCAGATCTCGATCCTCAGTATCCTCAAAAAGCTCTACCTTACCTAATGCTAGATAGATTAAGGCATAAGTAAGAACAAAAGGCAGTAAACCTGTAAAAAAGTCTAGCTCCGCCATATTCAAAAGTAGATCGTTGAATGTCGTCGTACCTATAACTAGCCACCTCTACTCAAAAACACGATTATAGCGAGCAAAAACGCCAGAACAAGAATAGGCATTATATGCTCATCAAAATTTATATCCATACCAGAGATCTCTAACACGTCTAGAGACAATAAAGATAGCAAATCAAACTGGTATATAAGCACTCCAATAAGAGCTAAAACCGTTACTCCTGCCACAGCTATTGCGGGAAGATTTCTTGAACCACTGTCAAGATCATCTATACTAAATCCTACAACAGCTAGAAGCACTATCAAACCTATTAAACCGAAGATCACAAAACCTATAACCGCTGCAAAATGCCCGAAAAGTTCGGCCGGAACAAAGAGATAGAAACCTCCTATAGCCAAGAAAGATATCGCGAGGGATGCAGTAGCCGTTATAGTTTCTTCCCGGAAGATTTCCTCCTTTTGAAGAATACCATAAGTAACCGTTAATACCAGTAGCCATGGCAAGAAAAGATGGAAGACATCCATCTCCATCATAGTTGTCACAATACTCTCGAATACCATCTACTCATTTCCTCCATTGCTTGGCTGTTTGAAAGGCCATACCGCAGCCTCCTTACTTTTTTGTCCCCAGTCAATACTGCTTTCAGGTTTTGTAACCCAGTAAAGAGCTCCTCCAATAATAAGGAGGTAGATTAAGCCGGAGTCAAATACATAGTCTATTAACTGTCCTAGGCTGTACTCCATCCCCAGTATCTGTGTATCGAATGGTATGAATGCTGAACCTCCTCCAGAGATAGCGAAGGCTGATATAGCTCCAAGGACCACTAGGACTATTAAACCGTTAGTTCTTACACGTCCCAAGTTAAATCCTGGTACGAAAGCTAGGAATACTAGTAGACCTAATAGTCCTACGATACCGATTACTATACGGGATAGATAGCTTGCGAAAAAGCTTTGGTAAGCCGGATTTAATACCAGCCAGTATGAAACAAAAAATGCGAATATAACAGATACAATAGCTGAAAACCTTTTGCCCTCCTGTTCTTTAAACAGAGGTGTCTTGCTTAAAGCCAAGTAAAAGACTACATAGGAAAGTATGAAGGGAAAAATCCCTGTAAAAAAGTCTTGCTGCGCCATGTTCTGCAGCAGTTCGTTGAACCCGGCTGTCTCCACTTTAACTACTCACCTTGTTCCATGTAAGCTCTTAAGTTTCTGTTCAACAGCCAGAGCTCTCTACCAATAATCATCAACGCAAGCATCACAATCCAAGGATAGATTAAGTCACCCAAGGATAGAAATCCTACGTTTTCTGTAAAGAAAATAGCGTTTATTAGTACTACTATAGCTCCAAAAGACAGAAACGCTATAGCGAACTCATCAACCAAGTTTTCAATCTCGTACAAGTATTCGTGGAATTTAGATCTATTCATTTTTAACACCACCTAAGGGAAGCCCATTCCGCCCATTCCTCTTCTTCTCATCTTACGTTTTTGCATCATCGTGCCAGCAGCATAACCAACAAAAAGACCTACTGCTGCAACCTCAGGATTGCTCATTATAGAATCCATGAAAGCGTTAATCATTGTTTCAAAACTACCCTATATTACTGTATAACATGCTTGTTGTTTAAATAATTAGGCGAAATACCTAGTTTAGGAAGGGGAAATAACTTTTCTCCACGTTTCTTTCCTCACAAATCTTATCAACTACGTCAATTAAACCATTCTCAATTCTCTTCGCCTCCTCACTAATCTCTGAAGGACCTTGCTTTCGCCTCAAATCCTCAAGATCCTTTATAATTGGATCAACCCTATCCCCGATCCATCTCCCTATCATCTCAGTATTCCAGTTCTTGACACCTGGCTTTGTCAAATCCTCTTCAAGTATGACCATAGCAGTTTCTAACTCTGTTTCAGCCTCCGCAAAAACATTTGCAGCAGGACTCTCCGGTAAAGCTGCAGCAACCTCTTGTGCTTCTAAAGCCAACTGTTCTGCCTCTCTTTCAGTTTCTTTTTCAGCTCGGGCAACATAATTTTCCTGCTCCAGTATCTTTTTAGCTAGACTGTATGCCTGTCTGATTTCACCTATATGCTCTGAATCCTGAGAGTGTTCTCTAAGGTATTCTAACTCCTTCAAATACTCTCTGACAACATCCTCTATCTCTCTCTTCGATAAATCGCTTTCCCCTTTCATAATTCTTGTAAGCTGCCCATTTATCTTAGTTATATTTTCCTCTGTTACCGCATACTTCTCTCTTTCTTCCCTTTCAAGGGCCTTTAGTTTCTCCATATCTTTCTGCACAAACACTTCTAGAGCTTGGTTAAGCTGCCCTATAGCTATCAGGTCTTGCTCCATCTCGCTCTCCACTTGGTCTTCACCTTTAATCAGTTTCTCCTCAAGCTTCTCTACGTAGTCTTCCTCTTTCAAAATTTCTATTTCTTGACCTGTTTCCGCTTCTTCTTCTCTAAGTATCTCACGTTCCAACCCTATATCGTTTTTAAACACTTCTTTAAGCTCGCTTGGGAATCCTGACGCCTTTTTTGCCTCATCTTTCTCAATTTTTTCACCTCTACTCTCTTCAGCTCGAGTCTGATTTATCATCTCTTCTAATTCTGCAAACCTGCTATCAAAATCTTCTTTTGATATCTGCTCTTCAACAGAGTTTATCCACATATCTAACTCTGACATTTGGTTTCTTAGAGCTGCTATTCTCTCTGAGTTTTGCCCAGTTTCATCTCTAAGATCTTCTGTTGCGCCCCATAGAGACCCTATTTCCTCCGAGAACCGGTTAATATCCTCTTCTCCGCGGGAAACTCTTGCTGTAAGGTCGTCTATTCTTTGGCTTAGTCCTTGTTGTTTATTCAATTTTTGATGCACTTGTGACGCTAGTTCCCTCATCTCGTTTAACATCTGTTTCTCTAGTTCCTCAATCTTCTCCTCTATCCTAAGAATTTCCTCTTCATTACCTTCTATATTTTCTTCATTCTGAAGTATACGTTCATTATGCTCTTCTATAAGTTCTTCAAGATTTTCTAGCGCTTCAGATTCGTCAATAAGCTCCTCAACTCTTTTCGCCTGATCTTGTGTAAGTTTACCTTGATTAACAAATTGATTTATTCTGTCTCTAAACTGTTCAAGGTTCTCAACTTCCCCTGCCAGCTGACTCAACTCTTCAGAAACCTGACCTGTTTCATCTTCAACTGTACCAATTTTATCCCTCAATTCTCGGAATCTTTCTTCAATCTCTGTTTCAGTAGCATCTAAATCGCTTATCTGATCGGCTATAGCTTCTATCTGATCCTCTATGTCATTAATTCTTTCCTCATATTCTTCCGGAACTCTCTCTGATCCGGGTTCAGGGCCCGAACCCGGATCTCCTCCTGTGTCTGTCGCCGCACCGCCATCTGTACGAGGATCTTCGCCATATCCCGGAATCATGTCCGAGGCAGCATTTAACGCTCCTGGAAGTCCTGCTCCCACAAATCTGCCTGCTCCAACTAGGTAGAGTAGCAAGGGTAAAAGTAGAGATAGTAGAGCAATTGCGACTAGTGCAAAGCCTCCTATTAACCACCCAACATACTGCGCTGCCACAAATGCTGCGGCCGCAGAAAGCCCTTTAACGCTTTTATCAACCACTTCTTGAGTATTTCCTCTGCTGCTATATCTTCGGTCTTCTCCAAGGTTAGGAAATACTTCCAACATCTCAGAGAAGATTTTGTTAAGGAGTGGTCTAGTAGCTGCATAAAAACCATACCAAATAGCAAAAAATATGGCTAACTGAGGGAAACCAGTTATTTCGTATAGAAGAAACGAGTTTATGGAGTCAATTATCTCTATCCCTGTGGGTTGTGCTAACGGACCCTCTTGGTCTGAAAATGGTGCTGTAGCCTGGGCTAAAAAAACCAATATCAATAAGGAAGCAGTTAGTGCTTTGCTCAACCTACCAGCTTTATTATCCATGTATAATAACAATTTATCCAGAGGTTTAAAAGTATTTTTTAGAATATTCTCGAAACTACCTTATAGGAACCGTATAAAAACAAAATAAATACTATAGATAGCGCCAAAACAGGTATTGAGATAGTTACAAACTTTACATAGTTCCAGAAAGGTGTTGGAACCATAATAGCTGTTGTAGTTAGGGACATTAGCATCGCGTAACGCCTGACATCAGGCTTAGGATCGTCTTCAATATAAGCCATTGGAGGTACCATATAAGGTGTCTGATCCTTATCGCGGAATATAGCATGTAAAACCTTCGAATAACCCAAAAACAATAGTATTGAAAGAAAGATAAACGGAGCCACAAGTTCGTACAAGATCTCTTCAGAGTTCTGATATTCCGGTATTTGCAATGAATTATCTTGATATGTTCCTGCTTGATCAGAGTAAATTGCTACAGAGTATCCTGAAACAAACACTAACGTCAGTAAAACCGTCATTAATTTATTCCAAGTCGAAGTCATCTGTTGCTCCTCCAATGTCTGAACCTCCAAAATCGTTGGCGCCTCCGGAAGCTCCTTTTCTTTGTGCTAGATATGCCGGAACCATATCATCTATTATGAATCCGAAGATTATTCCTGCTAGGCCGGCCGCAATATATTCTCCTATACTCGGACTTAAATTAACAGTTCCTGCTAGAGCCGGTCCTGTAACATCAGCGGTTACAAAAGCGGCTATTCCTGCTACGGCGAACGCCGGATGTTTCCATGGGTCCTCCATCATTACTGTTAAACCTTTCAAGTCTCTACCTTTTATCTATTCGGTTTCGAACTTTCCTAGTCTTTCCAGTGTTTCTAGTATCCCCCATGCATATATGACCGCTTCCCAGGCTCTGATAAAGTCTTTTTCTTCGAGGAAGTGGTATGTGTCATCTCTGTATGCGAGAACGTTCTCCATTTGTTCAACTGTTTTGTCTCTTTTCTCTATTCTTTCTTCCAGTTTTTCCAGCCATTTCTTGGTTTCTTCCCTGAGCTTTTTCTGAGTATTATTCATTGTGGCTTTCTAGAAACTCTTTTTCCATGTGTGAGGTTTTACCAACTATTATCAACGAGTGCGGTGTTTCTCCAAACTCTTTCTGTGCTATTTCGGACAGTTTTCCTGTGGAGATTTCCTGGTCCTCATGGTTCGCTCTTTCAATCACAACAGTATTCTTTCGGCCAAGATCTTCTTTCATCTCTACAAGTTTCTTGGCAGCTTCTTCTACAGAATAGTCTATATCAAGAAGTACCAATGTATGAAGGCCTATAGAACTGTTTTTCTCTATATAGTCTATAACTGATTCCGGGGACGCTTCTTCTGGAAGTGTTACGGTTCTACCAAACTTGTATACATTCAGCCCTGTCTCGGATACGGATGTGAATATTGAAGGAGCGTGGACAACCTCTACATCTATACCGGTTTTTTCAGCTCTGTGTTTTATTCCATAATGTGTTGTTGCTGTTAGAGGGTTCCCTGATACTAGGAAAGCTGTATCTTTATTCTCTGACGTCTCCAACACTTTATCTTCCTGTTCTACTTCTTCTCTGGATAGTAGCTTTACCTCCTTCCCTATCTTTTCTTCTATTCTTCCAAGATCGATGTTCTCTGTATTAGTGTAGAACTCGGCATAAACCTTTTCAGCTGTCTCTAGAGCGTTCCAACCCTTCTCCGTTATTTCTTTATTATCAAGTCCTAGTCCTATCAAGTATAGCATACTGTTAAAGTATTTTTTAGGTAAAACCTCTTTAACTAAACCCTTTCATATGAGACAGAAAAAACTTGAGAACCGGGTAAAAGAACTCTTCAAGAGACAAAACTTTCATCTTGAGAAAGATGGAAACAGTTTCAAAGCTTCTAAAAACAGCGAGAGTCTTGTCTTAAAGATTTTTTCCTCAGAAAAATACTCTTTAAACGATTTAAAGAATTCAGTAAGTCCTGAAGACAAAGTTTTTGTCGATGAACAGCTCAAAAGTGTTAAAAAAGAGTTAGAAAATGATGTATCAGTAATAAAAGATGAAGATGAAACCGAAAAAATTGAAACACCTTCCTACGAGATAATAGGAACTATAGCAATTATAAACCGGCTTTCAGATATCGATAGAGATGACGCAGTTGAAGGAATACGCCACCATAACCCGAATGTAGAAACTGTATTACTGAAAAAAACAGGTTTGAAAGGAGAATACCGTGTAGGCGAATACGAAATACTGTACGGAAATACAACAGAGACTGTACACACAGAGTTTGGCTGCCGTTACAGAGTGGATCCTACCAAAGTCTACTTCTCAGAACGTTTCAGCACTGAGAGAAAAAGAGTAATCGACCAGATAGAAAAAGATGAAAAAGTGCTTGTCATGTTTTCGGGCGTAGGACCTTTCAGCATAATGGCCGTCCGTCTAGCAGAACCAGAGAAAGTTGTATCAGTCGAGAAAAACCCTGAAGCCGTGAAGTTTCAAGAAGAAAACGTCAAACTGAACAAGGTGGAGAAGATGGTTGACATATTTGAAGGCGATGTTAACCACATTTTACCCGAACTGAACTCCTTTGACCGGCTTATAATGCCTCTCCCTGAAGCATCAAATCTTTTCCTGGAAACTGCGTTTGAACACACAGAGCCAGACGGAATAATTCATTACTACCGTTTCTTAGAGGATAAAAACTGGAGAAGTATTGAAAAAGAGATAGAAGCCGTATCAAAGAAAACCGGTAGAGAATACGAAATTTTGAATAGAACTATATGCGGGGAAAGAGCGGCATATATAGACCGAGTATGTCTTGATTTAAAATTAAAATAAAAGAAAAGAAAGCTGTTAAGAGGTTTTAACCTATTTCCGGTTCTATACCTCTAAAGACATTTCTTATCTTGTCACTTGCAGCGTATTCGTCTCCTAGAGCCTCATCCACAGTTGAAGTCAAGTGTTCCTGGTAGGCATCTCCGTTACCAGATACCTGGTCAACCTTGGATCTTAGTTTGTCGCTTCTCTTGACGTCTCCAAAGTACTCATCTGACATTCCTGCTTCAATCTCTTCAAGCTCGTTTAATGCGCTTTCAATCTGCTTGTACTGTTGAGCTGCCTTAACTCCTAAAGAGTTGACTGCGTCTCTGTACTCGGATCTGATTTCTTGTTCTCCATCATCCAGCAGTTTTCCTGAAACTTCTTCAGGCGCGACTTGAGCGAGTTCGTTTTCAAGCACAGGGATTTCTACACCTGCAAAGTCTTCAAGCATTTCTGTTGTTTCTTGAAGTGCTCCTGCAGCATCTGCGATGTAGTCTCCTACTTCTGCAGCGTGATCTCTGTAAGCAGATTCTGCCTCAGTTGTGTATGCAACGAAGTCTTCTTCGTGTTCGTTTTTCTTGGTTCTGTGCATCTCTATTTCATCAGACACTTCTTTTCTCCTGCTCTGTACTGCTCTTCTCTCGTAGTCTGAGATTTCCTTTGAGTCAGTTCCTAAGCCTTTGTTGGCTGCTAGTTC
>LFCJ01001125.1_pt1 | contig 18122 bp, 20 predicted proteins | sample 643141 | NCBI WGS metagenome assembly LFCJ01 (sample SAMN03766243, study PRJNA286221) | soda lake metagenome | biome: soda lake; feature: Kulunda steppe; material: water; isolation source: sample B1-Br-g2 brine of Lake Bitter-1 | place: Russia: Kulunda steppe | collected 2010-07
GCCTAGTCAGACTGTCTTTGATTTTCTTTCTCAACGGCACAATAGACTCTGCCATTTCATTTCGGACATTATGGACTATTTTTTGGCTGGTGAAGACCAGCAACAAACCAATCAGCCTAACGACCTGGCTGGCGGTTAACCCATTAACTTGTAACTTAAGTCTGCTTTTCTTGGCGACGCAGGGTGCACTATCACACTGCTCCGCATTCTGGCAGTTGCAAGATAATTTGGCCGGGAACCAAGTATTGTTCACAAGTTGTTGCTGCACGTGCTTGCGGATCATGCTGAAAGTCAAAGCGATACTTTCAGGGGCACCAGCATCTAACCATAGAGGAAGTCACTAACGCGAGACCTGTGGCAGGCATCAAAAGCCAGAGAAGCTCTTCTTCCCAGTGGAACCTGCCTGGGGGATGACACGCAGCACGTTGAATCGGACAGTCTTGGACAGAGGCCTGCATGGAACATATGGAGCAAGGTGTTACACATAAGATCATAGCACTTCTCATCCCAGTGAGGCAAAAACCATCAATGGCCTTGCACACATGCATGCATGCCAATACGGCCCAACCTGTCATGAAGCCGATGAGAAATGCAATATCAGGAGCAGATGGGCACAAGTTTAAAAGCTAGCATACCTGCAAAACTTCAGTAAGATGGCAGACAAAATCAGCTAGGGAACAAGGGGATGCAGGAAGATGAGACATGGTTGTATTCACAGTCCACCCTCTTGATGGAGTGCTTTAACACATATTACGTAATTACACAAACAAGTTGTACTCGTTTTGGGGGGACGATGATTATCTAGTGCCAGTCTTCCACAAACAAGAAGACTGACAGAGCCTTAAGAGAAAGAGTAGAACAAGTCATCTTGTTTGTGGGACACTGGCACTAAATAATCAGTGTCGTGCACAGCTACCAGACAACAGGCATGAATGTGAGTTGGCAAGAAGTTGCAAAGGTGAAGGGCTGAAAGGAATTGTATTTTGTATCTTGCATAAACATGTACGCACATGTGCATTTGCACATGCATTTGCATGTGCATGTGCATGTGCGTATGTGTGTTGTGTGAGTGCGCCCGTGTGTGCGTGTGTACGCTTCCTTGGTGTATTTGCTCATGGCTCTACCCTGTCTCTGCAATTGTGCTACGCGCGTCATCCCTACACTAGCAGATGTTGGTCTGGGTAACAGCAAGTGAAACGAGTTCCAGTCCGTTCTTCATAACATGTCTTAGCACACGCATTCCAGTGTTGGGAAGCACTAGGAGCAAAGACATGGCATGAGGAAAGGTTTATCCTGCACCACTTGCTGCCCTGACCATTACCTACTTATGCATTTTTTTCTCCACACACGAAGATTATTTCTCACATGCCATTTCCATCGTCGGCACCTGAGATCAGCGAGATGCTCCCAGTGGCAACCCACATGCCGCCTGAACACCACCCCAGGCTATTTTTGATTGTGGGAGGTAAGAAGTATGACTATACTGCTTTGCTTGTTTTACTTGTTGTTGTAAGTTTACTTACACAAGCAGTCTCCCTGTCCATGCTAAGAGCTTGGTTTCATGTTTGACCCCTCACCTGCACTGGCCAATGACCACTGTGTCTCCATCTCGTACACGGAAGCATGGGGAGACATGGGCAGGGATGTTGGTGTGCCTCTTCTCGTAACTGCATGGTGCGTGCGCAGAGGATGGGCGCACAAGGGGTGGGAAAACATGAGCCAAGGATGGCCTACCTTTTATTGTTGGCAAGCACTTTCGTGCTTTAGCACCTCAAGCTTCCACGCCAATGCTGCGACAAGCTGCATGCTTGAAGGGGTGAAGCTGATAGACACATATGTTGGGTCCGCTGGGACCTGCTCTCCAGCACTCCAGCAGCCATCACTTGTGAATGCTGCTTCTCCAGGCACCGCCGCTGTCTGACCTCTTGGCACCCCCTGCTGCTGGCATCTCCTACTGCATCCATGTTGCCATCCTTCATGGCTTTTGAGGCACAGGCAGGCCTGGAGCCAATATTTGTATGCCTTAGTGCTCACGCACATACCGGGCATACTTGGAGATGTAGTGCAGGTAGTCCCTGCGCACGATGATGGTGCGCATCATCTTGGAGGACTTGACGACACCTGCAGCGCAGCCCGGGCGGGGATGGAGGGAGAAAGGAGGGGGTCGAGCCGTCAGGTGTTGACAGTGTATGCGGAGGTTCAATATCGCTGCCGAGTTAACACAATTCCCGCACCTGTTAAGATACGGCCGCGGATGGACACGTTGCCGGTGAAGGGGCACTTCTTGTCGACGTAGTTGCCTGCATGCAGGAGGAGAGCAGTGATGAGTGCATGCATGCTGCCACCGGCCCCCTGTTTCTCTTCCCTCTCGCTGCTCCCCTGCCCAGACCAACTCACCCTCAATGGCCTCCTTGGGGGTCTTGAAGTTCAGGCCCACATTCTTGAAGAAGCGGTGCCCGCTCTTGCCGGGGGCCTTCTTCTCCTTGCTCTTGAAGCACCCGGTCACGCCCACCTGCTTCTGGAAGGCCTTCTCAGTCTGCAAGTGCGTAATTACACTAAGCGTGAGCAATGGAGTGGGGCAACGAGGCGTGTAGCTTGGACGAGCACAGCGGACGCCAAGACTCCTTGCAAATTTGCTTCTGATGCACACCTGCTCAGCCATGGTTGTGCTGCTGGCGAACTGAGTTTATTTCGAGAGGGCCTTATTACAAGCGGCTCGCTACAAAAGACAGGATTTATGAGCCTGGCTTACACACCGGTAAAGCCAAAGAACTAACTAATTAAGAACATAAAATGTCCATCATCTTCATCGCCTCGTGGGTTCGAGGGCACAGTGCACACTCATTTGTGTCATCGGATGCATGCAAGGTACTTTTTAAATCAATATTATCATAGGGTGAGGAAAGGGGCATAGAACTCTTGTTGCCCTGTCCATTGCCATATATTCTGCTATTCTGTCATCCTGTCAGCTGTCAGCCCCTTTAGTAGATCTTTTTGCCAAAAATTCATAGAGATAACGTGATAAAGCTGAAACACTATTGTAACTGCGATGACAGGCGCAGCATGGTGGGCAGCTGGCCCAGGAGGTAATGATAGATGATTCAACGCAGCCATAACTTTCTGAATCTGCGCAGGAGAATTTGGTCCCTGTTATAGGCATGGGAAAGGCCAAAGGACTAAGCAGCCTCGCATAAGTCAATAATAATGCATCTGTGCGCAATGTCTGTGCATGAGGTTTTGGAGCGCGCTGCACTCAGCGGCGTAATGTGGGCTTTCAGCTGCTGTTCTTCTCAAAGGTGATGCAAGCCTCTGACCCCCTTCCTTTTTGCCCAATGGCGCAGGACCCCAAGCACAGCCACATGCGGCAGCATTGGGACCTTCAGGCGCTGCAGATGGCTCATGGAATGTCGTACGATACGGCCCTGAAAACCTTTACATTGGAGATGTGCGTGCTGAGATGAGCATTGAGACACTGACGACGCTGGGCATAACTCATATCGTCCAAGTGACCAATGTGAAGGCCCCATCCCATCCTGGACGCTTATCCTACTTGCACATACACATCGACGACACTCCATTAGAGAACATTGCCCAGTATTTTGGCCTTGCATGCGAATTCATTGAAGAGGCTCACAGGAAGAAGGGCAAGGTTCTTGTCCACTGCATGGCTGGCATGTCCCGTTCATGCACGATCTGTGCGGCGTGGCTCATGTGGAAGTTCAAGGTCAGTGCTGATGATGCGCTACATCACATGAAGATTGCGAGGAGTATAGTGTCGCCCAATGAAGGCTTTGTCTCCCAACTGCGAGCTTTTGACCCTAGGACTGTCAAATTTGTGAAAGATGGGGGAAGTTTGCCCAGTGCTGTCAAGGTGGAGGAGCGCGCGCCCAAGTGCTGGTTTCTGTTCAGTCGCTGAACTTCTATACTTGGCATTGTTTCCAGTTGAATGAGAGGTGACTGCGCGGCCTTTCAAGTCCAGCTCCAGTGTCACACATGCTAAATAGAAAATTTGTGCATTGTTGCAACCTGAATATAAGGTTTTCCTGTACGTGTACTGTATTAAGAATAATGAAATGACAAAGACGTGAGTTGTTGCATCATTCTTCCATAAAGATTCATTAATAAAATTCTTGAAGGGTTTCAATCCGTGCTGGCGCCTCTTTTTTCCTCTGATAAATCTTGTTTTGGAGCCTCTAATGATTGACTGATGTCTGACTAATTCACCTGTATCATACTGTGAAGATAGTACTATCATACACTGGTATCATACCAGTGGTATGCTCTGCTTCCTGGTGATGATGAGAGACACACTGGTGATGATAGTCTTTTGTTGGCACCTGTTCATAAATGGCTTTAATTAGATTGGCCTTGATCAGCCTGTCTGCCTGACCGATTGAATGCTTGAGAAGTTATTTCAAAATTGGCTCAGAGCAATGCATCGGCATTGCTCCTTTCCAATTGTTGCTCGTTTACACCCAGGCCCACAGTCAATCCCTACCAGCTTGGTAATTATAACGATTCTGAACAATGCATGGATCATGCAGGATCACTGCTTTGATTTAGACAGGGAATAGTCTGTCAGCCAACAGCTATGGAGTTAAGGTCAGTTTTACGTTGGGGTTAGTTCATCAGCTAGATGGGTTGACTGCTGGGCTTGCTGGGCATTGTCAGCTTGAATCAAATCAGAGATATCCGAAATAAAGAAAATATATGTTTGTTTGCGAAAAGGAATCATAAATATTTCCTCGGCACTGATATCACCAATTGAAAATTGTGAGTCATGAGCAGAAATCCTATGTTACTGCAAGTTTGCAAATTGGTTATTCATGTTTACACTTCTGAACACGGACTTGTTAACAAAACATGTTTTTCATCCGGGATTTCATTCATATCACATTTGCCACACAGTCCACTATATTCTTGCCATGTGCCTGCCTCAACACGCAGATTGTGGGCTCGCAACCAAAATCATGCAATGTTGTTATGTCTTTGTATGAGCAAACGTTATGTCAGGTCAGCAACTGCCCCACTCGTAATCGTAGTGATACGACATTCATTCGTGCTCAAGCGCAGACAATGCACAGGATGCGCTGGCTGGCGCAGAAATATGGACTGGAAGGGCCTGGGGGGTACCACAGGAGGGGTTTGCGGGGGTCTGCAAGTATCTGCACGGGGAGCTCTGCAAGGGGTTCTGCGGGGGTCCATCCAGGGGGGGGTTGCAAGTACCAGCTGAGGGATGTGCAGGTACTCGCCCAGGGGGGAGGGTGCCCAGTAGGGTTATGCATCATTCGCTTCTTAAGTCCAAACATATACCTGGGTAAATGCATTGTAGATCCTTCCAGTGCTGAAAGGGACAGCCATCCAAGATTTACCCACCTAGATAGCCATTTTGCTCGGATGTGGCTTTGCCTCAGACTCCTCAGGCGAAACAAGGAACATTCTGTCAGTGATTTAAACTAATCAATTAACACATATTCCCAATCAAAGCCAGAGACTAGGAAATCAATTCATCTAGGAAAAATCCAGGGTTATTCATCTCCAGCCAGCAACATTCTGAGTGCACAGTCTGAAGAGATTCATTTGGTCCATCCAGATTGACACGCAGCCAGGAAGAGACTATGCTGATACCTTTGCAATAGTTATGATGCACAGCGTTGTCTGCTAAATCCGACCATGCAATCTGAATCAAAAAGGAGGGGGGAAGGCATATTCACTTTATCGGCTGGCACGTAAGGGGTTACGGATGATAAGTAGCGCACAAAAAGTTTTTCACTCTGAATGTCTCGCTCAGGAGTGAAAAAATTGTGTGTGACCGCAGCCTTATTATTTAGCAAATGTGGTTGATTAATTTTAACAAAATAAGGCAGCAGGAAGTATCCACAGGTTCAAAAGGATGCTACAAAGGATGCTTTCATGAATGATCATTGACAGACCCTTTATATCCTCTCCTCATATCAACAGTGTCCCGGGTTCCTGCATGCTGTACATTGTATGTGTGTGTGCAAGTGGGAGTACATGCGCATGTGCATTTGTGCAAGTGTGCATTCGCATGTGCTCGCTTCCATACGTGTGCATTTGTGCGAGTGTCTGTGTGAGTGCATGCACATGTGCATGCCTGCCTGCCTGCGCATGTGCTTGAACTGCCTGCATGGTCTTGTGTGCATGCCTGAGTGTGCTCCTGCGTGCATGCACATGCGCGCGTGGGTGGAACAGGGTCAAGAACACCTTGGTAGAACCCACAACGATCATCTGGAGGCTGGGAAAGCGTCTGGAGTTGACGAGCAAATTAAGCATTAAAACCAGGTTAACCTCTTATCATAAACTTAGCCTGTTTAAAAAATGAAATTTACACGTAATTTAATCTTCATCGAACGCGCCGACCCAATGGAAATCAGATAGGGACTGCTGCCTGGCTATTTGATATCTAACGGTTGATTGGTCATAACTTACATTATTTGAATTCAAAAACTATTGTTAATCACGCGCCAAGTGCCATACCTACTTGGCGGCGCAACCCTGAGACTTTTTGAAAGAAAGCAAAATATGTAGATTGGGCTGTTATCCATCACATGGGAATGGGGCTGCTCAAGTTTAAAGGGTCTAATAGCTTCAGGCTTAGGCTGCTCCTCTCTACCCTGAGCGGGAAGTCTGTACGAATTGATGACATTAGGAGCAATGACTCCAACCCAGGCTTGAGGGACTTTGAGGCCTCGTTTCTGCGTCTTCTTGAGAAGCTTACAAATGGGTGTGTAGTGGAGATTAATGAAACAGGTGAGCATGAGTTTTTCATGCATGTATATGTGTGTGCCTGTGCCTATGATCCCACCCAGCTCATGCTTTTTAGAACTCTGCTGGTCCTATTTTTATTCTTTGCCTTGATGCACCTGTTTCTGTTTCACGTCTGCTGGTTTGCAATTGAAAAATCTGCATTTCCCAACCTGCTTATTTCATGCACGAAAGCATCAGCTGAAGCTCTTTCAGCGTTATTTACTTGCCCACGAACGCCCGCTACGGTGCAGCATCCTGTCCTTGAGAAGAACTTGACATACTTTTGTTCTCCTGCTTTTGTAAGGATGCTTGTAAGGACAGAATCTGACTGTAATCTTGCTGGTGGCAAGTCGCCTGTCCTGTGCTTGCTTGTTTTGATTTCAAGCGCTCATGCACCTGCCCGCACACCCTCTTGGAGTAAGGCACTTTCGTGCTTACTCCTTGAGAACAGCGGGATTGCAAGTCGTAAACCAGTGTCCATCCTGTTGCGCCCCTGCTGCATGATTGGGCGCGCCTGCCTTTGTTTAGAGTGCAGCGCCACATATCCATTGCCTCAAAATTGCCTCTCCTCATCACAGCATGTTTTTTGGGTTGCTCTCACAACATGTCTTGGGTTGCGCTTACTGCAAAGGACCCTCTGTGCCGTTGCACACCTCTAATCTGTCTGGGCTTGGCATGGCTGACTCGATCATTTACATGGGAATTTGCTCACCAATTGAACCTGCAACTTGCTTGCACTGACGAATGTGCGTGCAGCAGAACACAAACATGCTCATACACACACGCACACGCACGCATACAAACACGGATTCACATACACACACGCATATGCATGCACGCACGCATGCGCGCAACCCTCTCACGCTTGCCACCCTAGACTGCTTCACTCCCAGGCAACATGTGCATGTACCCTGCCCGCCTCCCCCTCCTGTTGCTCCACAGGCACGTCACTTAAGTACAAGCCAGGTGTGATAATGGGCGGGCCTGGCGTGTTCCATGATTGTGGGCTGTCCCGCAGCGTGGGTTGGTTCCTGGAGCCGCTCGTCGTGCTGGCGCTCTTTGGTAAAAAGGTGCGATCCTTGGGTGCGGCTTTGGTGCCTGCTGCTGCAAGTAGACGCGCGCTCGTATGAGTTCCAGGCAGTTGCATGCAAGCAGTAGCGCGCGTGGGCTCTGGCAGGCGCGCTCTCGTGGAACTCATGCACAGGGATGCTGCACAATCTCTGGCCTGGCACGGTGCCAACTGGAATCCCAGGGCCTGGTTGGCCCAGGAAAGCTTTCCGCTTCACATGCATGAAGGAAAGACGTATCAGAGCACTTTAAATATTTGAACTATGCACATTGAAGCATGTTGACTGCGGTGTTGCTGCTCCTGAATGCCACCCCAGAAGCACCTGCTCCCCTTCCCTCCTCTTCCTTGTTTTTACTGCTCGAGAGTGCTTTGGACGGTCGAGGCTATTCATGAAACTACACCATGACATGCGCACATGCGCAGCCCCTGTCCATCACGCTCAAAGGGATTACCAATGATCATTTAGACCCCAGCATTGATGTCATACGGACAGTGACTTTGCCATTGTTGAAGCGGCTGGGCGTGGAGGACAACGGGCTGGAGTTGAAGGTGAGGGGAGGGTGGATGCTCTGTATGGGCGCCCTGTATTGCAGGCATCAAGCGACCCTGAAGAGAAGTAGGCAGTTTCTGAGATCGCCCTATGGTTCTGTATAAGCACCCTGCCACATCGTTCATGAGACACCCTTGTGTAGTTGAGCCTGGAGCCCATGCTGAGGATATGAGCCTTGTGGGTCAAAAGCACAGCATTCGTACAGCTGTTCCTTATTGTCTTCTTGAAAGGGAAATGCGTACAGGCAGTAAGTTTGGGGTTTAGCCAACCACCCCAAAGCAGGGCCCCCTCCATTTCCCGCAAGGCCCATGCAACCGCCTACACTTTATCAAAAGCTGATGGCCGCCAGCATGCAAGTTGCTATACTGTGTATGAGTGCGCTGGCATGCATGACGCCAGCATGCAAGTTGGGTGTGCTGGCAGGTATGACGGTAGCAAGCTAGGTTGCCGTACTACAGCGTCCCCTATGAGGTTGCTCTCCCGCAGCGCCCTGCTTAGAGCCGTATCCTGATCACACAGACAAGCACTGCCTCTTGTGCCTGCGATCTATGCTGTCCTTCCTTTCACCCGTCTTATTTACAAGTCGTAGTGCTCATCAGCTTGCACCGCCTCCTTGGTCTGTCTTTCCCCCTAATGTGAATGCAAGCCGCTGTTGTCTACTCAGGAGATTGGGTCCTGCCCTTCTTTGGGGTTTTGAAGAACATGAACAGATGTGAATGCATGGCTTGCTACTCAATGTTGGCTCAGGTGTTCAAGAGAGGGGCGAGGCCACTGGGGGGTGGGGAGGTCATGCTCAAGGTGCCGATCATGAAGCAGCTTCCGCCAGTAAATTTGGTAGATGAAGGTGTGTTGGTATACTGACAATCGTGTATCTGCATACCTAGTAAGCCCATGGGCCAGCAGCTGCATGTCCACCTATGCGGGGTATGGGGTAGCAGTATCGCCGCAAAACAGAAATTATTTTTCAAGCACTTGAACAACGACAAGAAAACCCCAGGCTGCCTTGAGCCAGCTTTCTTGCGCTAGCTTATAGGCTTAACTGTCAGCTTGTAAAGCTGGACAGAACATGGTGATCTCCGCTGGTTGTCCAGAGTCTAAGTGCCTGCCATTTATCTCTGCCCATGTCAAGAGAGCCTTGCAAAAGAAAGCATGTTAGGATCTCATTATCTCATGTTTAATGTCTTGATATCTCGCGCACCAGGGTTTCAATGTTGTCAACACCAAGGACTTGCTTACCATGCAAATAGTCTGCACACCACCCACGCTAATCATGGGAATCTAAACCAGTCAATTTTGCTGAGTTGTGCTGCTTGGCCTGCCCTTAATTTTTGAAAGTGATACTGTGTACCCCAATGCACTTTATTAAGATCCACTCATGAGATGCTGGGTGCAAGATGGTGTGCTCAGACCCAGACATCTGCCCTATCAGCCAAGAGGCCTTGGAAACATGCCTTCATATGCTGAATTGTCGGCTTAGAGTGCCAACGTTTGGGAGAGCCCATGTCATCCCAATAGCTTCAGAGCACTCTGGTCATCCTCAAGAAGAGAGGCACAGTAGGATCAGATGGATACCACTGCCTTGTCAAGAATACGGCATTGATTGCATTTTCAGCGTCTACTCACTTGTGTTGCCTGACAGGCCTTGTTGGGTACCTGCCACTGGGGCCTGCAAAAAGCTCATCCTTGTAGCTATTCCATAATTTTCTGCACACACCAAATACCTGTTTTTTGACCATGCAAGCATTTGATAAACGCCCCATGTAATGTTTTGGTTATGCACATGCTTAGTGGGTCCAGTAGTAAGTGCACGCGCACCAACACACATTTGTATGCTACTTTTGCTTTGACGTGCGCCCATCTGCACAGGAATGGTGAAGCGCATCCGTGGCGTGGCCTACTCCATGAAAGTGTCCCCTCAAAATACTAACAGGATGGTAGGTGTGCACAGGGGCTGCAATGCTTTGTTTCCTTCTTGTTGCTCCTTTGTCCCCCGCACTCTCCAAAGGCACTGCTCGGAGCAGAGCCTGGACAGGGAGCCAAACACTCCATAGCACCTGCGTTTTGTCTTGATGATGAGCATGAGCTTTGTGCCTGACAGTGACACAAGCTTGCGTGTTCCATTGCAGCGCTTCCTGCTATGGCTAGCTTCCTTCCTATGATACAGCCTTACACAACTTGTTGCATACAGCTTTGCGCGTTTGAGAGACCACTTATAGTCAGTGGGCACCTCTGGATGCTAAAGTTGTTGAGAGCTAAATAGGTCGCAGCCAAGGTGGGGCCTATCTCTGTGTACCACGTGCCTGCTGCATGGGCCTAAAAGTGGTTCGGAATTTTTACCTGGGCTTCCAAGCCTGCAACAGACCTCATGGCATGATAGAAGAGGAGACTGCATCTCGCTCAAAAGGACGCTGCGTCTGCTCCAGCATACTCACACTTAGTTGCTTTAAGTCTTATCTAGTTGCAATGAGTATGGATTTGCAAGAGTCTAGCTTGTGTGCTTCCAATGCAGTGCATACGTAGTGTAAGGCGCATGATCGCCGTGGGAGAGCAACTTGCAATGCAAATTCAGCATCGCTTGCACCAAAGTTCTTTTCCAACATACATGGCCATGGCAACATTTTCTAATTCATGGTTATACGCTTTATGACCCAGTGGGTGTTGGTAGCCATGGCGATTGAATGATTTCTGACTCGATGGGTGTTGGCTTATGCTCTACAACCCAGTGGGTGTAGGTGGCCAAGGTAATTGAATATATTTTTACTCGGAGAATTGGCTGCAATCGTTACAGGTTGACGGAGCCAGGGGACTTCTGAATGACTACTTAGCAGATGTTCACGTCTTCACAGATGCATCCTCAGGTATGCTGCCAACCTTGTGCGCATGGTTGAATTCAATATGGGCTCAACAAAGTGCGCTGTCTTTCAGCTTCTGGCAGAATTGTACTTGATGCTACCATTGTTTGAAGATCTTACTTCAATTATGTTATGCAACGCAGTATTTGTTGCCGCATAACAGCACAGCAAATTCTACTCTTCAACACTGTCAGTGGGATGACAGTTCTGAAATGCAGGGTGTACAGTGCCCCCGCTCTGTCGATATATTAAGTATGCAGGGTAGATTATGTAAATAAAAACCACAAGCAGCGGGGATGGACAATTTGCACATTTTAAATTTTAAATCAATCACGCATTTGATTTTTTTCAAACCATTACACTAAGAAGATCCTACCCAAGATGCGCCATGCGATGCACATCTCATTTGCTCCCTATCCTACAATTTTGACCCGGTCAACAACGGTGTGGTGTACGGTTCGGTCCTGAAATGTGGGGTGCTAGCAAAATCTTTTTAAATGGCCAGCAGGGCCCTGCACAATAGTCTCAAGTTATTAGGGGTCGGCGTATAGCGCTATATGGGCAAACCTATAGTGCTAGATAGTGCTATACAGCGATATAACGCTATGAGCTATGCGCTCTATTTCAGGCGGATCTCTACGTCGGATCTTCCCCTGTCATCAAATTTGAATGTTGGATCGGAGAAATATGGTTTATGTACCCGTTATGTATTGTTCTTGCAAATTTAAAAAGGAAAAAGTTAATTGCGCTTTATGGCGTTGTGGGTTCCGATATAGCGCTTGATTTGGTGCACCTGTGCTACCAGGAAGGGCCAGTTGCCTCATGCACACCATTCTCTCTCCAACCCTGCACCCCCATTTTGGCAGCTATCTACCTGGATGGGTTACCCACACTCATAAGTGGCATGAATACATGCGCCACAGCTTGTTTGGGCTCTGTGCTTGTGCCCATAGCACAGCACCACACGCACCAGCGCGTGAAAGCATGTTGAAATACTACGAGTGCGTGCATGTGTCCTCGTATGCAGGCATGCCAGTGTAGCTTGTGTGTTGTGTTAGCTATTGTGCATTGATGATAAGTGCGATGGGTTGTTCCACAGAGGGAGAGAAGTGAGCTGCGCCAGCGAAGTTGCGTTACTCATGATGCCATGCCCGAGCTGCACTTTGCTGCTCCTGGCGCTGCTTGCACCCATTCCTTAGCCTTGAGCTCCAGCTACTGTATCTGGTCAAGGCTGTGTGTGCTGCTTGCCCAACTTGTTCACCACAGCAGCACATTGGAACCGTCTGGGGCAACCCGGCCAAACGGAGGTTTCATCCCCATAAACGACATAAATCTAATTTGATTCATAGTATCGATTTAAAGCAACCCGGCACTTGAGGGGAGCCTGAAACAAGCAAATTAGCAGGGCACTTTTTTGCATTTTATATCTGAGAAATATATAGCGCTATATAGCGTGAAATAGCGCTATAACCCAACGCCGCCCCTAAGAAGTTATTATTCAATTAGATAATCAAAATCGACCTCATTAAAAGGAATTTGGTACTAAGGGATGGATGTGCTGCTGCTGCTGCTGCTGCCGCTCCTTCTTCTCTTCCTCAGTAGACTTGAAGGTGTCAAGCCATGCTGCAAAGCCCACACCCAGGCATTCTTCTTGGCTGTAGAGGCAGCTGAGGCCTCTTACAACCGGACCTGTTGTGGGGAGGCCATAAGCAACAGGCAAGCTAACGCCTCCCAGGGCATGCCTTGCCCTCTTAGCGCCTTTGTTGCCAATGCCTCGCATCTATGCTGTTATATGGATGCTGATATGGATGAATATTTGATGAAATTCGGGCTTCTTTGTAATTATGTACGTTGGGTCCGATGAGCCCTTCCAAAGCCTTCCGAGGGGCCTTCCCGTGTCTGCGCCCCATTGGATGGTCCCGCCGAACTGATTAATTTGGACTGTCCCAAACCAGAAACCTTGTTTTTACAATTCAAAACGTATCAACCAACCAGCCTACCGAACATCGGTCACAATTGTGCAAATACGCCGTTCAGACACATCCCTGATTAGTTGATGTCAGTTAGTGCCTCCCCCTCCTCCCCCTCCTCTCGGAGCTCACAGACACGCGCGTTTAAGTGTATTTTGAATATTACCAAATCATTGTTGAGCCATTTTCGCATTGTTGATCCAAAACTGGCGAATCCTTCAACCCTGACATACAGAACACATTGATCTCTTACTCCTGTTCCCCTGTACTACTGATACTTAGAACGAACAATATTTTAGATATTTAGATACAGGATATATACAGAATACGCAAATGTTGCCGCATCCGTGCAAGCATTCATTCCATGCTGTCCATGCGTTGCTGTGCTGGCAAAGTTGTTTTTGTGCTGCCACTTTGCACAATATCTACCTTGCTGTGAGATGTTTCAAACTTTGCTAGCTAGTGCTTATTCATGTTCAGCCTTAAGCTCTTCTGTTAGGAAATTGGCACCAACCTCAACATATCCAGATGAACAAGCCCTTAAACTTTCAAGTGTCTTACTGAATTATGTATGTGTACTTTCCTGTGTACTCACTTCCCTAGTTGCTTCCGGGACCTGTGTCTACGTTGTATGCCCTTAACCTGCAGCCCTGTCCTCCCCCAAAATAGTCCATCTCCATCTTCTTCCTGTTCATTGATTCCTCCCTCGATGTCCCCACCCCCTGCCTGTAGGTGCCAGCAGTGGCAACTCGCCAGGGTTCGGTGTGGCCCTGGTAGCAGAGACCACCAGCGGATGCCTGATCAGCGCTGAGGCATGCGCAAAGCATGACCATGTCCGCAGTGCGCATGGGCCAAGCAGCTCTGCATTTGAGGACGGCGTTATGGGCGCTGATGCAGGAGGTGAGTGTGTCCAGTGCTTGGCAGATACCTTGCTGCTGCGTGCCTCCACAGAGTGACCGCTGGACATGAGAAACCTCATATGGGTTAACAGGTTGCATACAACTTCAGTATGCTGCATGCAATTAAGCTGGCATTCAGGGATCACTTTGCTCAAAAGTTGAACAGAGGGCACGCGGTTCCAAGGTAAAAGAGCATCCAAATGCTTTTTGCAAAATCCAAATGCTTGGGAAAAGGTTATACCCAGGAGGCTCACGAGCATTACCCACAAAAAGCCAATGCATTAAGCCATGCATATTATGTATACACTGTTCACTTAACAATTTCTCTGCCACTCTTATCACAAACTTGCTGGCTCGTCTTGCTTCCCTGTTGTTCTGCAGATAGAAGCAATGACGTCCTGATTGTGCCAGAAGATGTAGGGAGTGTAGCATCGGCAACTTTGTTACAGGTCTGCTCTCGCCTTTGATGGAAATGCGTGATGAATTTTCCTGTTTTTGAACACTTCTTCATGATACGCGATATGTGCTTTAGGATGCCTTACCTCATCTAAACATCTGACCGTGTCCATCCTAGAACTTCAAAGGATAGCCACTTTTGAGTTCCTTGGCGTTCTTTTTTGCATTTTCACTTCTGTCACTCGTGGCTTGTTGGGCACCTTCCATCAATGTGCATGGAATGTTATAATGGGCTTGCATGGCGCCATTGTTCTGTGATGCTGCAGCAGGGCAATGTCAAAAGTATGGGAGCCCGATAGCATGCCAATGATCCTTGCAGGAAATCAAGCGGGGAGGAGTGGTAGATGGAGCGCATCAAGGGCTACTACTGCTGATGGCAGCCTTAGGGCCCCAGGAATTGGCTCAGGTTTGTGAAAGGATGTGAATTTTTTTGCAGAAAAAAGTGGTTGCTTGTGTCAGACACTGCAGCCTAAAGCGATTGTTTGCAAAAAACTGTTGGTTGTTGAACAAGTATAACATGGTTGAGCACATGAAAAAATCCACTTAAAAGCAACATGCTCGTGAAAAAAAGACTCGCATTATGAATAGGCATGACAGCTGCAGAATTTCAAGGTGTGTCTTAAAGAGTGTTATGAAAACCCCTGAAATTGATGTATCATAGTCCTTACCCTGACATGACTCATCAAGTTCTCGGACTCGGCATCCAAGAGGCACTATTTCTGACGGCTGCCTCTTTGCTGGAAAGAGAGGCGTGCCCTGTTACAGCTGTGTGTTCAATGCCCAGAGGCTAATCAAACTGGTAGGGCCTTATCAAGCTGCTTGCCTTTCCACAGGTGTCCATTTTCTTCTGTGCTTATACAGGTGCGTCTTGGACCCTTAACGCCACATGCAGTGCGCACGCTGCGACACTTAAAGGACTTTTTGCAAGTACAATTCGACCTGGAGCCAGAGGAAGAGAGCCGCACTATTTTTGGGACATGTTTAGGCTCTGGGCTGAAGAACCTAGCCAGGAAGACAGACTGAGCCTGGATCGGTGCAGGATGCCTGGCTCAGCCTGGTGCCAGGGTTAGATGGCTATATTCATACAACTGAGTCATATTCGCACAGCCCTTTGCATTTGCATTAGTAGCACACACGCTCGGGAAATGCGCGCATGCAGGTATGTACATAGGGAACTCCCTCCTTGAGAGACATTCCATTCTAGTGCATATTTCAGTCAGTGGGGGGTCGGAGGTTCTGAGAAAAGCCGTGTTTTGTTTCTGTGATATTCCATGGTGTCATCCTCGCGCAGGGGCCATGCTTATCTTCTCTGTATTGTTCCAATTAAAATATTACCCGAAGAACATGACATTTTTCAAAATTCTACATCAAGTTGAATGTTAAGGTCTGGTGCAAAAATTCCGACTACTAACACTGGTCTAGGCCAAACTTACTGAGGGGCACTACTGCGCTAGGGTAGGTGAGGTAAGGTTTTTACGAAGGCATCTGACCTGAAGCCTGCAACCTGGACCGAATCTAGAAAGTGTCTCGCATCAGAAGAAAGGTAGTTTTGGTTAGGTATCTACAGAACAAGGTCAGCTCAGCTAGAAGAAAGGTAGTGTCTGAAAGCCCAAAGTTTTGGTGAGAAGCAAACTCAGGAGACGAACTAGGAGACTCTCCTAGCGTCGGCCGCTTGCACGGGTAAGTTCACGTAAACCAGGTTCTTCATGCAAGCCGAGGCTACAAGTTCATAAGGGTAAGCTCAGGACAGACTAGGGAGAGACTTCTGCAGAGACCACTGGTAAACAACAGGGTTGTGAAAGTACCATAGACGGCATGCGGTACAATATAAACGGCATCGTCCTTCAATTTTAACCTTAGTTTCAAAAATTTGGACCGTCTCTAGACCGTCTAGAGGGTCTTTGACACCTGAGGGTGTTTGACACCGCGCTCCCTCCCTAGGCCTGTTTCACCCTTGCTTTACCCCGGTGTTGTCTCCAGAATTCGTGCTTGTGCATATGTGCCACATACCCAGTGGGCAGGCCTATGCCGAGGCATGATGTTGGGGGAGCCCTCAGCTTTTGGGGAGGGCCTGCCAGCCTGGCCGCTACTAGCAGTGAATAGTATTGAGCCGGGTCTGACTTGAGGAGGGGCAAGCTAGGCCCCGCCAAGGCCTGCCGTGCTCGTTTTCCACTATTTTGCTTCAGGACGTCTTTTGTATAATAAAATCTTGAAGCAATTCAAAGGGGGGGGGGGGTTGCCCCCGAAATTGGAGCTGCAAGCCCTCAGGCTTGCAAGCTCACTGGCAGGGTCAAGCTGGCAGACGGTGCCACCGTACTGGCATTCACCAAACCATTTTGGCGATTAGAATTTTTAAAGTCGGTGTGGATTCACAACCCTGACTTGTCACGCCAGATTTATGCAGTGCCAGATTTATGCTGCATTGTGAGCCTGAGGTTAGTTGAGTTAGTTGGAGGAGTATTTGATCCCTTGCTCAGTTATGGTCATGCTACGAGCCTAGTTTGGATGCAGCAGTCTCTCGGCGTGACAGACTAGTGATAATCGCTTGTAGCCCAGTATGACCAATCACTCCAATCTGGATATGTATTATGTAGCACTTTGTGACATGATGGCTGTTGATGCAAATGCGTGTCTCAATCTGATATGCTTCTCTATTGCTCTTGCTAGTTGTTGCTCTGCATAAAGTTTTCAAGGTTTTAAAGGAAAACACATCTGTCAACTTGAAAAAGGTGCTTTTACAAGGCTACATGTGGAAAGCTGTAAAATAGCAAAATTTTGTATTCTGCACCAACAAAAAAACCTTACAAAGGGAGAAAAAGGCGCATCACTGTGTCATGCTGAATCACCGTCATGAACAATTCAGCGATTGAGGCACGATATCTATATCCCCCCAATTCAGCAGTGAAATTCAAGCATGAGGTGCTGAATGTCATAAATATATATTGTTCCAAGGGAAAAATGAAGCATGAACACAAGGCGTGCCTACACACCAAATAAGGCGAAATTTGTTCAAGCAATGCAGCTACAAAACACAGCAAAATGCAATACCTTAAAATAATACGTGCTGGAGTTGCAAGGCCTGAAGCATAAGCAGCATAACAAGCAGCGCCCTGTTCTCCCCAGCCTGAGTCCTCTTGCTGGGTGCAGCAATAGCCTACGAGGACTTAATAAGTCTCAATTACTCCCCGCTTCTATGTGAGTGCAGCAAGCATGCCTCAGCCTCATAATTCCTTTTTGAGAGGCTCTCACTGCCAAGATCAGGAATGGGGTACTGCGGGGCATCCAGCTGATCCCCATTGACTTCTTTTGTTTCTGTTTTGCTGGTGGAGAGGTCATATGGTGCCTAGGCCCTTAGTGACCACTTCTGCTTACTTGATACGGGAGTATTTTCACAAAGTCCGGGCATGATCCTTTTTTGATGCAAACTGTACAAACATCATATAACTAGGCTACTGGTAAAATTTGGGGTGAAATGGACGACCCTTGTGGCCTGGGTGGGTGCTCAGCCTCTGTTTTTGGCCTAATTTGGCATAAACAGCCCAAGTATGCCCTCATCAC
>LFCJ01001126.1_pt1 | contig 18117 bp, 24 predicted proteins | sample 643141 | NCBI WGS metagenome assembly LFCJ01 (sample SAMN03766243, study PRJNA286221) | soda lake metagenome | biome: soda lake; feature: Kulunda steppe; material: water; isolation source: sample B1-Br-g2 brine of Lake Bitter-1 | place: Russia: Kulunda steppe | collected 2010-07
AGCCCCCTACCCAAAACCACCCTCCTTCCACTCCTTAAAGTAAGGCCTTGATCATTGGGATGGTTCTGTTGATTTTGGGAATTGATATTGCATGTTTTCTTTGGAGTCACTAAAATGGCGTCAGGGCAAGAAATGAGTCTGTCGCTTCGATTGTGGTTTTTAGCAAAAATCCAAGCCGGAGGAACTCTGGATTCTGCCGTCACAGGTACTTGAAGGTAGCCACGTATAGTGCCTGTCCTCTATCTTAGATACGGAAACAACTCTTATTTCCTGAATTACACAGGAAACACACACACTGCAAACTTAAAGAAAAATCTCCATGATTTACGAATCAGATACTCCCATCAACTTTTACAAAGTTAGCCCACATTGGTGTGATTGGAAATGAATTTGCCAATGCTATGGCAAACATGCTGCTCTCCATAATTAAGGGCATGACTAAGCTTTCCCGCCACCATCCTTTTGCCCATATATACTGGCTTGCAGAAGAGAACAATGAGATTACTCATACTACCACTAAAATCAGCCTTGCACCACTACAAAATATTAAGGACAAACTTAAAGCTCAAATGAGCAAGCATCACAGACTTGGAGATGCTAATATCAACTCAGGTAACTTAGCTATTGGAAGAGATTGCTCACCTTCGTGAATCTTACAACTAGCAATTCTTTTTGGAACAACACAAGAATTAATGTATCACAGAAAAGGAATGTCATGAAATTTAAAACGGGTACTCTTTACACTCAGAAAATGGCCCACCTTTACGGCAGAGCCACTAGTTCATCCTGTCTGCTGTGTCATCAGCCAGACAGCCAAATCCATATGCTTTCTGGCTGTCAGCATGCTTCAATTCAGAACATGCATGTGGTCCATATGGTGACTGAAAGACATAACATTGCCTCCAGGCTCATCATCAAAACCTTGAACAAAGGCGATTTTTGGAGGAAGCATCATTTTTACAGGTAATGGACGTGAAACACGGATGGCTCAACAAAGTCTGGTCTTACCGGCACATGTAGCCAACAGGACTTTACCCCAACTTGGATTGAATGGCTTCAACCAAACCTGTCAGCAGACGAACTTCGATCCTGCTTAAGACCAGATGCTATTTGCATACTACCAGTTGGGACAAAGAATGGCCATCAAAGAGACATACAGGCTGTACACCCTTCCTGCTGGGATGTACACCTCATTGAAGTAAAATACTGTGATGATACACGACCAGAGCAACAACTAGCAAGAGCAACTGAACAGCATAATGGATTGAAACACGGCCTTGCACGGCAATGCCACAAAGTAAGCCTACATACCATTCTGATTGGAGTGATGGGAACCATCTATAAATGTCATACTGAACTACCCCTCAGTAAGCTTGGCCTAGACCGGTGTAGAGTAAGAAAACTTACTCTCGATTTAAACACTCATTCTATTCAATACGCAACAAAGATCATAAATACAAGTAGGAGGTTGAAGAACATCAAGGAAAGAACATATGGCTCTTTTCAAAACCCTCCCGACCCCCACTAATGACCTTCTTCCTCGTTTGATGGTGGAGGTTTGCCTGGTGCTTGCACCAGATGTAAATTTCTTCCTTAACTCACGCAAACAGGGGTTACCTTGTTGACGTAGTCTTTCTTTCTGTCTTTCTTTCTTCCACACAGTACTACTGCTGGGAGAAAGCTCGGACCTTCCTCTGAGCGCCCGTGCATGCGACCTCCAGCGCCCGAGCCAGCTCCAAGGCTGCTGCTGCCCTGACCTAGTGTTTAAAGACTCTGTATGAGTCTTAACGGTGTGTCCGCTCACCGGCTACCACGTGGAGGTGCTCATACATCGCCCCCCGGGTTACTAACCCTAGTAGGCCTAGTAGGCTGTGGCTTCTTCAATCAAACAGTCCAAGGATGAGTGCACCTGACTGCCAGTGTACACAGTGTGTAAGTAAACTCCTTCATTGGACGTGCAGGGTTGGCTAGGACTGTAATGAAGGACCCAAGCTTCTGCAAAAAGAGAGTCAAACAGGGCAACTTATTTTGTTATTGCCCTGTCTGCAAGCACACTGCGCTTGTTTGTTGTGTACATATACACTGCCCGCGTCCGCAGCCAGTCAGCACACCTTACGCTCTGTGTTGTGGCAAAGTCAAGAGGCTGCTGTGCATGCAGCTGCTGCAGCAGACTTGAAGCTTATTTAGTTGCTAGCAGGGATCACCCTGGTGGCATGCAATACTAGCAAGGGGAGGGGTGTGTACCTCCGGTACTGGCTAGTGCTGGCACCAGGCAGACCTTCATCATCAGAAGAGGGTGTGCTCATTTCACTGACTTCATTTCAGGAGTGTGTTCAGCTCACACTGGACTTGGACTACACTTAGACTGTTGCACTGCCGTGCTGTTTTCCCCAAGCCTACTCTCCATAGGAGTCATAACAACAAGGCTGCATCCTCTGAGCAAGAATACCTTGTAAATGCGTAGGTATTGAAAATACTCCCAACACCAATAACTTTTTTCAAAGAAAAACCTGACCCTATGACCAAATGTACCTTTGACCACTGGTCATCTGGCAGATGCTACCTTTCTTCTGATATGGGCGCCTTTCTATATTCGGTTCTGGTTGCAGGCCTTTTAGACTTCAGCTCAGCTGCCCTCGTTTGGCAGATACAGCAATGTGACCTAACCTATAACCAGATGCACATGCTGATGAGCTTTAAATACCGCAATCACTGTTTTTTTTGTCAGTGAGCTACAAATGGACACGCGATACTCTTGGCTGCAACACTGAGTCGATACTAATTAAGTCATGATAGGTTTAGGCCCTCAGCCAGATGGGTTGACAGCTGGGCTTGCTGGTCACTGCCAGCCCGACAGAAAACATCCCGAGTCTCTGGAATAAAAGAAGTGATTTGTACGTCTGCTTCAAGAGAAATAAGTTCACATCCTGTGGCCAATGTTAGTCTCCACACTATACTTTTGGGAGTGGGAGGTACCATCTACAGCCCTTATAGTTTAGAGCCTCAGAAAGTCACCAAGCTTGCTGTGAATCTTCATGCTCATTCAGTTTAATATGCTTATAAACTTGTTAGTGCCAGACGCGCTCTTGAGGAAACTTTTGCTGCAAATCATCATCAAGACCAGGAATGGGGTACTGCTAGTCATCCCCCTGATCCCCACTGACTTCTTTTGTTTTCTTTAGTGGTGGGCCCTAGGTAACTCTTTCTCTTTAATTGATGTAGGGAGTGCTTCATTAAATGTAGGTTTTTTTCACATCCTCAGCGCTGATGTTGTCATGATAAAGAGCTCCGATGTTTCCAATGTAATTCTTTCAGCCACGATAAAATCAGTTAATTGTTCTGTATCCTTCATGCAAGTGCACAAAAAGAGAAAAAAGAAAAACTACGCAGGCAGTGAAACCACTCCCTGCATCCCTACACAAGAAGGCGTGTTTTTCGTCCTGGACATCAAGCCATATATGTCACACTGCCTACTGTGGATTTATTGTAGATATAATATCTTTTATTAATTGTAGATATTGAATATCATAACCTGGCACACCACACAGCACTACACACACTATCATTTGGGATGCCAGCTTTATTTCTTCCTTCATGCACCTGTTGCCAATAAGCAGTGCTGTTTATGAGCAGGCTAGCAGTTGCACTTCTTGACTGAAGGCCTTTTTCTTGTAACCCTTGTAACCCTTGAAGCAGTGCTGTTTATGAGCAGGCTAGCAGTCGCATTTCTTGACTGAAGGCCTTTTCTTGTAAACCCCTTGTAAATCCTTGGGATGTCAGTGGGCCACTGGTCAGTACAGGTGTGGACCAGTACTGTACAACTTGTACGCACACGCACACGCACACAATTGTGTTCACGCTCTCTTGCACACATAAACGTACAAGTATGCACGCATGCACACACACACACTTGCTTATGCTTTCCTGCACACATAAACGCACAAGCATGCATGCGTGCGCACACATATACGCACATGCATTGTCACACAAACACTTGCACAGGGGCACACACATGCACTAGCACTCTCATGTGCATGAACACACACGTACTTACATATGCACACACGCATGCACGATTGTGTGCATGCATACACGTATGCATGCACACGCACATGCACACACAAGCACACACACACATGCACGCGTGCACACACAACTCGTGCACTCACTTGCATACTCACGCGCTTTCTCATGCACGAGCGCACACACGTGCACATAACACATACACACAAATGCACATGCTAACACGTATACAAAGAAGCACGCACGCGCACCCTCACATACACACACACCCTCACACACGCACGCACATGCACGCACGCGCATGCATGTGCATGCACGCACACGCACCCACACCCACGCCCACACACGCACCCACACCCACGCCCACACACGCACCCACACCCACGCCCACGCACGCACACACATGCACACACGCACAGACACAAACATGCACAAATGCATGTATGCACATTGTGCATTGCGCATGAAATCGCACTCTTGCATAAGCGCACTCTTGCATAAGGGCACTCGTGCATCAGCGCACTCATGCGCACAAAATTGCAAGCATATGCACACACATACAGATTTGCATACGCCCGTGAGCGAGCATGGAACACAGAAGGCTTTACCACAAGCACATGCACACTCACACACACTTGTGCATGTCGATTGCATGTAGAGCATGCACAGTTCAGAAATCTTCTTAAGCGTGAAGACTGGAGAAAAACTGATAACGAGACCACAAAGGCAACATTAAGAGGTTTTGCTGCAACATTTCGGTTCACGGTTGGAAAGTGCGGTTGAAGCGGCTGGAAGCAACCGCGCGGGTGCAAGAAATTTCAACTGGCGGTTGGAAAAATTTCAGCCAAAAGGTGCTGTTGTTTAATAAGTTACTTAATAAGTATTTTTCAACCGCGTTTCAACCGCACTTCAACCGAGCCTGGAAATGTCTGACGAATGGTTTATCAGCACTTGCCCATCTTACCTAATATAAAATGGTGACATTCTAGCTTCCGGTTGCAGGCCTTCAGCCAAGCTACCCTCTGTCATTTTCAAGCAGTGCCTCTGCTCCTGGGCCTAGTTTTGGCTGGCAGTGCTGCTGCCAAAATATATCAGCAGTAATATCAGGACAAGAAGCACAAGGGGGGTCAGCTGCCTGCAGGTCCTGGAGCCCCATCCGCTGGGTCTCAGGCTGAGTTTCCAACAGTTGGCCTGGATGGTTTTTTGAGAAGAGTAAGTCTGCCAATTACGGGGAGCTCCGGGGGGCTGTGCAGAAATAGAGACAAAAGTGTGCTGTGAGGTGTATTGCTGGCGTTTTTTGCCTTAGCAGCTGGTGCCTTGGAAAAAGTTAACACCTGCTGCCATGATGAAAGAGGACTGACTTAAGGAGAGGAGAGACTCCCGCTCAACACTTGTGCAGTCATTAAACTGCACACATAAGGAGTAAGAATAGCCACACTCTCAATTTTCAGAAAGGTAATCAGACTCATCGCCTGAATAAAGGGCCAAAAAGTTTGCAGATCTTAGATACGACGATGCCCACTAATGATACCAGACTTCGTACTGAACTTCAATGACTTCAAGCCATTGTCGTCAGATTAAAAGCACGCCTTCAGAGCACAAGAGCAATCCCTTTTTATGCTCGAAATTGCATGGTTTCCAGCACTAACTTAAACAATGGGAGAGTCCTTTAAATGCAAGCGTCATTGTCCTCAAGTTGACTACCAAGTGCACCTTCTGATAAATTACTTTGCTGACCTTGACCCACTCAGCTTCAGTCTGTTTCCATGCCATTCCGTTTTTCCTGCACATTAAGAGCAAGCACGGCAAGTCAGGCATAGCGGAGGTTGGGTTGGGGCAAGATGCTAAGACTCAAGTTCTTCGAGGCAAAAGGACTTTTGGGGAAGGATGGAGCTTTTTCCATTGCCGCATATGATCTTCATACGAGCTAGCAGCCATGAAACCAACAGCCAGTGCCCTCAGGATTGCTTGTATTTTCCTGGACTTGCCCAAACCTTGGAGTGGGCCTTTTCCCCCCTTCCTCAGGATCCCATGTTCAGGCAAATATCAATCATCATATGATGCGCTTTTCGGCACTTGTTTGGTAACTATGCTAACTAGCTGCTGCTTGATACTGCAGATGCCAATTACATGGCGTCTCCATCAAAATCTGAGAACTGTAGGAGAGGCTGTCTCTAAAATGTGGCTTTTTACTGCAGTTGCATAGCAAGCTTGTCGATGTTTGATCTGGCAGCAGCACATCGAGACGCTTGTTGATGCCTGACCTGACAGCGCATTGGGCTGATACAGCCTGGTCCCGCTCTATGATTGCAAGGCCAAGGCACTCACCATGAGCTTCAACATTGCCTCCTCCATCTGCCGCTTTGCTTGCTTTGTCTTCTCATCCACCCGGGCCTTCTGTGACGCTCTGGCACTGCTGCTGCCAGAAGATCCACCCTTGTATGTCCCAGGGCGCTTTGGCACACCTGTTGCTGCTGCTGCTGCTACTCCTGCCCCTGCACGGTTTCCACCAGCTGCCTGCTGGGCACCCTGTGGCCCACTCATCTCCTCATCCTCATCCTCACAGTCTTGGGCTGGCTTTTCAGGTGCCTTGGCTTCAATGAAGATGGTTCCTGGAGGAGGGATGAGGCGCGCATTTCTTGAAAGCAGTGCACAGTCCAACGACTTTTGCATTCCCACTTCAGACCGCTGGGCTTTTTCATGTTTCACCGAGGTTGCATTTTCAGGCCTGCAGCCAAGGCCGGAGACTGTCCTGGTCTGTGCTGGCTGGTTGGGCATCTACTTGGCAAGCAACCCTGGATACGAGTATGGTTCAGAGTGCTCATGGGCACGCTGTGGGCTCCAGTGCCTTTAACCTAAACAGGCTGACCTGTGGCTGGTAGCAACACGCATGCGCACAGATATGCATGCGCACAGACATGCACGCATACTCACCTAACGCCTTGAGAGCCTTGGCCCTTGCTTTCAACACATCTGAAGGTACACCTGGCTCATGAAGAACCTTGTGACATACCTGCAAAGCAAGTGCAATGTCCCAGCAACTTATTGGTTGGCAGCTACCTGACCTCATCCTAGGGTCTGAAATGGATATGGCTCCCTTAATTCATGCACCACAGCAAAACGGAATATGTTCTTGTGGCTAAGACACCAGGACAGAACAGGCCAATGTCAAGTCAGAGCAGACACATCCCTGAGGGCAAGGGGACAACCTCTTTTCCTTGATCTAGGCTCTTGCTTGTTTCAACCATTGGGCAACCCCCTGCCAAGGCAAAACAGGGTCACTGTGCTGCTATCCTGAAAGCCTCATAGCCAAGCCCAGCTATGCATTGCTTGTTGATGTGTCTGAGGAGTCAAGATGTGTGGAAAACAAGATGTAGGCGCTGTGTGTGCACCTGTAGCCAAATAAGAACATATGTATGTTAAATTCTGGCAGGGAAAAGTTGTTATCCCGAACTTGCTCCGTTTGCCTTGCTCACCTAGATATAAGCTACTTATGATGGTGTAAAAGTTCAAAGCAGGATTTGAGGATGAAGGCTTGGGAGGTGTGTTTCTTGGGTGACTGACAGAGTTATAAGCAGGGTTGTGAATCCACGCCGTCTTAAAAAATTCTGACGCATTAACCGTATGGTGACAGAACGGTACGATTAATAACGTGAAACACGGCCAGGAGAGAGATACGGTGGCAAATCAAACTAGTACGTTGGCACCGTCTGCCCGCTTGGCCCAGCCAGCGTGCTTGCAAGGGCTAGCAGCTTCACTTTTGGGGCGCCCGTCCCCCCCTCAAGTTGATTCAAATGTATATTGTACAAAGGAATGATGCAAAATAGTGGAAAACGAGCACGGCAGGCCTTGGTAGGGCCTAGCCTGCCCCTTCAAAGTAGCCTGACAGGCCCTTCCCCAAGCCAGAGGGCTCACCCCACATCAGGCCTCGGTAAAAGCCAATTATATAGCGTACTGTTTACTTTGCTTTCACAATCCTGTATGGGCGTTGGGCAAAAGAGCCTAATAAGGGTCTCCCAACCAAGGGGTAGGGCTTTCACACCTCATCCTCAAGGTACATTTAAGCGCCCAGGAAGCAATGCGGACACTTCTAACTTATGTCAAAGGCATTAATTTTCTTAAGGTGCAATCCAAGACTTGGCCTTGTGTTGTACCCAAAAACATACTAGCTGTGTGCATGCGAGAGGAGGAGAGCACCTGTGCTGTTGATGATTGTGTTCAACTAGTCAGTGCACACTTACACAGTCTTGCGCAATTCACAGTCAAGGGGGCCTCACAAAGAAAATCTAGGCAGGCATCGCAGCTGCCAGCAGAGCAGTAAGCGGAGCAAATTCAGATTACAATATGGCAGAGGCTTGTGGCATAATCTTGACACGATGCCAAGCATTAGCCTGCCAGGTGGCATCAGGCAAATATCAAGTTTGGCAAGAACTTGAGGGCAAGCATTGCAGCTCTCTAACAAAGTGAACAACCCTTTTTTGAGATCAAATCATGGGACTCTCTATCTTCCATAAAGCTTTAACATTGATGCTTGACCCCTTGGGTGTAGATCTGGAACTCTGTGGCATGTATCTGGTGGTGCACAAGAGGCACAAAATATTTCTTCCTGTTAGATTGTCCCCACAAATGGCCCACACCTTGTCAAGCCAGAGTCTCATTTTGTTTGACTTGCCTCTGCATCCACCTGCACTGTTGTTCACCCTGAAAGGTGCACCAAAAAGCTGACATTCTGCTACATCTGGCAATGTAAAGCAGGCAGAGAGGGCTGCAGCTAGTCCTGAGGATGTCCTGAGAGCGGATTCAAAGAAAGCTGCACTGAAACCCGCAAAGGCCTCTGATTGGCCTAATAATTCTAATGAAGTACATTGATTGCCCAAATGTGTAGGTTCACTCAGCTGGCCGTGCAGTTGAGCAGGGGCAGGGCATCGGCAGACTGAGTGTGCTCAGTGTCCAGCAGGGTCAGCTAGCCGCTCAGTCAGCAGGCTGCCATACCTTCCTCCCTTGGTATCTCTGTTCCCGTGACCATATTACTTTCATTTGACAGTGAACGTGACAAAATAAGAGCATCTGTGGGCAAACAAGTTGACTTGAGTCGTACATTTGAGTATAGCTGTGCCAAATGGCCCTCGCAAGCTGATCTACCGGTAAACCATACGCTTAGGATTGCGCGTGTGGGCAAAATTAGCCAAAGCCAGACTTAAACTCCATTGGGCAAGCTAGCAGGGCTGGGACATGTGCCTCAGGGACAGCCCCTGGGGTGCCCTTGACCCAACTGGCTGCTCAGAGCTTGAGAAGAGGAAAACCTTTGCGAGACGGTTGTGAGGGGCTATTCATGGGGTGACTAAAAGCGTTGTACGCTGAAATTTAATTGGAGGTAACAAAGCATATCCATTATGAGCAGTGCTGGTGGGTGAGCTGCAGCATCCTTCCTAGAAGCCCATGTTTTCACATTTCACGCAACTGTTTTGTTTCATTAAAGGTGTTTTTGCTCGTAGTTCTCGTGTAGTTTTAGCATTGCTTATTTGGAAACACTTCAATGTGAGACACACCTTGCGAATGGTTGACTGCACATCCAATACGTTTGCAGCCCACATTGCTTCCAACATGAGCGGCAAAGACTCTTCTTCAAGCTGCAGAAGTGCCGCCCTGTAGTAAAGAGCAATCATGATGACATGTAGGTGAAGCTATGCTACGTGGACACATTCCCAACAGTCAATGCATGTGCACAGTCATCATGGGACCAGTACATCGATCTAGAAAACATTTACACTGCACTCGGGGCAAGGCTGCAGGCAGTATCGGAAATTTTTTAGGCAACCCTCCCCTCTCTAATGAGGACCAAATACTTGCAAGAAAAAATAGTCAAGCCAAAAGAAATCCACGCCAAGGCGCATGGTTGTGCTGCCCAGACACAACTGTATCCTTTCTGTGGCTTTGGAGCACTGCTGAGGCCCTGTTGTCTGATAAAAATTCAACATTCACTAACCAATGTTTTAAGATCTTGATCAAAGGTTATGAGCATAAGACTTGGTTGGCACGCAACCCTGGCCATGTATTTGGGTATCAGGTTGCATTCAATGCTTCTGAGAATGCCTTCACTCATAACTATTGAATACAACCCAAAATACCCATATCTTGATTACATGGCCAAGGATTGTATGCCAAGCCAAGCACTGCATGAGTGATCAACTACCTGTGCGCAGCGCTCTCCTTGCTCTCCCCGGCAGCAGCTGCTGCACCTCCACTCGCTTGTTGGCCAGCACCACCAGTGCTGCCACTCGCCCCACCCTGCTGCTGTCCCTCCTGGTTGACACCTGCTGCACCACCCTTGACACCTGCTGCGTCCGGGGCTAGCCCCCCTCTGCTACTGCTGGGGCCCGCAGGGCTCCTTGTTGCGCCAGACGCTGCGCCTCGCTCAGCAGCTGCAACCACTTCAGCTGCGGCTGATGCTGCACGGCGCTCCTGCATGCACAAAGGATGCATACTGCTTATGGGAGGGGTGCAAGCATATTCGCAAGGCCCAAAGCCTGTGTACACGACTTATGCGCAGGGAGCGCAGCATTGGATTGCATGCAAAATTGTTGTTCCACACCCCGCTCCAATCACGGAAAGTCCGCTTAACAGCTGCCCATTTTGTGCTGAAATGAGAGCGAGAAATGTACATATGCCAGCCAGTACTTACGTATTTCCAAGCATACATATGTAACAAAAGTCTCTAAAATTTTCATACACATTTTCCCCACAAGCCTGCTGCACAGCATTATTGGCTGCATTGGCCGGTCCAAATACATACCTCCTCTTTCTGAAGGGCCTCTATCCTTTGGTGGGCCTGGAAGACCTTGATGGCTGCACTCGCTGCATTTAATTGTGACCTGGCAGAACGACAAAACCCAAGCGTCAAACCACCAGACAGAGAGCCCCCTTAATTCAGTGCAGGTCATCACAACACAGACATGTGGTCCTCAAAAACTAAAGTGGAAAGCCTCTGTGCTCCTTGCATGATGCTAGTAATTGACAGTGGTGCAGACCAGCGTTGGCTATGAGATTAGTACATACTGTAGCAGCTTATGCCTACCATCTGTACCTACACCCGAATTTAAGCAGCCAAGGCAGAGGTTCTCCAAGGTTTGCATGGCTTGAAGGCCCCCGGCTTGCAAAACCTCCATCTGACAGGGCGAGCATGCGCTGCCTTCCAACCAAGGGACAAGCCACAAAGCAACAATTGGATGCCCAGGCATTGCAGGACATACTTACTGCATGTTGTGCTTGGTAGCTCGCATCTTGGCAGCAATGCCACCAAAGAAGCCCCCAAGGTAGATGTCGGCTTGCTGGGTGTAGACATGGCCGATGGCGTGCAGCATGGTGTCTCCAAATGACGCCGCAGCCAAGTCCTTGGCCTCGGCATGCATTGCATGCTGGAAGCACCCAAAAGAGGCAGGGCCATGCAAGAGGGCACAAGCAACGGGCTACTTGATTCATTTTTTAAGAGCAGGCTACTTGTCTTGCAGAAGGTGAACTTTGGGTGTGAGCTGATTCAGCATTTAATGAAAAGGCCACATGACGACATGAGTCAAGCAAAACCCTTTTCACAAAGAAGAGTGGACTTATTTTTTACGCACACGTACACTTTAACCAGTGGAAAAGCATGTGTGTGTGTGTGCATTCATGGGGAACGGAGTGCGTCCTTGGGTTATAGTAGGAGGGATGTTTGCGTGTATGTAAGCAAGCGCTTACTTTTTGTGGTCCTCAATGGCGCAGCTACGTGCCACGCGGAAAGCTACATTATGTTTTCCTCCAGCACCTGAAATCCCTCCTCATCGCCCACAACATGGCGCTGCAGCATGGCCTTCAGGTTCACCGCCAGCTTGTCCACACGGGCGGCCTGGATGGCCTTGATCTGCGCTGGCGTCAGGTCTCGCGACGTCCTGCACAAAGAGGTGCTGCATGCTGAGGCCCAGTACCAGAAAACACATGGGGAGGCGCAGGAAGGCAAGCTGGCCTGTTTTGCTGGTTGCAGACGCTGCCAACAGGAATTCACACCTGACGGCGCAAGCGATGGCCAGCTCCCCCACAAGGTGCTCAAACTTCTCGCTGCCAAAGAGCATGTTGAAGAACTCGCCGCTGTCCATGAAGCTGGCATGGTCATTCAGCCCCTCAGACCCGTGGCGGTCATACAAATCTCGGAGCTTGGGGTCACTCAGGACCTGGACAGAGACAGGAGGAAACGCAAGCACATGCAGGCCCACACTGTGCGGCCCTGAAGTTTGGATGGCCTGGAATGAGAAGTGGCACAGACACCCCAGGCACATCACCGGGTTTGCGGGATCATGCCGTCACTGCAAGAATGCAGATCACAGCAAGACTCAGTGATCTGGCCCCCTGCCTGACACCTGCCACCCTCACTGCAAGCATGGGCACTCAACTGCACAGGGCATCACCGGTGCGTCGCGTCCAGGAGCTTGGGGAACACGCGTGCACAGTTACTGGGTGGAAACAAAGACCACACATTGCATGAACACCCAAAGCACCCTGTCGCATGTCTGAATGACAAGCATGCAGCGAGGCCCTGACGCACACGAGCGTGCCTCCACCGCGCAAAAACATGAGCTCCTTACCAGCAGAAGTTGCTGGTGCGCACCTGGTAAGCCTCTCCCAGAAGCTGGAAGCGCTGGTGCGCTTCAGCATCTCCAGGGTTTTTGTCAGGATGGTACCGCCGGGCAAGCAGGTAGTACGCCTTCTTGATCACTTCAGGCTGTGCATTGTGTGGGACCTGTAGAAGCAATTATTTTGCGAGAGGGAAACAGAAACACAACGCATATGTATGTGTGCCGTGATGTGATGTGAGGGGGGGGTTAAAATCCAAACTACTGGGGCCTGCAGCTTGGCACCCTTGGCATGGCACATGGCACTCCGGGGTCTGCATCCATGACACAAAGAGGCATGCAGTGTGCAGGTACTCATCACTTAAAACAGCAGCGAGGGCTCACTAGTCGGCTGCACCCTGTTTTATCCAGTTTTGCCACAGGCAAGCGGCATGTGCGTGCAATCCCGTGCTTGCAGCTTCCCCTGCCCCTGTGCTGCTGCGACTGTTGCTGCCACTGCTGTCGCTGTTGTACAGCGAAGTGCAACCGCTGTGCAAGTCACATAACATGTGTCATATCCATATGAGGGGGAAAATAAGATGCCTGGAGATGTGAGTGCAGCATGCGCGCAGCACATAAACCACCTACCTGCAGCACCTCGTAATAGTTAACGCCCTTTGCAGCCCCTGCTTTAAAAAGCGCCCTGGTGGAGGCTTGTGCATCCTGTGCGAGGATGATGGTCCCATCGGGCTTGTTCACCCATTCACGTTGGCTCTGCAGGCAAACAGCACTGGCAGCTCAGGCGTCCAGCTTGGCACGACACCTCAACGACTTGATATGCCTGATGTTGAGCAGTGGCTGGGGGGGTAGAGGGAACTCATGCACAAGGTGGATGCATATACACACAACACTCAACTGTGCATGCACATGCGCGTGACGCATCTCCCCCGGAAACAGCATGGCTGTAACAGGTACCCGGCGCACCCTGAACTGCTCCTTGTGTCTGATCTGCATGTTTGTTGGAAACGCAGGTGGGTCGATCAAAGCCAGGGGCGCACCTCATCCCAGATCTTGTTGTTTGCGCGCTGACGGATGGCCTCCCCGGTGTTGGCGACACCACGCACAATCTGGACCATGCCCACTGTCACACCCACGACCGGCATGACAGCTGCACCCACAACACCTGCAACGCAGTTTTGCACGTACAGGCTTTTCACGCCTGGTTGCTCCCTCATTGCCCCTCCCCCTCCCCACCCTATTGGCACACAGAAAGGATGCACAGCCACACCGCAACAAACCGCTTTTGCTTGCCTCCAGTTGCCCGCCTGGCTTGGCAGCATGCATGGTGCACAACCAAAGCCAGTCCCCTCGCATCATTCTTGCAGCAGTAGGAGTCTCTGTGTGCTGTCGGCATTATCGCAAGCAAGGGCTTGTGAGCTTGAAGGTAGCAGCAGTGCCTACACAAGCACGCACCAGCTCCCTAGATGGAGTGCGCCAGTGTGTGGGCCTAAGGTGGCAAGCGCCAGAGAGTGCAGACAATATGTGCCTCCTGCCGCTGGCAGCATGCCCCATCCTGAGTCTGCTTTCGTCCCCAGTGCCCTCAAGCCCAGCCAAACTCCCAGTGGCAGCCCCGTCCAGTACCGACCTGTCACAATGCCCTGCGCACAGCCCTTGATGCCACCACGCTGCGCGCCAATGATGGGGCCAGCCACCAGGCCGACAGCTCCAGTGGCCACACCTGGGTTCATGTTTGCCGCAGCACAAAGGGGGGAGATGAGCCTGTCCGCAAAATCAGCGCGTACCAGTGCGCTGCATGCCGGTGCATGTTCAAGAGCAGAGCTTGCTCAACACACATACAATCACCTGTACCAAGTGGCTCAGTACCAGTGCATCAGTACAAAACATTTGCCTGGAGCGCACCTTTCAGCATGGACTTGGAGCCTGATGCCAGTCCTGCCCAGCCATCTCTTGGTTTTCTCTGCGCGCAAGTAAGGCGCCTTGTCACACGAGGACAAAAGGAAGAGCAGCCAGCAAGCGAGCAGCAACCAACTCATTGTGACTCACGAGACTAAATAAGTCATTAAAGTCCACGTTGGCTTCTCTTGTTTGCACGACCATGCTGCCGTCCTGCGACATGTCCTTCTGTATTTCTCCACAAAAGGGCCCACGGTCCTGCGCTTATTCGTTTATTAATAAACGAAGGCATTTCACAGCAAACTGTTTGGGATAAAGTCATACACATGCGTCAACAGACACACGCGCAAACATATGCACCCACACAAACTCATGCATGCTCAAACATGTGCACACGCATGTGCACACACACAAACGAACTTTAGTGCCTTGTGCTCATGTGCGACGAGGCCTCTAACCCCCTAAGAGGTACACAAGACTGACACCAAAAGGGCGTATGCACAGACGCCAAAGTAAATAGTGCACACTCGTCCTATATTCATGTAAATGCCTCGTCGCATGTTCTCATTGCAGCTGTGCTATGGCTAGTGCTCATGCAATTCAGAGTGCACGACAGGTGAAAGAAGAAATGAAGGGTCACCCTTCATGGGAGACAAGCGGGGTCATTGTCTGGCACCTGCTCAAGGCCAAACCACACAGCAAGCATGGAAAAGATCCACTTGCTCACCGTTTGGTAGAAGCTGCTGGAACCTGCTGCCTGGAGCCTGTGCAGGAGCCCGAGCAAGGAGTGGGATTGATACGCTGCATCAGAGTGAATGATACACTGCGCCAGGAAGCTACTATCGAGTTCTCTAATAGACAGAGAGGAGTGGCAGAGACTTAAGCAGGTGCTCAGGTGCACACCTCGATCCTCACTCACCAGGTTCCCCCAGGCAGACAGCTAGGACACCTAGGTTAGCATGCTGAGATGAAGGACAGGAGGTATCCTGCTAAAAACGACAGGCCTGAGATGGCAACACCCTGCAATCTCGCTCGTCCGAGGATCACCAAAAATTACTTTTAACTTTAATCCACGTGTTTGTTCATAATGTGTTGTTGACTGTGATTCAATGAATGAGATTCAACTGCGTTTCCGCAGCCCAAACGGGGATATAGGGCCTTACCTGTTCCCGGAGAATACGCTGGTGCAAAGTGTGAGAGAGAAGCTGCTGGCAGAATGGCCCAAAGGTCGGAGTCCGTATGCGCGACTCTAGCTGTTCCAGGCCAGGCCACCATTTCTCCTTAGAAAGCCAGTGCCAGAAGAAATCCAATGAGTTGCCAGAACACATGTAGCCCATCAGCATTAAATGCATGGTGTTCTGTGCCTCCTGATTGACGGACGTCTGCTGCATCCCTTTTATACATGCAGAGGGGCCTCTTGCTAAGGATGCGCCAATCTACGCCACTCAAATCAGGCTCATCTTGTCTGGCAAGTTTGTTGAAGCAAACAAGTGCTTAAAAGGTGTGTTTGTGCCGAGGAGGCTCGAGGGGGTGGGAATGTAACCTTCTGTTCACCCAGGACCCCATGCAGGAATGCTGTAGGCATGTGCAAGCCTGGATGCGTGCATGAAACTGCTTGAATGCGTGCACAATCATGCCTGTTTCATATGTGTGAGGTTCTCATCTATTGCATGCAGTCTAGTGCGGAACTCACGCTGTTACCCCAAGTGCGAAGCTCGCAGTTTCAACTTGTGTGCAAGCGCCTGCACTTGAGCACATGCTGCTGCGGCTGAACTTCGGTAGTTCTTGCATAACTTGTGCTCACAGACTACCGGAAGGACATGGGAGAGTTAAAACCAGACACGATTGTGACCATGCACCTTGTGGTCAGGCCATCCTCTCAGGGACAGAACGGCAAGCAGCAAGGTAATGTTGCTGATGTTTATGGTGCTCTTTTGTGCTAAGAAGGGCTTTGTGCTTTTTGTCGGATGCAATTGCTGGCTTGGCGAATTTGGCTTCTCGCATGTTCCCCACCTTGCCTGTTCCCACTAGCACCATCACTTGCACCAGCCCAGGTCTGTCAATCTTGCAGTGAATTGTTGGATGTCGCTCCTGTTCACTGACATTAACAGGACTAGCATGACTAGCATGACCAGTGATCACGCTAACTCATGGATCTGAATTTGTTTGCTCGTCCAACCTCCAATCTACAGGGCCAGTTGTGGAGCAGAAGGATCAACCCAAAGGCTGTGGCTGCGTCATTTCCTGAGATGAGACCTTTGGCTGGGCGTATGCGAAAAGCTTAGCTCGTGTGTGTGTGTGTGTGTGTGTGTGTGCGCGTGTGTGTGTGCATGTGTGTGTGCGCGTGTGTGAGCATGTCCCCCAAACATACTTCATGACACAGATCCTGCATTCACGCCTTGCAACAAGCTAGAGGCCCTTTGGCAGGATCTTGTTTTACTATCATGGTCTGAATCTATCATCTCAGAAACCATTTTCATGTCTCCCTGGTAGAACAATAGGCGCACCTGTAGGAATTATCTGCCAGCCTCATCGAACCATGATTTCAGGGTTATTCTCATATTCCAGCACACTCTTGACGGTGTGTTACCTGGATGCTGTGATAGTCATGGACTTTGATCCCTCTAGCTTTCAAACAAGTTGCTATCGTTTGAAGGAGTGCACGCCGTCAAACGTATTGCATGCTACGCACGGTGAACATGCGTGAAGACTGCCAGACGTCTTCTGCTTTGCAGTGCAAATGATTCTTATGTGATCAGTTTGTTTCCTCTTTCATATTTGGGCCCCTCACTTTCACATATGCCCACACTGTCTGTAACACTCACATATTGCCGGAACCTAGAGATCCTCAATAATTCAGCTGCTAAATAACTTACCTTGCTTGAAGCCACCAAGTCAATATCTTGATAAATCTCCAATGATCCATGGATTATTGCATGAACATCAGTCAAAAGGTCATTCCTAAGAGAAGAAGAACGGTACTGTCTAACTAGAAGTAAGGGCTGCCTCGCTGCACCTGTCATACAAGGACAGTTTAGCTGAACTTCACTTGAAACCTGCACCTAAATCTGGGCCTTAAGAGTTCCACTTAAGTAGACCTAGGTAATGATAACTAATTTTTGAAGTTCTTGCTGATTAACTTCTTCTTGATTAACATATAACAAGGGACGAAAAGAAAGGAACACAAGAGAGACCCTGGCTACACTCCTAAATCATAGACCAGGCTGCATTCCACGAATGCATACGATCATTGAGCAAAAATAAGTCCCAAGCCTCGATGGAGTGGTGAATGAAGTACTCACAATGCTGCCACCTATTTTCAGCCAAACTATACACAAGCTTTTAACAATAATGTGGGCTACTGGCTAAACCCCGGAAACCTGGAAAACAAGCGAAACAGTCCTCATAGACAAACAAAAGGGGGATGAAACTGATTACATCTTTTAGACCTGTAGGACTGGCCAATACTCCATATAAGCTCTGGACACGCATGGTGACAAACACTTTGTATGAATATGCAGAAGCAAATTGCCTACTAAGTACCAGCCAGGCGGGCTTTAGAAAGCAGAAAGATGCAATACACCAGCTTCAGAATATC
>LFCJ01001127.1_pt1 | contig 18109 bp, 18 predicted proteins | sample 643141 | NCBI WGS metagenome assembly LFCJ01 (sample SAMN03766243, study PRJNA286221) | soda lake metagenome | biome: soda lake; feature: Kulunda steppe; material: water; isolation source: sample B1-Br-g2 brine of Lake Bitter-1 | place: Russia: Kulunda steppe | collected 2010-07
GCATACACCTAACCGCGCAAAAGTGGCTGCATGCCGTGGTCAGGGACGCATACACCTAACCGCGCAAAAGTGGCTGCATGCCGTGGTCAGGGACGCATGCACCTGGTGATATGATGGGATGTGCGCATTTGATGGCATGAGGGGATACGCGCACCGGCTGTGAAATGGGAGGGTGAGAGCAACCAAACCAAGGCCCAGCAGAGCACCGGCTGCGAAATGGAAGGGTCAGTGCAACCAAGCCAATGCGTAGCCCCCCAGAGCAACCATACCCAAGCGTAGCCCTCCAGAACCAAACCAATGCCAGGCAGTGTCTCCCTAGCTGATGCCCTCAGCTGGCCGCTCTGCAGTGACACAAGGCAGCCAAGCGCGCGCACACACAGGCAGCCAAGCACGCGCACACACAGGCAGCCAAGCGCGCGCACCCACAGGCAGCCAAGCACGCGCACACACAGGCAGCCAAACACCTCCGCCCTTTTCGGTGCACAGCTTGCGCAGCGCAGCCCTGCAGCAGCTGTCGCAAAAACACGCGCCCTACACCATGTTTGGCAGGGCCACCGTCCTGCTGGGGGCCACCAGCCTGCCAGCCAAGACAGCAACAAGCCATCCATGCGCACAAGCCCTCACATTTTCTTCCGTATCCTGCACAGGCCCCTTTGTGGCACACGCACACCATGTAGAGCACCCACACGCGCGCGCACTCGCACTTGTACACACATGCACATGCACGCACGCGCGTGCGCAGTCGATGCACTCGTGCGCTCTGGCCATCCCTCCTCGATGCACTTTTGTGCCCCGGCCATCCCTCCACGATGCACTTCCGTGCCCCGGCCATCCCTCCTCACCCAGCAGCATGATGGTGGCGGTACCCAGGTCCCCGTTCCAGCACTCCCCGATGTTTGGGCACTGCGCCTCCTCGCACACTGTGGCCAGCTTCAGGCCGCGCAGCTGCGTGTTCAGCTCCTGCACCCGTCAAACGCAAACACCGTTCATTTAACGAGCACACATGCGCTAGAAGCTTTGGGGCAAGAAAGAGGGAGGGCATTGCTGCAATGCGCGTGGCTTGCACGCATAAGCTGTGCATGAGTAGCCACACCAGCTGGATGGGCTGGCATGCCGCAAGGCACCTATGTTGCCACGCGCATTGCTTGCGTGACAGAAGCAATGAGCTTCTGGGCTCATTGCGCAAGACACATGACACAAGTGTGACACACATACCGAGCTGCACGCCTCAAGGACCTTGTGCACACCAAATGCTGAGCATGGCAATACACACAAGATGGCAGTCACACTTCATTCAATTGCACTAGTCTGAATACCGCACTCGGTCACAAGCCAACAATTCCAGCTTGCATGTCACATTTCACATTCAGGGAGCACACTGATAGGTGGAAAGTCAAGACAAAACATTGGGATTGAGCCACAAATCTAGATGGCACATGTTATTGTGCCCAGACAGATCATGTTTTGAAACAGGCGGCAATTTGGCTGCAGGACTGAACAGCACAGTTTGAGTGCATGCCTGGGAGATGAAGCTGCATGTTCATGCGATGATTTGTGAGTTGTGAATTCATTATGATAATTACATGCATTACCTATGGTATATATACTTAAAAACATAACACACCTCTCTCAGAATCAACGTACGTAACATGCATTTTGCAACATGCCTTGCAGGATGTGGCTCCCCGTTTTCCTTTCAGATCTCTTGGGATGTGCTTGATCTCTTGGGCAGGCAAAAGGACAGCAGATGCCACTTAAATTCGAAGCAAAGCTCGATTAATGTCATCCATCACTGTTATTCGCCTGGGATTCATCCAGCGAAAGATCTGAGCAACCGTCCCAGCTATCCAAGCATAAGCATACGCATACAAGCCTGTCCAGGCGCATGGAACCTAGCACACACCCAAACCAGCAACACCACATGTAAGGCAGAAGCTTACAAAAACCAAGCGCCTTGGACGAGATTGTGATTGTCAGCTCACAGTGCATTGTCAGCTTTCAGTGCAACAGTGCCAAACCTTGCGCGCACACGCTCTTGTATGTGGGCATTGATCACGTACATCTTCGAGCCAGTGAACTCACCTCATAACGGTTGCCCTGGGGCGCTCGCTGACGCAGCCAGGGAGGCTTGCTCTGGTTGGGGAGGGTTCCCATAGGAGGGCCCAAGAGGGAGGAGGCTGCCGTCACGGGTGGCTGCTTTGGAGCAAGGGATGGGTCCACAGCCACTGCCATGCGCACCAGCTCTTCAAACGCATCCCCGTCAAAGGCCGCCTCTGCCTGGCCCTGCTGCAATGACACTGACACCTCTCCTGGCTCTCCTGCACCCTGCTGACGTGCTGCCTCTCCATTTGCCTGCTTAAGAGGAGCTGTAGCATCCAATGGCTCCTGCAGCACGCTGACACGAGTGGGGCTGGCAGGCTGGCGGGTGAGGCGCAGTGGGGAGGAGCAGGGTTTTTGTTGATGGCTGTGGGCCTGTGGCGTGGCCTGGCATCGCCTGGTGTTGCGCCTTGGTCGCAGTGAGACTTGGTGGGGAAGGTAAGACGTGGAGGGTGAGCAGATGCTAGTTGCGTCGCATTGGAGCCTGCCCCCAATCAACGTGGTCATCTCGAGCGGGCGTAACGCACAGATTGTATACCTAACAGCCACTCATGAAAACAAATATTCAGATTTTTGCTTGTAATACGAGTGGGACCTAAACGAGATGCTTGTGCAATCATAAATATCTCATATCTCTTTTAATTAAAGCAAAAAAAATTGAATTCAATCGCGATTTTTTAATAATCCGCATCGCTCTACTCTACCATGCAAGCTTCCACCATCAAGAGGGCTTCTCCAGCCACTTCCTGCAGCAAGACTTACTCAAGTCCTTTGTTAAGGGTGAACTTGATAAGAAAGGTCCCAGCATGCGCATCAGGGAGGGAGCAGGGCAGCACAAGTGCCCATCACAGCGCATTCGCAGCTGTCGCGCTGAGCATGCTGCTGCAGGTTGCGCCTGCAAATGCATTGGGGCTGGAGAGTGTGGACATCCTGCCACAGCTGCAGCAGATCCAAGTTTCTGAGGTGGGCTGGGAATGCTCTTGTGCTCCTGACCTACCGCAAATGCAAGTGCACAGCGCGAATGGGGGATTCCCGCTGCTTGATCACTCTGCAGCTTTCTAGCTCCACAACAGTGCAGTAAGAAAACTTACTTCATTCAGTGTTATGCTTTGCAGTCTGGATCCTGGTTCCTCTTGCACCATTTTCTGGCGATCTTGATGAGCTTGATGGACCTTGCACTCGAACACGTTTGTCATACCCTTATACCAGTTCATCATTACCTGCACAATATGACTCACACGTGTACCTGCAGCACACATAAACGACTTATCAGATGCTTGCATGCAGGAGTACAAGCAAAAAGCAAACAAGGAAGCCCAGAAGCTGCAAAGCGTAGAGGACGATTTCCAGAAATGTAGGTTATTGAGGGATAAATAACTTTTGCCAGCCACAGCTCTGCTTCCCACTTTTCTTTATCTCTGCTTACTTGTTAACTAAATCTCTCTGCATCCAGCTGCCTATCTTCGTAATTCACTGCCAGGCTCTTACAATCCTTTGCCAACTTGATGTTTCATCTTTAAAAGATCTTGCTCCTTGTGCGCGTTGTGCGCATACCAGTGTTTGCAAGTGCATAAACAATACTCACATGCATGTCTGTATTTGTGCTCAAAATGTAAGAATGCCGCTAAGCCTGTGAAATGAGGCCAGTGAAGGCTTGGGAAAAGCAGCTGTGCATGGTGTTGGTTGCCTTGCATGCAGCGGACACGCTTCGACGCCTGCTGGAGCAGTCAGAAGCAAACAGGGAGAAGAACAAGAAGGCTGTTCAGGACAAGTACTGTTACAGGCAGGCAGAGCTTGGCGTGGGTGACTGCGGTGGCCTGCGCTACATCCCAGGTGTGTGGACTGCAACGTGCTCCGGGCCATGTGCTCATTGCTGTAGCTTCCTCAGGGTGGACCTGTCTTTGCTCAAGCTTTCTGTCCGTCCAATTCGGAAACAAGTGCACAAAGGGAATTGTGCTCAGCGCGGAGATGTGCGGGAGCGCGGCAATGTGCGCTCAGCAAAAGTTCCAAATGTGACACTTAATCTATGTCATTCTTTAAGAGCTGTGGAATCCTTAATACAAGCTGCAGACGCTCTATTTAAAGTATTGTTTATGCAAGTAAACCAATACTAAAGGAAGTTATTACGCCTCAATAACTCAGTTTGAGGAACATTACGCAAGTATACTTATACTAAAGGAAGTTTTTACGCCTCAATCATTGAGTCCAAGTAACAGCCAAAACCTGACCCTAGTGCAGTCCTGCACGCAGCGGCTGCCCTGCGCTAGCTCAAAAGCACATGTGTACACTGGCCCCCCCACAGGTATGACCGAGAACGGCAAGCAGCGCACCCCGGACTGGCTAGCCAAGATCTTGGGTGTGGAGCCAATGCCTGTGGAGGAGAATGCGCTGACCTTGAAGGACCTGTTTGGGGAGGATTTCAAGAAGCCCTGAACCTTTGTCCTCTTTCAAGGTTATGCATGTGCAAACCTATGTATATCTTAGCCTAAGCAGAACCGTGACATGCAATCTGGCATTGGTGCTTTTAATGACACATTTTATTTTGGGGGGCAATCGTCCCGGCTGGTCCTTCAACCAACTCAACTTGGTTTAACTTCGCTGCTTTGCTTAAGATTTTTCAACATACGTCCGAATTCAAAAATTTTACTGAAACAGTATCATGTGATCTTGGATCTTGAGATCACAATGCTCCTTGGAGCGACCCACAGTGAGCTCAATTTGCGAAGAAGTTAACCTTTTAACAACCAAAAATGGCCCCAATGTTCGACTTGGTCGATTTGTACTCGATACTTGGCGTCACAAAACATGCGACAAGCGTCGAGGTGCGGATAAATCCAGAGCTTCCCTAAACCCTAAGCTAGACGTGATGTGAATATGTGATTGATTTTGGGAGGGAAATATAACCCTTGGTGCATGAAAAGTTGGGACATCTGCAGTCAATGAACCGCTTGTATGAGCAGGACCTCTAGGTGCAATTTGTTGCTCAGCAAGTTGCATGTGTTGCTTAGAAAGTAGTGCGCGTGTACAGCGTTATCATCAGTCAAAATACAACAGCACAGAGCAATCCACAAGCGTTCGCATTTTGTTGGACAGATACGCCGCTCATATCGCACACTGGCTACACGGCACCACCCGGACAGGGCAGGGCCAGAGGAGGCTGACCGCTTTAAAGCCATTCAGCACGCGTATGAGGTCGGTGGACTCACCCACTGGGTGATCCAGCATGCTGTGCAGCAGCACATTGCGAGGGCAAAAACGTAGAAAAAGGCAAGAATGCCCAAGAAAACAGACCGCTGTTGGTGTGTGTGGAAGGATAAAGCTTGCTTAAGAAACCGTTGGATTTGGGCATTGAATTGGGTGTTTTTTTTAGGCCAATACTATGAAGTAAATGCCCAGCCACAAATTTGCTTTAGAGAAGCTTTTGAGCAGTGCAGCGTACATGCGCCAGCGCTGATCTGCTGGTGTTTCTGTCAGAAGGGATGGGAGGGCTGCCCGCACTCACTGGGGATGATGCCTGTAGGGCTCTGGGTGACAGTGATGGTGCTAGAGTATAAATATGGACCTTTGTGACCCTTTCATTGGTCCTGCCTGCATGTCCATTCTTTCCAGATCCTGGGCGACAACGCTGGGGCTAGGGTGTATAAACAAACCTGTGTGGCCCTTTCTTGGGATCTGCCTGCACGCCTGCCCTTCCCAGGTCCTGGGGCAATGCATCCAAGAGGCAGCTGTACAATGCAACCTCTCGTTCTTTTGAGGTTCTTTCCTTGCAACTGCCCGCTCTTCCAGGTCCTGGGCGATGCGTCCAAGAGGCAGCTGTATGATGCAACAGGGACATGGGAACGGGGGGCTGAGGAGGAGCTATTGGAGCATTTTGCGCAAGGTCTGAGGCGCAGGGCATGCATGGTATCCATACAGCTCTTTGTGCTGATGAAGGCCACCGTGGCGGTATCCACGCGGCTCTGTGTCCTCTGATGTATAGCTTTCAGTATGTACTTGTTACACCGTCCTTTACTACCAGCCGCTGTTGTATGGTACAGGATTATGAATACAATCATTGAACTGGAATGTGCCTGTTGCAGTATGAAGGCCCCAGCAACAGAGGCACATGCAGGCACATCAGCTAGAGTGGCATAGGTGCAGGATTCAAGCAGCATGATCTACCTCTCTCTCATTGATATCACAAGTTTTCCCGAGGGTGCAGCCAAAAATGTCACATCCAGCAGTGTGTTCCATGCCACACAAACACAGGCCTTCACCCCATCGAGACAGACCTTGCGCATTCTCGTTTGATGCAATGTTGTTTTCAGCAAAATCCAGGCCTGGATCCACAATGGATAGAGCAAAAGAAATGCATAGCTGAAGGCCAGATGTGTCATGCTGTGTGCCTGAGGGGCTTGCAAAGTCACAATCTCTGCCTAACTCACGCTCTCAACTGGCCCCCGAAAGCCTGCATATGATGGTGCTTGACAGGCAGTTTCAAGGACCGAGTGAAGAGCGCTGACAGCGTACCCCGCCCAGCATTAGATGCTCTCATTGCCAAGCAGAGAGCGCCTGGGCCCGCCAACTCGCATTCAGCTGGTTTTGAGGTGGGCAACATGTGCACTGTCAAGGGCACAAGTAGCTCTAGAAATCTAGTCCAGGTAAATGAGTGCCACATTAATCATAATCAACAGATGTTTCTAGCCACATGATTGTCTGCAGAAATTGATCTGATGCATCGCCTGTGCGCTAGGGAGAATTGCACCTTGAAAATCGAGCCACCCCCACGCACAGTTTGTGCACTAGATGCCTAGGCCTTAAGTGACTCCTAGTCCTTAATTGTTGTTGGAAGCAGTTTAATTGCCTACGAAGCTGTATTCTCTTTTAATTTATGCGCCCCTGAGCTTGGACCAATGCAGATCTGGTTGCCACTGGCAACCTGTGTGAGAGGTGTGAGCTTGGGCCAATGCAGATCTGGTTGCCACAGGCAACCTGTGTGAGAGGTTGTGGCAAGAGCTTGGACCAATGCAGATCTGGTTGCCACTGGCAACCTGTGTGAGAGGTTGTGAATTGCTGTGTTGGGATGCCACTGGCAACCTGTGTGAGAGGTTGTGGATTGCTGTGTTGGGATCTGTGCATGCACACGTGTGTGTGTGCCCAAGCAGGGTGTGCCAGCTCAAGCCAAAGCATTGGCACGAGAAGGCAGAAACATATGCCAACACCATTGGCCATTTAATGCACTAAGGAGCACAGCAGCTGACCCCAAACCTGGAAAAGACTTGCAGGCCTTGGAGTGTTTTGACTTTATCTGGCGGGCCTGATCAGCTCTGCAATACTGTACTGTCCTCAATCGCACGCCAACAACATTGCTTTGAATGGCCCACCATGCCAGCAGTAAGAGGTCTATGGCCTGCGCATGCCAATAACATTGCTTTGAATGGCCCAACATGCCAGCAGCAAGAGGTCCATGGCCTGCGCACACCAGGCCATCTTAGCTCTGCAGCGTGCATGTCCTCCCTCGTGTAGGCATGGCTGCGCTCTCGAGGTGAAGAGCAAGGCGCCCTGTTCAACGCGGACAGTGTGGCAGAGGCCTTTGGTGGGTGCAGCTGGCGTGGACATGGATCACCCTCCTGAAAGTGTCATTGTGCTCTGGCACCCTGCATCAGACGCCCCTGGCACAGGTCCACTTTTATTGCACAGGTCCACTCTGCTGTGCACCAAAACAGCACAGGTCCACTTTGCTGTGCACCATTATGACACAGGTCCACTTTGCTGTGCACCATTACAGCGCAGGTCCACTTTGCTGTGCGCCATCACAGCACAGGTCCACTTTGCTGTGCGCCATTGCAGCGCAGGTCCACTTAGTTGTGCTCCATCGCAGCACAGGTCCACTTTGCTGTGGGCCATTGTAGCGCAGGTCCACTTTGCTGTATGTTGTTGCAGCACAGGTCCACTTGCTGTGTGCCATTGCAGCATAGATCCAATTTTCAGCTCCATGATGGCCTTCAGCCGACAGCATCTGCGGAGGTCCACTGCTCTGCACAGGCCCACTGTCTTGCACCAGCATGGTCCGCAGCACTGTGCACAGCCCAAACCCCTCCCTTGCAACTGTGTGCTGCTGCCACAGGCGTCACCAGGTCCTCATACACAGCAGTGCCCCTGCCAGCTGCGGAGCTGTGCACAGTCAGGGTCATGCGCCCAGGCAGGCCTGCTGACAGCATGGAGGTCGTTACGGAGCAGCTGGAGCCGGCGCTGGAGTGGGGCTGCGTGCTTGTGGAGTGGAGGTGCGGGTTTGAGGAGGGGAGCTGTGCACTTATTTGGGTGGGTTTGTGAGCGTGTTGGTGCTGTGATGGAAGTACAAGCTTGGCTCTTTGAGGCAAACAACTTGAAAGTGCAGGCAAACAACTTGGAAGTGCAGGCAAACAACTTGGAAGTGCAGGCAAACAACTTGGAAGTGCAGGCAAACAACTTGGAAGTGCAGGCAAACAACTTGGAAGTGCAGGTAAACAGACCAGGGGTGCGTTCACAATGAAAGTTTCGATACGCGGCGTAGAGGCACTGGCTTTGAGGCTAGATGTCAAATGGGCTTGAGGCCCAGGCACAAGGGCTAGAGGTATGTGCAAATTACCTGACAGCTTAGGCGAGCCGGCTGGAGGTGCGATCTAAAGGGTGCGAACAGCTCAGAAGTATGGGCATTGAGACAAGATGGTCTTGAACTGTGTGCACGTGAATACTGGCCGGTCTTGAAGCACAGTCAGGCCCTGAACGGCTCAGTTCACTTTAAGTGTGAGCGCTGAGCATGCCTGCTCCTATTTCATATCATCATCCAGTGCCTGTGCAGCACACCCTGCTCCTCTTGTGCTCATAGGTATGCGCCCATTAACCCAGGTGACATCTACTCTGCACGCACGGGCGGGACGTACGGATCGGACACTGCTCCTATGCCATACATTGGAGGCCACGATGGTGTGGGCGTAGTTGCAAAGTTAAGTGTCACACAAGGGAAAGGTACCCGTGGCCCATACGGTGCCTGCCACCTTTGCCATTGCAAAGGTGAGTGTCACACAAGGGAAAGGTACCTGTGGCCCATACGGTGCCTGCCACCCCTCCCTATCATGGGGCACATGCATGCTCTGCCAATGTGATACTCCTCTCCATCCGTGCCAATACGTGATACTCCTCTCCATCGTGATACTCCTCTCCATCGTGATTCTCCTCTCCATCCCTACCAAAACGTGATACTCCTCTCCATCGTGATACTCCTCTCCATCGTGATACTCCTCTCCATCCCTGCCAAAACGTGATACTCCTCTCCATCGCGATACTCCTCTCCATCCCTGCCAATACGTGATACTCCTCTCCATCCGTGTGTGCTGCTTCAAGGTCCACTGAGGCCATGTACGATGACATTGGGTTCTGTTCCTTGCATCAAATGTTCAGTGATGTCTCAGGGACTTGTGGCACCGTACTTCATTGAGCAGGCTTGCACAGGGTGCCAGGCATGGGTCACACGCAGCTCCCAGGACCCTGCAGATCTGGGCCAACAGAGCGTCACGATCAGAAGGGGTCTGGCCTGCAAAACCTGGGCTAAGAAAGCATCAGAGGCGACCATTCTGTGGTCGAGGAGGAAATTCGAATCAGTCCAGTGAGGGGCATTCAGGCGCCCCTGCCGCCATCCAAGCACCTCTGTTCTCATACAGTTCAGCATGACTGCCCCTGGGCGCAGGTGGGCCCTGGCGTGAAGCAGCTGTATGAGGGGGACGTGGTGCTCCCTGCCCATACGTTCATGGGGACGTGGAGGAGTGCGTGCGGGAGCACAAAGGAAACAGACCTCATACGGCTGCCACCCCACCTGACAGCCTTGATCACAGACAGGTATAGATGCCGGGGCTGCTGCAGAGGAATGGCCTCACCTTCGCGGCCATTCCTCGCGTGAACACAAATAGGTGGATGCCGGGTGTGATCTACCGTATGACTGCCTTGGTCACAAACTAGTTGACGCCCTTGCTGCCCCGCCTGATGACCTTGCCTACCAACAGGCTGCTGCAGGGCAAGCCTGCCCAGCTGAGTCAGCGCAAGGATGGGCGCTGCCGGGGATCCGTGCATGTTGCTGCTAAGATGCTTGTGGGCCACTGAGGGCTGCCGAGGCCCTGAGGCAGACTGCGCTGTGTGTGAGGTTTGCTTGCAAAGCCCACCTCAGGTGCATGCACGACACAGCACGGCACAGGCGTGCGTGCAGACATGTGTGCATATTTGATAAGTCACATATAATGATAGCATGTGTGCATGCCTGTCAATTCATATATATATTTAGCACGTACTTGATGTGTCGTTCATAACAGCATGTGTGCATGTCTGGTGAGTCATTTACATTAACATATGTGCACGATTAAAAAGTCAGTTATAACAGTATGTGTGCATGTTTGAAGAGTCAGTAATAATGTCATGTGTGCATGTTTGATAAGTCAATAATAGGAACATGTGTGCATGCTTGATATGTTAGTTACTAATGGTAACATGTGTGTATGTTTCATGAGTTATTAAAAGTAACGTGCGTGCATGTTTGATTACTAATAGAAATATGTGTGCATGTTTGAGCTACTTATAACAATATGTGTGCGTGTCCCGCATGAGAGTGCCCCAGGCTGGGATCCCCGCCGTCCTTGGCATCCAGCCTCCCCTAGGGAGTAAAACTGGCCGTCCTGGTGGGTGACGCACAAGATGGGTGAATGCTGCCTGTGAAGGTGCCCATCCCCTCCACGTCGTATTCACGGCAAGCACATGGTGAGGTGTGAGCATCTATGCGAGCAAGCTGGTGAGCAGGCACATGTGTGGAACATGTGCAGGGCCATGGCCAATGGAGCAGAGGCCAAGGCGAATGCATACGGCTTGTGCCCAAGCACGGCCAGCAAGGCGGGCGGGAGTGGCAGCGGCAGGGTGGGCATGGAGATGCTGGGTGAGTGGGCCTGCTTGTGCGCTTTGGGCTTGCCTTTGTCTGTTTCATGCTGGGGTGCTGTGGGAGCTCTGCAGGGGGGGTGCTGAACTTGGTAGGGACTTCATCAGGGATGCATAGTGTAAGGGATGCATAGTGTAAGGGATGCATAGTGTAAGGATCACCATAAGGTCTTCAGGGTCTTTGGATGATCTGGCCAGGGAACAAGCCTGGCTAGCAAACTGGCCAATCCCCAGTCCATCCCAGTCCGAACCTGAGCCTAAGCTTAATGGTTGGGCAGTTGGTGGTGACATCAAAAGAATGATCGAAGGAACGATGGTGACATCAAAGAAATGATCAAAGGAATGATGGCGACATCTGGTGATCAAGGAATGCCTGGCTTTGTTACACATACAGACTATGTGACATAGTATGATTGCATTGTAGCAGCATTCTCTCCTTCCAAGCTTGTGCTGTGATGTACAGTACATGATACTGTGATGTAGATGTACAATTATGGTAGACTTGTGGAGCTTGGCCTTGGTTGATTACAAATGGCTGACATGCGGAGCTTGACCTCGGGTGATGGCAAAATGCTCAATGTTTGGAGCTTGTCATCTGTGTGTTGAGAACGCGGTTGAGATGTGGAGCTCAACCTTAGTGATGGCGACAGCAAAGGCCCTCCTGAGCCATGCGCACACACGGGTTCACGCGAAAGGGTAATCCATTAGTGGCCCGGTAATGCAAGGAGCTCCACTTCTCACGCCAAAATCTACTTGCAGCTGCAGTATGCAGTACCCAGCAGCTGCAGAAATTGTCCTTGTAATTTAGCACAAATTTTGTACTGCAACCTGCTTGTGTACACGGCTGGGCATGCGAGATCCATGCACTCTGCAATATCCAGAGGAAGCAAAACCTGGCATCCTTGTGTAAAGTTGCTTGCGGGCAGGCATTGGGCTCTACAATCGTATTTAGAACTCTCAAGGCGCACCATGAACATGGCAAAGGTGCTGTTTGAGCTTCTGTTGTGTTCCTTTGTTTGTTTGTTTGCAGCTATGTCTCGCGAAATGGGATTGGCGTACCTGCTGCTAGAGAAGCATGGCAACTTGAAGGTTGGTGCAAGAACCGGTGAAACGAGCTTTCATCTCCCACCAAAAAACAACCTTGAAAAGAAACCTTGAAATTTCATCACAAAGTCACATTGAATTGCTATCAACATTCATTTTGATGCAGACTTGATGCAAACCTTCTGTAACTATTGAGCTGTCAACGCATTCCTGCATAAGCAATACATGCCTGGCTACTCTCCCACATGTTGTGATCTACACCCAGCTTTACCTACTAAATCCAACTGTGCTGCCTCTCACACTCTTCCAACATAGGCAGGCGACTGCATCCTGCTCAACGCCGCCACGTCCACAGTCGCACAGACCATCCTGCAGCTGTGCAAGATTCTGAAGCTCCGGGCGGTGGCGGTGGCGCGACCTCCCTCAGTAATTGTGGCTGAGGCAAAGGGGGGGACTGGGGACAGGTATTTGAACACCATTGGGTCTTTTATGCTGATCCTTAAGCAACTTGATTTTGGTACCACACCACGGTACCCGCTCAAAATGGAAGATTGAGATGACATTGAATCAACATGCTCATGCCGTGCTGGCAATGCTTATTGCTTTGCTTCAAATGCTGGGCTGAGTTGCACCCATTGTTGAAGTTGTCCTTTGCATGTTCAATTAAGGGTGCTCCATTGATTCTTTATACACTTCGATGATGCTTTGTTGCGATGAAGATTGCCAGGTGTATGAGTCCTTTTGCTTGTTATTCATCAAACCAAAATAACTCCAGAATGCTAACAGCACTATAAGGAAGGCAATTGTGCCATTCATTTCTTTGTCTGTTCAGTGCTGAAGCAGAGGAGGCCTGGATGCGCACAGAGGCCTGGCTCAAGTCCTTGGGTGCAACTATTGTTCTAAAGGACCAGGCCTCAGTCAAGGTGGTCTCCTGTTTAATCCTGACTGCGTGCCATTTCTCTTCCCTTCAGCCTTTTTCCATGCGGGGGAAGTAGCTCACGCCTCTTAATAAAAGGAGAGCTATGTTGTGGGTTGGGCTGGACCAGCATATCTCATAATCCATATGTAATGTCACGGCAGGCAAGGTCATAAAATGCAAGCAGAATTGCGTGCAGTGCGCATACTGATAGGGGCTTTGAACAAGCTGCAAGCAATCTTGTTGCTGATTGCTTGCTTGCTTGCTTGCAACATCTGCTGAGTTAAGGGTACCTGCAGAAAATGGGAGGAGGGCACTGGCGTTCACACAGTTTTGGTGTTATTGTTTGTTGTTTTTGTTTACGTATTTGCTACATATAAGGGTCTAATGCGCATGTTTTTTCCTCAAGTTTGCAATACAGATGGACGCATGCACAAAACAATGTAAGACCTATAAGTTTATGTGCATGCAACGTCATACAACATTGTAAGCCAAGCATAATGCAAGTTGCATTTTTTTGTGTGCGTGCATCTTCATATTACTTGCCCTTAGCTGCATTGTTATTCTATACAAGCCCCGTCATGCATCACAACATCCTTATCCTGTAATCCAAGTGGCATCAGAAACACGTGCGCATGCTGTTAAGTGCCTCGCTCATTGCCAAGCAACAGGTAATTGCTCGGACAACGAGCGAGATTGCTATTTACTTGCCTCTTCCTAATCCTGTACAACCACCAGGTTGCATTAGACAACCTAAAGTTCTTTGGCCGACCCAAGCTTGCCCTTGATGCCGTCGGCGGGCAGTCTGCTGTGCGGCTGGTTGAGGCCCTTGCAGAAGTGAGATGGGTGACCCAGAATGGGATTTGAGCACAAGAAGCATGACCTAGACAGCTTCTTGTTAGAGCACCAGTACCATATCCACCTGCCTGGAGCATACTGCTCAGCATACTGCTGGTTTCATAAATTGAGGTTTTTCATCAGTAAGGTGTTGCCAGGTCATAACTGCTGTTACACAATGCAGCACTCCCTTGCAAGGTTACCCTCAGGCATTGTGAAGTGGTATTGCTGATGGTAGTTATGCGGTCCAGGCTCTTTTGCTCTGAAGCCACCTTTCTGATCTACACACATCCTTGACAGGGAGGCGAGGTGGTGTGCTATGGCTGTGCTTCAGGCAAGGCCCCACAGTGGACTTGGCAAGGCTTTGTGTTTCGAGAGCTGAAGGTAAGAGAGAAATTTGTGCATAATGAGCTGCTTGCTAAAGGCTCAGCGACTTGCGCAGCAGCACGCTAACCCTTAATAGAAGTTGGCTGCATTTCCAGATAGCTGCATTGCGATGGAGTTCTCATGCAAGCGCCAAGCCATGATGTACATGCAACTGTCGTTCCGTGCTATACAATGACTTAAACTGAGGATCTGTACGTTGTAGCCACCCCTAAAGCCTTTGCACAGGTCCAGACCCTACACAGGGGTCGTGCGTGAACTACTTCAACATTGTCCAACATTGTCAAAAGTTTCTCTGGGCCCCCTTCAACATTAATTTTGCACCATTTGGAATGCCCTTTTGCATGCTCGTGTGACTGCTCGTAGGTGACGGGCTTCAACATGCGCCGCTACATGAGTGGGGGGCACGCCGGGGGCATGCTGGGGGGAGGCCAATCCATAGCCGCAACTGCTGCAAAGCGTTTCATTCCAGTGTTGGAGTCATTGATGAAGCTGATTGATGCCGGTCTGCTGTCAGTGGCCTATACAGAGTGGGTGTTTACGGAAACTATTTCTGCTGAGCACACATTTTGAAAAGTTCACTTCTAGGAAGATGATGATGTTGAGGCTGGCTGTCCTAAAGAACCAAACATCCAGCAGCTTTTCATGCCTGGCTCATTGGTAGACCGTAAGCTGCTTGGTCAGCTGCTTGGCAAGAGCCGTCGCACACAACAAGTTCACATGTTTGTACACAGCTGCACTCGGGCTGGGGCAAGGTTGCACCCCCCAGCCCTGTCTGAGTTGCAAGGTTGCACCCCCCAGCCCTGTCTGAGTTGCAAGGTTGCACCTGTCTGAGTTGCAAGGTTGCACCCCTCAGCCCTGTCTGAGTTGCAAGGTTGCACCGCCCAGCCCTGTCTGAGTTGCAAGGTTGTACCCCCCAGCCCTGTCTGAGTTGCAAGGTTGCACCTGTCTAAGTTGCAAGGTTGCACCACCCAGCCCTGTCTGAGTTGCAAGAAACAAATCAGAATGTCGAGATGAACCCTCCTTATGCCTTAATCATCCGAAGATGGTCGCACTTCCAGCATGTACTGCAGTGGCAAATCTTGCAGGGCCAATTCAAGTGATCCTCTGCTCGCCATGGAAGTGCATACAGCATACCCTGATTCCTTGCATCTTCATGTACCTTCATGCACCTTGCCACTGATGTGCAGGTATGATCTGCAAGAGTTCCCCGAGGCCCTTGACCACGCACTTTCTCCTGGGCGCTGCAGCAAGGTGCTGCTGCGCATGCCCCCCATGAACCTAGTGGTAGCCCCCTCGGCTTCCCTGCCAGCAGCTCAGCCAGCGGTGACTCAGCGGCAGATGAAAGTGGCCGAGACGAATGAGAAAGACTAATGCGCCACTAAACTAAGCAGCCACATAATTTCTTGGTCACTTTGAGAACTTCCTGAAGCTGTGACCAAAAAACTGTCTGTCACGCCAAATCAGTGCAGTGCACTCACATGAGTTATATATGGGCTGCATCATTGGGATCAGAAGGTTTGTGGAGTTGCTTACATTATCATTTGATCTTGAAGACAACCATTAAGCATAGCTGCACTTAGGGCATGGTATAATTTGTCATTATTTGTTGGAGCGCATGCACTCACAGTTGTTTTACAAATCTCCAGAACGCACTTGCACTGCATCTCAGTAGGGTGCACCCCAAGGAGGATGTTCTCTACCCGAGCCTTTCAGGGGCAACAAGCGCGTGAGCAAGCCCAGTGCGAGCCTTGTCTAATGTCATAGTGTGCCCTGTCTGGTACCTGGCTAACTCCCGCTGAAGGCAAGCTCACCCATTCGTAGCTTCAGGGAAGCATAAAAGAATCAGTTAGTCTACAATCTTATCGCAGGAAAACTGTTTCCTGTTCTTCAGTAAGCAGTCCATTGAAAGGCAAAGGCGATATTTGTCCTAAACACAATGTTTAGGCCACGCCTCCATGGGTCTGACTTGGCCGGTAAGCCATGCCTTAAATGGTTGTCTTGATGTTATGTGCATGACATCACATTCAGAGCTTTCTAAATGTCTTTCAAGTTTCTGCTTGGTCTGCAATTGCGATCCACCATAATGGACGCCTCTAAGCTGACCTCCTCATGCAAAGCCGATTCTTTCGGACATGATGTCACGCTGAGAGACTACTGCACAGCAAACAGACTGTGGCATGACCAGAACCAAACACAACTATTGCTGAACTCACAAGGGGATCAAATACCCCACCAACTGACTCAACCAACCTCTGGGTCACAATGCAACATAGATCATACCATCTTGTCATTATGATGAATTTCTACTAGGATACTTTCCCCTCTTTGAGCTTCTCTGCACCATCTTCATCAATGTAAGATGATTCTGCGGTACATGCCCTTTTCAATTCAAGCAAGTAGGGGTATCCCTGCTGGTGAAGTCTGACCTTCTCCATCTGCTAAGGTGTAGATCGCACGCAGGCCTGGTACGCTTCAGATTAAGTGTCCTTGTTCACCAGGAACGACGACAACTGAGGCCTTCAGTATTGCTGTGCTACCATCCAGGTTCACCTTACCTATCACGTATCTGGTATGTGATACAGCCTGTATCACATACCAGTATCTGAGAGTCTGGCAGGTAGAGCTGTATGCCCCTTCAACTTACCTAATTCGGTAAGGTCCTTACTCATTATCTCTTGGGTGTACCCTGTCATTTACTGCCAGCATCCCAGTGACTGGTCAGAGTCACGGGCTCTCCTAAGGCAGGTATAACTTACCTCCCAGCACTTCTCGTGAGCTCACCTCGAGGTGTATCTACCTAATTGCTTGAGCACAGCTGTCGTTGCTGGATATCATGTCAAATCACTGTCAAGGAGTCTTAGGAACATCGTCTCACTCCCCCCCTTCAACAGTCACTTGCAAGCATGATGTGCTGGTTATAAGATATTATCTTCAAAGGCAGCAATTCTCGGATTGTGCGCCATGATACGCGACAAGGACAGGTGGTCTCACCCGTGCAGATTAAGCTTTAGCCATGCTACAAAGGACTCAATCGACGCTGTGCCTCGAGCTGGTTTTGCGCTTGGACACATGACGCTGCCACCACCTTCCCTCATCCCACAGCCACTGCTGCCTCTCTGCTCTCATCTAGCTCAGGCTTGACCAGGCTTGTGTTCTATGGGGACGCCAGGCCCCTGGCTTGGTGGCCAGTGCCTTGGGGGAGAACTTTGCAAACTTGAAGGAATGTCTCATTAAAGAGGAAAGAGATCCAGCTAAGACAGCCATTAATGACCACCCAACTAACCGCAAATGGACGATGGCAATGATTTGGCCATGAGATACTCTGGTGTGACATGGACATCAGACTTAGTACCCTCTTCTTGCCACTGGAGCAGCTAATTCATACAGAGAAGATGCTAAGCAAGTGGCCAAATATAAGCAAAACGAGACTTCAGCGAGCACAGGAATTCTCCAAGTTTAGAGGGTCTAAAGAGCTGCTGGCAGAGCACAGGGGGTGAAAGCATACACACATATCTTTGAAAAAGAAGTTGTTTGTGCTTGCTTATTTACCCCCTCCCCTCTGCTAAGTTGGGGTTATCGTCTACTTAAAGGCTTGGCGCTTCATGAACCACGTCTGCACTGCTGATAACGACTTCCGGGATAGGCCGTTCATTATTGCAGGACAAACCTTCCACCTTCTTCAGCAGGTCAATCCCGAGTTTGTCAATCACCTGCGTTGAAAAACAAAAGACAAACTCTGGTCTGCAAGGCTCACAACGAGGAAATAAAAGGACTCGCAGGCACTGTTAACATTCCATACATCAAGTAAGGAGTGGAGCCATCTAGGGCTGAGGCACCAGGTAACTCATCATTTAAGGAGGAGGAGCCATCTAGGGCTGAGGCACCAGGTGATCC
>LFCJ01001128.1_pt1 | contig 18108 bp, 32 predicted proteins | sample 643141 | NCBI WGS metagenome assembly LFCJ01 (sample SAMN03766243, study PRJNA286221) | soda lake metagenome | biome: soda lake; feature: Kulunda steppe; material: water; isolation source: sample B1-Br-g2 brine of Lake Bitter-1 | place: Russia: Kulunda steppe | collected 2010-07
AGTATCGAGGTCGATATTGCGCCACCGCCATCCACTAACCCATGACAGACAATCCACTCGACGACGAGCACGGCCCGCATGGGGCTGACTGCTCGTGTCACCACGACACTGACGACATTCGTACCGAACTCATCGAACACATCGAGGACGCTGACCTGTTCGCAGGCATCGCTATCAACTTCAACGATGGTGAGCCAACCGCGACGGGTGGCCGTGCCCACGACGAGGATGCGGACATCGCGTTCCATGAAATGCTGGCGCTTCACCAGATGCTTGATGACCAACTCCACAGCATGATATCGGGTCTCAGCGAATCCGACCCATCCGTGCCGAGTCCCGAAGCAATGCTCGGTGGGGCCAGTGGAGCCAACGTCATGGCTATCGACGCCGAGGAAGCCGAGCAGATGGGATTGCTCGAACTGCTCAAAGAGATGTCCGGCGGGTCGTTCGAGCCTCGTCACTTCGACAACACGGATTCAGTCGAAGACGCGATGAACGATTTCGACGGCACGGATATCGATATCGAGTAATCATGCTGTTTGATGACCCTACTGTAATCGACGCGAACGGCACGAAGTACCTTGTCGGCTGGGACAAACACGGTTGGTTCAGCATCCAGCACGTGAAACTGTACCCCGCCGAAGACGCAATCAACGCCAAAGGCGCGGATACAGTCATGTACAACGGTGAGGAGCACTGCTTCGACACCATCGGCAAGTACCCAACAACCTCACTTCCAGCAGATGCAACAAGCGATGTTGTCGAACTTATCGAGTCGAGGTAACGATGGCTGGCGATTGCCCCGGTAAGACGAGAATTGAAGATGTGGATGTGTTCATCCACGAACCGAACGACAACGATGGGACCACGACGGTTCACATCGATATCGAACACCCACTTATTGCCGAGATACTGGACGGCACGTCCACGTTCTGCGGCGCAAAGGGTGGCGGCGCGTTTATCGGCTTGAAGACGGAGCAGGCCGACACCGCCGAAGAAATAGCTGCGAACCTCCGTCTCAACAACCCACAGGACACTACCAATGACGACAATTGAACGCGACCTACTAACCTCGAAAGGAACGATGGATGCACTGCTCGGTCTGGCTGCGGCAGACGACCCACTGGTTGTCTCCGCGATTGCCGACCTGATGAACACCGCTGACGGCACGGCCCGCAACCGCCTCGACCAGTTAGCCGAACGCGGACTGGTTGACGAAGACGCTGCCATCGTGGACAACCGACCTGTCCGCGTCTACAGCCTCAACGACAACGGCATGGAACTGGCGAAGAAACTCGAATCCATCCTCACCGAGTACGCGCCGAAAGCTGACGATGAAGACGAGGCTGAATCAGCACCAACTGATACCGATGCTGATACCGAGGATGCGACTACCGACGAAGACGTGGAAGCCCAACTGACTGAGGTCGAACCAGAAGCGGAGTAAGATGACGACTGATTCCGACTCGGTGACGTTTGAGGTTGCACGCGTAGACAAGACGGTCAAGGAGCCTGCGGATGACCCACCGTATCCGGTCATCCATGCCTTTGGCTACGACGAAGGGGGTAACTACTGTCATGCTCAAGTCACTGGCTTCGAGCCGTACTTCTACGCACCCTACGAGGAACTGTCCAAAGTGGACGTAGAGTCCCACGGGAAAATCAAGCGCATCGAAACAACCGACGAGAACAGTGATTCGTTCACCTCCGTGCGTGGCGAGCGAGTCGTGAAGGTCATCACGTACACGCCACGTGACGTGAACAACGCCCGTGACGACTTCTCAGTCACATGGGAGTCCGACGTGATGTTCCCGCAGCGGTTCATCACTGACATGGATTTGAAGTCGGGACTCACCGTTCCGACGCTCGACGAACCCGTAGACGTGTCCGAAGTCTCAACGGCTGATGTGAACTACGACTGGCGGATTCACTACATGGACATTGAGGTGAACGACCGCAACGGCTTCCCCGAGGAGGGTACCGAGCCGATTCTGTGTATCACCGCCTACGACTCGTTCAACAACGAGTACATCACGTGGCTCCAAGCCGAGGGCGAACACGAGGAGTATCAGGCTGAATCCGAACTCCACGATGCCTCGGTTGAGGTACGATGGTTCGAGCACGAAGAACAGATGCTCCTGAACTACTGTTCGTACCTCCGTGGCTCTCGCCCATCGGTCATCACTGGCTGGAACATTGATGACTTCGACGCGCCGTATCTCTTTGACCGCTGTGAGGTGTTGAACGAACGCCTCGAACAGATGGACGAGGACGAGCGCCCAGTTCACCAGATTCCACTGGACTCGATTAGCCCACTGCGTGACGTGAGCCATTCGGACTGGTTCGGCCCACGCATCAAAGGCATGGCCGTGTACGACCTGCTGTATGCGTTCAAGCGTCAGCAGTTCACCGAACTCGATAGCTACCGACTCGACGCCGTTGCCGAGCAGTTCGTGGGCAAGTCGAAAGAAACCTACATCGGCACGATTGGTGCGCTGTGGGAAGACGACCCCGTGAAGCTGGTCGAGTACAACATTCGGGACGTTGAGTTGCTGGTCGAAATCGACCGGCGACAGGAAGTCATCGCGTTCGGAAAGGAGGTGAAGTCCGAAGCGGCGTGTCAGCTTGCGGATGCACCAACCGAAAGTACCGTCGCCGACCGCTATCTGCTGCGGGAGTACCACGGCGAAGTGGTGTTCCCTCGGCAGAACTCACAGGATGAAGTCTCTGATGCCTACTCCGGTGGGGCTGTCTTTGACCCGATTGACGGCAAGCTCACCAACGTCGGCGCACTGGACTTGAAGTCGCTGTACCCAATGTCGATGCTCACCATCAACGCGAGTCCCGAAACAAAGGTGAACCCCGACGAGTACAGCGGCGATACCTACGTCTCGCCCAACGGGATTCACTTCCGCAAGGACAAGGACGGCATTACCAAGCGGATGATTGAGAACCTGCTGGAACGACGTGAAGCCAAGAAGGACGAACGTGACCAGCACACGCCAAACACGGAGAAGTACGAGGTGTTGGACCGCCAGCAGACGGCGGTGAAGGTGATTATGAACGCGTTGTACGGCGTAATGGCGTGGAGTCGTTTCCGCCTCTACGACCAAGACGTTGCGAGTGCGACCACCGCGACTGGCCGGGAAGTCATCGGCCACACTGCGGACACCTGCGAGGATTTGGGCTATCCGGTAGCCTACGGGGACACCGACAGCGTGCTTTTGGACCTCGATTCGGCACTGTCCAAAGACGAGTGCGTGACGTTGTGTTTCCAACTCGAAGACACCATCAACGAAAGCTACAATCAGTTCGCACTGGACCACCTCAACGCAGAGACCCACCGCTTCCAAATCGAGTTCGAGAAGCTGTATCTCACCTACTTCCAAGCTGGCTCGAAGAAACGATACGCGGGCCACATCGTCTGGAAGGAGGGCAAGGACGTGGACAGCGTGGATATCACTGGCTTCCAGTACAAGCGAAGTGACTGCTCGAAGCTGGGCAAGCGTGTCCAGCAGGAAACCATCGAGCGGATTGTCCGTGGCGAGTCCACCGAGGACGTGCGCCAGTACGTCAAAAGCGAACTCGATGCGTTCGACCGCCGTGAGGTAACCGTCGAGGAGATTGGGATTCCAGAGGGCATCGGCAGTGCGACCCACTCGTACAAAGCCGACACCCATCCAGTCAGAGCCGCCAAGATTGGCAACCTGATTCTCGGAACCCAGTTCGCATCAGGTAGCAAGCCGAAACGCTACTACCTGAACGACGTGCATCCAGCACTCTACAAACGACTGGAAGCTGAACACGGATTCGACCCCGGCACTGACCGCATGTACGCCGAGTTCAAGCGGAATCCGTGGGTGATTGCGGCTGACCGTGGCGAGGAAATCGTCGGCGAACTCATCTTCAACTGGGAGAAAATGAAGAAGAAGAATCTCCGCGAAAACCTGAACGGCATCATGGAGAGCTTAGGCGTACCGTGGGACGAGGTACAATCAGATTCAAGACAGTCTGGTCTCGAAGCATTTGCATGAGCTTTCCCGAACTGCCAGCGAACTACTGTCCGACCTGCGGTGACGAGTTAGAAACAGATGGCAAGTTCGTTATCTGTTCTGAGCACGGTCGGATGATGATTACCGTTTCTCCCATGCAGTTCACTACTGATGACTGAATCACTACTCACCGCGACTCCCAACGAGTCCGTCACTGTTGAAGGCGTGACTCCGGGCACTCGCGGCAAGCACACCGCACAGACCGACGACAACGGCGTCGTTCGAGACAACCAAGGACGCAGTTACGGCGACGGCCCGTACCGCATTGTCCCCGATGAGTAAGTATGGCCAACACGCCATACAACAAGGCGACTGTTTCGTCCGACACTAACCCGCTTCGCGGGTTACGACAGGCGTTTGCGGATACGTTCGACAACAGTCCCTATTACGACGAGGAGCGATGCCTGAGCTTTCTGATGGCCGAATGGGTCAACGCGAAGTACGCCCAGCGAGCCGCGTCACTGATTGGCGATTACAGTTTCGCGTTCAGAGTCGAACGAGTGAACAAAGCAATCCGAATGATTGCCGAAGCCTACCCGATGACGGCGTTCGCGTTCGGACGTGAACGCAGCGTCGTGCTCTACATCGAGACCGACGCACCAGAAGCGATTCTGGAGACGATGGAGAACGTGGCGAACCCACAGGAAGCATGGGTGCTCGACCCCGAAAAGGAGCACCATCAGTTCGGACGTGACGACGTGAACCATACCCATTCGTCGTGTCGCCACTTCGAGCCGCCATTAGAACACCACGAGTTCGTGGGCCAACGGGAAGGTCCAGCCGACTACGTGCGTATCTGGTGGGATAGCTAATCGTGTACCGACTGTGAATACTGAAGCGAACTGGAGGCACTTGTGAGCGATACTGATTTAGAAGACGTAGAAACACGAATCGAACTGGAAGCCGCAGAGCTACGCGAACTCCTCGATGGACGCCGCGAATCAATCCGCGTGCCTGATACGGGTAGTCAGGCGAAGACAACGCCAATCAGCAACGTCGAACTCGACAGGGAGTTCGATTTGGTGGGCGTTATCTGTACCATCAACGACCTTAACGAGTTCACCCGCAGTGACGGTGAGAGCGGACAGGTCAGAAACATCCGTATTCAGGACCGCACTGGCAGTCTCCGCCTCGCGTTATGGGGCGAGAAAGCCGACAAGACGCTGAACGTCGGTGATACCGTCCACGTCACGAACGTCGAGATACAGGACGGCTATAAGGACACGTTCGAGGGCAGCGTTGGCTGGGACTCGATAATCCGCGTAGTCACTGAAGCCGACGATGACCTCAAATGGGTCACCGTCGCAGTCGAACAGAGCGATGAACCAGCGAACTGAGAGTACACATGACGACAGACGACACCGCGAAAGACGAGATGGACGAAGTACAGCCCGGCGACTACCTCGATATTGACGAGTACGTTGTTGAACTCCGCGAACACGGATACGAAGTTAGCTACGAGAACCTGTGGAGCGGGACAACGGGCTTCTTTGCAGAAGTCACGGTGAACGATACTACCCACTGCTACATCGAAGGCTCCGGCTCCGCCCACATGGTCAAGGACGTAGAAACGCCACTTTCAGTAATCAATCAAGCGGGGCAAGCACAGTGACTCGCCAGTTCAATGTGGACCCACGACTGATGTGCTATCAACACCTGCTTGGCGAACATTCGGAGATGCACGAAGGTGTTGGCCTCATCGAAAGCGGCTGGGGCCGTGAGAACCGCAGTCAGGTCGAATCCCAACTCGAAGGACAGGCTCGGGCTGGGAACATCGATACGAGTTGGTTCGTACCGAGACATACCGTGTTGGTCGAAGAAATGGGGACGCGTGGCGGGAACCACAACTCCCCGTTGGAGTACACCGACGACCTCGCAATCGGCGACGGCGCTGTCTGTGAGAAAGAATCGATGGGCCAACTGATGCGATGTCCGGGCTGCCGTCCACGACTGTACGCCGCGCTCGAACTCTGCCCACGTGACGAGTGGGACACCAATGCGAGAGGCAAGGTCATTACACCAACGAAGTGGTATCACGACCGCGAGTTGAGTGACCATCCGTTTGCGGATATCCTCGATGCGATTGCGACCTATTTCGGTGACGAGAACACCTACCGCGATGGCGTGACGGAAGACGACTTACACGCAGTAGCAGCAACCACGAGAGGTTCAACCCAACAATGAGCAGCCCACGAGACTTCGCCGAGATGTACAAACCAGCGTGTTCCGAGTTTGAGGATACGGTGGTTGTCTTCGACGGCTACATCCAGATGTACAAGTTCCTGACCAGCATCCGCCGCAACGGTGACTACGTGCGGAACTCCAACGACGTAGTGATTAGCCACCTGATTGGCTTGTTCAACCGCGTTGGTGGTCACCTCGCCAACGGCGTGCAACCGGTGTTCGTCTTTGACGGCCCACCACCGGACATGAAACGCCGCACTATCGAACAGCGCGGTGCCCGCAAAGACGAGGCCCAGCAGATGTACGAGGAGGCCAAAGCGAACGGCAACACTGAAGCCGCGCAGAAGTACGCGGCTCGAACCGTTCGAGTCGAATCAGAGTTCCTTGACTCGACGTACGAAATGCTCGATGCAATGGGCGTTCCCCACATGGAAGCACCCAGTGAGGCCGACCCGCAGTGTGCATATTTGTACGAACAGGGCATTGCGGATTACGTCTGTAGTACGGACTTCGACGTGTTCAACTACGGCACCGGCACGGGCACGTTGGTTCGCTCATTCTCCGGCGACCAGTGCGAGATGTTCAGCCTGCCACAGATACTCGACGAGATGGAGATATCCTTCGAGCAGTATCAGTGGGCGCGCATCGCACAGGGTAACGACTACAACGAGAGTCCGAACCGCGTTGGCTTCAAAACCGCCTACAAGAACGTCCGCGACAAGAACAGCTTCGAGGAAGTACTGGAGTGGGCAACTGAGCGCAAAGGCGACATTAACGCCGACCGCTGGCGAGCCGTGTGGGAGTGGTATCAGAACCCAACAGTCGAAGACTGGGAGCCGGAACCACAGCCGTTTGACGCCGAAGCCGTCCGCGAAACGCTGGTCGAGAAGTACCACCTTCAGGAAACACAGGTCGAGAACAAAATCGAGGCGATTCTGAATGGGTAAGAAGCAACTCATGTTCGACCGCCGAACGCACAACCTACTGACTCGCGGTATCGAAGCCATCGAAAAGCTGGGCACCGAACTCGAACGCTACAACGACAACGAAGACGCGGACGAACCGAACGAACACACGGAGTAACAATGAACATTTTCAGACTCGCAGATGACCCCGTAGCAGCAGCACAGGCACTTGACGACACCCACGTGAACAGCCACATCCTCGAAAACGCACAGATGCTCAGTACCGCACTGCGGCTTAACGGCTACGAGCCGGAGTACGCCTACGGCATGACCCACCAACACCACCCATCAACGAAGTGGGTGGCTGAAGCCCGCGATAACTTCGCGTGGATGTACGACTTCACCGAGGCTATCTGGAACGAGAAACGCGAACGGTACGGCGGTGACCACGCCAGTTGGTCGAACTGCGTCTCACTGATGCCACGTGAGCCAGAGAAACTACCAGTCGGTGAGACCCTACAGCCCGTTGTCGGTGGCGCAACCGATTTCTACGACGATGACCGTGAGAACGTGGTTGAAGCGTACCGACTGGGCTACTGTCAGAAAGAGCGGAACTATAACAACGGACGTTCTTCTCCCGACTGGTACGAAGTTGGCCGCCAGTCCTTCGAGGTACTTACCCAGTAGCCATGTCGCAGACAGAACACCCTGAAATCACCCGTGCGGATATCGAGAGCACGTTTCTGGTGCTCGAAACAATCCGCGATGACCAGTTGGACGAACCTGAACACACTATTCTCAACGCCGCCCACGCGCTCGTCCAAGAACACGAGGCGCTAATCAGAGCCGACCCACCGACTGATGCCACTGCAACGGTGACGATTCCGTTCCGTGAACTACTGACAGCCACACCCGCCAAGCCATACGACCTTGCTGGCTACGATGTGACTGACTTTTCGTGGGTCGAGAACGGCCTTCGCGTCGAGTTTGTGGATAGCGATGCAGACCACACAGGATAATGCAATGAGTGACATTCCACCGTCAGCGATTCCACTCCGCTTTGCACTTGACCCGCTCGAAACTGCCGTGCTTGCGTTCGAGGCGAACACGTCTGCGGCGACTGTCCGCGTTGCCGACGAGAAAGGCATTGCAGCCGGTGACCTACTCGCGGTCATCGAAGCAAGCAGCGAGACACACGTTCTAACCGCGAGAGTCGAACACGCCATTCGTGTCCCAGCGTGGCGCGCGATGGATTTGATTCGAGCGAACGGTGCGGAGTACGGCGCGTCTGATGCGAAGACACTCCTTCGGCAGTTGAATCAGTATTATGCCGACGTAAACCCTACTGATATGGTGAAGGTCATTATCTACAGACCTGAGCGAGCGAACACGGAGCTACCACGACCACACGAGGACCCAACCGAATGAAGATGCAATCCGCAATGGCCGAATCTGTCGCACAGCAACTCGAAGACGACCCGAACGTGCAGGCAACCAGTGTGAAGTCGGGCCGCCACAACGAAATGATGGTGGTTGCGACGGTGTTCAACAAACACTGTGAACGCCGCGTCAAACGCACGCTCTCGGAGTATCCGGTGTACGTCGAGTTGGAGGTAGCGGGTGATGCGGCCAATTGAGTATGACGATATGAACTACTGCACGGAGTGCGGAACGAAGCCGCTGGCCATTATCAATCGGGGCGATGGACCACGGTCAAGCTGCTGTAATGCCCCGCTAACTGTCCATGACCCGACCGAACCCGAAGTACACCCCAACGGAAGTACAGACTGACCACCACGCCGACCGCCAGAACCTCACACTTGACTACACCCAGCTTCACGAGACGATTCCCGTTTCGCTGAAGATAGATGAAGTCCCACTGTACGAGTACCTGTGTCGGCAGTTCAACGTTGATTCTGATGCCCGTCTCTCCGGTCGTCGGCTGGATGTCTCACCGTTCCACTACGCCCAGCTTACCGTGATGGCGGCTCAAATCAGCGCAGAAGAATTGGTACACACGGACGAAGTACTCATCGAGGACGGCCACCCATCCGAACTGTTGGATAGGCTGATGGCCAAGATAGGCCGCTCGTTTCTCGACTCGGGACTTCAAGAGACAACGAAGGCGTTCTCTTACGACGTGGTTCACGACGACAACGCTATCGCGCAGGTCGCAGAACAGGCCGAAGAACGCCGCCTTCCTGACGTGCTTGAACCACGCTACCCACGAGACCAATGAGCCTACCAGAACTCCACGACGACTGGGAGTACGCATACTCCAAACGCGGCGACAAGTTCCACACCATTGAGTGCCAGTCGGTCAAAGCCACTGACACGCTGTTCGAGTTCACGGATGACCCAGCCGAGTTGGGTGACCGCGAACACTGTGGTCACTGTGCGAACGCTGGTGGCGTCCCACCGGAGCAGCCTGTGGACGAATCGCCATCTGATGAGCCAGAGTACCTGTCGTTCATGGAAGCCGGTGAGACGCCCGTGACGGCGGCTCTCGAAGAACGCGTCGCAGAGATGGACGACGACCCCTCGCTTCAGTACGACTCGCGTGAACGACACGCCGATGGCTGGATAAAACAGTACGTCGAGTGCCCTGACTGTGAGGTTCCAATGGCACGAACAACCGTCTTCGGCAACAACCAGCGCGTTGACGACGAGGGGCGTATTATCGAGCCGAACCCAGCCGTCGATGTCTCGAACTCCGAGCACGTCTGTGTCTGTCCGAACTGTAAGATGATGTCTGCGGTGGTTGAAGTTACTGTGCGGAAGGCTCCGTTCGGTGAACTCCAAGGCTAACACCCCAAGATGTACATGTACATCTCAAATGTACATATACATCTATCCATCCATAGGGCGTATATAGATAGATACGAGACTATCACACGAAGTGGGAAACCTTCACCTCGTAGGTAAGGTTTATACTACCACCCCTGCAATCAGCTACTCCCGATGAGTCGATGTGATTGTAGGCGGCGTGGCGATAATCGCCATTGTCAAGCGGATGTATCTCGACACCCAAACTGGGGAGTATCGGCAGAGGCCATACCACGCTGTCTCCGACTCAGCAGTGTTTCGACTGTTCAAATCAGTCTGCTCCCATTGGCCCTTTCCCGAGGGCCTGCATTGACAGGCTCCTGTACCTGTCACTGGCGATGTCCAACGCACGTGCAACCGTTCATCGCTGACGGCGTAGCTTTTCTCTGCGCCGTCACCTCTCGCTTCCTATCCAGTACCCACCACGACTGGCGTGACTCTCGGTTCGACTCCGAGACGTGGCCTACACCTGAGTACCAGTGTAACCTAAACTGCTCCGCACGAGGGGTGAGACGCGTAACGGCGGTCTCTTACTGTGTGATATCGTGCTCCGCCCATGACGGGAAGTCCTCGACGAATAACTTAACACAGGGTTGGCGACCTGCCCAACAGCCCGCTCCGAGGCGAAACATCGGTCGTCGAGGCATGAGTCCAGCATCTCAAACCATCAGTTGAGTAGTGTCACACCGTGGGCCAACCGGCCTACCCCGGATGGTGGTGAGTGAACGTGGTTCGACTCCACTGCTGGACGTGGCAGCGGTTCTGCCAACAGGGTAACCAGACCCAAGAATCAACGCCCACACTGCCGACCAACAGCGGCTTGGTCAAGTCCATCGACCGGTAACGGTCTCGGAGATGGCATCCCGACCCGAAAGACGGCGCGTACAGAACACGCGGAAGTCTTGGCACATCAGGGTTCGAGTCCCTGCGGGTCACTTTGCGCCTGACTGCGGCGCACTATACCTAAATCGCAGTCAACAGGAAATGCTCGAAACAGGAAGCGAGCACAGGAGAACACAAACCCATGACTACGGAAACAGACAGTCGGCAGGATAGTGAAACGCAACCGCCACAGAAGCTACACGAACAGTACGACGTAGACCACTCAGTAACCCGCCGCAACACGGTGAAACACTGGACACTCTACACACTCGACGCGATTGAAGCCGAGATGCAGGTCGATGACGAATCGGCGGACAACTTCGGCGAGAACCCACAACGAAGCGAGGGAACGCTGCCCGAACACATCTACGAGTATGCCGCTGGCGACGACTCGATTGTCTTTCGGAACGAACAGGAAATCAGTTCGGCACTCAGCGAGATGGGCCGGATGGCCCCGTTCTACCACAACGAGGACCGCCCAGTCAACCGTCGCACTGACACAACCGAGTGGGAGGGCATGGACGTACAGTACCGATACCGCCTCACCGAGTTCGGACGCGAAGTCCTACTCGATTTGGGACGCCCCGACAAGCTCCCGAACCGCCACCGTGAGAACTACGAGCGCGCGTTGAGTGGCGTGCTCCCCGCGCACATGCCGGGCTGGTGGCTCGACGAGTACGACCTGTACAGTTCGGAGTGGGACATTCGGAACCACGACTGGATGGAGACCGACCACGAGCGCGTCTGGTTCAACGACGTGGGTAGCGGCATCTTTGCCAACCGTGGCTACGACAAAATCGGCTACAAGCTGGCTGAAACCTTCGAGGATGTCACCTTCGTGCTGACAGTGGGTCCGTACCGCTCACACGACCTGATGTATGCGATTCGAGACCCGTGGAAGCGCGTTGTCCAAATCGATATCTACAGCCCGATGTACAACTGCCGCTCGAAAGACGAGATTCAACAGACGTTCGAGGCGTTGTGCAAGGACTTGGCGAAGGGTCTCAAGAGCGTCAACGAGGGTCAGTACAAGCCGCCAGCAGACGACAATGCCTGAGAAGCTACGCGACTGTGACCGCTGTGATGCCACTATTGTTGAGTGGCACTTCGGACGCCCAACAGTGTTCAACGTCGTCGTCGATATCAGTGACCCATCCAGTCACGAGACGGTCTACGAGGAGACACAGAAGATTCTCTGTCGCAAGTGCGAACGCGAGTTCGTCACTGAGTTCTGCGATGGTGATGATATCCCTGACCGTGCTGACCGGATTGACCTGCCAGCAACGGTGACCGCAGCCGAGGATATCACACGAACCGCCCGCACGCTACTGACGCTGGCTGACGTAATGCGGGACTCACTGACCGAATCGGAGTCAGATACGGAATCGAAATCAGACATAGGAAGCGAGACCCAATGAGTACAGTAACTCTACACCACAGAGGCGGAACGGAAACGACTATTGACGACCCGGAGTTCATCGACACACTCTGCAATCTCAATGAGGTGGCGGTTGATGGCGAACGGTACGAAGACGTAGACCAAGTGACCTTCCAGCAATGAGCAACGAGTTCTATCCGGGTGCGATTGTCTTCGACAAGAAGCGAACGGACCCGACTGACGACCTGCTGGTGGTGATGGACCACGACGCAGGACCACTGCGAGGCTTCTCCGGCCAGAAGTACCGACTCATCAAGAACAACGATATCAATACGGAGATATACGGCGGGCCGGTTCCAGACGAGACGGAGTGTATCTCGGCGGTCTACATCTCCGAGGACAACGGCCACCCTGCCGTGATTGGCAAGAAGGAGTACACCTTCCCCGTTGACCGGATGGAAACGGTAGACTCGCATCCAAAACACGCGCTTGAGGGTCTACATCCGTACCAGTACGCACTGGCGCAGTTCCTCGGTGAACTCATGCGCGCGATGGATACAAAGGACATCAGTATCGAATCGGTCGATGACCTGCAAGTGCTCTGTATGGAAGCGTCCATCGACGGCAAGGTCATCACCCGTGGAACGAATCTCGGACTCGGACGAACGCCGGAAGCAAGCCGCTGATACACAGGAGAACACTATGAGCAACAACCCAACACCAACGGACGCACAGCCAAAGACCGACCTCGAAGTGGGCAGCATCGCCTACGACCTCTGTCAGCACACGCCCGTGGTTATCGTAGACCCCGATGTGGGCACGATAGCCGACCAGCCGGATGCCCAACGCGACCGGATAGTCAAATCGAAAGGCAACCGTGCGATTGGCTTCAGTGCCGAGACGCAGTGTGCTGAAGTGACGTATCTCGAACTGACCAGTTCCAACGACTCGACGTACACGTTCCCACTGACGCGACTGGGCGTGCCCGATACGAAGGTCGGCGATAATCGCCTCTCGATGCGACAGTTCATCCAGTACAGACTGATTCGAGAACTCCATGCCGAAGCCAAGCGAGAGGACGAAGACGTTGCCCACGCGCTCCGAGCGCATCTCGAAGACCTTGTGGACTATGCGGTTCTCGATGCAGCACTATCGTCTACTGACACCGACGAGGACGCCTAACTGCCGCCGATGGGGGACGATTCACAGGAACCGGACGATGAACCCGTGCAGGTATCGCACATGGTTCCTCGCCACCACCGCGAGCAAGCCTCAAAGAACACCGAGTACGGTGTCGTAAGCGAAGCCGTCCGCGAAGTCTATAGGCTACTGGCCGAGGGAGCCGACCTCGATGCCGTTCGACTGGAGATGAAGCTGAACATGGTCCGCCGCGACCGCAAACGCGTCGAAGAACAGATAGCGGACCTTCGCAGCGAACTCGACCACCTTGGCTCCCGCGAAGACGAACTGAAAGAGCGCGTTGAACAGTACACTGACCGCGAAGACGAATACGAACGCCTGATGAGCGAACTCGATGAAGAACTCACCAACGGCTACGCTGTGTTCACCGACCACGGCAAGGTCCAGAAAGCAGCCCAAGCCAGTGACAAAACACCGTCGGAGATTATGGACGCGCTTCGTGAGCGCAACCCGAACGTGCCAGAGCCACTGTTCGAGGACGCCACCGAAAGCGAGACCACTCCGGGCACATCGCAGTTCACATCAGTCTCTCGGAGGAATCAGAAATGAGTAATTTACTATGGTAGACGTACGAACAAACACGGATTTGCTCTCCGTTTGCGAGGATTTGCTGGCTGAGAATCCAGACCTCGTAGCGGAGTATATCGACCAGTTTCCCAACGACCGGGTGTTCTCACTGCCATTCGAGCATCTACACGAATACGACCCGGACCTCGTACACGACTGGTATGACCACCCCGACATGGTGTCCGAACACATCGCCAAGTCGCTGGAACTGCCGGATGCGATTCCAGACGCAGTGTTGGACGACCTACGGGACGACCCGGACAAAGCTGATGAACTGACCGACGACGAACTCGAAACCAAGCTCAAAGAGATTGCGGCGAACACGGACGTTCGCATCGCGGGCTTTAGCCCCGACAATCTCCACGACGTTGGCCAGTACCGACCGGATGAAGTTGCCGGTCGCTTGGTTCACATCCGTGGGCAGGTAACCAAACGCTCGAAGCGAAAGCTCCGTGACGAGGTAATCGCCTTCGAGTGCCAACGCTGTGGACGGATTGTCCGTATTCCACAGGCAGGCGAACACATGCAGGAGCCACATCAGTGTCCGGGCTGCGAGAAGTCGGGACCGTGGAAGGAAGACCCACGCCAGACGAAGATGCGTGACTTCCAGCGAATCCGCGTGCAGACGCTTCCCGAATACTCCCAGCAGGGCGACACGGAGATGTTGGACCTGATGATATTCGACGACCTTGTTGGCGACCTGAAACCGGGCGACCGTGCGATTCTCAACGCGGAGATGATTGCCCGTCGGGAGAACCAGAACTCACTCGAAAAGGAACTGGAGGGCAAAGTCCACTCGATAGAGAAGCTGAGTGGCGACCACTCCGACGTGGATATCGAGGAGTACAAAGACGATATCATCGACATCGCCAACTCCGAAGACCCGTACACACCAATCTTCGAGTCGATTGCCCCGTTCCACGAGGGTGACCCGTACATCAAACAGGCGATTGCGTACGTCCTGTTCGGTGGCATCGAGAAAGACTTGGAAGACGGTACGTGGATGCGCGGCAACAGCCACATCCTGCTGATGGGTGACCCCGGCTCCGGCAAGACGGGGATTCTCAAGTACGTCTCCCAACTCGTTCCACGAAGCGAGTACGCCACTGGCAAATCGTCGAGTGCCGGACTGACCGGCACTGCACAGAAAGACGAGTTCGCCGACGGTGGCTGGACGCTTCAAGCCGGAACGCTGGTCAAAGCCTCCGGCGGTGTGGCGTGTATCGACGAACTCGACAAGATGTACGACGATGAAACGCCGGGCTTCATGGAGGCACTGTCTGACCAGCAGATTACGATTACGATGGTCGTCTCCGGCGTGTTGCCTGCAAAGACCGCTGTGATTGCCGCAGCGAATCCGAAGTACGGACGCTTCGACAAGCACGCTCCGATTGGCGAACAGCTTGACCTCTCGGAAGTGCTGTTGAGCCGGTTCGACCTCTGGTTCATCATGCGCGACGAACCCGATGAAGAACTGGACGAGCAGGTCGCAGGCACGATGACGACGACGGCGCGTATCGGCCAGAAAGAGCGCGCTGATATCCCACTGAGTTCGGCTGAAAAGGACGCCAAGTCACCACCGATACCGCCGGAGATGTTCAAAGCCTACGTCGCAATGGCCAAGCAGTGCTTCCCGGTGTTCACCGATGAGGCAATGGACCGCATTGTCAGTGAGTACGTCGAACTGCGACAGGTCAATGAGGATGCTGACGGGCCGGTGCCAACCACGCACCGACTGGTCGAAGCGTTGCACCGTATCTCGGAGGCATCAGCACGGATGCGACTGGCCGAAGAAGTCACTGTCAACGACGTGGAACGCGCACTCGATGTGCTGTACGAGTCGCTGGAAACGCTGGGTATCGACCCTGACACTGGCCATCTCGACGCAACCCGCTTCGAGACGGGGACCCCGACCTCGCAGAACGACCGTGTGAAAGCGGTCAAGGGCATTATCACCGGTCTCCAAGACGAGACCGATGACGGCGCGCCGTATGACGAGGTGAAGAAAGAAGCAATGGTCCTGATGGACGAGGACAAGTTCGAGGGGATTCTCGAAAAGCTAAAACGGAAGAGCGAAATCTACGAACCAAGCCGAAACCACTTCAGAACAACCTAAGCCGATGGTTGTTGCTGAACACGACCGTGCGGGCGACCACATTATTCTGGCTGTTGTTGGCTTTACGGCGGTGCTCTACGCACTCGACCAGCTTGCCTACGAACCAACAGTCGTGATGCTGCTGTTGTCGCTCGTGCTGACGACGATTAACCTGCCGTACCGAATCGACTCGATGAACACCACGACGAAAGACAACAAATGAACGTACAAGTTCAACTACACCAGCGAACCGAGGAAATGCACGACGAAATGCTGCGGTCAGAAGGCGTTGTAGACGGCGCGATAGGCAGCTTGATGGGCCAACTCACGTCTAGCAAGGACTACTTCGATGAGTTCCACGACCTTACATCTGAAGCCGACTCGTTCATTGTCGGTGACTCTGCCGACGAGTGCGTAAGTAAGCTCCAGTCACTAATCGACGGTCCCACCACGGTCGATGACACGCTGATTGAACAGGTCCGAGCCATCGTCAAGACACACGACGACGCGAAGCCAGACATGCTGGTCTGGCTGGAACAACACCGCGACGAAGAAGTGTTCACGATAGGGTGGTGAGATGGATTCACCTACTGACACGCTTACGACGGATGCGGAGGTGTGGGTGTCCGACCTCGCCTACTGCTTTCACGAATCTGAGCAGTGTGCAGGAGTGAACGCCCGCCGTGAACCCCTACATTCGATTGTCGAGAGCCACCGCCCGTGTACGAACTGCACCAGTCCAACGATGAAGGGACTGTATCAGTACCTATTACGGAGTGACTGATGTTCAAAACACAAGCCTACGGAGACGCGTTCAAGTATCCGTGCCCCGACTGTGAGTCGATTACGAAGCTGCACGAAATCGACTGCGAGTACGAGAACGTCCCGCGCTGGCAGTACGAGAAAGCCTACATCGATATCATCAGCCAACTGGTCGCCTACTCAGCAGTCATGGATATGCACGACGCGCCACCCGGCATGTCGTTCAAGATGCTGGCCCGAAAGGTCTCGAAGGAGTTATCGAATCACCCCGACCCCGAAAAGCGCGGTGAGTGGCGCAGTATTCACGAGGACTGTCTACACGCGCTCAAGGACCACCACCGCGTTGGCGAGGCCAAACAGATGGGTGGACTATTCTTGAAGACGCCGGAAGAACGCGCTCAAGACATTATCCCGACGTTCGACCCCATCCAGACCATCTACGAAACCGGTCCTGTGGATGGCGCGAAAGACTACGCCGTCTACTCGATGGTTAGCTGGTGTGAACTGGTTGGCCTAAACTGGAATCAGACGGTGAACTTCCTCACTGAATGGCTGGAGGACACGAAAAGCTGGGAGGAGTTGAGTTGGAGCGAAGGCTCCATCAAGCAGTTGCTCACCTCCAAGAAGCACGTCCACGACAAAGGTCTCGGCTGGGGTGACTACGCCGAGATTGCGGCGGGGCACATCCGTAACAGCAAGCGTGAACCGCGAATCGATGCTCAAGCAAAAGCGAACACTGTCGAGAAAGAAGACTACGACCAATGACCGAACCTACTTACACAGACGAAACGATATTCACCGCCGATGAATCGCGCAGGAACGAACTCTTTGCGGAGATGAAACAGCGTGGCGAACACATGATTCACCGTCTCCGTGACTGGCAGGTGGGCCAAATCGTGTGGGGCTACGACCTGCACCGCGAGAACGGCTCCAGCACAGGCAAGACGTTCACCCGTGGCGGTGCCAGCAACGAAGACATTCTTCGAGACGAACGCGGCCACGAACAGGCCAAAGAGATGTACGAGACCCGAACTGAGCAGATACAGTCAGGAGCCGCGTTCTACTGGGTTGGACGCATAACTCGTGTCCGTGTTGAAGGCGCGAACCCATCGGACCTCGGCGAACCACCGCTGAAGTTTGCGGAACTGGAGTCAGTGAAAGTGCTGGAATCAACCTACGTTCCTTCGGAGGACGACCAATGAGAAACCACCAATACACCGGAAGCTACGATGAACAGCCGTTTACAATTGCGATTGC
>LFCJ01001129.1_pt1 | contig 18099 bp, 13 predicted proteins | sample 643141 | NCBI WGS metagenome assembly LFCJ01 (sample SAMN03766243, study PRJNA286221) | soda lake metagenome | biome: soda lake; feature: Kulunda steppe; material: water; isolation source: sample B1-Br-g2 brine of Lake Bitter-1 | place: Russia: Kulunda steppe | collected 2010-07
CATTCGAGAACCCCTCGAGGTGGAAGCATGAAACAAGGATCAGCGGACGATCCCTTTGCAGAGGATGCAACCGAGTCCGAACCGTCGGTCGAACAATCACCCGAGTCCGAACAGAAAGCACAGGACAATGAGGTCATTACACAGGCCACAGGGTCGGTATCAACGACTCAACGACAGTCGTTACCGTTTATCCACGCTCGAGATGGGGTCAAAGATGGCCGAACACAACGGCCCGTATTCCTCCGTGATCACATCGAGGATGGCATCGACGAACTGTTAGCTCACGTCGAAGCGGAACTCGGAGAAGACGTCTACAAAACGGATGTCACCGAAGCTGCAATGGCCATCGCACAAGAGAATCCTGAGCTCGTCTTAGCTAAACTCGAGGAGTGGGGATACGGCTGGAGCTGAGCCAAATGAATATTTTGTTGACATTCATTATCAAAGAATATTAATAATAAGCACGGCTTTGTTTGAGATAGCTTAATTGAAACAGTTCATACACTGCCTATTTATTATGTTTAAAAATTTGTGACAATAGCTGTTGGTTCTATCGACGTGAGACGTAGTTTCTCAACGTTCCGATCTCTTCGATCCACACTTCGACAGTATCTCCGGGGGCGACCTCAAACTGATCCATTGGCGAGCCAAGGATAATAATATCACCACGTTTGAGTGTTACGTACTTAGTGACTTCCGCAATGATTTGGTCGGTTGGGAATAATTGTGTGCTAAAGTCCGTCTCAGACTTGATTTTATTATTAACAGAAAGAGTGATACGTTGAGATTGATTAACTACATTAGGCGGAACAATGACCGGACCAACAGGATTCGAACAATCGAAATTATTCTCTCGAACCGCAGCAGGGTCATCAACAAAGTCGTCGTCAATTATGAAATCGTTTGTACAGGTGTAACCCTCGATAACTGACTCCGCTTCATCAACGGCAACGTTCGCGCAGTCCTGTCCAATTACGACAGCGAGTTCACCCTCACAAACAATCGACTCTGCGCTGGCTGGGACGCGAACTGTATTTTTGTGACCTATAACGGTGTTTGGGGTTTTGAGATAAAATCGCGGTTCATTTGGTGTCTCAAAACCGAGTATGTCACAGGCACGCTGATGGTTACGGTCCATAACAATGATTTTTGTCGGTTGTGTTGGAGCAAGGACATCGACCGAAGAGATGTCCAGTATTTTACCGTATGACATAATTTTCTCTCCGGAGAGGATACCGTTTCTATTTTGACCAGTGGAATCTCGAAAACGTATTTTACCCATAGTCTGGGATCATGTAGAAAATACTTTAATTTTTTGGTACGGTCATTAACGCTGTTCGAAGTAGTGTTTACGCAGATAAAACGGCACTCTCTAAAGTTTATTTCTCGATATAGCCACCTCAACGAAAGTCGAACAGAACCGTATATACTCACTCTGAAACTCCCAATCGAGAAATTACAGCAGATTAGTATTTCGGTCGACCGCTCAATGGGGGTGGTAAAAACTTCGCACTGAGTGACACCTCCAGTTGTAGACGACCTTTGAAAGAGATAGACTAGCGCCTCGAACTAACCGAAGGCGGGACATGTTTTTTATTTCTCAGCCATAATCTATATTATCTAAAATACACAGTCGGATTTTACAAGCTATTGATACGGCGGCTGAGACAGTTCGTTGAGCAGTTCGATCATTGATTCGTGGACTGACAGTGGGAGTCCATCACACCATCCGGTCGTTCCACCTTCGGTGCCATCAATCGCACCGGAGAGGCTAGCTTCGACGAGCATTCGCCGTTCGATCTCGGGTCCATGTAATAACGGTGTATCGAGAAGGATCGATAAACATGTGACAATCCCGTATGCGCCCCAATTTGATACAGCTGCAGGGACGAGTAGATCGGTCGCGATTGTGCAAGCGATTCCCGACCCACAATCGCAGTTACAGTGATCGCCGTACTTGACCTCCGAACGCACAGCCGGTTCGACCGCCCCCATTCCGATCTCGTTGCCACCGTCACCGACACCAACCGTCAGGCAGGTATCTGTTTTTTCATACAGTGGGCCGACTTTCGCACTCGAGGCGCTGATATCCTGTCCGGACATATTATGATACCGTCCTTTTGTATTTGGCCCAGGTTTTTCTACTGCCAGTATTGCGGCGGGATCGTAAGAGAGGAGGTCATCCGCATAGTTACGTGCAGCGGTAGCATCTGTTGGAAACGGTTCGACGCTAACCGTTCGGTCACTTTTAATAGCCGTTTCTCGGTCAGTAACGTTCAAACCACCCGCTCGGGCCGTTGCTTTACAGATTTCGACTGCGTTTGGGTCTGTCGCGAGTATCACGTTTCCTCCCACTCCAGCATCAATAGCTCGAGCCAGGGAGACTGCACCCGGAGGCCCATCAGTTTCAGGAGTCATCGTTGGAGGGATCGGAAACCCTGTCAGAACGATAACGGTCTCTCCGGCCTCTACGTGACGAGCAATCTTTTTTGCCGCGGCCATAGCTGGCGGCGTGTTCGTCTGTTGATCTTCGGACTGGTCAAGTGCATGGCTAATCGGTTCGATAGCGCCTCGTTTGCCGATATCTGCAGTCGTCAGCGAGTCCACTGCATCTGGACCGATTTGTTCTTGAGTACACATTATATATCATCTCGTCTCTTTCGTACTGTATCGAAACAGCTGCCAACGTAGTTCTTCTAGTCTGGAAGCGTTCGGCTGAGGGATTCGCAACAGCCAGACCCACCGAAGAACTCGCTTTTTTTACCGAGACAACTCGTTCGCTTGTTTATGTTGGATACTGTAGAATAAACGTTTTCAAACGGGTCTAACAGTATTCGAATATAACCTCTTTCGACAGTCTCTCTGCTGAAGACCTCCGCCAATAAGTATCTTCGATTAGATCGTATAATAAACCCTACTACAGGTAGTAATAATACCATTTCAGAAGAGTCAACGGGTTCATGGGCTACTCCAAACTCCTCTGTTCTTTCGCAGATCACTCTTGCCCGGTTCGCCAGCGTGTTCCCCAAAGCTTGTTTGGCCAGGCGATTACTCTTCTGAACGGAGTCGAGGAGATTAACTTCCATAGTACAGAATCGAATTTATCGTATTCACCCCTTCTAAATCCGTAATTTCGACTGGTTCAATCGCTATTCAACAGAGCAGTATCCAAAGCTTTGAAAACCTGTGCGACCGTATTGTTACCTAGTAGAACGGTTTTGTCGCTGTACACATCAAACTCGTCCTACCACTTCCTTGTGAAAATTCTGCACCACCGCCAACTACTTCTAATTAAATCTCCTGAGTCAATCTTCAGCACCAACACTTCTTCGTTCCCGCATCATTTCAGCACCTCGTTCGAGCCAATTTTTACGTACGTAGACGGACCCAACAATAACGTTCCGCCACGCAAAATCGAGAACGATAGAAAGATACGCTGCACTGACTCCGTATTCAAGTCGGACCTCAAAGACATATGTCACTCCCAGAAGGAAAATTGACATACCAGAAACTTTTGCAACGAGCGGCGGACGACTCTCACTGCCACCACGAAGGGAGCCAGCAAGAACGACATAACAGGCGATAAAAACCGTTGAAACAGCATATGCACGAGTGAAATTGACGGCATAGCCGATCGTCTCGGAATCTCGTGTGAATAGGAGGGTGACCGATTCGGCAGCAATAAAAATCCCGACACCAATCCCGCCGATAGAGAGCATGGCCAGAGCCGCCGTCGCAAGTCCATCAAAGTATGCGTCATCCGTATTTACTCTCCCGAGTGATTGTCCACTGATAATACTAGAGGCGACACCGTATCCACGTGCAAGTGGTGCCGATAGCTGTTGCTGGATTCGTCGACCGATATGAAACGCAGCATTGACTTCCGTTCCGAACATTAGCAGGATTGCATTGAACGGGAACGACGCAATGAGTTCAGTACTCCCTTCTGCGGCGCGGGGTACACTGATGACGATCAACTGTTTGCCGATGATGTAGTCCTGGGGCCAGACGAACGAAAAGACACTCCATGGGCTGTAAATGATCACAATAAATACAGCTGCAGCGAGTGTATCGCCGGTTGCTGTCGCAACTGCAATACCGACGACCGTCAGTTCGGGAAGCGGTCCAAGCCCGAACGCCAAACACAGTGTAAGAACGATATTCAGACTGTTTGCTCCAGCGTTCACATACATCGGAGTACGGGTGTCACCAGTTCCCTGGATCGCTCGGGCCGCAATTATCGTGACGTGATATGCTGGTGCCGAAAACAGTATCACGGATAGGTAAAGCCCACCGAGTCGAACTGTATCTGCTCCGGCACCGAGAATCTCGATTGCCCAAAAGCTGCCGACGAGACCGAAGATGATGAACGGAATACCGACCAAAACACCGATCAGAATTGCCTGTGTAACGGCTTCGTTCCGATTGCCCATACTGCCGCTGCCGGTATCTTGACTCGAGAGAGCGATTGCACCGTCGCCGATGCCGAGCCCGACCCATAGTGTTAGTCGACTGTAAATATCAGCCAATCCAACAGCTGCAACCGCTGCCGGCGAAAAGAATCCGGCAACGATGATATCTGTTGTCCGCATCAGCGTCCGGAGAACCTGTTCGGTCATCGACCGGCCAAGAGAGAACAAATACTCGTCGCCAGACAGCGAACACGCGCTTTTGGACAGTTTGATCGAACATATCCTGTTAGTCTGATTTGCTACTGCCACCCACTTGCAATTGACCGAACGGCATCTCTATGCGGAAGTCCCGGTTGTACCACTAAAGACTATATTGCCGGAGATTGGATGCGACGGTCGCCACGCAACCTGACCCAACGCCAGTGCCCAGCAACACACCACCGACGTATCTCACTCCGAAAAATAGCCCAGACCTCCCAGTTAATTCCACACTGAACGGTTTGGTCCGCTCACCAGCATCTTGTAACGCTCCGGGGAACAGACTTGTCAACTGAGCCTGTCCCTGAAGGTTGACTTGGATCGTCTTTCGGTTGTTTCGTACTGGCTGTTTGAACGTTCCGTCTCTCATTAACGACCCGTTTGAAAACAACCTGAGTGGTGGCCATCACTCACCTGCATGTCTGAAAAGTATTGCTTCTCACACGGGGACAGGACGAAGGTTTTCATTCTCGTTTTTATAATTTATTTGATGTTATTGAGGCGGTACACTCCGTTCTAGTTATGTCGCTACTAGTTGTATAGGTAATGTAGACCGTTCTGTTCTTGTAATACTGTTGGACTGTTTCTGCCGACTCGGTCCGGTGCAAAAAAACGCAAACCCACTAGGGGTTCGGGATGTACGTAAGCAATCGATGTTCGTCCATTACCTACAGCAGTAGGTGGGACAAATTGGAGATATCTGTTCAACGTACCTCCTAGGTGGCGACATTCGATAATACCGCTAGTAAGTATTGGTTGTAGCCCGATATACTCGAATGCTTCGATATAGTAAACTAGAATAGATATATTATTCACGAAGCGTGCGGATTCGACGAATTTAAATGAATATATGATAATAGAGTGAACAGGCAATCAAAAATAATATCATGGTTTTAGAGCAAGCAGTAACGAGACTGTCCACTTTAATCGCTACCAGTATTCAGGAGGAACAGTTGTGATAGGAGACACGAAAGCTGGTGCCCACCAACTGGTATCCGATATGCTACGAGACGGAAAGGGGTGGATTCTTATTACAATTGGAATTGGATGGTTTTTTTCTATCGGCGTCCGCTTTGCGTATCCGACGTTGCTTCCGTTCTTTCAGGATTCATTTGGGATTTCTCTTTCAGTTGCTAGCCTGTTGGTGTCACTGTTGTGGATCTCATATGCACTCGGGCAGTTTCCGGGCGGCGTGCTCGGAGACCGGTTCGGTGAGGGGAATATCCTCGTCGCAAGCACGCTCCTTTCGTTAGTTGGAATTACCATCGCCGCCGTCGCAAACACAGTATATTTACTAGCTGCTGGGACGATCGCGTTTGGACTCGCAACCGCACTGTACGGTCCGACTAGGTATACGATATTTACCGATATTTACTCCGAACGGTCAGGTGTCGCAGTCGGAATCACAATGGCTGCAGGGAGTGTTGGCAATAGTCTGCTTCCATTGGTAGCTGCTATTGTTGCATCGTATGCCTCATGGCGACTTGGGTTCGGCGCACTAATTCCTGTGTTTATTGTCCTCGCGTTCGCGCTTTGGTTTTTTGTTCCAAGTCGAACGAGCCCCCCAATAGCCGGCGGCGGTTCGGTATCGATGAATACGGTACATCAGGTGATTGGAGCAACACGATCTGGCGGAATCCCTATTTTAGTGTCAGTGTCAACTATTTTGGATTTTGCCAGCCAGGGATTTCTAGCACTCTACCCGACCTACCTAGTCAGTATCAAAGGGTTTTCACCAAGTGTTGCAGCAATGATATACAGCCTATATTTTGCTATTGCGGTTATTGTTCAGCCGCTGACAGGTGCGGTCCGTGACCGGTTTGGACCTCGACTGACACTGGTGGCTGTACTTGGAATATACGCTGTGTGTCTGCTGTTGCTTCCGTTGGTCAACGGGTTACTGATGATCGGACTGCTTACAATCTTTCTCAGTTGCAGTAACGGAGCATGGGTGGTAACGAATACATTTATTTCTACATCTTTACCAGGCGAAATCAAAGGTTCCGGACTAGGCTTACTCCGAACGGTGTGGCTCGTGATCGGCGCAACAAGCCCGGTTGTTATCGGTTTTCTAGGTGATGCTGGATACCTCGAGGAGGGATTTCTTGTTCTTGCGCTACTCGCTGTGAGTGCGGCAGTTCTAGCCATTTTTATCCCTGATCAGTAGTTTATGAAAAAGATTCAAACTGTTGTACTGTGGTCCGTTGCCTCACTGAAGAAGTGGGATTTACTTTGCCGTTTATATTATACTATCTAAAACATGATAGAGGAGTTACAATACGTTGCTGATTCGTTTGGGAATCCTCTACATTCGACTGTATCCGACACACAAATGTTGTCGAAAGATTCATATCCAATTGGTAATACCTACCATTTATTTGGCTTCGACACTCAAATATAAACAGATCAGTGAGTGGTGTGATATGGCTGAGAAATCAACTAGTGGCAAACGATGGCTGGACAACAAGAGTACATGACAGAAAGTAACAATCCGAATCTGCCGGGTGTGGTACTCCATCACAGCATTTCGGCTGTGCATGATGATGGGTTTTGCCAGGAACTGCAGTCGCGTATCAACTCATCAGTTCCAGCCGAGACATCCATCTCCGTCGCGACGACACCGGACGAGTTCACGGCGAACGTTGGCGATGCTGAAGTAGTACTAACAAACCGCCCGTTTATCGACGAGTTGTCATTTAGGCCGGCTCTCAACTGGATTCAGACCCTCAATTCAGGTGTCGATTTCTTTGATTTGGATCAACTCTCGGACATGGGTATAACTGTTACAAACGCCTCCGGAGTTGCCTCGAATCCGATCGCAGAACAGGTTCTTGGTTACCTTCTTACCTTTGAGAGAAGAATTGACAAAGGAATCCGACAACAAGAAAACCGCGGTGTCTGGCAAGAATATTCCGGCGGTGAACTCGACGGGAAAACGGTCGGTATCATTGGTGTTGGGGCAATTGGGACCCGTGTCGCGGAACTTGCAACAGCGTTCGGGATGGAGGTACTTGGGACGAAAAAAACTCCTGCTACAGCTCCTGACGTCGTTGATGAAATATTTCCACCATCCGAACTGACTGACGTATTCAGGCGGTCGGATTACGTTGTTATCGCGTGCCCACTCGTCGACTCAACCTATGGGTTGATCGGGACGAAAGAACTCATAGCGATGAAATCCGACGCCGTTCTTGTCAACGTTGGCCGTGGGAAAATAGTCAAAGAAAAGTCACTAGAAACCGCTCTTCAGAAAGGTATCATCCGTGGAGCTGCACTAGATGTATTCGAGACAGAACCGCTCCCACCTGAGTCGATACTGTGGGGACTTCCGAACGTTATTATTACACCACATATGGCCGGTTCCACTCCGAAATATGCAGAACGGATGAGTGAGCTATTTTCAAGTAATTATCAAAAGTATCTGCACAATCAACCGCTATCGAATAAAGTGGTATAATACTCCCTCGTCAGAAGATAGTTGGAACGTCTGGCACAATTACTAATAAGAACCCACTCTTGATTAGAAATTGATGATTCTTCGGATGACTTGATATCGATCACGAAGATAGACCGAGCGGGTATGGAAGTGGGACGTGCCGATGAGAATACGACGCGGTTTCGAATCGCCGTCTCATGGATGGTCGTTGATCCAATCCCGTGACGTAGTCACGCTGTGAGTTAGCGACACGAACCCGATCTCAATCGGTGGAATGACTCACTGGGAAACGCAAATGTCGACTTCAATTACCGATCGAGGATGGTGGTTAGTAAGTGGGCCGTCAGCGACCACATTCGAAGGGTTGAAGATTTCAACAGCATAGTTCTAAGCAGGTGATTGTCCGCTTAATGCGTTATCTTTCTATGCCAAAACGTGTCGCTGTTGATCTTTGGAGTGATGGTCGGGGAAACATGTTGGTTGCAGTCGCGTTCGGTTGGCTACTTTCGATCAGCGCTAGAATGATTTACCCGGCCTTATTACCCCACCTGCGTACCACATACGGACTCACGTTGACGACTGCTGGCCTCTTGTTGACCGTTTTGTGGATCGCGTATGGTCTCGGGCAACTTCCCGCAGGAATGCTTGCCGATTGGGCTGGAGAACGACTGCTGTTGGTATTGAGTTCGCTGAGTGCAGCAGGTATGCTCACTCTCGTTATCATTGCAGAGTCGCCCGTAATCCTGTTTCTCGCAACCTCGTTGTTTGGTTTGGGGACGGCACTGTATGGGGTCTCTCGGTTTACAATTCTCAGAGAAATTTATCCGGACCAGCTAGGGACAGCCACCGGTGTGACGATGGCAGCCGGCGATTTTGGTAACGCGGTGATGCCACCAACTGCCGGGTTCATCGCTGCCACATTCGCTTGGCAGTACGGCTTTGGGTTCCTAATCCCGCTATTTTTTATCGCAGCGGTGGTGCTCTGGATCACCCTCCCGATCCAGCGATCACCCACGACACCGTTTGACGGGACAGTTTCGTCCGGGAACATCCTCTCTATGTTGCGTCAGTCAGTCGTTGGATATGCACTCGTGCTTCTCGTTCTGTGGGCGACGATAGTCCAGGCGTTCATCGGGTTTTATCCGACCTATCTTATTGATATCAAAGGACTGCCTCCACATCTCGCAACGGGGCTTTTCGGGTTCTTTTTTGCGCTTGGAACCCTGATAAAGCCACTGTCGGGTCGGGCCTACGACCGGATTGGGGTTCAGTATCCACTATTAGTCATCATGGGTCTAACCACCGTTTCGCTCGTTTTTTCCGCTTTCAAACGAACTATCATCATTCATACTAGTTACGGTGCTTGCAAGCAGTTTGCTTGGCTTCGAGACGATCGTTATCTCCGATGTTACAAAGAAACTTCCGGAAGATACCCAGGGAACAGGTTTAGGCAGTCTACGGACCATCTATATTATGCTCGGAGCACTGAGCCCCGCTTTTTTTGGGGCAGTCGCGGATCAAGGGTATTTCACTGAGGGCTTTTTTGTTCTTGCTCTACTGACTGGGGTAGTAATTGTGTTCGTGTTATCCTACATCGATTACTAAAGAGACGGCACGAGTACCGTTGCAATCACCGACTGCCGAGTCAAATCGATTGAAATCATCCTTTCAACCCTGGAATATATATATCCTAAAAAGTATGGTAACATGTGAAACGGTTTACACCAAACCGATCGATCGCTGTGAATTTGACCGCACGGTCCGGCAGAAATAGCGCTAGTTGACAGGATACACACTGGTTGAGTAAGACCGATGATGGCGAGCTTACAGAATCGATTCGGAACGGCTGCGACTGTTCAATACCCGGCATTCTCATTACGGGTGTACTGTTGTAAATGTATATACAGAGGCTATATGCCATTATATATATCTCACTAGTGGTTCGATCGTCTCTAAAAATAAAAAATCGATTCATCGATGGTTTTATATTTAATATGTATGGTAAATCGGCAAGATGATAGTTCAAACACTTGCTTTTTCACCCACGGATTAGGGTATTTACACATTCGACGGAAGACCACCGTACACGTCCTCATCCGCAGATATGGATTACCCGACAGTACGATTCCGACGAGATGAATTGTTGTATACCGTCAAGCGCAGCGAAGATCTGACACGTAGTCGGCATCGACAATAGTGGAATTTCAAAGATGATGAGAGAATATTTCCTCACGTTTCGACCCAGATCAGGGGGGGAGAGGCTGGAAAAATCTGATGCGAACCAATCCTCAGTAAGACAACCCGGAGGGGCATGAACGATGCTCCTCAGAGTTATTGGGGAGAGAGCTCCGCATGAGGTTAGTTACAGCGACAGGTCGGTACTATACGTGTCGATCGTCTCTCGATTCAGTGTCACACCGAGACCCGGCCGGTCGGGCACCGATACTGCTCCGTCTTCGACCGGGAACTCCTCGGTGATGATTCTTGACCGGATGGGACCCGTTTCCCGTGTGTACTCCAACAAGGGTGCATTGTTCGTGGCCGCCATCAGCTGGAGATTTGCCGCGATAATAATTGGTGTGCCGTATCCATGCGGCAAGAAGGGGATCCCGTGTTCCGAAGCGATCGACGCGATCTTCTTCATGTGCGTTATACCGCCGGACCGTGCGACATCCGGTTGGATCCCGTCCGGCATCCCATGGTTGACAAAGTTTCTAAATCCGTACGCCGTGTACTCGTTTTCACCACCGACGACACGAGTGTTACAGGCATCGCTAATACGTGCGTATCCGCTGTAGTTATCGGCGTAAACTGGTTCTTCAACCCAATAAAGATCGTGCGCACGGTCCAAAGATCGGACCTGTTTGATTGCCTGTTTCACGTCATGTCCCCACGCCATTCCGGCGTCTATAATCAAGTCGGCGTCGGGGCCGAGTGTCTCCCGAGCACGTTCGAGCATTCGATCGTCTGCCACAGGATCTTGGCCGAACGATCCCCAACCGAACTTTATTGCAGTGAAACCGTCCTCCAGCGCCGTTTTGGCTTCGCGGGTCACGTGCTCGAGGTCGTTCGGATCGGACGGAAAAAGCGTACTTGCGTACGCACGAACCTGTTCACGGTGTTTACCTCCGAGAAGCTGGTAGAGAGGTCGTCCGGTCGCTTTACCGATAATATCCCATAGAGCCATATCGATCGCACTCAGCGCAGTGATTGCCGCACCTTTGCGACCATAGTAGTATGACCGTTCGAACATCTCGTTCCAGAGAACTTCTACGTCGAAAGGGTCAGCACCGACGACGACTTCCCGGAGGCCAACGCTTTTTTCATGTGATTTTGGAGCGTCAATGACTGCTTTGACGACTGCCGGAGCAGAATCCGCTTCTCCAACGCCCCTGATCCCTTCGTCTGTGAGCACTTCGACAATACAGGCATCGCTCCAAGCCGCATCTTGGTCATCGGCAGCAGCCGTGAGAACGTGCGTCCTTACGTCTGTTATCTTCATACGATCCGATATAATTTGACGTGGGTTAAGTATTTGCCCACACGAAAATAGAACGGCCCTCGTCCGAGAAATGACAATGTAGCTTGGAGCGCAGTTTGGGCATCGAAGGCTGGAGTCGCATTGATTTCCGGTCAGTAATCAAAATAATAGCAGCTATATGCTTTGTCGAGAGAAGTACGAGGAGACGCAACTGATAATATATAAACCATCTGTTGGTCTCCGTCGTGAGGACTTGTCATTTCAAGTCCGGTCGGTGGTTGAAGTGAGGCTGCGGAGAACATTACTACTCACAGAATCTCCAGACCGGGTCAACGGGATCCCTCTAGTGGATGTTGAAAGACAGTCATTCACGATTCTGGAGAGCGCTCACGACATGGCCGATGGCACGACCACCGGCCATCGCGGTCGGGCCGACGTTGACACCGGCGATACGTTGTCCGTGGGACTGCAACTGTGGAGCACAACCGATCAATCCAAAACTGACGACACGGGGATCGCTTATTGTCTCCCGGAGTGCGACGTACAGTTCTCGGCTGATCAGTCCACCCGGTGTCGGAGAGGTCGTCGCCGGAGTCATAGTCATGTCCAAGACGTCAAGATCACAGCTGGCGTGGATCGCGTCCACCCCATCCATGTACTCAAGCGCTTGAGTGACTGATTCACGTGGCTCGTTACCGACCTCTTCTACATCAATTACGAGTCCATCCTTTTTGTCCATGTACTCGAGGTAAGGGGTACTCGTCTCAAAATGACCGCCAGCAAGGAACGCGTATTTGTCTAAGCCACGCTCGTATGCCAACCGATACGGACTACCGTTTGTCGGCTCGCCGAACGGTTCCCGTACATCCGCATGCGAGTCGAAGTTGATGACGCCAACGGAATCGTACATATCGATGAGAGGTGCGCAGTTCGGGTACCCCAAATCGTGTCCACCACCCATGAAGATCGGAAACGTGTCGGCCTCGTGGAGAAGCCGTGTCGCACGTTCAATACGTTCGTGGGCATCGGTGACGCTCAACCCATGGGGAAGCGCGATATCACCCAAATCTGCGAATCCACCTACCTGTCCGTTTTTGAGGTGATGTGTTTTTGTTTCTGCAAGTGCGTGTCGCAGAGCTGCCGGCCCGCCGGCCGCCCCCCGTGTCCCGACCTGTCCACCATCATATGGTTCACCGACGAGCGCCGCATCGTATGTATCAACATCTTCCAGAGTCGATGGAGTGAGAATATCGACGAAATGCTCGTCGTTCGGGTCGAATGTTGGGCCCTCAATCGACGGTGGAGAGGTGAACATCTTCTCCTCGTTCAACCGCTGGTTTCGTGGCACAAATGTACGATCGTAAGAGCATTATTTAATGGTTTCGATGCTAATCCGCTCATATTCCTCGCGTTATAGGGCCTTTTGGTTGTTTTTTGTCCACACTTCACAATTTAAAAGGGCAGATGAAGCAGACAACTCACGGGATTGTTGACTGATATCGCCGTTCGGTGGCGTCACCATTATCCTCCCGGGCGTTTGTCCTGCCGCAAGAGTGATTACCGACAGATATGTAATGACAGTGTTCAGCAAAAAGAGTAGTCTCTGTGATCGGGACGACCGAAAGTACGATTAGTAAGTACCGAATCGATAGCAGAACGACACAGTCAGGGAGTCTTTGTTGTTGACTCCATCAAATGGCAAACCGCTTGTTAGTCGCCCCAAATTATATTGCGTCACCCGAACAATTTCCGGTAGTGCCTCGAGAAAGTCACCAAACGGAACCACAAACAGCGGTTTCAACTGAACGGCAGTACAGAGAACAGACAGAACAATCACGCAAACAATTCGAGAACGCAGCACCCTACATGCCCGGAGGGAATACCCGGGGTGTTATGCATTACTCGCCGTATCCGATCTACGCCGTCGACGCCGAGGGCTTCGTTCTTACTGATGCAGACGACAACGAGTACGTAGACTTTCTCAACAACTACACGTCGCTCATTCACGGGCACACACCGTCTGAGTGTACGTCGGCAGCGATAGAGCAAATCCATTCCGGGAGTGCGCCCGGTGCACCCACCTCCGTAGAGATCGACTGGGCTCGGCACATGGTAGAGCGCGCCCCTGCTTTAGAGAAGATACGGTTCACCAATTCCGGAACCGAGGCGACAATGCATGCCATTCGGGCGGCCCGTGCGTACACGGGCCGGGATATAATAGCCAAGTTCGAGGGAGTCTACCACGGCACACACGACGACGCACAGATTTCCGTGCACCCACCGAGTCATCTTGCCGGTCCGCCAACCCGTCCCAACAGCGTTCCTGATTCTGCAGGTGTCCCCGATAGCAAGCGTGAGGAGGTGCTCACACTTCCGTACAACGACATCAACGGGACGGTATCCCGGTTGGAAGCGAAGGCAGACGAACTTGCCGGCGTACTGCTCTGCCCGACGATGGGGTCGTCCGTCGTGCCCGCCGATGAGGGGTTTATTAGGGCTCTCGACGAGTGGACGACGCGCAATGACGTGCCGTTGATTTTCGACGAGGTGATCTCTTTTCGGGTGGCCACCGGCGGTGCCCACGCGATGTACGGGATTAAACCGGACCTGCTCGCGTACGGCAAACTTATCGGTGGCGGGTTCCCTGTCGGCGCCTTCGGCGGCCGAGACGAACTGATGGCCCCGTACGACCCTCGCGGTGGCTCCGATATCGTTCACTCGGGAACATTCAATGCAAACCCCGTTACGGCGGCGGCGGGACTCGCCGCGCTCAACCGCTACGATCAAAGCGAGGTCAGACGGCTGAACGACCTAACCGACACACTCACTTCGGGTGTCCGCACCGTCGCTGAGGACCACGGAGTCAAACTACAAGTAAACCAGGTTGGGTCGTTGTTCAACGTCTATCTCTCGGCGGACCCTGTGGAGACCTTCCGGGATAAAAGTGCACCCGAACCGTTGGTGCGTTCTCTACACCTTGCACTTCTCAACAGGGGCGTCAGAGTCGCACCGAAACTCATGGGGTGTCTTTCGACGCCGATGGGGGAGGCGGAGGTCACCCGTTTCGTTGAAGTGTTTGACGAGGCGTTGGCAGAAGTGGTGCCGGAATTCGAGACGCACGCACCACATCTTGTCAAATAAGAAGAGGAACTACCGACTGTTTGAGATTCCGGCATTGTTTATACTGACAGAAATAGCTATTTACGTTTCTGCTAAACATACCTATCGCAATGGGGCTAACTATATCATATAATTGGCAATCATCTAGTTTCGATCCCAATGACGAGCACTTCGGTGATATTGTCGAACCGTCCTCACTCGAAGAAGCTGACCAGTACGACGTCGTCCTCATCGGCGAACCATATGACGGTGGGCAAATAGGAAACAGAGGGGCAGCGAAAGGACCGGTCGGACTGCGACACGCGCTACAGGAAACAAAAACGTGTAATCTGTACGATGGGCCTGTCGCGTCAGTTGGCGATCTGGGTGATATTGAGTTTACGTGGGGAAGCGATGTCGAGACAGTTCACGAGGAAATAGAGTCCGTCGCAGCCAACATACACGAGAAGGAGACGTTTCCAATCTTCATGGGCGGCGGACACGACTTGGGCTATCCAAACACGGCGCCGCTTTTAGATATGTACGACTCGGTAGGTATCATCAACTTCGATGCTCACGCGGATGTTCGGGAGGTCACGCACAAGCCTTTCAATGGAACGCCGTACAGACGGTCGTTCGAGAACGGTCTTGACGCGTACTCTCTGGTTGGGGGGCGCCACTTCGAGACGAGTACCCCGTACGTCGATTACATGAACGAGAGGAATACAGCTATCGTCACCGCAGAAGAAGTGGCAGCGGACCCTGTTGAGGCCGTTGAGTCGGCACTTGAGCCGATGGCTGCGGTCGATGCAATTCACGTGAGTGCTGACCTCGATGTACTAGATATGACGATTGCACCCGCTACGGTCGCACCGACACCAGGCGGGCTCCTTTCACGGGAGCTATTTTTGGGGCTTCGAACACTCATGCAGAGAGACGATGTCGTATCCTTCGACTTGATAGGCTGCGCGCCGCCTCTCGAGTCTAACGGACAACGACTTCAAAGTTCCAACGCCGGGCGGACAGCAATGGCTGGCGGACGAGCCATTGCTCATGCAATCAGCGGTGTACAGCACCGATAGGCAGCCAGTTTGTGCTTGTGCCCCTCATTCCAACCGACGAACTACAATATATGAATAAAGTTATAATACAGTACCCAAGTAGTGCTATATATCAACATGGACTATAGCTCCCATCTTGATGGAATCGATCTGGAAAAGGCACCGCAACACAAATACGCAGGAATACGCACATTTTTGCGCTCAGAGATAGCAGAACCTGATGAGCTAACGGACGATGTCGATATCGCTGCGGTTGGAATTCCGTATGACGGTGGGCAGTCGAAACGGGCCGGAGCGCGCCTCGGTCCCGCGGCAATCCGGAAAGCGTCCCTTTTGTACACTCACATGGGTGTACACGAAAGGCGGAACGTAGAAACCGGTAGGCAAGTAAATTACAACGACCTGACTGTGAGAGACTGTGGCGATACTCCGGTAGCCCCAGCGAGTGTCCAACACACGAGAGCAGCTGCAGAGGCCTACGTAGAGGAAATATCCAAGCATGCGTTCCCGGTGATTATTGGGGGAGACCACTACTGCACACTGCCAGCCTTCATGGGGTATGCCAAGGCCGTCGACGAAAACGTCGGAATTATTCATCTGGATGCACACTCCGATACCTCTCGATCAACTCCCACGATGGGAACCCACTGGAACGGGACGGAATTTCCACTGATCCACGGATCAGAGTACGGTGGATGGGAGAACCACGCAATAGTCGGACTTCGCGGCTATGAAAATATAGAAGATGAGGACCTACACATCAATTATCACACCGATATCCTTGACAAAGGAATTGAGGCCTGTGTCGAGGAAGCAATCGAACATGCAACCGCCGGCGTAGAGCATGTTTACGTCTCTGTCGACATTGATGTCGTCGACCCCGGCGAGGCTCCGGGAACCGGCTCCCCTGAACCAGGTGGGATAAGTAGTAACGAGTTGTTTAGAGCGATGGACCGTATCGGCCAAGTTGACGAAGTCGGAGCATTCGATATCGTAGAAGTGGCGCCTGAGTACGACCCAACAATCAACACACAACAGATTGGGGCCCGAGCGATAATGCGCCTTCTGGAAGCGAAATTCTTCTAAGGCATACATGTAGAACCGATTCCAAAAGGTTGCATGGACCCGGTTCTCAGTGCCAAGAATCGACTCGAAAAAGCTCATCCGGACTGTTTCAAAATAACCAGAAGCGTTGCAACCGGTTGCAAAGTACTCAGCGACGGGTCATATGATTGCTATCCTGAGAGAGTAAGCACCGTTGACAACTTCGACGTCACGGATATCCGAAAATTTTATTGAAACTCATAGCTCTTTTTTTGTATGACTCTGCATTGCACTTTCCAAGAGCACTACAATTGGTCGGCTACATCTCCTGATCCGAAAGACGTTCAATTTGGGAAAGTAATAGACTCTATCGATCTCGATCAGTCAGATAACTATGATATCGTGTTTGTCGGTGAGCCATGGGACGGCGGAACTCGGGTTCGTCCCGGTTCACGCGAAGGGCCGGATGCCGTACGAGAGGCGCTTGAATCATTGAAAACGTATCATCTCAGTACTAAGTACATCGAATCTTCGATTGGTGACCTTGGGAACGCAGTCGTTCCCGCCGGATGGGGGTCGGACGATGTATACGAAGCCTTAGAACGAGATATCACTGGTCCAGTTCACGACTCGAGTGCGTTTCCCGTCTTTCTTGGTGGTGGGCACGAACTTGCGACCCCAAACGTGAAACCGCTTCTGGACGGCGGTGAGTCGGTGGGTGTGATCAACTTCGATTCACATCATGATTGGAGGGAAACGTTCGCAGAGAAACCACAAGGTGGGACTCCGTATCGGTTGCTGCACGAATCCGGTCTGGACGAGTATCTGATTGCCGGCGCTCGCAATTTTGATAACTCCGGAGAATATATCGAGTATATAACCGAGCAGGAGGCAAAAATCATCACTCCAGATGACATATACGACGACGTACAGGCTGTTGGGCAGCAACTGCTTGATTTCGCCGACACTGTAGAGGTCGTGTCCGTAAGTCTTGATCTTGACGTGATCGATTCGGCATTTGTTCCGGGAACGCAAACGCCGTGTCCCGGTGGCCCGACACCCAGAGAAATCTTCCGTCTCCTGCAACTGATCGCTGGTCACGATAACATCGAGAGTTTCGAAGTGTACGAAGTTGCCCCCTGGTTGGGTTCACACTCGCAAACACCCGCGATAGCAGCGAGAGCGGTGGCCCATTTCCTCAGTGGACGAGAGACCGAACCGCCAGCCGAATAGCCCTGGGACACCAGACCGTTGCTTCGAGTCCTAAATCTGGGGGTGATGACCGATTGCCTCGGGAGTACCCCCGAG
>LFCJ01001130.1_pt1 | contig 18098 bp, 16 predicted proteins | sample 643141 | NCBI WGS metagenome assembly LFCJ01 (sample SAMN03766243, study PRJNA286221) | soda lake metagenome | biome: soda lake; feature: Kulunda steppe; material: water; isolation source: sample B1-Br-g2 brine of Lake Bitter-1 | place: Russia: Kulunda steppe | collected 2010-07
ATCCTGTCGAGCAGGTGCTGCTGTATCTGCTGATAGAGAGGAGTCGCGCTGGCCATGGGGCATCCTGTCGAACGAAGCGAATGTCTATACAGCCAGTCTACCCGGGTGTCCACTGCGGCACACCCCCTCGGTGGCTGAGCCCGGGTAATGCTCAAATTGCTCTCGGTGGCGCTCTCGATCTGGTCGTCGCTGCCGATAAGTGTCTTTCCAGAATAATTTGACCACTTGGAAAAACATGGTCTAGGGTTGAGTTTACCGAATGGTAAAAACCACCGAGCAGGAATCGATAACAGCGCATAACAACAACGGAGCGCCAATGACCATGCTGACCCGCCCGGAAGCCCTGGCGCTGAAAACGGCACCCCCCCAGGAGCTGGAAGACCTCTCTCAGCGTGCCGCTCAACTACGCGATGAGCACTGGGGAAAGACCCTGACCTATTCGCGCAAGGTCTTCGTTCCCCTGACCAACATGTGCCGAGACGACTGTGGTTACTGCACTTTCGTCCAGAAGCCGGACTCCCCTGATGCACGGATCATGACCCCGGATGAGGTCATGGCCGTGGTCAGGGAAGGGGAAAGACTGGGCTGCAAGGAGGTGCTGTTCAGCCTCGGTGAGAAGCCGGAGTTACGCTACCCGGAGGCCCGGGAGGCCCTGGCACGGCTGGGCCACGTGAGCATGATCGACTACCTGATCGAGATGTGCCGACGCGTGCTCGAGGAGACCTCGCTGCTTCCCCATGTCAATGCCGGCACCCTCTCCGACGAGGAGGTCGCTCGTCTCAAGCCGGTCAGCGTCAGCATGGGCATGATGCTGGAAAACATCAGCCGCCGACTGCTGCAGAGAGGCCAGGCCCACTACGCCTGCCCGGACAAGGTGCCGGTTCAACGACTGCGCACCCTGGAGCGAGCCGGTCGCCATGGAATTCCCTTCACGACCGGCATCCTGATCGGCATCGGCGAGACGTGGGAAGAGCGCGTCGACAGCCTGATGGCCATCAATGCCCAGCATCATCATTACGGCCATATCCAGGAAGTGATCGTCCAGAACTTCCGCGCAAAACCAGGCACCGCCATGGCCAACCACCCGGAGCCCGACCTGGATGACATGGTCCGCACCCTGGTCCTGGCACGCCTGCTACTGGCTCCTTCGATCAGCCTCCAGGCCCCTCCCAACCTGGCGTCTCGCTTCGCGGCCTATGTCGGCGCCGGCATCAACGACTGGGGGGGAATCTCCCCGGTGACCATCGACCATATCAACCCCGAGCGCGCCTGGCCCCAGATCGAGGCCCTGCGCCAGGCCACCGCACGCTGCGGGTACGGCCTCGAGGAGCGACTGGCGATCTATCCACGTTATCTGGCATGTCCTGAACGCTTCCTCACCGCCCCACTCGCTGCACGGCTTGATGACATCTCGCGCGCTGATGGCCTGGCGCTGCAGCAGTGCCTCTGAGCCCCCGCCCTGAACAGGAGCTACCCCATGCAGACAACAACAACTCGACGCCCGCCATTCGGTCACCCGCCTGCCGAGCTGGCCAGCCATCGAGTCGGCAGAAAAACCCGACAGCTTCTGGAGAGCGTTCTGTCAGGCCAGGAGCTCAGTGAGACCGATGCCATTCATCTGTTTCAGGTCGAAGGCGCCGACCTGGATGCCCTGACAGCCACCGCCAACGAGATTCGACGTCGCCGGGTAGGCGACGATGCCACCTTCGTCATCACCCGCAATATCAACTACACCAATGTCTGTTATATGGGCTGCCGCTTCTGCAACTTCGCCAAGCGCAAGAGCGACCCCGAGGCGGAGTTCTTCGACCTCGACGAGATCGTTCGCCGAGCCCAGGAAGCCTGGGACCGCGGGGCTACCGAGGTGTGTATCCAGGGGGGCCTGCACCCGAATATTCCGGGGCACTTCTACCGAGATATGCTCAAGGCCATCAAGTCCGCCCTGCCAGACATGCATATCCACGCCTTCTCACCCTTCGAGATCTGGTTCGGCGCCCAGAAGAGCCGCCTCTCCTATCGCGACTTCATCCGAGACCTGGTGGAAAACGGCCTGGGCTCCATGCCGGGCACCGCCGCCGAGATCCTCGATACCGAGGTGCGCCAGCAGTTGACCCGCGACAAGTTGACCACCGACCAGTGGGTGGAGATCATCACCACGGCCCATGAGGAAGGCCTGCCGACCACGTCGACCATCATGTACGGCCATATCGATGGTCCCGAGCACTGGGCCGCGCATATCGCCCTGCTTCGTGATATCCAGAAGCGGACCGGCGGGTTCACCGAATTTGTACCGCTGGGGTTCGTGCACTACAAGACGCCACTCTTCCTCGAGCACGATGGCGTACGCCCGGGCCCCACCCGGCTCGAGCATATCCGCATGCATGCCGTGGCACGCCTGATGCTGGATGGCTGGATCGACAACATCCAGGCCTCCTGGGTGAAGCTGGGGCCGGACCTCGCTCGCCAGATGCTGTCGGCCGGCGTCAATGATCTGGGTGGCACCCTGATGAACGAGAGCATCTCGCGGGCCGCCGGCGGTGAGCACGGCCAGGAGATGCTTCCCGAGGACATGGCGGCCATGATCCGCGACATGGGCCGTCGCCCGGTGCGTCGCAACACCCTCTACCAGACCGTGGAAACCTTCGATGAGCCGATCGTGCGGCCGCCCCTGCTGCGGGCCGCCGGAGGCCTGGCATGATGCCCCGCATCACCCTGCTGGCCGGTGGCGTGGGGGGTGCCAAGCTGGCCGAGGGGCTGGTCGCCCTCTGCCCTCCCGAGCGGCTGTCGATCATCGGCAATGTGGCCGATGACCAGGAGTTCCACGGCCTCTGGGTCTCCCCCGATATCGACACCCTGACCTACAGCCTGGCGAATCTTATCGACCGGCAGCAGGGCTGGGGGCTGGCCGGAGAAAGCCATCGGGTACTGGCGGGTCTCGAGCGCCTGGGCGGTGATACCTGGATGTCTCTGGGCGACCAGGACATGGCGACCCATATCTTCCGCACCCAGCTGCGCCATCAGGGGATTCGCCCCAGCGCCATCGCCCAGAGCATCGCCGAATCCCTGGGTGTAACGATCAACCTCCTGCTGCCCACGGATGACCCGGTACAGACTCGGGTGAGAACCGAACAGGGCTGGCTGGCCTTCCAGGAGTACTTCGTGCGGGAACGCTGCCGGCCCGAGGTGCGCGAGGTCCGCTTCGAGGGTGCCGCCGAGGCACGCCCGACCCCCGAGGCCCTGGCCGCCATCGAAACGGCCGATATCGTGCTGATCGCCCCCAGTAACCCCGTGGTCAGTATCGCGCCCATCCTCGCCGTCCCGGGCATCCGCCGCGCCCTGGAGACCACGCGTGCCGTTCGGGTCGCCGTCTCACCGCTGATCGGCGGACGCACCGTCAAGGGCCCCGCCGACCGCATGCTGAGCGCCATGGGCTACCCCTGCAGCAACCTGGGCGTTGCCGCCAGCTATGCGGGCTTGCTCGACGGCCTGGTCATCGACGAGAGCGACCGGGCCGAGCGCAGCGCCCTGGAGGCCGAAGGGCTGCAGGTCATGACCACGACCACCCTGATGACCCGTACCGAAGAGAAGGCACGCCTGGCCGAGGAGACCCTCGCCTTTGCAGGCTCTTTCCGTCAGGAGCGTGAGGAGGCAGGAGCATGACCGAGAAGCCGTTGATCGTCATCCCGGTCAAGGCATTCAGCCTGGCCAAGAGTCGACTGGGCCAGAGGCTCTCGCCGGACCGACGCTCGGCCCTGGCTCGCCGCCTGTGTGAACGCACCCTGCGCTTCCTCGCCCAGAGCTTTCCCGACCACGACCGCCTGGTGGTCACGGCCTCTCCGATGATTGCCCGACTCGCCCGGCGTTATGGCGCCAAGGTGCTCGAAGAACCCGCGGCCGAAGGTCTCTCGGTGGCGGCACAGCGTGCCGCCGAATGGGCCAGTCAGCAGGGCTATGCGGCCCAGTTGCTGATCCCCGCGGATATCGTCCAGCTCGATGAGGCGGAGATCCGTCGGCTGCTGGGCGCCCGGGAGGCAGGCGACTGTGCGGTGATCTGCCCGGCCAGCGATGGCGGCACCAACGCCCTGTTGACCTCCCCCCCCGACGCGCTGCCGTTCCATTTCGGCCCCCGCTCGGCCAGGGCCCACCGCGAGGCCTCCCTGGCACGAGGCCTTCCCTGCCGGGTGCTCGAACTGGCGCACCTGCGCTTCGACCTGGACACCCCCAAGGACCTGAACACCCTGAAGGCACTGATCCAGCACCATGACGGCGAGACGCCGCAGGAGCTCAAGACACTATGGAAACTCTGCATGACACCTCCGGCCATGACGCCCTGGGCAGCCTGGTTGACGACGCACTGATGGCACCGGGACACGTCGACCTGAAGGCCCTGCCGGGCATTCCGGACATCCATCCGGGGGATGACCTGGCCGCGACCCTGATCGAGTGCCTGCGGCGGCGTGACATGACCCTGAGCGAGGGCGACATCCTGGTGATTGCGCACAAGGTGATCTCCAAGGCCGAAGGCCAGGTGGTGGCCCTGGCCGATGTCACCCCGAGTGCCGAAGCCGAAGAGCTGGCCAGGCAGGTCAACAAGGACCCCCGCAAGGTGGAGGCCATCCTGAGCGAGTCCACCCGGATCGTGCGCGCCGTGAAGCGGCCCGATCAGGACGAGGGCACCCTGATCGCCGAACACCGGCTGGGCTTCATCTGCGCCAACGCCGCCGTGGATGAGTCCAACGTCGGCGCCGAGGAGACCATCATCCTGCTGCCTCGGGATCCCGACGCCAGCGCCCGGCGCCTGTGCGAACGCCTGGAGGCCGCCTTCGGGGTTCGCCTGGGCATCGTGGTCACCGACACCTTCGGGCGCCCCTGGCGCATGGGCCTGGTCAACGTGGCCATCGGCCTGGCCAGGGTGCCGGCCCGCATCGACATGGTGGGCGAGCGCGACGCCTTCGGCCGGGTGCTGTCGGTGACGATGCCGGCCCTGGCCGACGAGCTGGCCGCCGCTTCCGGCCTGGTCATGGGCAAGAGCGACAAGACCCCTGTCGTGCTGTTTCGCGGCATCGACTGGCAACCCTGCAACAGTTCAGCGAACGAGCTGATAAGACCCCAACAAGAGGACCTGTTCCGATGAGCATTGCAATTCTTGGCGGTACCGGGCCACAGGGCCGCGGCCTGGCCCTGCGTTTCGCACGTGCCGGCACCCCCGTCGTGCTCGGCTCCCGCGATGGCGACCGCGCCCAGGGCATCGCCGACGAGCTCAACGCCCAGCTCGAGGGTGCCGCCACCATCAGCGGCGAGTCGCTGCGCGACGCCGTCGTAGCCGCCGACGAAATGGTGATCCTGGCCGTTCCCTACAGCGCCCATGACGCCACCCTGGAGGCGATCCGCGACCTGCTGCCCGGCAAGATTCTGGTCGACATCGTGGTACCGCTGGCTGAGGGCGACCCCAAGAAGGTCGATATGCCGGCTGAGGGCTCGGCCACCGAGGCCGCCCAATCCCTGCTGGGCGAGGAGACCCCCGTGGTCGGCGCCCTGCACAACGTCTCGGCCGTCACCCTCAATCAGCTGGACCACGCCATCAACTGTGACGTCCTGGTGTGCGGCAATGACCTGGCCGCCAAGGAGAAGGTGATCGAGCTGATCCGTCAGCTGGAGGTCGAGGCCTACAACGCCGGCCCCGCCGTCAACGCACGCTGCATCGAGGCCATCACGCCGATCCTGATCCGCCTCAACATCTCCAAGAAGGTTCCCTTTACCCATGCGGGTATTCGTATCTGGGCCCCTGACGCCTGAGATACAGCCAACATCCAACAAGCACAATGCAAGGAGAAGACCAATGGAATTCGGTATCTGTTTCAAGGGATTCGTCAGCCCCGAGCGCGCCCGCAAGCTGGTCAAGCAAGCCGAGGAAGCCGGCTTCGACTACTGCTGGTTCTACGACTCCCACATCCTGTGGCGGGAGTGCTATCCGGCCATCGCCATGTGCATGGAGCACACCACCAGGATGCGCTTCGCGCCCTGCGTCACCAATCCCAATGCTCGGGACTGGTCACTGGCGGCCAGCCTGTTCGGTAGCCTGGCCAAGCAGAGCGGAGGGCGCTTCGACATCGGCCTGGGACGCGGCGACAGCTCGGTCCGTGTCATGGGCAAGAAGCCGGCAACCCTGGCTCGCCTCTCCGAGTTCACCCACAAGGTCAAGGCCATGATACGTGGCGAAGAGGTAATCTACGGGGAGTGTCCGGAGCCGGTCCAGTTCCCCTGGGCCGATGGCTACGAGCTGCCCGTGCATATCGGTGCCTATGGCCCCAAGGCCCTGAAGACGGCCGGCGAGGTAGGCGATGGCGTCATCCTGCAGATCGGCGACACCTATCTGGTCGAGTGGCTGGGCAAGCAGGCGACCCAGGCGGGCAAAGAAGCCGGTCGCGATATGTCCGACTACAAGGTGATCGTTGCGGCACCCGCCTACTTCGGCGACAAGGCGAGCTGTATCGAAGCCACCAAGTGGTTCCCGGCCATGGTCGGCAACCACGTGGCGGATATCGTCGAGAAGTATGGTACCGACAGCGGCCTGGTGCCCAAGAGCCTTACCGACTACATCGAGAAGCGCAAGGGCTATGACTATTCCAAGCACGGCCAGAGCGACAATCCCTACCTCGATTTCATCACCCCCGAGATCGTGGAGAGCTTCTGCGTGCTGGGTCAGCCCGAAGATCATATCGCCAAGCTGCAGAAGCTTCAGGAAGCGGGCATGACCCACTTCAACATCTACCTGGATAACGGCGACGAGGAGAACATCATCGCCCAATACGGCGAGCATGTGATTCCGCGCTTCCGCGACTGATCCCGTGCATCGGCGGCCGAGCCGCCGATGCCTCCTGTCAAGGCAAGACATTCAGGCCACCAGGGGTGCGCCTCGGCATCCCTGTGCCCTGAGGACCGACATCGGGACCTGAAAACAATACCTGTGAGGACGAGATGAACGACATCCGCATCAACAAGCAGCGCCTGTGGGACAGCCTGATGGAGATGGGCGAGATCGGCGGCACCGAGAAGGGCGGCTGCTGCCGCCTCGCACTGACCGACCTGGACAAGCAGGGTCGTGACCTCTTCGTGACGTGGTGCGAAGAGGCCGGCTGCAGCATCACCGTGGACAAGATGGGCAATATCTTCGCCCGCCGCCCCGGCAAGAACGACGCCCTCCCACCGGTCGCCATGGGCAGCCACCTGGATACCCAGCCTACTGGCGGCAAGTTCGACGGCATCTATGGGGTGCTCGCCGGCCTCGAGATCTTCCGCACCCTGAACGAACAAGGCATCGAGACCGAGACGCCGCTGGAAACGGTGGTGTGGACCAACGAGGAGGGATCGCGCTTCCCGCCGGCCATGGTCTCGTCGGGCGTCTTCGCCGGCGCCTTCGATCTGGAGTACGGCCTGAGCCGGGCCGATCTGGATGGCAAGACCATGGGCGAGGAGCTGGAACGCATCGGCTATGCCGGCGATGCCGAGGTGGGTGGCCGTCCCTTCAAGGCCTTCTTCGAGGCCCATATCGAACAGGGGCCGATCCTCGAGAATGAGCAGAAGCAGATCGGCGTGGTGACCGATGGCCAGGGCCAGCGCTGGTACGAGATCACCCTGACGGGCCAGGAATCCCATGCCGGCCCCACGCCGATGCCCAGCCGCCGGGACGCCCTGGTGGGTGCCGCCCGCATCATCGACATGGTCAACCGCATCGGCATGGAGAACCAGCCCAACGCCTGCGCCACGGTGGGCCTGGTGCAGGTCTTCCCCAACTCCCGCAACGTGATACCCGGCCAGGTCTTCTTCACCGTGGACTTTCGCCACCCCGACGCCAGGGTGCTGGAACGGATGGATCAGGCACTGCGCGAGGGAGCGACCCGCATCGTCGAGGATAGCCAACTGGAGATGGACTTCGAGCAGATCTGGCATTCGCCCCCCGTGCCGTTCGATGAGGACTGCGTCGCGTCCGTGCGCAAGGCCACCGAGGCGCTCGAGCTCAGTCATCGCGAGATGGTCAGCGGTGCCGGCCATGACGCCTGCTACATCGCTCGCGTGGCGCCCACCTCCATGATCTTCGTGCCCTGCGAGAAGGGCATCAGCCACAACGAGCTGGAGCGAGCCGACCCCGATGACCTTGCCGCCGGCTGCAATGTCCTGCTCAAGGCGGTGCTTGAGCGCGCCAGCACCTGATCGGGCTCTCGACCACATCCAGGAGAATAACAATGCGACTATCGGTGATGCGGGAGCGCTACCCTGGCGAGACCAGGGTGGCCCTGACCCCCGCCAATATTTCGACCCTGACCGGCATCGGCTGCGAGGTATTCGTAGAGACCGGTGCCGGCGATGCCGCCGGTTTTTCCAATGTCAGCTATCGCGAAGCGGGTGCCGAAATTCTCGAGACACGCGCCCAGCTGCTCGACAGGGGCGAGATCATCCTCTGTGTCGATGGCGCGCACGAGGAGGCGCTGGCCGACCTTCACGAGGGTCACATCTGCATCGGCATGCTGGATCCCCTGAGCCGGTCCGATCGCTTCCTCGGCCTGGCCGAGCGGGGCATCACCAGTCTGGCCCTAGAACTGGTGCCACGCATCAGCCGTGCCCAGAGCATGGACGCCCTCTCCTCCATCGCTACCCTGGCCGGCTACAAGGCCGTGCTGCTGGCGGCCTCTCAGGCCCCGCGGATCTTCCCGATGATGATGACGGCAGCAGGCACTCTGAACCCGTCACGGGTCTTCATCATGGGAGCCGGGGTGGCCGGCCTACAGGCAGCCGCCACTGCCAAGCGCCTGGGTGGTGTGGTGGAAGCCTATGACGTGCGCCCCGCGGCCCGGGATCAGATCCTCTCCGTGGGCGCCAAGCCCATCGAACTCGACCTGGACACCTCGTCCAGCGAGGGCCAGGGCGGTTACGCCAGCGAGCAGGGTGACGACTTCCTGCAGCGCCAGCGTGAGCAGATGAGTGGCATCCTCGCCCGCCAGGATGTGGTGGTGACGACAGCGGCCATTCCCGGCGCCAAGGCCCCGGTGCTGATCACCGAAGAGATGGTCAAAGGCATGAAAAACGGCGCCATCATCGTCGATCTCGCCGCCGAGCGAGGGGGCAACTGCGAACTGAGCCAGCCCGGCGAGACGCTCATGGCCTACGGAGTGACCATTATCGGACCGAGCAATATCGCCGCCACCCTGCCCCACCATGCCAGCCAGATGTATGGCCGCAACATGGAGAACCTGCTGCGTCACCTACTGGATGGCGAAGGCAAGCTGACTCTGGACTTCGAGGACGAGATTCTCGACGAAACCGTCGTGACCCATGCCGGCCAGGTGCATGCGCTGCGTATTCGCGAGCGCCTCGCCCCCACGCCGGCCCGTGAAGAGGAGACCGCCTGATGGAACTACTGATCATGCAGGTATCGCTCTTCGTGCTGGCCGTCATCCTGGGCGTCGAATTGATCACCAAGGTCCCGGCCACGCTGCATACCCCGCTGATGTCGGGCAGCAATGCCATCTCGGGCATTACCGTGGTCGGGGCACTGCTCGCCGCCGGCTCCGGAGACGTCAGCAGCATTTGGGTCTCCATCCTCGGCATGCTCGCGGTCACCCTGGCCACGATCAATGTGGTCGGCGGCTTCCTGGTCACCAACCGCATGTTGAAAATGTTCCGCAAGAGAGGCTGAGCCATGAATCTGTCGTTCGTTAATCTATTCTATCTGGCCTCCGCGGTGCTCTTCATCACCGGGATCAAGGGCCTGACTCGCCCCCGGACCGCGGTGCGAGGCAACTTCCTGGCCGCCATCGGCATGCTGCTGGCCGTGGTCGTGACCCTGCTCAATCAATCCATCCTCTCCTACGGATGGATCCTGGCCGGGGGTCTCGTAGGCGCGACGGCGGGCATGCTGCTGGCCACCCGTATCCAGATGACCGCCATGCCTCAGATGGTTGCCCTGCTGAACGGCTTCGGTGGCGGGGCGTCCCTCTCGGTGGCCATGGCGAGCTTTCTGTCGACCAGCGGGCCGGTCGCGGCGAGCGGAACCATCAGCTTCCTGGCCATCGGGCTGACCGTGCTCATCGGGGCGGTCACCCTCACCGGCAGCGCCGTGGCCTTCGGCAAGCTACAGGAGCTGCTGCCCGGCAACCCCATGGGCTTCAAGGGCATCACCCTGTTCAACGCGGCCCTGCTCGCCGTGGCCGTGGTGATTACCGCGACCCTGACTGCCGGCAATGGTGGCATTGGCCTGCTGCTGCTTTTGACCGCCATCGCTCTGGTGCTGGGCGTCACCCTGGTCCTCCCCATCGGCGGCGCCGACATGCCCGTCGTCATCGCCCTGCTCAACTCCTACTCCGGTATCGCGGCTGCCGCTGCGGGCTTCATCATGGGCAATACCGTGCTGATCGTCTCCGGCGCCCTGGTCGGCGCCTCGGGCTTGATCCTCACCCGAATCATGTGCGTAGCGATGAACCGCTCCCTGGCGGGGGTGCTCTTCGGCTCGCTCTCCGAGGAGGCGGGAGAGAGCCTGGATGCCGACGAGGTCTATGCCGGCAAGGTGACGTCCTCCTCCGCCGAGGAGATCAGCATGCTGCTGGAGACCGCCCAGCGCGTGGTGATCGTGCCAGGCTTCGGCCTGGCCATGGCCCAGGCGCAACATGCGGTGCGGGATCTGGCCGACACCCTGGAGAGGCGCGGCGTGGAAGTGACCTATGGCCTGCATCCCGTCGCCGGGCGCATGCCGGGACACATGAACGTGCTACTCGCCGAAGCCGAAGTGGATTACGACAAGATGCGGCCCATGGAGCTGATCAACCCCCACTTTTCCCAGACCGATGTGGTCATCGTCATCGGTGCCAACGACGTCACCAACCCGATGGCCCGGCAGGACAAGGGAAGTCCGATCTACGGCATGCCGATTCTGGATGTCGACCAGGCGCGCACCGTGGTGGTGGTCAAACGCAGCCTGAGCCCGGGCTTCGCTGGTCTCCCCAACCCACTGTTTGCCAACGACAACACCCTGATGCTGTTCGGGGACGGCAAGCAGGCAATCCTCGACCTGACAGGCTCGCTGAACGAAGCCGCCTGAAACCCATGCTTTCCCATAGAGTGCCGCACAGCGGCACTCTACCTGCATTACCACCCGCATTACCGGATCTGCACTTACCGGTCGCTCAGCCCCAACCCCTTGAGCAGCACATGGGTCAGGAAATCGCCCGCCTGCTGAAAGTCTTCCTCGTCGAGCTCGCTCTTGCCCAGCGCCAGGGTAATCTGCGAGGAGAAGTCGGCGTAGGTCTGAGTGGAAGCCCAGATGGTAAAAAAAAGATGCTCAGGGTCGACAGGATCCATCTCCCCCTTGGCGATCCAGCCACGAACCAGCTCCAGATCGGCCTCCAGCTGCGGTAAGAGATCCTGCTCGAGATAGTCCTTGAGATGGGCCGCGCCGCTGATGACCTCGTTGGCGAAGACCTTGGAACCGTAGGGCCGAGCGCGCGAGATCTCAAGCTTGCCCCGAATATAGTTCTCGAGCATGACGGCCGGCGTATCACCCGCCTGCTCCATCAATGCCATCTTCTCGATCCATAGGTGGAGGATATGCTTGAGAACGTTCTGGTAGAGGCTCTCCTTGGAAGGAAAGTAGTAGAGCATGTTCTGCTTGGAGAGGCCGGCCCGTTCCGCGATGGCTTCCAGTGAGGTACCGTTGAAGCCATGCTCGGCAAAAACAATCTCCGCAGCATCAAGTATCCTCTGCTCCAAAGCCTTGCGATTGGTGGAACGACGGGGTGACTTGGGCTCGACAGTTGACTGACTCATGTAACCTCGACCGGATCATGATTTGCCATCATGCTGGGCAAGCCAGGCACCATCGGCCATACAGCCTGGTGCTTACAACGCTATCGGATTTCGGGATAGCAGAAGGATGGACACTCTAAGAAAAATGAAACGGTACTCAGGATACCGTTGCCCACCCCAGCTCGTCCAGCCGCTCGGTATCTTAGGATGAGAACCACTCCCGGGAAAAGCAGTAACCTGGACGGCCGACGCGGCAAGGAGATCGCCTGCAAAGAAAACCCCAGCACTCCGGGAGGGTCTAGCCGGGCAGTGACGGAACACCCCCGGACCAACTTCCGAGGGGGGCCAAAGCGGCGCACCAGGCATGAAAATAGCCAGGGCTCACCCCGATGCTGTGGGGTGAGCCCTGGCTCGAAGGGGCATAGTGTTACAGTTTGATGGAGATCACTGATCTCCGGCGAATCGCTGTGCCTCAGCGCTTTACTGGCTGAGGCTCATCAAGAGCCGTTTGGCGGGCGACCGCCTCCAGCACCGGAGCGAAAGGCGGCCGTTTGACATATTGGCCGGCGCCACGCTCCGCCTTCAACTCACCATTCTTCCAGACCACCTTGCCATGGCTGAGGGTGTACGAAGGAATGCCTTTCACGGTCCGTCCCTCGAAGATGTTGAAGTCCACATTCATATGGTGGGTTTCGGAAGAAATCGTCCGCGTACCCTGGGGATCCCACACCACGATGTCCGCATCGGCACCTACCGAGATGCTGCCCTTTTGCGGGTACATGTTGAACAGCTTCGCTGTATTGGTGGAGGTCACCGCCACGAATTCACTCGGGGTCAGTCTCCCCTTGTTTACCCCCTCGTCCCAGAGGATGGCAAGGCGATCCTCCACGCCGGCGGTACCATTGGGAATCTTGGTGAAGTCATCGCGCCCGGCCGCCTTCTGATCCTTGCAGAAGCAGCAGTGATCCGTGGCCGTGGTATGCAGGTTACCTCCCTGAAGGCCGTTCCATAGCGCCGCCTGATGCTCCTTCGAGCGGAAGGGCGGGCTCATCACGTGGCCGGCAGCGACGTCGAAATCTTTGTCACGATAGACGCTGTCGTCGATGGCCAGATGGCCCGCGAGGACCTCGCCATAGACTCGCTGACCGGACGCACGCGCCCTGCTGATGGCATCCAGGGAATCCTTGCAGGAAACATGAACGATGTAGATGGGTGTGTGCATGGCATGAGCCACCTGGATGGCCCGGTTGGCCGCTTCGCCTTCGACGAAGGGTGGGCGCGACAGGGGATGGGCCTCGGGGCCGGTAATTCCCTTGGCCAGCATTTCTTGCTGAAGCTGGTAGACCAGCTCGCCATTTTCGGCATGCACGGTGGGCATCGCACCCAGCTCCACACAGCGCCGGAAGCTTTTCACCAGTGTCTCGTCGTCGGCCATGATGGCATTCTTGTAGGCCATGAAGTGCTTGAAGCTGTTCACCCCGTGTTCCCGTACCAGGGTCTCCATATCCTCATGGACGGAGTCATCCCACCAGGTGATTGCCACGTGGAAGGTGTAGTCGGCCGCCGACTTCTCGGCCCACTCTTGCCACTGGTGATAGGCATCCAGGAGCCGCTGACCGGGCTGTGGAATCACGAAGTCAATGATGCTTGTCGTGCCTCCCGCCAGGGCCGCCGCCGTCCCCGTATAGAAGTCGTCACTGGCCACAGTGCCCATGAAGGGAAACTGCATGTGGGTGTGAGGGTCAATGCCCCCCGGCATGACGAGCTGCCCACTGGCATCCACCACCTCCGCCGATGAGGGAATATCCAGATTCTCTCCAATGGCTGCGATCTTGCCGTCCTCGCAGTAGACATCGGCATGGAAGCTATGGTCTGCAGTGACGATGGTGCCACCCTTGATCAAGACGGACATGAAACTCTCCTTTCCTTCTCTTCGGACATTAGGTTGTCATTGACGTTACGTCGTCACATTCACCGGGGCAGGGCGTGTCACGCGCATCAAAGTCAGATAGACGGTGGCCCCGATGGCAACCCCGACAAACCAGGCATAGTTGTAAATTGCCGAGAAGATCTCGGGCACGCTGTCCAGCAGGCCTGCAGCGGCCAGGAAGCCGGGGAGGTTGGGTAGCACCGCAATGACGAAGGCGATCCAGGCCATGGGATTCCAGCCATTGCCGTAGCTGTATCGGCCATTGCTACGAAACAGATCATCATGGTCCAGCTCGGTCCTGCGCAGCAGCAGGTAATCGGCCAGCATGATGCCCGCCAGCGGGCCCAACAGGGCCGAGTAGCCGATCAGCCAGGTGAAGATATAGGCACCGGTGGTCTCGAGCAGCTTCCAGGGCATGATGGCAATACCCAGGCCCGCGGTGATATACCCCCCCATGCGGAAGGAGATCTTGCCCGGCAAGAGGTTGGCGAATCCGTTGGCGGGTGCCACGACGTTGGCCGCCAGGTTGGTGGTCACCGTCGCGACAACCAGCGCCAGCAGGGCGATGATGACGGCGGTCCCGCCCATGCGCTCAGTAATGGCCACCGGATCCCAGAGCGCCTCGCCGTAGATCACCACAGTGGCTGACGCCACGGCGACGGCGATGAAGGCCAGGATAGCCATGGGGATTGGCAGACCCAGTGCCTGGCCAATGAGCTGATGCCGCTGACTCTTGGCGAACCGGGTAAAGTCGGGGATATTCAAGGCCAGGGTTGCCCAGAAACCGACCATGGCGGTCAGGCCCGGCCAGAAGACCTGCCAGAACTCACCCTCCCGGGTGCCGCCCTCCACGAACTCGGAAGGGGTCGAGAGCATGGGGCCGAAGCCGCCAGCCTGGGTGACCGCCCAGATCAGCAGCCCGAAACACATGGCAATCAAGAAGGGAGCCGCATAGGTTTCCAGGAAACGAATGGACTCGGTGCCACGCGCAATGAAGAAGACATGCATGCCCCAGCAGGCCAGGAAACAGAGGAACTGAGCCAGGTCGATGCCGAGTCCCGGTATGGCTTCACCCACCAGGGCGTGGTCGGTAAGAATGTTGAGAATGGCGTAGATGGCCGAGCCGCCGATCCAGGTCTGGATCCCGAACCAGCCACAACCCACGATGCCACGCATCATGGCCGCCAGCTTGGCACCGGAGGTGCCGAAGGAGGCCCGGAGCAGCACCGGGAAGGGAATGCCGTGCTTGGCCCCTGCGTGCCCCAGCAGCAGCATGGGGATGAGAATGATGGTATTGGCCAGGAAAACGGTCAGTACCGCCTGCCACCAGGCCATCCCCTCGGGTATCAGGCTCGCCGCCAGCATGTAGGCGGGAACGCAGACCACCATCGATACCCATAGGCTGGAAATGTTCTGCCAGGACCAGGTGCGTCCTTCCTGCTCTACCGGAGCCAGGTCGGCATTCCACAGCTCGGCGCTGTAGCCGGCCTTGAGCTCGGCCTTGCTTGTTGTATCGCTCATGATTCAACTCGCTGCTTTGTTATTGTGCTGCCAGGAGCCATCACCCACTCCTGGCCCTCGATGGGAAGTCGACTTCAATGATCCACCAGCTCAGCGTAGGATTCCGGCCGACGATCCCGGAAGAACTGCCATCCCTTTCTCACCTCGCGAATCATATCCAGATCGATCTCGTGGACCAGTAGTTCATCCTCGTCTTCGGTGGCTTGTGCCTCGATTTTACCCAGGGGGTTCACGATGTAACTGGCACCATAAAAATCTCCCATTTGATCATCCCAGGGCGCCTCGCGACCGACTCTATTGATGGCACCGATAAAGACTCCATTCGCAGCGGCCGATGCCGGCTGCTCAAGCTCCCAGAGATAGCGACTCTTTCCCTTCACGGTGGCTGAGGGATTGACGATGTACTCCGCACCATTGAGCGCAAGGGCACGCCAGCCCTCCGGGAAGTGGCGGTCGTAGCAGATGTAGACACCCAGTTTGCAGTAGGCCGTATCGAAGACGGGGTAGCCGCTGTTGCCTGGCTTGAAGTAGAGCTTTTCCCAGAAACCCGGGGCAGTATCGGGAATGTGATTCTTTCTATACTTGCCTAGGTAGGTACCATCCGCATCGATGACCGCCGCCGTGTTGTAGAAAACTCCCGGGAGATCCTCCTCATAGATTGGCACCACGATTACCATGCTGTGCTTCCTGGCATACTCCTGCATCAGCCTGGTGGTCGGACCATCGGGAATCGGTTCGGCCGAGTCATACCACTTCTTGTCCTGGCTAGGGCAGAAATAGGGTTGAGTGAAGACCTCCTGGAAGCACAGTACCTGAACGCCCTGCTTCGCCGCTTCATCGATCAGAGGAAGATGTGCCTCGACCATCTTGTCACGGATCTCATCCGGACTCATCGAGGTGTCACCCTTTAGTGACATCTGGATCAAGCCGCATTTCACTTTTTTCGACATACTCTACCTCTTTGTATTGTTTTCAATCGTCCTACCCTTTATTCGGACACATGGGTACCCGGAAGCCTGAAACCACCCTGTAGGTTCAGGCAGTTTTCGATCCTGCCATTATTTTTTACCTGCTGGTAAAGGTAAAAGTCATTCCCATGTTGGTCAAGGTTTTTTTCCCGTATGGTAAAGCTTTGTTTTCATGCACATAAATGGAACAAAAAGCCCGAATCATGCACCGTTTACGGGCAAAAATTGATTCATGTCAGGTAGACATCCCCTCCATTGGGCACAGGGATTTCAGACACAAACCTCCAACCATCCTTTGGACATGCATCGCAACAAGGATGACCAATATCCAGAACAAGACCAGATGAGAGCAGTAAAATGTTATGAGGTACCGCCCTCCCATGGATAGGCAGCGGCCGGGATATAACGCGATGTAACAAGGCGACACTGGGCGAGGCTGGACAAACAGCGCGGCTTTGTATCTGGAGAGGAAAGAGGGGCGGTAACCAGGTATCTCGCTACAAGCGCACACGCATGGGAGCCGGTTGTGGTTGCAGCGAAATACCGCTCTTCAGCTGACGGGGCGCGCTACCTCAACAGCCCGGCCGGAGCCACGCTGCTCAGGCCGAAGGCCTCGGCGACGGCGACATGGGTGACCTGGCCGGCATGTACATTGAGCCCGGCAGCGAAGTGGTCATCGTCGGCCAGCGCCTGCTGCCACCCCTTGTCGGCCAGGGCAATCACATAGGGCAGTGTGGCATTGGTCAGCGCCTGGGTGGAGGTACGTGCCACCGCACCGGGCATATTGGCCACGCAATAGTGCACGATGCCATCCACCATGTAGGACGGCTCGGCATGAGTGGTGGGGCGGCTGGTCTCGAAACAACCGCCCTGGTCGATGGCCACGTCCACCAGTACGCTGCCGGGCTTCATGTCAGCGAGCATGTCGCGGGTAATCAGCTTGGGCGCGGTAGCCCCCGGGATCAGCACGGCACCGACAATCAGGTCACATTCGCGGACCGCTTCATCGATGGCGTCGGCGGTGGAGAACACCGTCTTCAGGCGGCCCTGGTAGCGATCATCGAGGGTCTCGAGACGCGGTATGGACTTGTCCAGCACCGTGACTTCCGCCCCCAGGCCAAGCGCCATGCGGGCGGCATTCTCGCCCACCACGCCACCGCCAATCACGGCCACCTTGGCCGGTGCGACACCCGGCACCCCGGGGAGCAACACACCGGCGCCTCCTTGAGCCTTCTCCAGGCTGTGGGCACCGGCCTGAATGGCCATGCGTCCCGCCACGGTGCTCATCGGCGCCAGCAGTGGCAGGCCACCCTGAGGGTCGGTAATAGTTTCGTAGGCGATGCAGGTCGCCCCTCTCTCCATCAAGCCGCGGGTCAGCGACTCCTCGGCTGCCAGGTGGAGATAGGTGAACAGGGTCTGTCCTTCCTTGAGACGCGCTACCTCCTCGGGTTGCGGTTCCTTGACCTTGAGAATCAGCTCGGCGTCCTGCCACACCGCGGCGACATCCGGCTCGACATGGGCACCGACGGCTGCATAGGCGGCGTCCGGAAAGCCGGCGCCATCACCGGCCCCGGCCTGGATGGTGACCCTGTGGCCTCGACCGACCAGCTCCCGCGCCCCGGTGGGCGTCAGGGCGACTCGATACTCGTGATTCTTGATTTCCTTGGGAATGGCAATCTGCATGATCGTTGTCCTTGTTGGTAGGCATGAGCCCATGCTCATCATGCGCACGGGCTCGCCTCGATAGCCGACTTATGAGGGGAACGAGAACTGCGCCCCCTCGCGAACGCCGGCGGAGGGCCAGCGCTGGGTGACGGTCTTGCGCTTGGTATAGAAGCGCACCCCATCCGGCCCGTAGGCGGAGAGATCACCGAACAGGGAAC
>LFCJ01001131.1_pt1 | contig 18091 bp, 19 predicted proteins | sample 643141 | NCBI WGS metagenome assembly LFCJ01 (sample SAMN03766243, study PRJNA286221) | soda lake metagenome | biome: soda lake; feature: Kulunda steppe; material: water; isolation source: sample B1-Br-g2 brine of Lake Bitter-1 | place: Russia: Kulunda steppe | collected 2010-07
AGAGGGGGGAGGGGGCAGCCTCTTGCCAGAGTTGCACAGAAGGGGCAGCCTCTTGCCAGCAGTCCAGGAGGCGCATCCTGCCCAACAACACAGGAGATGCATCCTGCCCAACACAGGAGATGCATCCGGCCCAATACAGGAGATGCATCCCGCCCAATACAGGAGATGCATCTTGCCCAATACAGGAGACGCATCCCGCCCGATACAGGAGATGCATCCTGCCCAACACAGGAGACGCATCCTGCCCAACACAGGAGATGCATCCTGCCCAACACAGGAGACGCATCCAGCCCAACATAGGAGACGCATCCCGCTCAACAACACAGATGTATCCCGCCCAACAACACAGGAGATGCACCCAGCCCACAGCCTAACGCAGTGATGTCCAGCCAACACTGCTTGGGGTGCAGAGGGACAGACTGCCGGTCAGCGGACAAAAAGCATGAAATACACAAAGCAACCACAAGATCTTGCACCAGCACGTGTCCACCACAGACCAGAATCATGCCTGACACAGCGTGGGGCGCCATGCTTCACCCGTTCAACCACATGAAGGCCGGCATCAAACACATGCACACTTCGCGCGTGAGCGCGCACACGCACGTGCATGCAGTCAGGCTCACACTCATGTCCACACCCACACCCAAGCCCACACCCACATTTCACAGCTGGGCCCCGGTAAAAGTGTGGCTGCCCCGGTAAAAGCAGTGGAGGGCTGACAAGTCCTCACAAGGCGTGTACACAAGTGCATGCAAGACGTGCACACGAGTCCAACTCGAGGCAGAGGCAGGTGATCCAAATTCCCACGCCTCACCTCTGCACTGAACAGTCCTCCCTCCTTGGATGTCATGTCGCGGCGCAGGTAATCAAGGACGCCCCGGACCACAAAAGCCAAGCCGTTGGCCTTCGTGATCTGGAAGGCGGCTAGGTAGGTCAACGCGATCTGGGGGTTGTCGTAGCACATCTTCTCAAAGTGCGGCACATGAAAGTACTCATCCACACTGCATGCAGGTAGCCACGGAAGACAGGCAAGCATGGATCAGCAAGGTGCACTGTGCTCTGCAGGCTTGTCCTCAACAACCTGGGATTGCAGCTCAATTAAGATGTGCCATTCTGGTGTTTTAAGGTGAGCAATGAGGAGACAGGCTCTGCCTGTACGAGGCTTGCAGGCCACCCTACCTGTACCGGTGGAAACCTCCCCCAATCTGGTCATACATGCCTGCATCAGGGAGTCACGAGGAAAAGAAACAGGGTTGCCAAAGAGAGAAGTAAGGCTCCAAGATGTAGGCAACAATAGTAAGTGCCCTGCTCTTGGTGACCTGAAAGCCATGGAACAGGTGTACTTTGAGGCTCCAATATAGGTGGCAAGAGCAAGTGCCCTGCTCTAAGTGACCTGAAAGCCATGGAACAGGTGCACTTTGAGGCTCCAACTTAGCTGGCAATAGCAGGTGCCCTGCTCTAAGTGACCTGACAGCCATGGATTAGGTGCACTTAGAGGCTCCAACTTAGCCGGCAATGGCAAGTGTCCTGCTCTATGTGACCTGAAAGCTATGGTATAGGTGCACTTAGAAGCTCCAACACAACAATAGTGGGACCCTGAGCAGCAGATTTATACACTTCAATTACTCCATTGCAACAATGGGACACTTCAAAGCTCTCCATTGCAACAATAGTGTGGGGCCCTATGCAGCAGATGCACAAGCTCACAGATTTGTGCCGTGCAGCTGCAGGGACAGAGGAAGTACACCAAAACCCAACGGCCAAATCGCTGCCAGTCAAAGTCAGCGTGAAAACCTCAGCAATCATAAGGGTACACACCATGGCCGCGATGTCCAAGACAACCTCAGCAATCATAAGGGTACACACCAAGGCCGTGAAGTCCAAGGCAACCTCAGCAATCATAAGGGTACACACCAAGGCCGTGATGTCCAAGACAACCTCAGCAATCATAAGGGTACACACCATGGCCGTGATGTCCAAGGCAGCCTCAGCAATCATAAGGGTACACACCATGGCCGTGATGTCCAAGACAACCTCAGCAATCATAAGGGTACACACCAAGGCCGTGATGTCCAAGGCAACCTCAGCAATCATAAGGGTACACACCAAGGCCGTGATGTCCAAGACAACCTCAGCAATCATAAGGGTACACACCAAGGCCGTGATGTCCAAGACAATCTCAGCAATCATAAGGGTACACACCATGGCCGTGATGTCCAAGGCAACCTCAGCAATCATAAGGGTACACACCAAGGCCGTGATGTCCAAGGCACCAACATCATGGGCTGAGTGTGACCATGTCTCCAGGCCTGTGGCCTTTCACGGCTGCCCAGCAACATTTCATGTCAACAGCACACTGCGCATGCGCACTCTTAACTGTATCCTCGGGTGCAGTCTACCGGGCTGTAGATTGCACCCAGTGCAGAGGAAGGAAGCAACCATCACAATGTCAGATCCATGCCAGCTGTGACAAGACTGTGCTCACCCCCTGCAGCCATCTTCTCCAGCGAAAAGACTGCCATGTGCAACACCTTGTTGGCTTCCTCCGTCTTCCCAAGTGACTGTGGCAGCATGGGAGGCCAGGCGCAAGACTCGTGATGCGCATGTGCTTGTGTGCAAGAAGCCTGGCGCACAGCTGGTGCCTTGCAACTTGCACAAACCCCAGCAGGTGCACAGTGCCCATTTTTCCAACCCTCAACTAATGCAGAGGCTGCAACTCTGAACATTTGCCCCCTCCTTGCAAGCATTGCCTCCCCAGAGCGGCATATGGCCAGTGCAGGCCAATTCAAAGCTGTCAGTCCTTTGAGGCATGCGCTGCCTCCCTTTGGTGTTGACAAGTGGCTTGAATTAATTGGTGCTGACAAGTGGCTTGAACAGGCTATAGTACAAAACATGCGCTTCAAGGAACCGTGGTCTCAGGTTGCGGACATGCGCCATGGCTCGCAAGCATGCTGATGCACCCAAGGACATGCAGAGGCAGTGGCATGTGTTCTTCTGAAGTACGCTCATGATCATAGATTGTGATGAGCTGTGCGCAGAGCGCATGATCACAATTTGCAGGCTTGTGAGCTCACCAGGCCTGTTTGCAGGCATGGCAATCAAACCAAGTCATTGCAGGCGGCAGCAAGAGCACTACTGCTGTTGACATTAAGTGCAGCACCACTGCTGTTGACATCAAGAGCTGCTTGCATCAAGGCTGACTGCCGTCTCCATGAGCACCCTTACCTTCTTGTAGGCGTAAGCGCACAGCAGGCTGTTGATCTCCGCGGGACGTGGGAACCTGCAAAGGAAAGCAAGCATGCATACATGCAGGACTTGTCACCCACCAGCCGTCGTTGTTGATTAAAGAAACACACCAATGTTTTGTTTGAGCACGCAGCAAGGAGCATTGGAAGGCCATGCCTGCTGTGCTCTGCTGTGCAGCGGACCTGCCGTGTTGCGTGTGCACAGCTGTGAAGTGGACCTGGCGTGCCTGCAGCGCACTGCTGTGCACTGCTGTGCAGCGGAGCTGCCTGCTGCATGGGTAGAGCGGTTCAGCATCACGCCCCGCAGCACCACCCCTGCAGCACAGTCTTGCTCAGGGGCAGACGAGTGGAACTACAGAGGCTCTGTCTGTCCACAGGCGCATCCCTAATCAGCTGCAACCTACTTTTGCCCACAATGTGTGCTCAGGTCACTCCCATATCCAACCAAGTTGGGCACGGCAGCCACGATGGGCCATCATGGTAACGTCAGCAGCCGTGCATTTTGGAGGGGGCACAGGGACCGCAAGCAGCACCGCACGACGTACTTGGGCGCACCGCCAAAGCCGCCCAAGTCAGCGTCAAAGCGCTTGGCCAGCTGCGCGGCGCACGTGGTCAGCGCGTGCTCGGCGGCGTCGGGCGCGCAGCCATCCACCCCACCCCCCGCGCCGTTTGCCTCAGCGGAGAGCGCAGCCGAAAGCTGGGACATCACGGACGTGCCCTGGGGTGTTTGGAGCGGGGCGGCGGCCATGGCGCTGGGTCGGTGGGCGTTGGGGTAGAGCTGCTGCCTTGTGCTAGCTAGGGATGGCCTGTCACCTAGCTAGTACACACATGCGCCCGTACACACTCACACGCACACGTACGCACACGCACACGCCTGCTAGCAAACAAACACAAACAGGGCCAGCCGCCGCACCTTTGCCTTCAGGTCTTCTCGGTTGCTATCCCAAAGCTGCCCGATGCGCTTGAGGACAGTCTGGAACGAAGGCATCATGAGCTGGCCACCCTGTCATGTGGGCAAGGCATCCATCATGGCCTGGATGCTTAGGTGGCAGGAAAGGTGACAAGTAAGGCAGCAATGGCCAGGCCAGGAAGATGGTCATCACAAGCTGGCCACCCTGTCGTGGGAGAAGGCACCCATATGCAGAGGACACTAGGAGCCCCTCATTTAGAGGTGTGCCTTGCTGCGGACTGTGCCTTGCTGTAGAGTGTGCCTGCTGCAGACTGTGCCTTGCTGCGGATTGTGCCTTGCTGTGGATTGCGCCTGCTGCAGACTGTGCCTTGCTGCGAATTGTGCCTTGCTGCGGACTGTTTGTATACTACGTCCTCTGCCACTGGCTTGTGCATCATGTCACATGATTCATGTGCCGTCCCTGCCATATGCTCGAGAGCGCGAGCCTCATGAGCACAGCCCGCGGACACTCAAACAATGCAAACCTACAGGGCTTGTGCATCCTGAGCCCCTGGGGATTGATGCCACACTTGCGGCCCCCCTCACTCATTGCATTGCACTCCTGCACCGCTTGCAATGAAAGCAAGGTCGTGCTGCGGCTGCCTCTGCAAGCACAAACATGCTCCCAGGCGTGCACATGCAGAGGACAGACGAAGGTACTGCAGAGGCGCACTTACCCGCACCATGTCTTTGTCAGGGTAGTAAGTGCCCCTGTTAATACGCAGAGACATTGGTGGACTTGAGTGACATGCTTGCTTTGCTCATAGCGTTCCCATCTCTGATGTGAGGGACATGCACTCCAACTCAAATGCTTGCACTTGCGCTATTGCACTGGTATCAGCTTACCCATGGACAGGCTTCAGATCAGGCGTGTGCCAAACAGACATGCTGCCAGGGCTACCACGTTGATATCAGCTTACCCATAGATAGGCTCCAGATCAGGCGTGAGCCAAACAGACATGGGCCAGCCGCCTCTGCCCGAGATGGCCTGCAAGTGGAATGCTACAGCTTGCTTGCAATACATCACATCCAGAAAGACAGGTATTCTGGTCTGCTCATGCGTTGTTTCACACCTAGAATATGACAGCAGTAGTTCCATAGGAGTTGTGTGCGTACAAGGGGTCCACCCTCTCGCACAGGGACAGCAACAAGCAATCAACGAACCTGGATGTAACTCATGTAGACCCTGTCAACGTCAGGACGCTCCTCTCGATCCACCTGCAAGCAATGGGCTCGGCATCTTGAGCACACGGATTGGGAATAGCATGATTTCCTGCAACCAACGCACCAGAGTGCGCGGGGCTGCTTGCAACGGGTGTGCACATGCACAACAGTCCAGTCCCTTGGGTTGAGGAGTTGCTTGACCAGGATTGGCCATCTTCGCCCCGATGGGCAACAGTGCAACACCCAAGTTTTCCCTGTTTGTCTCCGATGGCATACAGCCTTGCAGCATGTGGCTGTTGTGAGCTTACCTTGATGTTGATGAAGTGCTTGTTCATTATTGCGGCTGTCTCCTCTGATTCGAATGACTCATGCTCTGCAAAGGAGAAGAGAATGGAAATTGCAGGGGTCCCACAGGTCCAAAGGTAGGTGCAATGGCAGCATCTTGGTTGCTTCCACGAGTGTGGGCGCAAGTAGGGCATCGCCCTTTCGAGCCCCAAACAGTGTCTGTGCCTGGCGGAAATGTGGTCAGAGCAATGAGTGCGTACAAAGCCGCGTCTTGACTGCGGTGCCAACCCATAAGCTGGGCTTTGGACTGTGGTTGCTTGCCCTGAAAGCAACCATCGTTGGCTTGAAGAGCGTGCAAGTCCTTACCCATCACGTGGCACCTGCACAGCACGAGGCACATGAACCTCGGGTGGGTGCGAAAACGAAAACAAGCACCTGCAAGGGAGCTGGAAAACTCACCAGTGGCATGTGGCGTAGCCGACAGATAGGAAGATGGGCCTGTGCAATAGAGGAGTAAGTCTCGGGTGCAATCGCTGACCAGGACACAGATCACAGGCATTTGCGCTCCAAAATGACTCACTTGTCTTGCTGTTTAGCAGCAGCAAGGGCCTCGGGTCCCCAAGCATACCTGGCAGTGTTTCATAGTTACGTATGAGCGTTATGTGAACCTTTGAACGGACCGTGCAACGAATGCAACGGAGCGCTCGACAGCCTGTGCTGCCCCGTGCCATCCATACTCACCAATCAACCTGCATTTGGAGAGCAACAGCTAAAGATCAGCTTCAGCACAGATGATGGCTAGGTCAAAGGGGTCACGACACCTACGGGGTTGTTCCTGTGTTGTAACAAGTAGGGCGATTGCTCCTGAGCCAGCCTGTTTGTATGTTGAGTATGTTGAGGGGCTTGTTGGGGCTGGCTGGACGATGACGATGCCATTGTCCTCTGGCTTGCTCCTCTCACTTTTGGGCTATGGGGGGAGAGCAACAATTGGGCTGGTCTGGGCAGTGAGCGTGAGGTAAGTTGCAACATTATTTGAATTATTCGATCAAATTTTCGTCCTGTTTCATTGGATCTCGGAATTGTAGGCAAGTAATTAGGTAGTTCACTGGGAAGTGCAAGCTCCCTCGTGTAGGGGCCTGCATGAGGGCAACTTGTTCTGCCAGCCTGTCAAGATTTACAAGGTGCTCTCCAGCCACTGTCCGGGCTCTGAAAGCAAGATCCTCGGTGCACGCAAGCCAGCAAATGGCACCAGCCAGCACCACACATGACGGCGTAGTTGCCCTTGTGCAGAAACAGGTGTGTGTCACATGCACTTGCATATGTGTGGGTGAATGTGTGTGTGTGTGTGTGTGTGTGTGTGCGTGTGTGTGCATGTCCGTACGTAGGAAGGTTGTCTGGCTTTTCAAGCATGCGCAGCGCCACCCTCTGTGCCTGCAGTTTGAACTGTACAATGCGCGGGACTTAGAAGGATTCATGACCTTGTTCTCTGATGACATCACTGTCACTGACATGGTGACAGATGAGGTTATGGGTAAGTGTTCAATTGCGGTTTTTGTGGCTTGTTGCATGTCTGTACTGAGGGTTACGCATGTGGACGAATGAGCGCGCACAAGCGCATGCACCTGCACGCGCATGTATGCATACGCACAAACACATGCATATGTGGGAACCATACATTCATGTTTACTGCTAGAAATCAAGTCAAGAATCATGTTCACACTTTTGGCAACTTATTGGCATGCGCACTCCTAGCTGATTGCCAGTGACGCAAAAGCGTCAATAACCGGCCAATGCTTGCCAATCCCTGTTATGAATGGATGATTTTGTTCAGCCCTTGCTTCTCTTTTTCAGTTTAGGGTCTAAGTTCCCATGTCCCCAGGCATTCAGCCGCAATGTGGCAATTAAAGGACTTCCTGGGGCTTGCGGCATCAACACCTTCTGGGGCAGAAAATCAAGGCTTGCCAGGCTCTTGCATCAAAGGGCCTTGACATGGGTACTTTGCAGCAAGCATTGCCCCCACATTTGCACATGTGCAGCCTCAAACAAAGCCGAAGTGAGGGCGCGCTACGAGAAAAGGTTTAGCACACCAGTGCGGGCCGAGCTGTTGGGAAGACTTGTCTTGGGACCTGTGGTGCATGACAGGTAGGTGCAGCATCAGCGAGCAAGGTGGCTTTGTGCTTGTTTGCCTGCCTCTTGCTGTGGTGCATGGCAGGCAGTGGCAGCGCCGACGGGCAGCATGGCATTGTGCTTGCGTGTCTCATGCTGTGGTGGCATGAGTTGCATCAACACTCTTCCAGGGCTGTTTTGGCAGACATGCGAATGTGCTGTACGCTATGGAAAGAACCTTGATGTTCGCGTTGAGTCGTGAAATTAGCTTTTGAATCATGAGCAAGGCGTGCTGCGTCTTTGCGCTGCTCATGTTGTTCGTCACTGAGGTGGACATGCATTGGCACATGTTACAACATTGCGCCCTGTCCGGCACTGCCCAGGGCTTTCCCATGGCAGTCCTTTCCAAGTAGCTCTGTATTCCAATGCAAACAAACTTGGTGGCTGGAATCGCAGGGAAGTAATCTATGGACTGCCTGACAATGGTGTGGCTGAGTGCCTGGCTACCTATGTCATTGATACAAGCTCTGCACCCTTCCTTATAAAGAAGATGAAGTTTGTCTGGATGCCAAGGTCCTGAACCTGAGCATGGCATAGGTGAGCAGGAAAGCCATGGGCTGTGAAAAACTCGAGTGCAAATACAATTGACATGTAGCATGAACATTGGAATGTCAGGGCTGGATCATAGATCCAAAGGATGCTGATACTGGGGTGTACGTGATGTGCACATAGGCATGGCAAAGACATGGCAAAAGACCTCATGTTCAGTGTTTGCCTCAATCTCATTTATTCACCAATCCTGTTGACTCATTCTTCATTAATCCCTACTCGTTGCAGAGTTGCACTTAGCCTGCTTTTTGTGGCAGCAATGGACTTCTTCCTGTCCATGGTCAAAATCACATTTTGCTGATGTCTATGTACGCTGTCATTAGATGCATGCTCCTTTGCCAACTTGGCATTATTGAATATCTGCCATAGAGCTATCAGCCTTTTCATCTAGTTTTGAGCAGATGTTTAACCAAATTAGCTGAGCTACCCTGGTTTATGCAAAGCAAGAAGTCTCCCCTGTCTGTCACGCCAGATTAGTGCAACACCATATTTATGCTGCATTTGCATGCACAGTCGGTTGTGGTAGTTGACTGGGTATTGGCTGTTTTGGTTGTACTACTGGAAACGGCTTGTTTTGCCGGTACTATTTTGTCGCTTTGCACCACCAGAGTAGCTTGTCTCCCTTCTACCTTGTAACACTTACTGGTTGAGTGAGGGGGGGGCAGCTATGGAGTGGACAAACTGTGCAACCTCGTAAGCAGCTGCAGCCAGCAGATGCTCAGCCTAAGGGGAGGGAAAGGTTGCAGCCAGTGCTGATTACAGCAGGAGGAGGGTAGCTTCAGGAGCAGGCGGGGTAGCCACACGCTGGTGCATGCGCCTGAAAGCCGAGCCTATCTAGTAGTGGGTGTCAGGTGGATGTGCAGAGGTGACCAGCTTCACATCGCACTGGGCGATGCTGGTCCCCCAACCCACAAATTTACAGAGCGTCCCAAGATGAGTGGAGCCTGACGCTCATGTTCATGCTGTTCCCAGACAGCAGACCTGACTTGGGGAACGGCATGGCTATGGGCTACCGCACACTTGAGCTTGAGCCTGTATGATGAACCTGTGTAGAGAAAGGCTGTGTGTGTGTGGAAGTTGTAACAAGTTTGGGAGTTGCTGATTGTGCCTGCTCCTTGTTGCCTAAATCAGATGCGCCTTAAAGCACTGTGTGCACGATGCTTGTAGTGGCGTGAACAATTTCTCTGTGATTGCATATCTGAGAGGCTTGTCGCTCGCAGTGTTGCCTGCTATCATCTGTGCATTTCAAATGCAAGTTGTTAGCTTGTGGATCTGTTACTGTGAGTTGCCTCTTTGTTGGATGGACTTGACAGGTTTCTGATGTTAAAAATGAACCACTGGCAGTATGTCATGCAATTGGTTGGAACTGTTGCTCACCAGCAGGATTTGCTCAATTGCTGTGCAGGGGGCATCATTGCGCAATTTCTGCACACCAATTAGGGGGCGCATATGTCCCGCTGCTATGATGCTACTTTGTCTGCGGCATACTTTCAGCTTGACATGTCTCTTGGTTCTTGTTTTACCTTGAGGTGGCAGGTAGGGGGACATTTGTGTACTTGCCTCAAGCAAGTAAGGCTGTCACCACTGGTGGCATATCTTGTAGCCGGTGATCACATTAGCCAGAGTGTTAGTTGGAAGGGGTTAACTCTCTTCTGATACTTCCCTTGCATCCCTGCCAGTGGATCTAGCCTTTCCTGTGGCTTGGTGGGAATATTTCTACATAGAGGAAGTTTCTTCCCGTGTAGCCGTCCAGATGCTATACTAGTGACAAATGCCTACAACTACAAAAGAAGAAACGAACCAGATGCCCACATTGGATATGTATTTAGAAGTAGGGCTCGGTGCAGAGGGGTTGGGAGACTTTCAGCAACAGCAACAGCCTACCAGCCTTCAAGGCAAAGTTTGGCCAGATTCCGGAACTCCAGTCAGCTCACACCCAATCAGCAGCCCGCTAGGTGCCGGGCACATCTAGATGCAGATAGTATCTAGTGGACGGCGAGTGTTGCAAAGATACCAGGCCTAGGAGCCAGCTCAATGCCGCTCACTATCAGCACAGCGAGCTCCGTCAACACCTTTGCCTAGCTGCTGCCAATGTTTGCTTCCACTCTGTCCTCCTTGGAGTGTGGGGCATCTACAGCCCTTGTAGATTAGCCTCTAAAGAATCTCTGTCTAGATCCTCAGAAAGCCACCAAGCTTGCTGTCAAACTTTATGCTCATTCGGTTCAATACTCATAGACATGTTAGGACCAAACGTGCTCTTGAGAAGACTTTCGCTACAAATTGTCATCAAGACCAGGAGTGGGGTACTGCTAGTCCGTCTGAGTCACCCTCCTGATCATCACTGATGGCAGGTGGGGATGATCCCCGCTGGCGTATTTTGTTTCACTTTGCTGGTCACCACGGTGAAGGGCTTGTCACGACGATTCATAGTCAGTGATGAACTGTAGTCAAACTGAAGTTGGTTAGTCAGTTGCTTATTTTTCTGGCTGAGCAACAACTGAGGTACTCAGTTTTGGCAAATGGGAACAGTTTTATGGCATGCCATAACGCTTGTTTCTATGTGACGTTGATTTCACCTTACAGGCTCATATGCCATCATGGTATAATACCAGTGGTGCCTAGGCCCTTTAGAAAAGAAAAACTACGTAGGCAGTGAAAAAACTCCCCACATCAATTAAGGAAAAGGAGACACCGTGTCTCCTTGTGACAAGGAGGCCCAAAGAGCCGTGAGTCTCCGCCAACAGGAAAAAGGAAGTTGTCCTGCTGCCATGACGCTACTTTGTCTGCAGCATACTCTCGGCGTGACAAACTAGTGAGGATCTGGAGGGTGACAAGCAGCCCCATGCTCCAGACCAAGACCTTGAGAGCAACTTTTCCTTAATTGATGTAGAGTGTTTTTAGTGCCTGTGTACTGTAAACCCCCGTTTTCCACCCAAACTCCTGGTAACCACCTCAGTGGGTACTGAGGTGGTTACCAGGCAATAACGGCAGGGGGTGTTCAACCGCAGGTGGACTTCTTCTTTTTTTCCTCAGTGGGTTACCAGGTAGTAAGTACCCTTACCACATCTTTCTTGGTACTACCTACTAGCAAAAGAAAGTACGCTCTGGCTATGCTGCCCTCGCTCGGCAGGTACAGCTGTGCAACCCTGTTTCCCCTGGCAGTTGTTCCGTTGTTGAGTCAACGACAAACGATCATTAAACTACAAGTTGTGATTGATTGATGAGCTCTCTCATGCAACCAAATTTGTACAACATAGAAGTGTAAATCCTAAGCAATCAGCCTAACGACCAGGCTGACATCAAGCCAAACTTATGAACTCAAATTGCAAAGCTGATCATCATGATGCGGTAATACCTTCTCCAGTCACATCATGATAAGTCCCCCCTGCCCATAGTGAGGCAAACATGCAGTCTTCAAGTTGGCAATCTCAGAACGAGGTAGAGTCATACTAGTGTACACAGCAGCAAGGGGTGCTTCATACCAAGGCGGTCCGTCAGGCACAGTAGCACATTTTGACACGAGTCATAGATCTACACCTAAGCAACAACATGGCAAAAATGAACGGCCTAAACAAATTACTCATCCCCAGCTTCCTCCCTGCCTGCTGCTTCCTGCCCCTCCTCAGGAGGCTCCTGCAGCCCCTCCTCTGGCTCCTCTTGCAAAGTCACCGCCTCTCCCTCTTTTCTGTCTTCATGTTCCAGCTCTTCTAGCTCCTCCCCTTGCTGCCCCTCTAGCGGCAGCTGTTGCTGGTGGGGGTGCAGGGTCACTTCACCCCCCTCGTCATCCTCAGATGCTGGCCCGTCACCTTCCAGCCCCTTGTCACCTTCCTCCTGCTCAGCCAGCGTGTGCCCGAGGCTCGGTTCTGCCCCCAGCTCCTCCAGCTGCTCAGGCCGCTGGTGCGGGTGCAGCGTGACGTCGCCATCGCTCCCTGCCCGGCCCTCCGACTGCGTGCCATCCTCTCCCCCCTGCCCACCATCACCAGCCTGGGCCCCGAAGCTCGGCTCCCCCTGCAATTCCTCACTGGGCTGCACAGCAGGCAGGCCCTGGCCATCCCCTTCGCCCCCAGCAACACCCTCCCCCTCCTCCTCAGCCGCAGGTGTCGCCACCGCCTGCCCCCCTGCACCTGCACCTGGCTCCTGCGCAATGCTACCCTCTGCTGACGCCACCGCCGCCTGAGGGTAGGCCTCCTCACTCTCACCCTCTTCCCCCTCAGCAAGGTGGGCCCCCGGCTCTGGCTCTGCTGCCCCTTCTGCTTCTACGCGAGCAGCCCCAGGGTCCCCAACATCATCTCCTGGGGCCCCCTCTACGGCCCCAGCCCCTGCCGCGCACCCTGCATCACTTTGCCAGCCCCCTTCCGCAGGCTGCTGCTCCTCAGGCACAGCCTCTTGCTGCTCTGCTGCAGCTGCCTGCATCTCTATTGCATGTGCTTCCTCACTGGGGCCCGGCCTTGCCGCCTCTGGCACAGCCTGCTCCCCATGTCCACAGAGCTCCTCCTGCCCCTCCGCCTCATCCTCTGCATCACCGCTAGTATGTGCTCCTGCTGCAGCACCCTCCTCCCCAGGCTGCTCCTGCTGCTCTACCTGCAGCAGCTGCTCTTGCACCTGCTGCTGCTCTTGCACCTGCTGCTGCTCCTGCACCTGCTGGTGCTCCTGCTCTAGCTGCTGCGGTGCATCCTCACCGCTCACACCTTGCCCGAGCCCCTGCTCTCCTCCTTCTGGCTCTGCTGCCAGCTGCCCACCCTGCACAACGTCCTCCCTGCCGCCCACATCAACACCATCCTCAGGTAGCAAAGCAGCACCAGGCGCTCCAGCACCGGCTGCACCTGAAGGCCCCTCCTCTGTGCTCGAGGACGCGCCATGCTGCCCCTCCACCCCGTGCTCTGCCATGGGAAGCCCAAGCACAGCAGCAAGCCGCGCTTCCGCAGCCGCAGCCGCTGCAGCCGCCCGCTCCTCTCGCCCCACCACCTCTTCCCTGTCCGCCGCTGCAGGCAGGCTTGGGGCAGCCGCGTCGGGCGCGGCCCCGCGGTTCCCAATGCCTGTGAGCCCAGCCATTGCTTGCATGAGCAGCTCGTACTTGTGCGGCACCTCGTCTTCATCTTGCGGCCGCCCCCTGCTGGCCAGCTCGCTTGCAGCGCCTGCCGTCTCCTCCTCCACCACCTGCGCCGCCGAAGGCCCCTCGTTCCGCACTGCCGCCTCCATCTGCTGCAGCCACATCTGCCCATCCTCCTGGCCGCCTTCAGCGGCCGCACCATCCCCAGAGCCTGCTGCGCCGTTGGCCCCCACGCTTGCCTGCAGGTGCTGCTCCGCCGCTGCCGCGGCAGCATTGGCATTGAAGTCGGGCAGCACAGGCTGGGTCTTGGGGTCTAGCGCGGCGGCCAGAGCCGCCGCCCGGCTGTCTGGGTCCTCCAGGGCCATGGCAGCCGCTAGGCCCGAGATCACTGCACCCAGCATGGCGTCCAGCTCAACTGCCACGCCTGGGGCATCCTCTGGGCGCGTGGTCGCAGCTGCATGACCATGTTTGCATGTGTGTGCATGTGTGAGTACGCAGTCTTCTACATACATGCATGTTTGTGTGTACAAATGTGTGTGTGCATGCATGCGCACCCGTTCTGTGGGGTGGAGGGGCACAGCTCATCTCATTGCGCCCCCCTCTTGTAATTCACTGCTCCCACCTCTCTCGCCTCTCCCTCCTCCCACACCTCTGCTCCTTGCTGTGCCCAGCTATCTCACTTGACTTCCCAAGCGGCATAGGGCAGCACTCAGTAGAAGTCGCTTGTGCACACTATTATAACATTATAGAGAAGTCCCTAGCCTGCATGCTGCCCAGGGGAAATCCCACTCTCAGCCCAACCACCGAAGTGGTTGAATAGGTAACGCCTGAATCGTTACATTGAGGCTGCAGAGCACCCCCGCTGCACACACACACACGCACACACACACACACACCTTGGGTGGAGCCCTCCAGCCGCAGCTCCTGGATGAGCTCCAGCCGCCGCGTCTTGCCCTCAAACAGCACATTCTGCACAGCCCGTCCCCGCAGCAGCCGCTGCAGCAGGATCGCGGCGGCATTACGCTCGCCGTCGGCGCTGAGCTGCAAGGGAGGCGGCAGCTCTGTGGCCTCTGGCCGGTCGGCGGTGCCCCGCACGCCCGCCTTGGGCCGCGTTGTGCCCAGCTTTGCGTTGGTCTGATGTGCTGCGCGAAAAAAATAGCGGAGTGCAAGCGGCCCATGTCATCCAGCTTGTGCAGTGAAGGTGTGTGGTGTCACTGGCGTGGCGGCAGGCAGGGATGCTGGCTTGGAAGCTGCTGGACTGGCCGTCGTGCATGGATGCTGCGCTTGGTACAAACACGGAGAGCGACAGACAGCTGCTTGAGGTTAGCTAGCTCCAGCGCACCGCTTGTGCACAACAGAGAAAGAGCGTGCTGCTCAGAGAGCGCTCGCCCTCCATTGATAAGCATGTCGGCTCTAGAGCGCATCATTCCTGGTGCACTCCCATACAGCAAGGCCTCCCCTTGCTGCACATACGCACCTGCAGACGGCACCTGCCGGCAGAGCCATCGCTCCTCCTTCAGGCTGAGCGTCTCCCTTTGAGCAAGCCCCCCCCCTCCCTTTAAGGCAAGCTCACACACACACATGTGCAGCCGCCACAGCAGCCTGACTGCCTGTGCACGCATTTTGCAAACAAAGGTTCACAAACATGCGTGCACACCTGCACGCAGCGTCGCTGCAGCAGCTGCCGCGCGCCCGCCTGGCAGCATAGTCAGCCCGAGGTCGGAGTGTTTGAGGGGCGCTGGCCAGCAGTCACCAATGCCGCGCCCCTTGGTGGACTTGGCCGTGTCGAGCAGGTCGTTGATGGCCTTGAGATCCCTCTGGATTGCTGCCTCCTGCCGCTGCTTGTAGTCCATCTTCACGGGCTTTGATAGGTCAGCAATCTGCACCACCCACAATAAATGCACTGAGGGCTGGGCGCTCGCAGCATTCTTTCTGATGGCCTTGCCATCATCAGGCCCGTCAGGAGTCATTTACAAGCCCTTGGCAAGCCCTTGACAACTCCTTCAGCACACAGCGGACGCAGTTGGGACAATGGAGGCCAGCAGCCCTCTGGGGACCTGGGCAGTGCTTTGCAACCCCTGCCGCATACATGCGCCTTCAGTGGCTGTCAGGCACGTGGTGCATTGGTAATCACAAGTCACACTGGGTGCAAGCAAGCCAGGTAGGGTGCAAGCTACGCAGGGTGCAAGCGGACGCAGCGTGCAAGCTGTGTAGGGTGTTAGCCGCGCAGCTTGCAAGCCGGGGAGGGTGGTGCGCTGATGGCCCTGCAAAGCCTGGGTGGGGCCTCCTTTAACAAAGCGCGTTCAGCCAAATGCTGCCTGTCACGCTTGCTCGGTAATAGATGAATCTGAACTTTGTGTCGCTTGCCTTAGGGTTCAACAAGCGTGCTGGCAGGTAATTCTCAAGCTCCATCACGCCTGGCAACGACACTGGCTGGTAGCCCTCTGTCTCAATTGCAAGGCCCTGTGGCAAGTACGGACAAGCAGGTTTAAGAGGCTAAGAGAACGGATGGGCAGAACACACAGCTTTGCGCCAGGTGCACATGAGGTCTGGCTACCCGACCTTCTCACAGGTCGGGACTTTTTTAGTGCAGCGCTTTGCAATAAGGCAAGCCATGAGCTGGATGCTCAGAGCTGCAGCTCAGGTGAACCAAGGCAGAAGTCGGTCATGCGAGTTATTTAGCATGGATTGTGTCAGAGCAGATCATGTCGGACAGACAGAGCCCCTGCACAGCAATTCAAGGCTGCTGCAGTGCACAGCATTTAACCTCTGTATGTCTGACAAAGCGGCGAGCATTGAACAAGCTTGCCTAAAGTACCGAGTGGCCACCGGATCACAGGTGATCCTTCTGAGCTCAAAAATCTTGAGGCCACGTAACGGGAAAAATTGATACCACGGCTCACACATGCACACCGGCATGACTCTCCTTCCATGCCCATCGCCCGCCTCTCACCAGCCTGCGAACCCTGCCCATCACCCCTCTACCAGCATGGCCAACCTTCTGCCAGCCCCCCAGTGCTTGACTGTACCGTCACCTGCGGCTTGGCCTCTGGGAAGCGGCCTTCACGCTGCACAGGCGCGTATGCCGTAGACCCAAAGTTCGCGTAACGCTCCACAATCGTCTGCTTGTGCAGCTTGCGGGGCTTCTCCACGTATTTGCGCGCCTCCACCAGCTGGCGCATGGTCTTAATGCGGTTGGCCTGGATGCTGGCAAACTTGCTGGACTTCTGTTGCAGCATCATCGTCTTGCGCGCCTCCACCTTCTGCATAGTTTCCTCATCCAGCTCCTCCTCGCGAACCTGTGCGTGCATGGCATGGCATGCGTGGCACGGCCCTGATGCCTGCCACAACACACGCAACCACTTTCACTGCATCTACGCACAGCACCTATGGTGGCCAGGCCCATGCCATGTGTGATCTGGCCTGGAGGTTGCACCTGCGTGAGCCGGGTCTGGGGATGTACCACAATCGACATACAGAGTGCAATGCTGGTTGGACTACGTGCAAGCTCCTGCAGCTTGCGACCCTTGTGCCTAGCAGCCCTCGCATAAGGGGAGGGGGCGCAGTCCTAGATGCCCCAAGCAGGGCTCATAGGGTTAACTAACAATGCAGACTCAACCGAGAGCGTGAGTATCTGCACCCGGGCTTAACTAAGTCAAGAACAAGCAGAGTCCCCTGGCGCGCACTGATTGGGGTTTCCTTTGTTGTGCCTAAAGAAAAGGGCGCAACAGTTGCAGGCAATGCAGATGATCCAATAATAGGTGCTGATGAAGTTCTGCGCAGGCCAGGACACAGGCAGCATCCGCTCACACACCCCAAACAGGGACATAAGCGGCTGCCGCCCAAGCGCAAGCCCACCCACCAGCAGCGCCTGCTCAAGCAGGTTGAGCCGCTCGTCCTGCACACCATGGATCTCCCCCTCCCGCTCCTTCCACTCCTCAGCCTCCCACTCCTCAATCATGCGCTGCCGTCGCGGCAGCTGCTCGAGGTCATCCAAGGGCGGTAACGTGGCCTCAAACGCGCGCTTGGCGCGCATCTTCTCTATGCGCCACACCTGGACAACGTACACAACCACACTGCGGCCAGTAGGGTATCTTCTCTTTGCGCCACACCTGGACAACGTTCACAACCGCACTGCGGCCAGTGAGGCAAGCTGATAGAAGCTGCTGCCTGCACCTGCCCAGCAGATGCAGGCGCATGGCTGCTGCGCACATGGACCATGTGTGACACGGTGCATCCAGGCGCGGGCTGGCATATCGGCAATTCCATAATGCAGGTAGCAAAGCGGCAAGCCGTGGCTGATGTCCAGCCCCTGACCTGACAACTGGTACGCACACCAGTGAGCAGGAGCACACCTGCTGTGCAACTGCAGGCGACCGACCGCCTGCACCTTACCCATGATATAAACCCCTGGCACTCTCACAAGCGCAGGAGGTGCCCCCACCCACCTCATGCATCCCCGGGGGCAGGCCATCCCCAAATTTCATGTCTTTCAGGTACATCAGCTCCGCACGCTCTGTGCAGTGGTGCTTCTCCAGCAGGTGCCGCTGCTTGGCCGTGAGCACCTCCGGTATCACAACATCTGGCTGCCAGGGAGTGGTCTGTGCCTCTGACTCCCTGTAGTCCGACTGAGTTCCAACTGTCCGGGCCTTAGGGATGGGTGGCGGTAGGGGGGGGGGAGGC
>LFCJ01001132.1_pt1 | contig 18082 bp, 25 predicted proteins | sample 643141 | NCBI WGS metagenome assembly LFCJ01 (sample SAMN03766243, study PRJNA286221) | soda lake metagenome | biome: soda lake; feature: Kulunda steppe; material: water; isolation source: sample B1-Br-g2 brine of Lake Bitter-1 | place: Russia: Kulunda steppe | collected 2010-07
ACTTGGGTAGAATTAAAACATTTCACCTTCCAATCTTTTACTATGCCAGAACAGATGAGAAGAGCCCCAGCAAGGCCTAAAAATATTGATGAAATCGACGCTCAAAACGATATCAGAGTAAGAGTAATTGGAACAGTTCTTTCAATTGAGGATGACTCCATCTCCCTTGATGACGGTACAGGAAACGTAGAAGTATTTCTAGAGGAAGAGCAAATGGAAGAGTTAGAAGAAGGCCTCAGAGTTAGAGTGCTTGGAAGAGTATTACCTACCCCCGACAGTTTTGAACTGCAGGGAGAAATTATTCAGGACTTTTCAAATGTTGATCCTGAGCTTCAAGGTAGAGTTAAAAAAGTTGTATCCACTAATGAGTAACATAGGAGATTGAAAATGTTTAAAGCGGAAATAGAAGAAGTCGGACTACTGAAAGATTCAATGAAAACCATTTCAGACCTAATCAGCGAAGGTCTATTCCAGTTAGAAGAAGACGGAATGAAGCTAGTAGCAGCAGACCCAGCACTCGTAGGCTTAGTCGACTTCAAAATATTCGAAGAAGTATTCGAAACCTACGAACTAGAAGATGAAGACAAAGTAGGCCTCAACATCGAGAACCTTTACTCTATTCTCCGCAGAGCAAACGCAGATGACACCATCACATTTGAAGTGGAAGATTCAAGATTCCACATCACAATGGAAAATAGTTCAACCAGAAACTTCTCACTTCCAATACTAAACCTTTCAGAAGATGACATCCCTGAAGTAGGGAACTTAGAATTCGACTTCGAAGCAGAGCTAGAGGCCTCAGTACTTGAAGGAGCGGTCAAAGACTCAATGGTAGTAAGCGATGCAGTCACTATTTCTGCAACAGATGAAGAACTAAACATTAGAGCAGAAGGAGATCAAAGCAACGCAGACTTTACAATCACCTCTGGAAGTGAGGGCGTAATCGCAATGAGTGGAGAACCAGTCAAATCAATGTTCAGTCTTGACTACCTTTCCAAGATGATTGGGGCCAAAAAACTCTCAGACAACGTAACACTCAAACTAGGCGACGACTTCCCAATGAGACTAGAATTCGTACAGCCAGAAGAAGTCAACCTAAGCTTTGTACTAGCGCCTAGAATAGAAGAAGAGTAAGCTTCTATAAAAATGGACAAGGAGAGCGTAGAGAGTTATACGGGTATTCATTCTTTACCTGAAAACGCTACTTCTATTCTAGAAGATATTGAGGAGTACGAAGAGAATTGTATTCCTGTTGATTCTCTAGAAAAAGATCACAGACACAATTCTGTAACTGATTCATGGCTTAGAATATTTGACAAAGCCGAAATATTAAGATACAAAAATGAATATATCTATAAGTAATTTCCAAAAAACCATTCCAGTTTTAGTATTTACCAGTTAATTTTTCTGTGTGAGCGAGCTTGATTTGAAGGAGTGGCAGATTCGCCAGTACTATGAGCAGGATGAATTAGTTGAGAAGATACTAGAGATAGCGGAGTATAGAGAGGTGGCTCCGACTTATCCTAATGGATACGGGAAGAGGCCTGATGCAGTTAATTTTCCAGGGGATTTTATGCAGTTTGTAGAGGATGGTGCTGTTGCTTTCCATTTTTCAGTTGAGAGATGGCGGAACCCTTTAATGATTGATAAAGTGTCGAATCTGGATAATCTAAGGGAGAACTGGGATCTAGTGATAGATATTGACTGTGATGATAGTTTTAAGCTTTCTAAAAAGGCTGCTAAGCTAGTAGTAGATGAACTTAGACAGCATGGAATAGAGAATATTTATGTTAAGTTTTCAGGTAACCGTGGTTTCCATATAGGCGTCAGAGGTGAGGCATTTCCACAGACAGTAGGAGATGAAAAATACTCTGAGCTTTATCCACATTTAGCCCGTGGAATCGTAGATTACCTGAGAAATAATTTGAAAGACCAGATGATAAGAGAGGTAGAGAAAGCAGGCCTAGAAGATAAAATGCAGACAGATCAGGGTAAAGATCCTTATCAGGTTGCAGATATTGAGAATGATTGGGGTCAACGACATTTGTTTAGAATGCCTTACAGTCTTCATGATGGTTCAGGCCTAGTATCGTTGCCGATTAATCCTGATGAAATTTCTGCTTTCGAGAAGAAGGATGCTGAAATTGATAATGTTGATTTTGAATTAGATTTTCTCAAGGAGTTTGAACCGGAAGAAGGAACTAATCTTGCTGTTCAGGCCTTGGACTTTATTGAAGATCGTAGAGAGGAGAAAAAGGAGAAGCGTACTGATAGAGAGTTTGAAAGACCTGATGATGCGATACCAGAACAGCATTTTCCTCCCAGCATAAAGAATATTTTGCAGGGTTTGGAAGATGGTAGGAAGAGAGGTCTTTTTATTCTAATTAATTTTTACCGTTGTGTTGGTTATGGCTGGAATGATATTGAGTCAAAGATGTGGGCTTGGAATGATAGGAATAAGGAGCCGCTTCGTGAGGCCTATATCAAGTCTCAGCTCCGGTGGCATAAGAATAGAAGCGACGATGTTCCTCCGCCGAACTATGATTCTAATGGTTATTACAAGGATATGCAAGTGTATGAAGGCGATAATCTGGAAGAAAAGGTTTCGAATCCAGTGAGTTATGCTTTTAGAAAAGCCGGAAACAGAAACCAGGAAGATGATGAAAATGATTTAACATGTCCTTACTGCGGTAAAGAGTACGAAGTTGAAGGGTATTATAAGAAACATGTTCAGCAGTGTTTCGACTAACCTAAAAAGTTTACAGTACTGATTAATAGATAGAATGGATGCATTAACTTTCAGTGACTTGCGGAAAATACAGAAGGAAGAGAGAAGAGAAGACCAGTTAACAGAATTAAATAGTGATTTCGTACTTAAGGCCAATGAATATTTAGAAAGAAAGGAAGATGCTGGCGATAGGAGAGACTATACTTCTTCAAAAAGAGTTTTTAGGAAAATAATCGCACTTAGGGAGAAAAAGATAGTGAAGAATGCTAGGCTTTCGCTAAAGTCGAATATTAAGGCTTCAGAGCTTAATTTACTGCCTAGAGAACAGGAACTTTTCAGAGAAACTAAACAGCTTTTCGAAGAACATAGAGATCGTCTTTCGGAAGCAGAGACTTCTAAAGCCCCTGCTGATGAGTTTGATACATCAGAAGACACAATAGCAGAAACCGAAAACAATAATGAAAATGATGTCGATGAACCTGTTGAGACTCAAGAAGAAAAAACACTGAAAGAAGATGAAGAAATAAATCAAGAAAATGATGATGTAGAAGACATTGAAGAAGGTTATCAGAAAGTGGAAATAATTTCGGGAGTGCCTGAATTCATGGGTACCGATCTAGAAAGCTATGGTCCTTTTGAACAGGGAGATAAAGCAGTAATACCTGAAGACAACGCCGAGATCCTAATAAACCGTGGAAACGCAGAGGAGGCTTAAAAAATGGTAGAAAAAGTTTTTGCAGTCAGCGGATCAGTAATAACAGGTAATCTCGAACAGTTAGGAGAAATTGCTGAGGCACTAAAGAGAGAAGAACAGATTTTAGTAGTAACAGGTGCAGGAGATCTGAAAGAATACATTTATGCTTCAGGAGAGTATGGAAACCAAGGTGAACAAGATTTAGTAGGGATTGCCGCAACTCGATTGAATGCAAGAACACTGATGACAGCCTTAGAAGCCTATCCCGATGTACCAGAAACGGCGGAAGAAATTAGGGTCGCCGCCAGCACAGGAATGGATGTTGTCATGGGAGGCCTGACACCAGGACATTCTACTGACGCAGTTGCAGCTATTGCTGCAGAGATCCTAGATGCAGATCTCTTTATCGCCACTAGTATTGACGGAGTCTACGACAGAAATCCTGAAGATTCAGACGCAAACTTCCTAGAAGAAGTAACGGTTGGTGAATTAAAAGACATTATTTCTGGTAACAATGAAGCCGGTAAACACGAGTTAATTGACTCCACCGCTTTGGAGATAATCGAAAGATCAAGTATTAAGACTAAAGTTTTTGAGGCCAGTCTTGAAAATTTAGAGCAGCCTGAAAACTGTGAAGGATCAAAGATTGTATCAAAGCCTTGAAGCCTTTTTAAAGTTTAGATATAGATTCTGTTGTATGGTTAAGATTCCAAAGGAGCAGAGACGGTATTGTCCTAACTGCGATGAACATACGGAGCAAACAGTAAAAGAAGCTACCAACAGAGGCGCAAGTCCTTGGAGTAAGAAGGCACGGAAAAGACAGAGAAAGATTGACAATGGGTACGGTTCATTCCCTTTCGAAGATCCTTCTCACCTTTCAAGAGGAAAGTCCAATCCGACTTCCAGCAAACATGACTTGCAGTTCACATGTAAGGAATGCGGGAAGGCCTGGAAACCACGTAATCAGCCGAGAGCGGCAAAATTTGAGATAGAGAGGTAAAAATTTTATTATGGCACAGAATTTTATCAGAGTAGAATGTGGAGAATGCGGAAATAAACAGAATATTTATTCAAGGCCTGCTTCTGAAGTAGAATGCTTAGTCTGTAAGTCAGTTATTGCAGAATCTACAGGCGGTAACGCTGAAATTAACGGAAAGATTCTGAAGACTTTGGAAGTTGAATAATCCAAGGAGGGTTTTTCCCTGTTTTTAAATAAATCACCTTTTATTCTATACTTATGAAATGGTACAAAGACAGGCCTGAGGAAGGCGATTTCGTTGTAGTGGAGTTAACTGATGTTGATACTAACTCTGCGTTCGCCAAACTTGAGGAGTACAAAAACCTTCAGGGAATGATACATATATCAGAAGCAAGCAGATCATGGGTCCAAGACCTAACTAAGGAATTTTCTAAAGGAGAAAAGACAGTTGCTCAAGTGATAGAAGTTGATGAAAGTTCTATAGGCCTTTCTTTGAAGCGTGTAAACGATAAACAAAAGAAAGATACTATGAACCGGTGGCGTAAGGAGCAAAAAGCTGACAAGTTCATAGAGGATCTTGAAGATAGTATTGATGTAGATGACATCTATGAGGATGTTGTCTTCCCATTACAGAGAGAGCTAGGATCATCATTCGAAGGATTTGAAATATCTATTGCTGAAGAGGAAAAGCTCAAAGAATTTTTAGATGATGAAGTAGTCGATGCAATCCAGGAAGTAGCTAAAGAAAATATTGACTTGAAGCAGGAAAAATTTGAGGGAGAAATTGAAGTCGAGTTTTACCATGGTGACGGCTTAGACAGAATTAAAAAGGCCTTTGATGAAGTTGAAGATGGAGTTGAAATCAAATATATGTCCGCTCCAAAATACAGTATTGAGGCTTGGGGACGGACTCAAGAGCTTGCTAAGAAACGGATGGATACTGCAACCCAGAGAATTCAGGAAAAGGTTGAAGAGTTAGATGGATCCTTTAATTTCTCAAAGGCATAAAAACGATGATTAAGAAATGTAATGAATGTGGAAGCTACACTTTACAGGATAGCCACTGCAGCAGTAAAACAGAAAATGCAAGGCCTGCAAAGTTCTCATATCCTGACAAATACGGTAAATATCGTAGAAAGGCAAAGAAAGGTGAGGTATAACTAATGGCAACAGAAATTAAACTTGAAGAAGAATTAAACGTAGAAAACCCGTTATTCATTGAAGGTCTAGCAGGAATAGGCCATATAGGTAGAAACTGTGTGAGTTTCCTAGCAGACAACTTAGACGCAGATAAAGTTGGAGAACTCCACAGCCACCATTTCCCGCCTTATACAATAGTGAAAGATGATAAAACTTTGAAGGCCTTACAGAACGATATTTACGTAGCTGAGGCAAACGGTAGGGATATTGTGCTGATGGAAGGTAATGCACAGGCTTCAAGCCCTCAAGGACATTATGAGATTGCTGATGAAGTATTAGACTTTACAGACGAAATAAATGCCGATGAAATAATAACAATCGGAGGATACGGTAAAGGAGAAGTAGTAGAGCAGCCAGAAGTATTTGGAGCTACCACATCTATTGACGTAAAAGAAGATTACTCCGATTATGGAATCCAGTTTGACCATGACGTTGGCCAGATAGTAGGTATTTCAGGCCTTTTACTTGGTCTCGGAGAAAGTAGAGGTAAACATGGTATTGCTTTACTTGGAGAAACACCAGGTTTCTTGATGAGCGATCCCAAATCAACCGAATCTGTCTTAGAGATTATTGAAAAAATCTTAGATGTTGAACTGGATTATTCAACTCTGGATGATAAAGTTGAAGAAAGTCAAGAAGTGCTTAAAAAACTTAAAAATCTTAAAGGTTCACAGGAGTCAGAAGATACACAGAAAAGCTCCGATTTAGGTTACATAGGGTGAAAAAATAAAATGAGTTACACACGTTACGAGAGAGCAAGAATTATAGGTGCCAGAAGCCTACAAATCGGTATGGGCGCACCGACATTCGTTGATACAGGAGAAACTGATGAGCCAAGAGACATTGCCGAAAGAGAAATGAGTGAAGGCAAACTTCCAATCACAGTCAAATAAAAGCTTCATATCGTCCTACTTTTTTTATTTCAGTAAAACCCTAACTTCTTATTATGAAGATATCAGATCTAAAATTAAGAAAAATTCTAGACTCAAGAGTAAACTATACCGTAGAGGCAGAAATAAATAATGTAAAGGCCTCAGCTCCATCAGGGGCGTCTACAGGAACTCATGAGGCTAAATGTTTCGTACCAAACCAATTAGATGAGATAGAGAAACTTTTGAAAAGAACAGAGAATGAAGATTTTACGCAGGAAGAGTTTGACGATACATTACATACTTTCGATCAAACAGATGATTTCTCAAGATTAGGAGCCTCTGCAATAGCCTCAAGCTTTGCATTCAAGAAGGCTTCAGGATTTAATCATAGTAAAAAGTTCCCATTACCTCTAAGCAATGTTATTGGAGGTGGAGAGCACGGAGGAAATACATCAATTCAAGAATTTCTGGTTCTTCCTGTTAATGCAGAAAGTTTCCCTGACGCAGTTGAAACCAACAAAAAAATCTATCATGAATTAAAAACTCATTATAGTCAGAAAATACTTGGAATGAATGATGAAGGAGCATTAATTACTTCAATGAATGACGAGCAAACCTTGAAGGCCCTAAAAAAAGTTACAGACAAATACGACGCACGTATAGGCCTAGATATAGCTGCTTCAGAATTCTATAAAGATGGAGAATATAACGTAAATAGTTTACATGAAACTTTTTCAAGCGATGATATGCTTGATTTTGTTGATCATTTAATTGACGAGTTTGATTTAGTCTATGTTGAAGATCCATTTGATCAAGAAGATTTTAGGAATCATGCTCGACTGACCAAGATGCATCCTGACGTGTTAATCTGCGGTGACGATCTTTTCACGACTAACTATGAAAGGTTAGAGGAAGGTATTGAAAACGGCGCATGTAATTCGCTGATTGTCAAGCCTAATCAGATCGGTACTGTGACTGCTGCAGAACATACTGTAAATGTGGCTGAAGCGAACGATTATACTCCCGTGATTTCTCATCGCTCAGGTGAAACAACTGATGCAACTATTTCAGATTTAGCTTTGGAATGGGAATGCCCTATAATCAAGGCAGGTATTGCAGATATAAGGATTGCAAAACTAAACAGGTTGCTTCGTCTATGGGAAAAAACTGATAACCCTGAGCTAAGTTACTGAAACAGCGTTCAGCATCCGGCAGTATTTAACTTTTGGTCATCATATTCGAGGTATGACCGAGCAAGAACTTTTAATCGATCGTGAGGAGTACTTAAAAAGAGGCGTACATATTGGTACAAAATCCCAGCACAAAGACATGGAAGACTATATTTTCCACGTCAAAAAGAACCAGTTAGCAGTAATCAACCTTACTAAGACTGATGAACAGATTAGAGAGGCTGGAGAATTCCTTTCAGATTACGAGCCAGACACAGTTCTATTCGTAGGTCGTAAACCTGAGGCAAAGGAATCGATTGAAAAACTTTCCAACGCAATCGGCACAGAGTTCATTACCGGTCGTTTCATGCCAGGAAGTCTAACAAATCCTCGTTCAGAAAACTTTACAGAACCTGATATAATTGTAGCTACAGACCCTGAAATCGATGCACAGGCAATTCAAGAAGCATCAGATACAAATGTTCCTGTAATTTCTATCGCAGACTCAGAAAACCGTTTAGACAATATTGATTTGGTCATCCCTGCGAACAATAAAGGAGAAAAAGCAATTGCAACAGTGATGTATCTGCTTGGAAGAGAATATGCAGAACACAGAGGCCTTGAATTCGACTTTGAATTAAGCGATTTTGCTGAAGTCGAAGAAGTAGAAGAATAGGAATGAAATCCCTTCTCGTCACCGGTACAACCCGTGAAGGCAGTAACACACACAGTGTAGCAAGAGAGGCCCATGAATCCTTCAGAAACGTAGGTTCTGCAGAACTATTTGATCTGCACGATAAGAATGTTCCTTCAATGACTCAAAGGCTTAGTAATGATAGCTCTCCTCCTGAAGATGTAGTAGAGTTTAAGGAACTGGTTGAGTGGAGTGATTCTATTATTTTAGTGACTCCTGAATATAATCACAGCATTCCAGGTCCTCTGAAAAATCTTTTAGACTATCTTTACGAGGAATACCATGGAAAGGTATTCTCATATATAACTGTTTCAGCTGGAGGTTTCGGAGGTATAAGATGTCAAAGCCATTTACATGATATTACATTGGCTTTGAAAGGTAGACCTGGGCCTAGTTTGCCTGTTTCAAACGTTAAGGATCATTTTACTGAGGAATCAGTTTCAGATGAATACAGAGATAAGCTAACTAATTTTGCGAAAAAAGTCGAACAATTTTCTGAGTAAGGACCGAATGCTTTAAACCTAGGTCTTTCTAAAAAGGTTTTATGTTTAATCTGGGCGGCGATGACAAAGAGAAACTTAAAGAAAATATGGAAGAAATCAAAGATCTTGTAAACTCTCAGCAGTCTGATAAAAATTCCGCAGGGGGCGTTCAAGAAGATAATTCTCAGTTAGATTCTCCGCCTGTTTCAGAAGATGTACCTGAAAATAAATCCTTAGATGGAGATAGAGATACATCAATACCGGATGAAACAGTTCAGAACCAGTTAAGGCCTGATAACAATCAAGGTAACTCTAATTTTGAATCAGAGTCGATCAGCCAAGAAAATGTTTCTCAAGAACCAAGATTTGGGAATCAGGGACCTGAATCAGAGAGTGAAAGTTTCAATAACCAAGAGGCCGGTTCTACTGGAAATTTAGAAAGTAAACTTTCTAAGATTAAAGGCACACGGAGCTCAGATGCTGAAAACAATGTTTCACACGGAGAGCCTGAGCAAGGTCTTGATGATAGCCCTAGCGATACTTTATTCCTTGAAGTTGATGAATTTAACCGTATTCAGGAGATGGTTGATGAGATGAAGTATCTTTCCCGTGAAATGAATGATTTGATGGAGAACCTTGAGGGAGGGGTTGAAGAGGATAGAAGACTTGAATCAGAAGCACAAGATGTGGTAGATGAATTCTCCCAAAGGAGAGATCATATCGAGTCATCAATCAGTTAACTGTAAAACTTTTCGCTTCCATTGATTGTTTATGAGCGAGGATATTAGAAATCTTAATTCTAAGGTGACAGAGCTAATTGCCGAGCTAGAATCAGCAGATTTTGATTCTCGGATTGAGAAAGAAGAAGCCCATAGAATTCTAAGAAGATTAGAGAATAAACTACATAGTTTTGAAGCAGAACATTTTGAAGAGATTTTTATCCAAGGTTAGTATTTAAAACTTAAAGAAGATTTACAGTTTAACCTTGATGAAACAAGAAGTATTCGAGGAGAGGTTATAATTCAATGAGCTTTAACAAATTCGAACCAAACGACTCACTAGCTGAAAAAACCTATAATACAATTGAAAAGGCGGCAAATTCAGGTAAGATAGCCGTAGGAACAAACGAAGTTACAAAGGCTGTAGAGAGAAACAATGCAGACCTAGTAGTTATTGCAGGCGACGTATCACCTGAAGAAATCGTTATGCATCTTCCAGCTCTAGCGGAAGAAAGAGACATTCCGTACACATTTGTACCGGAAAAAGAAGAGCTAGGCCTGGCAGCAGGTATCAACGTCCAGTCAGCTACAATCGCTGTAACACAGGAAGGTAACGCAGGAGACGAAATCAGCGAAGTAGCAGACAATGCAGCAGAACTCCTTGAAAAAGAGGAAGAATAAAAACCTTCTTAGAGGTGTCAATAAAGCACAATGGTAGCCGCAAAAGTAATTGAAGTAATTGGAGACCAAGGCCACAGAACCGTAAGAAAAGTACGGTGCAGAGTAATTGAAGGCAACGAAGAAGGAAAAATCCTGGTAAGAGACGCACGCGGACCAATCAGAGAAGACGACATCGTGCACATTAAAGAAACACAGATGGAGGGATAAGTTATGAAATGTGATTACACAGGAGAAGAAATTAAGAAAGGGCAGGGAAAGATGCTTGTCTTAACATCAGGTAAAAAGCTTTTCTTCAAAGACAGTAAAGCAGAAAAGAACTGGAAGAAAAGTAGAAAACTTGAATATGCAGAAAAAGAGAAAGAATAGAGGCCTGAAAAGAGTGATTAAAAAATGCCTCGCCAACCAATACTCTCAGTTTTGGGTCATGTAGACAGCGGAAAGACTACACTTTTAGACAATATTAGAGAGTCCAAGATAGTGGATGGTGAGGCCGGTGGCATCACCCAGATGATTGGAGCCACCGAAATACCTTTAGACACGGTTGACGAGGTTTGTGGAGATCTTTTAGAACAGCTTGATACAGAGTTAACAATTCCAGGCCTTTTGTTTATTGATACACCAGGGCACGCAGCTTTTTCTTCTCTTCGAAAGCGCGGTGGCTCGATTTCAGATATAGCTATTCTTGTTATAGATATTGAGGAAGGTGTGCAGCCACAGACTGAAGAAGCGATCAAAATACTGAAACAGAGTCAAACTCCATTTATTATTGCGTTGAATAAGGTGGATAAACTTCCTGGATGGAAGTCAGAGGACGAATGTTTTTCTAAAAATATCCGGCATCAGTCTGATAAGAATAAGCAGGCTTTAGATGATAAAATCTATGAACTGATGGCTGAATTAAATGAGTACGGATTTGTAATTGATCGTTTTGACCGTGTAGATAACTTCACTGAGAAAATAGGGGTTGTACCTATTTCTGCTATGAGTGGTGAAGGCTTACCTGAACTGCTGATGACAGTATCTGGACTGGCTCAGAATTATTTAGCTGATGAATTAAAGGTGGAGGATGGACCTGGAAAGGCTACAGTACTTGAGGTCAGCGAACAGAAAGGATTTGGTACAACAGTAGATGTTATCCATTATGATGGAATTATTAAGGAAGATGATAGTATAGTTTACGGTACTCCTGATGGTGTTAAAGTAACTGATGCAAGAGCATTGCTGAAGCCTAGGCCTTTGAAGGAGATCAGGCTTGATAAACAGTACCAAGAGGTAGAGCGTGTTGAACCTGCTTCAGGGGTAAAGATTGCAGGAAAAGACCTTGAAGGCGTGGTGCCTGGTGCGCCTCTGAGAACAGGAACTGACACAGAAAAATTAGTTGAGGAAGTGAGAGAAGAGCTGGAAACATCAAGTTTTGAAACAGATAATGAAGGTGTTGTAGTAAAGGCAGATTCTCTAGGTTCTCTTGAAGCATTAATGAGAGAGCTTGAAGATCTTGATATAAAGATTCAAAAAGCAGATGTAGGGAGAATCAAGAAGTCAGATATTATAGAAGTAGATAATGAGGAACCTGAATTTCGTTCAGTCATTGCTTTCAATGCAGAAGTTACAGATAAGGCGTTGGAGCTAGCTGAAGATAAAAATGTTGAGATATTCAACAGCGATGTAATATATGAGGCATTAGAAAACTACGAAAATTGGAGAGAGAATCTTAAGCAGGAAAACAGAGAGAAAGCACTCGAGAAAATTTCAAGGCCTGCAGAAGTTAGAACTCTTCAAGACCATGTATTTCGATCCTCAAATCCTGTAGTAGTAGGGATGAAAGTTGTTGATGGAGTAATAAACCAAGGAGCATTGATGACAGAAGAAGGGGAAAAAGTGGGACGGATCAAAGCCTTACAAGAAGATGGTGACAGTCTGGATAAGGCTGAAAAAGGGGAGGCAGTCGCTTTATCGATAGCAAATGCCAGTTTAGACAGAGACTTTGAAGCAGGCGACCATTTATTTGTTGATTTATCAGGCCAAGATTACAGAAGACTTAACGAACTGGAGGATATGCTTTCATCAGGTGAGAAAAAAATGCTGGACAGAATAAAAGAGATTAAAGACAAAAAGGATCCTCACTGGAAATTGAATTAAAAAAAATCCTGGTCTCTCAAATCTCAATTGAGCCTTGAAGACATGTATTGACACCATGATTTCTAATTAAATTTTGATCAATTAGCAGAGGTATATCCTGATCAGCAGCAACTAATATGCCGTCAGAAGGCCTCAAATCAACTCTTCTCTCATTTATTCCTGAATCTAAGACTATATCAGCATGATATGCTCCTTCAGAAATTCCAGTAATTTCAACCCTTTCAATATTACCATTAGATACCTCGCCTATTATTTCCTGAGCTATAGGCCTTTCAAACGTGGTTCGTTGTAACTTATTCTGGATTAAAGAAGCTTTATCTTGTGAGATAACCATGTCAAGTCTAAAGCATTTAGTTGAAACTGATACAGAATTATCCCCAACAGAGACATCTTCAACTGTTGAAAGGCCTTCAAATTCGTTGAATATATTGCCTTCTGATAGGAAAAATCCTGTAATAGTTGCAGCCATAAAAACAGTGAGAAACACGTGAACTTTGCTGTCCATAAAGTTATTATTGGAGTTTCAAATTTTAATCATTGACGTTTTTTGATATCAAGCTCAAAAAACCTTCTAAACAACAATACGTTGTATGGGTTACGGCAAGCTTGCGAAAGGAATGAGTGAAGAAGAAGCGCGTAAACGGATTCAGCAAGTGATGCCTTCACAGATAAAAAAGAAAGAGTTTCAGGCCTACAGCTCAAGCGTATTCGTCGGCAGCCATAACTATCCCAAAATTAATTCTGGCGTGCTTTCCCCCTCACATACAGGAAACCCGGAAATGATGGATAATCCTAAGGCCTGGTATGAAAAAGAGCTTAATATTGATAAAATAGCATCTTTGAGGACTTCGCTGATAAATTCTAGGTCTCAAGACGAGTCGATGGAGCAGAAAGAGATCGCGATGGCAAGAAAACCTGTTAATATCGAAATCGAGTTGGATAAAAAACCTTCAAACAACGGGATAGCTGGCCGTGTAAAACCTGTTTCGAACTCAGCAGATATGAAAAACCTGATTTTAGGGGAAAATCCATCAGTAAACAGAAAAATTGAGAAAGCATACTACGATACCGATTTGAAAGCTGAGAAAGCTGTGACAAATCTTTCTGAAGATTTAGATGTTTACAAACTTCAGAATGCTTTTTCGGCAGGTCTTTTAGGTGAGAAAGATAATAGGAAAATTGTACCTACCCGTTGGAGCATTACTGCAGTAGATGACCATGCTTCAAAAGATGTTAGAGAAAAGGTGAAGATGTATCAAGAGTTAGGTGAAACACGTTATTTCAAGAACTCTTATCTAGGTAATGATTTCCATATCTTCCTGATTCCGGGGCGATGGGAGTATGAGCTGATGGAGATAAAGAGACCTAATTCTACATGGAACGCCTCAAAAAGAACTTTCATTGCACAGAACTATGAACCATTCAACGGTAGAACAAGTTACGCTGATGAGTGTGCAGGAGCTTACTATGCCGCCAGACTTGGAGCATTAGAATACCTCAACCGTATTAACCGTCAGGCTAAAGTACTGATTTTAAGAGATGTGAGGCCTGAATACTGGGCGCCTCTAGGCGTCTGGATTATTAGAGAGACAGTTAGAAACGGATTCAATAATTACGAAGTTGTAGAAGATAAAACTGTTAAAGATCTTGTAGGTGAAAAATTCCGTTTCCAGTACTCGAACATACTAGATAAAAGTAAAATTTTGGGAAGTAAGCAATCTTCCCTTTTGAATTACTGAAACAGGTCTTCGTACATATTAAGAACATAACTGTAGAGATAAACTCTTATTGGAACTCCTAAGTACAGGATAAATGCTAAAGAAGTTGCAACAAAAGCTAAAACTATTGGTGCGGCTAACAATGGCGTAATCAAGGCTAACAATGCCCCTATTAGAAGGAATGGGATAGCCAGCATTATCAGGCCTGAAACTATAATCAAGCTTGCTCCAATACCTAGGACTAAGCTTATTATCCATTTTACAAACCAGAACAGTGCTACTTCTGCAAACTCTTCTTGAATTACTTCAATACTTGATTTAAATCCGTCTATAATATTTGATTCTGTATAAATCATTTCAGGTAACGTAAAGTGGAATACTGTCCATCTTACAGCAGCATAGAATATGTAGAAAAGTAAGAATACTGGAACAACTAAAAGAGCCAACCAGTAATTCGCAATTACAACAACTGCACCGATAAAGACTACAGTTAACAATGTTATCAAGGCCAAACATCTGAAGATGAAGTACTGTAGGCCTTCAAACAAGTAATTTCTAACATAATAAAGCCGCGGTTCCTTCTCCTTAACCGAGTTATACATTACAAACTCAAAGACCGAACTAACCAAAGTCAATACCAGTAGCAAAACAGGGAATAAAATAGCTAATATCCACATTCCTGTAAAGACCGTTGAACTTGAATCAAAATTACCTACAAAACTATCAATATCTGAGAAATCTTGAACAGACATTACTGACGTTTCGGGGACGTTATTACCCATATCAAAATCGGTTCCAGGGCCTTCAAAATCTCCTCCAGAAGTAGGGATTCCAGGAAAACTTAGGGCAAAATAACCTGTTAAAAGTATGATAACTGCAAAAAGACTCCAAACTTTCAGATCAAAAGGTAAAAGTATATCTTTCGAGTCCTGCAAGGCCTCCTCAATATTATCAAATGCCAACCATCCCATAGAAATTCATTAGTCTAGAGCTTTTATCAGTGTTTTCAACTTGCCCTCAACGAGTTTAAAAACTTCTGAGTTCGGAATATTTACATGGATATTTTTCCTTTCCCTGAAAAAAGAGATAAGCAACAGGAACTGATAGATATTTTCGGACAAACTATGGAGGAAGAAACAAGCCTGGTAGCTCATGCGCCAACAGGCCTAGGAAAAACAGCGGCGACTGTAACACCTGCATTGGAGAAAACTCTGGAAAACGATGGGAAAGTATTCTTCCTGACACCAAGGCATTCACAGCATGAAATTGCATTGGAGACTGTGAAGAAAATTAATGAAAGACATTCTGAAAACATTATTTCAGTAGATTTAATTGGGAAAGACCACCTCTGTGAAGCCGATGGAGTAACAAGAGATGGGCCTTCGTGTCCACGGCACGATGAAACATTTGATGGTAAAGAACTGTCGAAAAAGGCTTGGAAAAAAATTCATGACCTAAAGCATCAGAATCTGAGAGCGGAAGAATTGAAGAAAAAATGCAGAGATGTATGCGCTTACACAGTCTCAATGTATATGTGTCAAGAAGCGGATATCATAATCGCAGATTATTTCCATATATTCCATCCAGGTATTAGAGATATGATGATGGAGAAAAGCCAGGCCTCACTTGAGGACTCAATCTTAATTGTCGATGAGGCTCATAATCTTCCTTCAAGAACCCGATCACTTTTCTCACATACTATTTCTGTAGATCTTGTTGAAGACTGTATCACGGAGGCAGAGAAATTCGGTTACTACCAGGAGCAGGAGAACTTGGAACAGTTGAGAACTGAAATTCAGAGATTGGCGCGTGACAGATTATCTCAGAAAGATAATGAGGCAGAAGTTCAGAAGTCAGATCTGAAGGATCCTATCGATAATTTCCACAGCTTTGAGGAAATGATAATTGACATGGAGACTATTGGGGAAGAAGTACAAGAAGAGGAAGAAAAAAGTTATTGCGCCAGCCTTGCAGAATCGCTTGAAGGATGGAAAGGAGAAGACGAAGGATTCTTCAGAAACATTGAGCGAACACGCTCAGGCAGCGATCGAACAATCAGAATCAGATACTCATGCCTTGATCCAAGTATTTCTACCGCCAAACCCTTAAACAATGCAAAGGCCTCAGTAATGATGTCCGGCACGTTGAAGCCTCAGGAAATGTATATCGATCTTCTAGGCCTAGAAGATGCTAACACCATTGAATTTAAATCGCCGTTCCCTAAAGAGAATAAGCTTGAACTCGCTGTAAATACATTGACGACTCGTTACAAGGAGCGTGACCAGTCAATGATCCAGAAGTATATCTGGTATCTAGAGAAAAGTTTGGAAGAAGTGAATGGTAATGCTGCTGTATTCTTCCCTTCTTACCAGTTGATGAACCAGATCGGTGAACCACTAAATGACAGGACTGATAGACAGGTCTTAATGGAGAAACGTCGAAACTCAAAGGATCAGAATCAAAACTTATTAGACAAATTCAAGAATGGAAAGGACTCAGTTTTACTTGGAGTCGCTTCAGGAAGCTTTGGAGAAGGAGTAGACTATCCTGGGAAAATGATGAAAGCGGTATTTATAGTAGGCCTACCGCTAAGAAAACCTGATTTGAAGACTGAGGCCTTAATCGACTATCTTGATGACAAGTATGGGAAAGGCTGGCAGTATGGCTACACTTATCCTGGTGTGAACACTGCTGTACAGGCCGCAGGAAGATGCATCCGCTCTAAAACCGATAAAGGAATTATCTGCTTCATGGATAAAAGATATACATGGAACAAGTACTCCAAGCTCCTAGAAGATAGACCTAAAAAAACCCGTGCACCCTGGAAAGAAATAAACAAGTTCCAAGAGGAATAAAATAATATGACTACAGTAATGGCCCAAGGAGTATTCGACTTACTGCACCCGGGACATCTACATTATCTTAGAGAGTCGAAAGAACTAGGCGAAGAACTTGTAGTAATTATCGCGAGAGACTCAAGGATAGAGAAGAACCTCTACTTTAACGAAAAAGAACGGAGAGAAATGGTAGAAGCATTAGAAATGGTAGATCAGGCCTTACTCGGATCGGAAGAATCAATTTATGACACAGTTGAAAAAGTCAGGCCAGATATAATTACTCTGGGTTATGATCAGCCTCACGATAAAGATGAAGTAGCTAAAATGACGAAGAAAGCAATAAATCGAAAGATTAAAGTTGAGAGAATAAGTCAATTGGAAAACTATTCTTCAAGCAATATTAGAGAATCAAATTAAAGGACGGATCTAAGTATAATCGGAATTATAAAGTAAATTACAATAGGTAAAATATATATTACAAAATATTCATAATCTATACTACTTTTAAATATCTCTTTGTAAATTAGAGGCAAGTTAAAGGATATAATCACTAAGAAAAAAAATATATTTGGGTTTAAAGAGCCCCCTTGAATACTCTGAGTGCTTTCTAACTGCTGTAATAGTTGATTTTGATAAGACAGATACCCAGAAAATATAGCTAGAGCTACAGACGAAAACCCGCCATATTTTAAGAATTTGGAACCTCTATTCTCCATCAGTTTACTTGTCAAAAATCCTAGAAATAAGGTTATAACAGAAAAAGAAATAAGATAGCTTATCCCAAAATAAGTATTCAAACTTGTTGATATAAATCCTAAAATAAAAAATCCGGGAATAAGGGCTAAAGTAATAATTCCTAACAAAATAAACTTCTCACCACCTAATTTTTATTTTCTTTTATTTTTAAAACTAAATGATCTTTCTCATAAGGCTCTAACTCAACCTCATCAACTATCTCATACTCTTCCGAAACTTTGTCTTTGACCTCTTCAAATATCTCATTTTTAGGCCTTGAATCAGAAATTGAACGAGCCTTAATAGCGAAGAGACCTACTCCATCTTCTTTCAAGTATTTTCGACAGTTTTTAAGGAAAATCTCTGCCTGATCCTGCTGGGAAATATCCTGGAAAACATAATCATGCTCTTCCAGATACTTTTCATATTCCTCAG
>LFCJ01001134.1_pt1 | contig 18078 bp, 20 predicted proteins | sample 643141 | NCBI WGS metagenome assembly LFCJ01 (sample SAMN03766243, study PRJNA286221) | soda lake metagenome | biome: soda lake; feature: Kulunda steppe; material: water; isolation source: sample B1-Br-g2 brine of Lake Bitter-1 | place: Russia: Kulunda steppe | collected 2010-07
AGGGGGAGCTATGCTGGGAGGGGGCAATGAGCACTTGGAAAGAGGCTATAGGGGGAGCTATGCTGGGAGGGGGCAATAAACACTTGGAAAGAGGCTAGGGGCCCCGCTATGCTGGGAGGGGGCAATAAGCACTTGGAAAGAGGCTAGGGGCCCCGCTATGCTGGGAGCGGGCAATAAGCACTTGGAAAGAGGCTAGGGGGAGCTATGCTGGGAGGGGGCAATGAGCACTTGGAAAGAGGCTATAGGGGGAGCTATGCTGGGAGGGGGCAATAAGCACTTGGAAAGAGGCTATAGGGGCCCTGCGTTGAATGATGAGGTGATTGCAGCCATTTGCATTGTGTGGTCGCTGTGCAGTGTTGTGCATGCGCTCGCCAACCAAAATGTGTGCATACGTCCTTGGTGCAGGAAGCGTCCCCCTGCGGGCCAGCTCCTGTGTACACAGCACTGAGCTCGCATGAGAGTGGACACACATACTCTAAGGTACACACGCACATGCTAAAAAAACAGGCACATAATCACACAAGCATATAACACACAAGCGTGCATGGATAACAACGCACAGGCACATGCACGTTGGTGACCATGTGCACACGCACCTGTGTACACATACGCACACAAGCATGCACACACACTTGCACATGCACACATACTTCCGCGCGCACATTTACAGGCACAGAGCTGGGCGGCGCTTACATCACGGGCACCACTCTCCAGCCGTGCTGCCCCTCGACCTTCACCACCCCCGCCATCGGGACGCAGCTGGTGCTGCTCACGCCTGACGCCCCTCCGCCACGCGCTGGGCACCGTATGCAGGCGCATGACATGCGCTCCAATGCGGGCACCTGTCTGCCTGCTGCCAGCCGCCGCGGGCAGGCACATGATGGGCTGAGCTCGACACTGAGCCCGCACACTTTCGGGGGCGCAGCGAGTACGTGTGTTGGGGAGGTGGCGCTTGCAGCACCGACGTTAGGCGCCTCACAGCGGCTGCTGAACAAGGACCACTTCCAGGTGGGCTGGTAGCGCAACGAAGCACCTCACAGCAGCTGCTGAACAAGGATCTGCCAAAAGGGGACGAAACGTCACCACCAACGCCGATATTGTGCCCTCTCCTTCCAGAGTCTATCAAGCGTTGTTCGCTAGACCTCTGAAAGCAGCAGCAGCAGCACCATGTGGTGGGGTAACACATGTCTGTGGCATTCACACTGCAGACGTCAGACATTTCGCTAGACCTCTGTAAGCAGCAGCAGCAGCAGCACCATGTGGTGGGGTAACACATGTCTGGCATTCACACTGCAGACGTCAGACAAGCTGCACGTGTGCACATGTGTGTGCACGAGTACGCTGGTGCCTGAAAGGCTGCAGAGCTACAGCTATGTGCTTTTGTGGTTGCAAGATCACACAATCAGATCCCTTCAACCATGTAACACCCTGTCAACACCATCCTGGCGTCTAGAGCTGCTTTCATTGCCTTGGCAAGTGGCGTATCATGCTGCTGCACATACGTACATATCATATGGTAAGGGCATGAACCCCCTGCCAGCCTGCCTTGGAATTCGTTGATACGCTCACTCCTGCTTTTGCCGCCGATGTGGCTTAATCATGCAGGCCTACTACAAGGACATGCCGTGCATGCCCCACCCCTCTGCCCAGTCACAGCAAGAGCTGGCGCCTGCACCATGGTCAGGTCCCTCGCAGCATCAACCAGCGTCAGCACCATTGGCAGAAGTCCCTTGCGCCCTCCGCTCTGCGGCAGGTCATCCAACCAGCTGCAGAGGCATCAGCCCCGGTACCAGCAGCAGAGCGCCCTACAGCAGCAGCAGCAGGGATCCCAGCAGTCGCGGTAGCAGGGAGCCCAGCAGCAGCAGTGACAGCAGCAGCAGCAACCGCAGCAGCAGCAGCAGCAGCAGCCGCAGATGCTGTGTTCCGCTGAGGCGGCATGGGGATGAGCTGCAGCGGCTACCAGGGGGTTACTACACAGCGCAGGGCAGGGTTGATGACACCATGAACCTAGGTGGGTGTCGGTGGATGTTGATGAGCAGCACTATGCACTGTGATGGTCGGCCGGCAGATCACGCTTCACCAGTATGTATGAGTGGAAGGAGGCAGATGTGGTATGTGCCGGTGACACGAATGGAGTTCAGCAGAGACCTCAATGGATGGCTACTGAAGTATGGCATTGTCTCGCGCACCCACGCCTTTGTCCGGGCAATAGATTTCCGCACAAGAGGATAGATTCAGTCCTTTAGGCATGCCTTCTCTAACCATTTCACAAGCACTGCTCAATCAAGTGCTGTAAGAAACTCCGTAGCCAGTTCGGCACGCACGCACATGCATGCACCCATGCAGCCACCAAGACATGAACACACACATACACATTGCAGGCGGCATTAAGGTGGCTATGAACACACACATTAAGGTGGCATTTAGGTGGCTATGAACACACACATACACATCGCAGGCGGCATTAAGGTGGCCAGCGTGGAGCTAGAACGCTGCGTGCTCCAAAATGTGGAGGGCATAGCTGAGGTGCGTGTCTGGGCACAAACACGTTTGTGTGCTGGTGTGCGTGTTTTTTCTGTCATGGCTCCTCACAACCCTGGCCGCCACAAGCAAAGCGGTGGGCAGGGCTCTGGTTCTCCATCCCTGTTGATCATCCTTACCCGCTTTGGTCCACCCATCTGTAAGCAACCCTTTATTCCTCTCTTATCATTCCTCTTTTAGTAGCACTCCACCCCATCCTCACTCTGCAGTGCTTTGCCTTGCCTTACCCAGCCTCCCCTTCCTTTCTGGGTGCACCTCCCCACCCTAATCCAGCTCATCTTTTCTGTGGCCCATTATTGGGCTTGAAGCTGGCAGCAGCAGCACCTTTGTGCTATACCTAGGTTGCTGTCCTTGCGTCCATGCCATCTACATCACACAGCACAGGAAGTCAGTGCTCCTTGTTTTTCTGATACGTGTGTCCACAGTTTGGCACTTTGATGTCCAGAGCCTAGATTTCACTGTAGGCGTCTGAGTTCTCTGCTAAACGATAATCCCTGGTTTTCAGATTCAGGACGGCACATACCTGGGCTCTTGCATAGTATTGCAGTTCTTCCCATGCAGCTCATGTAGACTTTTGCTTTTTCCCTCCGAGGATGAGATTGCAACAAGATTACTGAGCTGCTTTTAATCCAGCTCTTATGTGAATAAGAGCATTTGCGCATTTTGAAAGCCCAAACTAATTAAGCACAGGATGCACACCTTGTCGCTGCATTTTCATGCAATCATTCACCATCTGTTTCTCATGCCTGTCATCACCCTATACCTGTCATTAACCAATGTGTATTCAGTTTCACTCTTTGCTAATTATGCTTGTGACTGTTTTGGTGCATTTCCTTGTTTCTCATACGCTACCCTGCATTCTGTACATACATGTCGTTAGGTAACCCTAAAGGGCACAGACCCAAAAGGCAGACACTAAGCTGCCTTCATCCAGCAAGTCCCAACGCAATGCAAATCAAACCTACTTTATCTTTGCATTCCCATAACACTGTGCAAGGGGCTGAACCAGTTGCCTTTCCCAAACACGCAAAAGATGCATGCTCAGAGATGATAGCAAGGCGCTTGCTCAAACATGATGGGACGCTTGTCACCCTGCATATTGCAACTCGTGCAGACCTGCTTATGCTTGGACACTCTGGGTGTGCACTTCAGGCCGCTGCTGTGGGCGTGCCCAGCAATGGCGGAGGCCCTGAGCAGCTGGTGCTGTTCCTGGTGCAAAAAAAGCCACAGCCCTTGCAAGTGCATCATCATCAGCAGCAGCAGCAACAGCAGCAGGATGACGTGACATGTGAGGATGTGCAGCAGCCGCTGCTGTCTGCTTGCCAAGCCGCCATCCGCACCAAAATGAGCCCGCTGTTCCGCGTGTCGCGTGTCGTGGTGCGTGCATCACTCCCCCGCAACGCTAGCAACAAAGTCATGCGGCGGCTGCTGAGGGATGAAGCAACTCAAGCACGCGCTACCACCGCAGCAGTGCCACCGAGGGGCCGCCCCTCCTCAAAGTTATGAGCATGATTACAAGCTGCCACAGAAGCCAAGGTAAGGGCTGCCTTGAGAGACGCCTGCCTCTGCCTGCTCTCACTTAAAATGATCTTCTCACGTGCTCCTGCACCTTGTTGACGCCAAACTAATTCTGAAATTTAATGGATCTCTTCTTAAGCTTTGCAACTCAAATTTACAGAGTTATGGCAGCAGCCTGGTCGAAAACAAAAGATAAGCCAACAAGGTAGCCAAATGTATAGGGAAAAAGGGTAGCCATACAGGCAGCGAGACTCATGCTTGCGAATGTCAGACACTCCCTGCATCAATTAAGGAAATAGAGACACCTTGGCCAAAAGTGCCAAGACTTTCCTCAGGAAGGCTTTACCAATGGAGAAGATAACTAATGGGGATCTGGAGGGTGGCTAGCAGCCCCCTGCTCCAGGCCAAGGCCTTGTGAGCTTTTGTTTCTTCAAGTGCGCATCTTGTTGTAGTCAGTTTAAGGGCATGATGCAGGGAGCAAGCATGCAATTAAGGGCAATCTTGTGGATCCTTTGTGAACTTCACAATTGAATCAAAGCCGAGCTCTTCAATCTCAAAGACGGTGCAAAGTGTTTAAGACTTAGATCATCTAAGTTCAATGATTGAACCTCCTTACACCGAGAAGGACGATGTCACACCCCACGGTGGAGTGTGACCTTCTTAACTTTCAAGCGCCTGCATAAAGTCTAGTGTTGTTTGCTAGAGGCCTGCAGCTGGTGTCCTGAAGAACAATCATAGATTGGGTTATGCCAACTCTAAGACAGGGTATAGTGTGAATGACTTTAACGGTGCTTCTCTGGGTACAACACTTGCTTCCTTGTTTGATGGAGTGAGGCAAGGTAAGGTAAGGTTTCAAGGCTGTATCCGCCGAACGAGGGCAGCTTAGCCGGTTGTGACCTCCAGTGAGGTTCGAACCCCGAACCCACAGGTTGCGAGGGTGGATAATCGGCTTCCCATCTCAAGTGCCCCGCCGCCTGCTCAACTATCCGGAGCTGTGGAGTGAGGTAAGGCTGTCTGTGGCAATATGAATATGATCGTGAGTGACAGCAGCAGCTATAGCTGCCAGTTCTGCTCTCCCTATGGTGCTGGTTCTACTAGCATATGGGGAGTGGTTTCACTTCCTACCTAGTTTTCCTTTTTCTAAACAAGGAAAAGGAAGAAAGAAAGACTATGCCAATGTTGGTAACCCGGGGGCCCCTGTTACCTATCTTGATGTAGTACATTAAAAGTGGCACCAATGTGGAAAAGCTTCCTAGTATGTTGAGGTTGCAGGCCTCAGGCCTATCAGGATGATAGGCGTCAATTGAGCTGCCCTGATTCAGCAGGAACGACTGTCATAGCCTAGAGCATGTCCTCTTAGATTGCCCAAGTGTTGACTTGGCAAACTTGCAGGTCAAGCACCACCAACTCTTCCATTCCCCCCCAAGTAGCTCAAACAGGCTAAGAGCCTTCATTAGCCAAGCAGACACCAAAGGTCTGGCCTTGCTTGTGTATGAGTGTCTAGAATGCTGTGCCTAGATTTAAGATCACAACCTTGCTTGCCTTTTGCTGGTTTCAGTTGCAGGCCCGTTTGGCTTCAGCTTAGCTGCCCTCGTTCAGCAGGTACAGCTACGTAACCTAACCTAACCTATCATCCTGAGGAACGGAAATCATGATGTAGCCTTCACACTTTTGCCTTTCAAAGTGTTGGTTGCAGACCTGACAGGCTTCAGTTGAACTGCACTGTAAACCCCTTTTTATGATTTACCATACCTACCGTTGTGACAGGGGTTTCCCTGAAGGTGTACTTTCTTCTAAATTGCATTTATTTGGCAGATTACACCTGAACTTTTTCTGTGCATCTTACCGAGTGTTGCCATCTTGGCCCCGGCTGGCTTACCCATCATGCTGATGATCAGCAATGATCATGTCACGGCAATCATCTGAGATGTCAATACAGTGCACCCAAAACATGGTCGGACAACAAAACATCACCCTCCCGACTGACGAGTGTTTATAAGCCAGTGTCATGGGCACATACAAAAGCCTGAAAGTGTTTATGCAACACAGATCTCTGACCACCTGTAACAGAGGTCTCCAAGACCAATACAGATGTAACCAGCATGGTAGCCCTCCTCTCATAGAACCTCAGTCTCTCATAGCAGACAAGCATGCGCTCTCCCTCCTGCCCCCCCGGTTGCCAGCCGAGTGCATCAGAAGTTGCCTTGCACGTACTCAAAAGACAGATCACCTGCAATAGTAGTGGAAGGTAAAATCGGGTGATAGGGTGAGTGAGTGCAATGAAGTCACAGGGTTCTAATCTGATGACATGTGTGGCCACCGCAGGCGTAAGCCTTAGCTGCAAGCCAGACTCTGTGCTGGTCAGGGGAGTAGGGTAAGGGTTTAAAGGACAGCCTTGCTCTTGTAGGTGTGCCTTGATGAAATTGTGGTAGCAGGGGCCTTGATGTTGTCATCAGGCTTGCCATGCTCGCGCTGCTGCGAAGTCCTTCTCCGCCACCTCCCACCCATTGAAGAATGCCCTGGTCCTGCTTTGTCTACGGAATAGGACCTCTGTGTGCACATCATCAAGCTGCATTTTTATTTGCACGTGAGACGAGTGGGAAACAAAACCCAGTAGTTGCCTTGGGGCACACTCAACCATTTCAGAGCCAATGCCAATGTACATTGATGTTTTCCAGCTCACTGTGCGTGCTGATGATGGGCTAAGGACATTGATTACACGTGCTGGCAGGATAATGCTCATGTAGAACTCTTAGGAAAGAAGGCAACAACCCCAACGAAAAGACTGAACACAGTTAGACCAAACCATATAGCATCAGAAACCTCCACCCACCTGCATCAGTCACGCCCAGCATGAGCTCCAATGTGAACTTGAGCAAGAAAGCGCCCCCAACAAGGCCAGCAGTAGCTAGGATGCCTGACAGCGGGTTCTTGAAGGCACCGGCGAGGGGGCGGAGCATCACGTACCCTGTGCCCAACATGACCGTTACGAAGTAGCGGCCATAGCGAGCCATATTGGTCAGCAAGTCCTCCCCCCCCGCCAGGTCAAATTGGGGCTGCAGGGCTGTCAGCGAGGCGTGAGTATCCTGCAGGTCTTGGGAGGCATGGGATGCATCTGGGAGGGCCAGAGCCAGGGCGCCCGCGAGGCCCAGGGTGATGGTAGACAGCATGGCAAAGGACATCTCAGCGGATGGTGGTGCTGCTGTTCTTGCTGCTGGTACTGTTGCTGGTGCTGCTGGGTTGATTGTGGGGGCAGGCTGGTGTGATACTGAAACAGGGATTGGAGGTTGGGCCTGGCTGGTCGATTCACAGGGGCTCGCCTGCACCCTCGCCGCGCTGGCAGGCCTCCTAGATCGCAAAGACAGGGTCGGCCGAGTCACTGCCGGGCTGTTCACGGCACGGGCTGCGACGTTCTGCGGGCTGTTCAGCATTGTGAGCGCCATGATGTACCAAACGAGGACTTCGTTCTTATACAATGAATATTAATGTTAATGGGTTCGTACAGACGCTTCGTACTGCTCCACTGCAAGCAGGCAAAGCTGATCGTAGTCAGCCTCCTCTTGAGTGACCACTGAATTAACAAATATATCCTGATCTACTTGGTTGTGCTCCAATGGGCTTGCAAGGCACAGCCGGCCATCTGATCCAGGGCTTGCTTGCACGCAGGGATGCTGCTGCAGCTCCACACACATTGGCACCTGCTGTTCTTGCTGCTGCTGTGGAGGCATAAGGCTGAGCATTACTTCACGTGCTGACTGCCACAGTGACAGGGGCAGGGGAAGGGCTGGGGTACGGAAGCCGCGGCAATCTGGGTCAAAGCAGCGTTGCACCCACGTCCCCTGGTTGAGGTCAACTACCTGCATAAGAACCACAAGGGAGGCAAACGCATGTGTGGCATATATAAGGCACTCCTTCTGGCTCGTTCTGATCAGATCCTGCGCTAAATGATCTGAATCAAGACTGCGTGTTGTGAGGCATTGCGGAGCGCATGCTGCATGCGATCGAGCAGCTCCTGGACAGCTTGAGAAAGGTAAGTTCCATACAGGTAAGGTTTTAGGTTAGGTTTTAGGGTATTGTCAGAAACATGGTTAGGCTGTGTACACGCCGCCCAAGGCAAGCATCTGACTTGCTAGGCCTTACAGATCTGTCCCGACCCGCTGCAACCTGCTGCAATGGCTGCCTTTTGCTTCAGCACACAGCCTTGCCTGTGCTGCACACGACTCTCTTGCACTGGAAGACAATCAAGGCTAGTTTGATGCTGACACGCAAACACATACTCACCCAGTACACGCCATTTGATTTGTGTTCCCTGCCAATGTTGGCACACCACCTGGTGCTCCTGCAAGCGTGGCAGCAAGCACCCATTCTTTGACACAGAATTTGGGACAGACATGCACCATACAAGCCCCTCGCAGTGGCTGTCCTTGCAGCTTGCTGACAAGTGAGGCTGTTCCTTGTCACCCTGCTACCCTCAGGATGAGTTGGGTGCGCTCACAGAGTCTGAAGTGGCGCAGGTACCCCTTCACATAGTAAGCCCTCTGGGTTGCAATGATGGGTTGGTGTTGGAAACCTGGGCAAAAGAAGACGAGACGCGTACGCGTACCTGCTGGTGTATGTGATGGTCCCAGCCCCTGAGAGCGCCCACGTACGGTGGTCAGAGCCGCTCATGCCCCCCTGAGCAGACACGCCGCAGAGCAGGAGTACGCTCTTATCATATGATGGGCTGGCATATGAGTCATACGCCAGCCCTTGCAAGTGCATAACAAGGGCAAGATTGCGCTGATGCCTCCCAGCGCAAAAAATGAAGCAAGTCGGGTGTCCTGTTTGTTGGGCGCCGAGTATCGCTGAATGCAATCAGCATCCACTCAGCGGGCGCATCCATCTAGTGGGAGTTCAGGTTCTGCAAGGATACCAGGCCTATAGGAGCCAGCTCAAAGACGCCAACCAACAACACAGCGCACTTTGTCAACATCTTCGATGATCCGCCGCCAACAATAGCCTCAACGCAATCTTTCTGGAGGTGGGTGGCACCAGGGCACCACCTGCAGCCCTTACCTTATGGAGCCTCTCAGGGATCTCTGTCTTAATCCTCAACAAGTTGCAAAGCTTGCTGCTCATTCGGTTCAGAATGCCTTCAGAATTGTTAGTACCAGATGTACTAGTTAGAAGACTTATGTGGCCTCTCATCATCAAGGCCAGGAGCGTGATACTGCTAGTCTCCAACCTGATCCATATGACTCAGTTGTTTTGTTAAAGCTGGTGGAGGGGTTATACGGTGCCTCGGCTCTAAGTGACCCCTTTTCCTTCATAGACGAAGGGAGTTATTTCACTGCCTACGGTCTTCTATCTGTTTTTCCAATCAGCACACCCAGAATCAGCACACAAAATGATAGCACTGGATCCAAGCATCGCTGGATCAGCACACAAAATGAATCAGCACACAGAATGACAGCACTGGATCCAAGCATCGCTGGGCAGACATCTGCGGGCACAAGCGAGCATCAGCTGCAGGTGCTCTTTGCAATGTCTATGTGCCCAGTGTCATGAGCGCTTGCCTTGCTCGTTCTGCCTGCGCTCGTGTGCATCCACGCACCTGCAGACCACAGCAGGCGTGCTGCGGCAGCCCACTGCAAAGGTAATGCACACCCTCCAGACTCTGCAAAGTGCCCATCCTCCTACCATGCGCGCATCCACATCATGCATCCGCAGCATGCTCCCACAGCACACAAGCACGCAGTCCTTTCAAGCGCCAGTCATCATAGCTTACACACACCTGCAGCGCGCATCCACTGCATGCACACCCAATGTGTCCATGTCCCCACCTGCGCGCTGCGCATACACCTAAGCGCATGCTGCCCACATCATCCTGCGTGCGCCACGCACTGCAGCCCTGCCCCCCTGACCCAACCCCCTGTGGCTCAGCCTGCACTCCTCTGCACCCGCTGCCCCACATCATACTGCGTGCGCCACCACACCACAGCCAAGACCCCCCTGCCTCCCCCCTCCCCACCTGCGTGCTACACACATCTCTGACAAAGCCGTCCAGCTCAGGGCCAAAGGGGGAAGGGCCATAGCCGCAAATGCCGGCGCCGGGCTGCCGTGTATGGTGTTGGTGCGTGCATGGTGTTGTTGCCTTTGGGGCAGCAGCTGGCCCGATGGGGCCTGCCGGGTGGTCACGGCCAAGAGCGGGAGCACCGTTGATGGCGATGTAGCCTGCGCGCAAGGGAGAGGAATAAGGAGCAGCGGCGCTGTTGAGTACCATGTAGCCTGCGCGCAAGGGAGAGGATTAAAGAGCGGCAGCACTTTTGATGATGATGTAGCCTGCGTGCAGGGGAGAGGATTGAGGAGCAGCGACGCTGTTGATGAGGATATAGCCTGCGCGCCGCTGAGAAATGAAGAGCAGAGGTGCGGTTGATGAAGATGCAGCCTGCGCGCTGGGGTGGGCAGAGAGCGGGTGGTGAGGGTGGAAGCCGCGAACTAGCCAGCACGCTTTTTTGTGCTCAAGTGCAGTAAAGCCCGGTTCCACACACGTGTCAGGGGTCTCAGCCTGCGACTCTTGTGACATCAGGGGGTGCCCTTCTGCCACAGGGGCGCGCGGAGGACACAAGGCAGCTGGCAGGCCTCCGGCGCTGCTGAAAGGAGCTCATGGAGGCAGTGACGCAGCCGGCAGGCCCTGGTGCTGAAATGGGGCCGAGTTGAGGAAGCCCTCGACGCTTGGATTTCCCTCACGCCATTTGTACTGAGCACCTCCACACTTGACGGCAGATGCCCCCCTGCTGCAACGCCACACTCTCGCACCTGTGTGCCGCGCAGCATCCGCCTCGTCAAACATGCGCAGTGGGGGCGTGCTCTCGCAGCCCTGCGTGTGTGTGGCCATGCTGCGCAAGAACAGCGCACGCGCGCGCGCTTCCACAATGCCGAATCCGCGCTGCTGCAAAGCATGCGCCGCTGGGGGGGCGGGCTGCTTTTTGTCCGGCGCCCGATTGTCCAAGCAGGCCATCTGCTGCTCCTGCTGCGCCCCCAGCAGTGACAAAACAGCAGGCTGCCTAGTGTTTCCTGGGTGCGCGCCCTGCGTCACTTCCAGGCATGGATTGTCACCACACTGCTTGCTGCTCTGCTGATGTGCTTCATGTGGGCACACACAGTGATGTAGGCCACAGGGAGCCTCCGCAACACAGCTGTCACACGGGCCCATGCCCTGCTGCTGCTGCTGCTGCTGCTGCTGCTGCTGCTGCTGCTGCTGCTGCTGCTGCTCCACAATTTCATCGACACCAGCCGTATTTTTGGCCATCTTTCTGATCTGGCCGGCTTGAGTGGGCTCGTGCCCCAACTGCTGCTGCTGCTGCTGCTGCTGCTGCTGGTGCTCCACAATTTGGTCAACATCAGCTGTATTTTTGGCCCTCTTTCTGATCTGGCCGGCTTGAGCGGGCTCATGCCCCAACTGCTGCTGCTGCTGCAGCTGCTGCTGCTGGTTCGCAATTTCATCGACACCAGCCGTATTGTGTGCCCTCTTTCTGATCTGGCCTGCTTGAGTAGGCTCGTGCCCTTGCTGCTGCTGTTGCTGCTGCTGCTGCTGCTGGTCCGCAACTTCATAGACACCGGCCGTATTGTGGGCCCTCTTTCTGACCTGGCCTGCTTGAGTAGGCTCGTATCCCATCTGCTGCTGCTGCTGCTGCTGCTGCTGCTGCTGCTGCTGCTGCTGCTGCTGCTCCTGCTTGTCCAGCAACAGTTCAGCCCTCCCATCAAGCAGCTGCTGAGTTGGTGGCTCAAGCTCGGGCTCAACAGCTTGCTGCTGCTCAGGGCTCTGCCGCAGCTGCTGGCGCAGGTGGTGATCTTGGTGGTGGTTGTGGTTGTGGTGGTGGTGGTGGTGGTGGTGGTGGATGTGGTGGTGCTGGCGCTGCGGCACCAAGCGTGCCCCCTCCGCCGCTTTTGCCTCTGCACCAAGTGGGCTGCCACTGCAATACAAGCCACCACCGCCTGCCCCTTGCATGCTGCGGCTGCTTCCTTTGCCTGGTTTCGTGCTTGCAAGCAGGGCTGCTGTGGCAAAGCGCCCCGTGGGCTGCAGCTTGTGGGGTTTGCCCGCCTTTGAGCTCCAGCACAGACGGAAGGCCCTGCACGTGGCATATGCAAGCAATGGCAATGCAATGGAGCAGCTGCGGCTGCCGCGCATGCTGGAAAACACAGTTCTTCATCAACACGCTTCCCAAGCATGCACAGCCGACGGCCTAAGTCTCGATGCTGGTGATATTCCTGTGCACACATGTGGTGCGCGCCCTGCGTCACTGCACAGCACACCTGTTGCGCGTGTACACGCCAGTGTCAATGAAGAGCGTCTCTTGCAGCTGCATAGTGGCGTGGGCCGAGCTGGAGCCTGCTTCCAAAGCCGCATCCTCCCCGGCACTATGCACGGCCCCATCAATCAAATCCTGGGCATCTGGCTTCGGCTGCTGCCGGTTCTGTCCCCAGGCTGGCCCTTCCTTGAGGACCCACATGTCAGAGACACGCGCCCGGGCACTGCCCACCCCTAAAGGCAGGAGGGGGTGGGGCAGGCCAGGCACTGCAGCTATAGTGTTCGCGGCCTCGGTGCGCATGGTGCAGCAGCTTGCTTGGCTTGTTGAGGTCTGGCAGGTGGCGGCACCAACGGCTTGAGGCAATGGCCCAGGGTTCAGGGCGTGGGCGTGCTCAATGGACGGCTGAGCTTGCAGTCCCAGAGCCAGTGTCCCCATCTGCTGCTGTTCCAGCTGCTCCTGGCCTTGCCCAGGTGAACAAGGCTGCTGCTGCTGCTGCTGCTGCTGCGAATGGCCTTGCTCAAGCCCAGCCTGAGGCTCAATCTCAGGTGTCGCAGGCTCAGGCGGCAGCTGCTGCTGCTCTTGTTGCCGCCGCCGCTGGAGCCTCTCGATGAGCGTGCGCACAAAGGCATTGACTGCAGTAAAAAGGCAACGGATGGGCATGTCATGGCACAGGGAAACTTGTTACCCCATGGGACATCTATGCTATGTTCTGCGCGTGCATGTGTGTGCATATGTGTGCATGCACAAAATGCTTCATGCTTTCCACACCAAGCTCATAGGATATTGTGGATTACAGCAGACTTTGAGCATGAGCCACAGCTGCAAGCAATGTCACAAACACGACAAGAAACCAGATGCAATAGGATGCCACACAAGAAAGCAGGAGCATGGGAAAATCACACAGACAAGTAGGCTTTGAGCATTCACCAGGTGCAAGGCAATGCAACACAAAAGAGGCATACAATGTGTCAGCCAGGGCTGCTTGTGTGCAGCTCATGCTTTACAGGCACTTGCTTTGTGGACATCAACTGGTTGCATGGCAACGTGCGTGTCGGATGCTATTTCTATGAGAGCAAACACCTTGTTGGCCCCCTTGGCCTGCACTGACTCAACAAGGGAGTCAAGTGTTACAAAAATGTGGCGGTCATGCTAAGCTAGCTTGCATTGTGCTTGATGAGCTGCAGAGCTGTCCAAAAGTACATCCCTCTTCAGCAGTTTTACATTATCAGAGGTGTATTCATAGCCCATCAACAAGGTGGACAAATGTGCCTTGTTTTATCAAACACCTGAGCACCTGGTACACTGGGATGAATCACACCACCTCCTATTTTGCCAATATGCATTTAGTCTTGAAAATTGCCGCCCCAGGGTTACAATAAGCTCTCATGCCTGCCTGCCTGCCTGACTGACTGACAGTCTTAGCACACACCATGGCCGTTATGTGCAAAGGCGCGCCTCTGGTGCACGATGATGTGGCGGGACCACTTGTTTGGGCCTGAAGAGTCCAATTCAATGACCTTGCTCTCAGGCTTAAGGGTTATGCCAAAGAGCTCCTGCAAGGGCGTGCAAGATCACTGTGTGATGCGCAGCATCCCATGGCAAGCAATGTGTTGAGGGTCCAGTCCGCTGTATCCAGGCAACGATGACTTAGAATCTGGGTCCCAGATCCCTAGATGAATGCCTACTTTGCCTGTTTGATGAGGCATTCCATCCGAGTGTCACACACCAAGATGGTGCACGTGGGCAAACACAGCTTAACACGTGCACAAATGCCAAGGCCTTTGTTCCATAAAGCGAGCAACTATTAGCAACAACGAAAGACAACCAGTCACCTCATCAGCGCAATACTTGCAAATACCTTCATGAGCGAAGCGCATTCAGCCACCAGCACATCAACCAGCCCATTCCCATCCACGTGTGGGTTCAGACGGGGATCGAACTCAAGGTCTGCATGCACATGTTTGGAGGTATTGTCTTACCTAAAGCCGACAGCTGGCAAAGCAAGCGGTTGGCCTGTTGGAAGTGACAGCTTGGAAGGGTATGGGCTTTCTTAAACTGGAAGAGCAAAGCACATGTGCGGTGGACATAGCAGTCGTGTAAAGAGAACACTTCCAAGCCACCATTGGAATTAAATGAGACTAGGTACAGTAACAGCCACTAGCTATTTGGTTGGTTCCTGAGTGCGGCAGCTGTACAAACTATCATGAAGCACCATCCATCTAGTAGTGCGTGAGCAAGCATGCCCTCCAGTTTCAAGGCCTCCATTTTAGCCCAGCGGTAAACTTTTGAGCACTGAAAGAAAAGGAAGGCTTGAAATAGTCGCTCACACACTGACATCCTTATCGGCCCCTGTGGAACAGACACAGCAGCCACACTGCATGCACTGCGCCCTCTCACCAAAGTACAGGTGGCAGGGCATGCCCTGACGGATGATCTCGTAGTGGTGGCGCTGGCCGGGGTGCAGGTGTGTATAATACTCCCAGAAGCGAGCAGCTGTCGCGCAGATGAACAGCCGGCCGCCTTGCTCCCGCTCCATAGAGAACACCCTGGATGCAGGCAGGCAGGCAGGCCGGCTGGGGGAGGGGCAGAGGCAACGATCTGTTTAAGCCACCCTCTGCTCAAAGGCAACAACCTGCAAAAGAGACCCTCTACTCTGAGACAAAAAATCTGTTAAAGAACACCCTTTGCTCTGAGAGGCAACGGATTGATCGGTAGACTTAATGAGCATGGTAATGGTGGTGCGGAGGTGAGTTTTAAAGGGTAGCAACTTCTATGGTGGAGGGGTTTGCCAGACACTTGCAATGATTTTGTAAAAATGCCAGGCTTGCGCACTTAGCAGTTGCCCTTGACTTCCAGCAGAAGCAAGGTACCCGAGAAGCGATCTCAGGTATCCGAGACGCGATCTCATAAGCTTACACAGTTGGTAAGCAATCATGAATGAGATGACTATCGCTGCCTTGTGAGGCAAGGTACACAACAGGCAAGCAGCTGCATTGCGCAAGGCACACGCAGCAAGGAGCTTGGATGACCGTGCTCAAACCGCCATTGGCAGGCGAGCACACACCCGTTTGGGTGTCCGTGCAAGGAAGTGCGCGTGAACTGAACAGTAGGTGGCGTGCTTTGACACAGGGGCGGCTGCTCTGGCAGTGGAAATCCGCTCTGGATCCTTGGAGGGCTAAAGGAGTGTATGGTGCAAGCAGCAGGCCACACTCACTTCAGGAGCTTCTGCATCGCCTGCGGCTGGCGGTCAATGAAGTCAAACACAGGCTGCTGGAGTGGTGACTCGTGCCACAGCTTGTCCGCGCTGGCCGAGGCTTGTGCACGTTTGGCATCCCTGAGGGCTCCCTCATCGGATTGAGCGTCCAGCAGCACAACTGCGCCCCCTGCAGGCAGCGCGTTCCACACGAGCGCAAGCAGTGTGCAGCTAGCATTGCCGGGGCATGAGGCATTATGACGTATCAAGCTGGAAGTTCAAAAGCAAGTACTTACAAACGTAGCATACCTGGGAATGGCTTGTGTATTTTCTTGAGCGCTAGGCGGTCTGTCGGTGTCTGCCTGTCGCATACCGGCTCTTGTGATGCTGTGGTAGGCGTGACTGGAGGAGGGATCAGAACTATAGGTTCAGTCTCATGAGGAGGTGCTGTGGCTGGGCACGAACAGCCTGATTTGCTGGCTGGTTGTTTCCCACAAGGGGGCTGTGTGGCAGGCACAGCCTTCCATCTCCGTGCAAGCTCAGCAGAGGCAAACTGTTTATCATGAGTTTTTGGTTGATTTTCCAGACTGGTCAAGAGTTGCTGCTGCTGCAGCTTCTGCTGCTGGTTGCTCTTCCTCTTTGCCTGGTACAAAATGTCTAAGAGGCTCATCAATCTAATAAATATCAAAATCTAAAAACATTTGTGAATTTTAATTCAATCCGTTTAAGGTCCTTCCGGAATATGAATTGATCAATCAGGCAGCAGAAACAGCCCCTGGGGAAGGATGTCTCTTAACTACAACGTGGCTCTGACATTCTGTTTCAGGATTAGGTGTGTTCCTGCTTTGTTGGGTCCCCCATTAGATGCTGATATGCGCGCACGCCCTGATAATTGCAGCTGACTGCTTAACACCTGCTGATGAGCACATTACCGTGTCTGTTGCTCATCATCAGCATTGATCCCCCTGTATCTGCGAAAAAGATTCCTGATTTGTCCCACCCATTCCGTAGTGATGGCCTGGCCACCGGGATCTGGGCCTCCAGCGTCCTGTCCAACTTCATCAGCGTCACCATGGGGAATGACCCTGAAGCAAACACGGTGCGTGGCAGGGTCCCAGCCTGTACACGCCGAGCCAGCATAGGCATGCATGACGTTACAGCGCATGATGCAGTGCCTGCTGACCGCATGCCCATCTGCCTGCGTGGCTGTGCTGTGCAGAAAGTGGGCATCGCACAAGCCTTGCAAGGCGCGTTCCTGGTGGCAACAGCCATTCCAGGTGGGTGGGGACAAGATGCGACAGTGCTCGCTAGTGCTAGCGAGCACGATGCCCCTATGCCTGTGGCCAAGTGTGAGACCCTTTGGCAGCCTGCAGGTGTCGCCTTTATGTGTTGCAAGGAGCGCCCTTTGCAACTGGTGCGGCTCAAAGCTGCTGTGGGCCTGTATGTGGCCATGGATCACGACAATGTACTTATGGCTTGTTTGTGTGAGTGCGCCTCCTGTTGGTACACTGGTGCATAGTGGGTCGGTGCTGATGCGATTGGAGCCTCTGCTAGAGCTAGATGGCTGGGAAGTTGGTTGGCTGGCCAGGCGCCGACATGCGTGCATCCCTAGCCAACCCCATCCCTCTTTTCCTTCTGCATTGCACACCGCGGCAGCCGTGTGCCCCCCCTTAACCCCCCTTTCTGAGCCTGCTCCCGTGCTCTGCATACAACTCACCCCAACCAAAGAATGCGCCCCATGCGCCCCGACTCATGTGCGCCGATCAGATGGATCCAGGCGCACACAGGCCGCAGGTTTGGTGTGCAACCATGCATGTCTGCCAGCTGCGCCCCATCGCGGCATGTGTGGCGCCTGCTCTCAGTGCGTGCGTTTCCCATATGCCCCCCCCCCCTTCACAGACAACTCGCGCCACACGTGCACGCAGCCGCATGGGCCTGCAGCCGCTTCCGCCGCTCCAGCTTGCTCAAGCTGCACAGCCTGTGCGGGTTTGCCGCCATCGCCGTCCTCTCCACAGCGCTGACGCGCCTGATGCAGCAGCCGGACAGGCTGTTCCAGGTCCTGTGCCTGGGCCTGTCGCTCATGGGCATGGCACAGGTGGGCAGACAGGCCTGCCGCGCGCGTGCCGCAGCATCAGCGCGCTGCGGACACACACTTGAAAAGCCCTGTCAGGAGTGAAAGTTGGTTGGTTGGGACGGTTGGGAGACGAGGCCTACTGGCGGCTACGCTGGCAGGCTGCGTCTCCACCGGCCAACAATGCAGTGACTGGCGGAGGCAAATAGGAGGCGCAATAATACCAATTTTGCGACAATGCTAATTTTGCGGCGGTGCACACAAGCGGTGAATGGTCGGGGATCAGTGGGGCGGATGGGCCCGTGGATGCAAGCGCAGAGCCCAGACCCTAACGTCGGGGCCATCGTGCGCGTCTGAGCTGCCCTGTTTAGTGTAGGTTCACCATTGCAGCAGGGCACGTGCAGGCGGTGGTATGCAGCACCAAAGTCCAAGCGCGCCCAGCCTAGGCTTGCACGACATACATG
>LFCJ01001135.1_pt1 | contig 18072 bp, 19 predicted proteins | sample 643141 | NCBI WGS metagenome assembly LFCJ01 (sample SAMN03766243, study PRJNA286221) | soda lake metagenome | biome: soda lake; feature: Kulunda steppe; material: water; isolation source: sample B1-Br-g2 brine of Lake Bitter-1 | place: Russia: Kulunda steppe | collected 2010-07
ATCTCGCGAACGGCCTTGTTCAGGTTGTTCTCGTTCAGCCACGGATTGATTCGCTCGACGGCGTCGCGCAGGCGGGGTTCGAGTACGGCCGAGGTCTCCGTCTCGCGAGGGTCGAACCACGTCGTTCGCTGCTGGTCGACGACCTCCCATCCGAGTCGCTGGAGCGCGTCAAGGGCGGGCCGTTCGGACTCGGCGTACTCGTCGGGCATTGTTAATCGGTGTTGACGCGAACCTTGCCGGTGAGCAGATCCTGCATGAGACCGCGTTTAAGCTCTTGAAGGCGGTGTTTAGTCTCTTGTTCGTCAGCAATTTTTTGGTCGAGACTGATCAGAGCCGTTGCAAGTCTTTCCTCTTCTTCTTCCGGAGGTAAAGGTATGGGAGTTCGCAAAAGGTTGTCTTTTAGAATACGACCCACAGTTGAACCGCCAGATTGTGCCAATAAGTAGCTCTGTACTTTTGGGTGATTAAGTGCGGCTTGGAGATACCTATTATCGACGCCAACCGTCCGAAAGACAATAATCCGTCTGGTTGGCAAATATTTGCCGTCTGGATATATCGCTACCTTTCCAACTGGAGCCTCAGTTGTCACAATCAAGTCCCCCTCTCTCGGAATACCACGAGTAAGCCACTCATCGTACGTCTTAGGTGAAACAAACCTTTCTTCAGAAAAAGTAATTTCACCTTCCTGAATGTTACCACTCGAAATAACTGGAACACCTGAGTCCGAATAGGGAGGTGTCTTTCCTCGATAATCAATGTCATATGCAACTACCGTATCCAGAGACACCCACCGCCACCCCTTCGGAAGGCTTGGAAGCCTTGATGAAAACAGTAGATCTAACGGAGGGTCATACTTTGATTGGTCAACATCAATCTCGCCCCGTGCTCGTTTTTTCTTCTCTTTTTCGGCCTCTAACCAGACCTCTTTCCTCTTTTCCAGAATAGGGTCTATAGATCTTCCTGAAGGTGTAGATTTGGGATTTCTGTGGTTTTCATTATATAAGTCTTGAACTATGCCCCGCCTCAGATCTTTGTATTCGGTTACTATCTCGTCTGTCTGCTGAATCTGCTTGTCAACCGTCGAGAGTATGTCGGCGATGCGACGCTGTTCGGGGAGTGGTGGGTAGGGGATATCGACAGACGAGTACTCAGATGCATTGATATTCGCGTGAGTTGTGCTTCGTGCTACGCTACTCACCCACTTTTTGAAGTATTCACTGTTCGTATAGTGGCGAAGGTAGTGGTGATCGATATCATCGGATAATTTGAACCGGATTAGATAACCTGCAAACGCGCATGGAACTTCACTATCCGATTCTGAATATAGGTAGGTTCTACCGACTGCTCCTGTACGAGCAAATAACAGGTCCCCATTCTCAAGATGGTACTTTTCATTTCCATCAATAGGGATACTCTGCTTGTCATCATCTTTCAACTGACCATCTTCTGTGAGATCAGTAATTCGGATATACCGAAACTCATTAGGGTCGAATGGTTCTGCTGATGCATTAGCGCCATACTCTCCTGAGTTTTTAGAGACGTCTTCTAAAGTCACAAGGTCCCAGTCAGTAGAGATTTTAACTGAAACTGGTCCGATTGACACCTGTTTGAGATCAACTCCTGAAATATCGGCTGAGCTCATCGGTAATTCAACTCCTCCATGTACTGCTGCAATTCTTGGTCAGTCTTCCGGCGCTCTTCAGCCAGCCTATCCAACTCACGGAGTTTCTCACTCACGTTAATCGGTTCCTCAGGTTCAGTTGTGTCCACGTACCGCGGAATATTCAGGTTCCAGTCGTTCTCCTCGATCTCTATCAGATCGACCAGCCGACTGTGGTGATCCTCCTCACGTCCAGTCTGGAACGTCTCGGCAAGATACTCGACACCTTCCTCGGTCAATTGGTTTTGGTTCGACAACTCCTCGAAAATTTGCACGTCCGACTCGCGAAGGGTCTGATCTTCGGCATAGATGAAGTGAACTTTTCCCTCTCTCTCCTCGGGTTTGTCCTTGTTCAATATCAGGATACACCCAGGCGAGGAGGTATTATAAAACAAGTTCTCTGGTAGTGCGATCACGGCCTCAACGAGGTCCTCCTCCAAGATGGGCTTACGAATCTTCTTCTCTGAGTGCGAGCGGAACAGCACACCGTTGTCCATGACGACGCCCGCCTTCCCGGTCTCGTTGAGCGAGGCAATCATGAGCTGAATCCACGCCCAGTCGCCGCGGTTCGACGGCGGGAGCCCGTACGGGAAGCGGTTGTACGGCTCGTTGTCCTCTACCCAATCCTTGTTCCACTCCTTCTGGTTCCACATCGGGTTCGCGATAACCCGATCGAACACCTCCAGTTCGTCATGTTTCGTGACGCGCTGGGGATCAACGATTGTATCGCCCTTCTCGATTTTCGCGTCGTACAGTTCGTGTAACAGGACGTTCATCTGGCCGATCGCCCAAGTGTTCAGGTTCTTTTCCTGACCGTACAGCGAAATGTCGTCCATTTCGCCGCCCGACTCGCGGATGTGCTCGGCGGAGTAGATAAGCATCCCACCGGAGCCACAGCATGGGTCGTAGACCCGATGGCCGGGCTCTGGGTTCACGCATTTGACAATGAGACGGACGACTTCTCGGGGTGTGTAGAACTCACCGCCCTTCTTCCCGGCATCATCCGCGAACTCACGGATGAGGTACTCGTAGGCCCGTCCGAAGATATCGGGGTCCGCGAGATCTTCGTTCCGGTAGCGATATTTCGAAAAGTGCGAGACAAGATCTGAGAGAAGGGCGTCCGGAAGTCGGTCCTTGTCGTTGAAATCGACGGAAGTGAGCACACGATCGGCGATGGGATCGTTTTCGTCTTCGACCGCTGCGAGGGCTTTGTTCAGCGCCGCACCGACGTCGGTCTCTTGAGCCTTGATGTGGTCCCATCGGGCGCGCTCGGGGATCCAGAATTCCTCGTGCAGGTCGCGATCGTCTCTGGCCGTTTCTACTGGAATCCCGAGTTCCTCGGCAACCTCCTCGGTCTCCTCCTCGAAGCGGTCGTTTGCTCGCTTGAGGAACAATAGTCCGAAAATGTAGTTCTTATAGTCCGCCGAGTCGATGCTTCCACGGAGTTTGTCCGCCGCCGCCCACAGGTGCTTTTCGAGTGTAGTAAGTGTGAGGAGGTCCGGTTCCGTTCCAGGTAGCGTTGCCTGGTCGTTTTCAGTCATAGCTCAAGCACTATCCTGGTACATAATAATAGCAACGTCATGATGATAGACAGATAGGGGCCGTTCAACAATATTGTCATATTTCATGCAGTGAAAAGAATCTCGCTGCTCGTGAAGTGTGTGAAGTTAATGTGATAGGGTTGGAGTGCGACGAAGGCTAAATCAGAAATCAGAAACCCGGTCAAGAGGGTTTTAGTACATCACATACGGTTGATTTTTTGTAGAAGCTCATTGACTATGTTGACATTTATGAATCGGCCTATATTCGAGAACCGAGCCCCCTTCAAATTCCTGTTTCTCTAAGTTTTATATTTAACTTTATTATATAATAGACTGGATCCGAGAAACCATACCTTCGACCGTTTCTGAGACGACCTTCAGGTCGTTAAGTCCAGTGCACAGGAGCTTACCGCTCGAAAAGATGAGTATGACGTACTCGGAACCACGGTACATTAGTGCAGGGAACTGTTCCGGTTCGTACTCGGTGTTCTCCATCCCCAGTCCAATAGCGAGAACTTCCAGCGGGATTGATTCGCTAAGGTCGGCTGTAGCGACGATGTTGCTGATCTCTATTTCAGGTTTGTATTCATACTCCAGTAGGTCACGCATCACGTCGTTTACCTGCTCAGCGATTGCGTAGAAGTGTCCTGTAGACTCACATCCAGCGATCGAGCACCGTCCGGACCGGTAGAACGCCACATAGGTGTCATCTGGTGCGAATCGCGTCTGGAGCCAGTGGTTCTCCGCCGGTTCGTATATGGCACTGGTGATCTCCTCACGGTCTTCGAACGTCTCCGCCAACGCCGAGAGCTCCAGCTCTTGGTGGTAGGTGATCATCCCGACGACGTTGGCAATTTGAAGATCCGTCACTATTCAATACCAAGGCCCTGATATGGGATAAGTCCAGTCGATATTCGGCGTCGAGCTATAGTTGCTGAATCCGGTTGTAGAAGACTTCGTGGAATCGCTCACCTCGACCGATCATCCACTGGTGGTACTCCTCCCACGATTCTTTGTCTTCAAGTTTACCTGACCGGCGTAAGGTGATCTTCGCTCGGTTACTATTGCGTTGTGCATCCTCAGGCGGGCTCCAAATCAGCGACTCACCCATCTCGTCCTCTATCTCGGCTTTCTGACTCTCCAGTTGCTGGTAGGCCTCTGGATCGTCTTTAATGATGAGCTGACAGTACAATCTGTTCTCGACAGTGTTGACGGTGAACTGGAGTTTGAAGCCAGAGCGGCCGATTGGGTTATTGTACCAGTGCTGGGGCTTCGGTTTCCGTTGTCGGAGTAGCGTATCTCGTTCGCCAATGAGGTCACGGAACTGAGTCCAATACTCCTCTTGAAGCTTCTTCGTCTCGGATATGTCTCCCTCCGATCGTTTCGCCTTCTCTTTCCACTCTGATGGGTCCTCCACTGGATTGAGCCGTACTGCGGGTGGTGAATCACCGATCCGCCAGACCTCGAGTCGTATGGCAAACAGATCGATTCCTTCTCGGCTGTTCTTGTTTAGCCACTGGAACGCGTCCTTATGTTCATCGTTAAATTGCGGAGACAGCCAGACGATGATGTCGGCATCTACGCCAGCTGCATACGCGATACATTTTCCGAGGTGATCATGATCGGAGTAGCTTAGCTGATTCTCAATAACTACTGTGCGGCCGTCATCGACGACCTCAGCCAGAATATCGACACTGTACTTTCCGACGCTCTTCTCGATCTCGATGACCTCGAGGTCTAACCCGAGGACGTCCTCTAAGTGAGATGCATCCTCTGATCGGATCTGGTTGGCCAGCCAGGGTGTGAACTCATGGGCCTCGTGTTTCCAGTAGTCTCGGACGTCTTGAGACTCGAGTTCTCGAAAGTCCGGTTCCTCAAATGCAGCCATACTCGTACGCTTATGCTATGGCTGTAAAACATTTCGCTTCAGAAACATTCGTATTCGAGCAAACGTCGCTGGTAGCATCGATCAGATAATCTCATCACTTTGGGGCACTATTTCTGCGCTATCCACCCTTCTAACTCGCCTGAGGGAGATGCACGTAGTACGCTTTCCAATTAGAGTTGTTCTTTCGCCTTGTGACCCAATAGTCCGCCATCATCTGGCCAGGTTTGCCGATTACGTGCGTTATTGGGTCCTGCTTTACGTGCCGATCGCCTCGCCCCACTCTGTCGCGACGCGACTTGCTTCATCGTAGTGAGCCTCAGCCCGCTCAGACTGCTCTGACGCTTTGATCGGATCATCGTCCACTTGCATCGCAAACGCGCTGTTGTACCATGCAGCCGCCGATTCGTGCATGAGCCGGTACATATCCCATGCCAACTCGAACAGTTCGTACCTGTTCTGGTCCTCGTCATATTGATTGCGCTTGTCGAACGCTTCTTCGCATAATTCATCGTACAGCTCCGTGGCGTTTTCCAGCTCATAGATGGCGCGAGAGTAACTCTCAGTCGAGATCGCTTCTACACCCGTCTGATAGTGCTCAAAAGCCTCCTCGTCTCGGTCGGCGAGGTTCTCCTGGACCCACTCATCTGCGTACTCCGCGGCTTCAGCCTTCGATAAGTGTTCGTCTGTGCCAAATCCGTTCTCGTCGTCTTCGTCCAGCTCATCGGCACAACCCGCTAACGACGTAGCAAGTACCACTCCTCCGACCCACATCATCCGTCGACGTGTAATCTCTTTCATAGTTGAATCGTCGTGTAATAGTTCGCTCCGAATACAGGGGCCAACGGTGTCAGAAGTTTCACCACGCAAAGTAGGCTCATACGGACCCACCGTCCGTTGCAGGGCTTCGATCCGTGATTTTGACGGCCGCAAGTCGATAGTTCCAGAATACCGCCTTGATTGAAGCCTCGTCTGCTCCTTTTGTCCCATGCCTGATCTCCCCGTCACCGCACTCGTCACACCAAATCCGTCGAAGCATCCATCCATCGCCTTCATAGAAGGTGGCGTAGGCCCGCACGAGATCGCCGGTTCTGAGACCTTTGTTACAGCCCGAACAGATGTGACCGGTGCGCGCGCCCGAGAGAGCCTTTGCTGGATCAGGATGGATCATCGAACAACCTCGTGGAGCCGATCGATTGTCCGCCCGAGATCACTCGCTTCCTTAATCAGACCATCTGCTTCTTTCTCCAACTCTGCTGCATCCGCTTCGAGTTCTCTGATCCGAGCAGTTAGTTCGGATTCTAATTCGTCGACATTAACTTGACCGAACTGGAGTCTCACCCGACGGATGTGCTTGCATTCTTGGACTTCCTCGCGATATTGAAAATCTGGACAGGTGCACGCGGGTTCTGCTAAGTCAACGCGATAACCCCCTGATGAAGTTATAACCTCGAAAAAAGCGCGAGCTTCTTCGATAACGGTCATGTGCTCCGTAGCGGCACGAATGGTCCGAGGATCATCTACTCGAGGCTGAACCCTTTCGGATGACATTAATCGTCACCTCCAGTGGCACGAACTGGCCGCCAGTACGGTTCCTTGTAGTCGAATTTGATGACCCTCTCTAAGTGAGATACCTCATCGATGAGATCTACCGCCTGTTTCGCAGCCTCGAGTGAGAGTGACCCCGCCTGAAATGTGAAACCGCGTTCGAAGACTTCGGGACGGGTCGTGAGCGAGACGTCGATACAGGGTCCAAACCCGCGTTTGTTGAGTGCACCAGCCCGGCTGGACCACGGCCCCTTGAGTATGATATTGTCCCCGTCGACGGTGGTGATCTCGTAGCATTGGCCGGCAAACCCACCTTCGTTGTCGGGACCGTTCCAGGCGAAGTACTCAACGTATCCATCTTTCTCTGCGTACCACAGTCCATCGTCATGACGTTCGAACCGTAATTCTGAACGGGACGGAATCTCGTCGACTAATACCCTTAGTTTAGGGTCGTTCAGATACTCTTCTTTCCAGTCAACCCGAGCCGCGAGCGGTCGAGTCATCGGTCCCACCTCGCAGAGTCACATGACTCGGGGAGATCGCGTCTCTGTAAGACTTCAACACCACACTGAATACACCGTAGATACCGCTCCAAATACTCCGTCTGATCGGGTTGTCGTCGATGTGGATCAGGATGCGGTCCAGGACACCACTGGGTCTTATTGATGACGAGGTGTTCGCCGACGTTTTTTGCGTCGGGATGTCGATTCGATAGCGTTTCCACTGGTCGGCTCGTTGGTTCCATTGGCTTCTTGCCTCCAAAAGGGAAGCCACAGAACTCGGTTCCTTACACCGGGTTCTTGCTATGGACGTATACCCGTAGCAGTTGCTCTGTGTGTCCCCCTCATGTAATATATTATACTTGTAGTGTTATAGAGGTGCTTATGTCGGCAAAAGCATCAAACATTAGTAAAGACCTGGTAGTAGCATCAGTAATCATTATCCAACGTGAAAGCATGATAGATCACCGTACCTGTCCGGATAGTCAACAGATATATCACACTTCAAATATGTTTATGTCTCTGTAAGCATATCGTGTATGTATAGATATGCCTCGCAAGCAAATTCGCCTCACGGACGATCACAAGCGGTTCATCGACGACAAACACATTCGATTGAGTTCGCTCATCCGGGATACTCTCGACAATGCAATAGAGGGCGAACGTGCACTCCCTGAGCGTACCAGACGAAACACGTTTCACCATGACCTGGTGCGAACAAGCGTTTCGATTGACGAAGACCACGTCAAGTTCATCGAAGAGGAAGAGTTCGTTTTCACAATCTTCATTCACGACGTGATCGAGGAACGGATCGAGTTCGAACGTCAACTCGGAGGACAGTAATGTCGGTGGCGACAGGAATCGGAGACTCCACCAGTCAGTTTGATTGGCCGACCACCGAGGAACTCCGTAAACGGCTCAGAGAAAAGATTCACAATTGTATGCGGAACGGCCAATTCGGCCTGATCCCATCACCGACCTCCAGCGGTAAGTCTCACAACGGGGCGACTACACCGTGGCGTGAAACCCCCGTTACTGGTGGCACTCCGGTCGTCCACCTGCACGGGACCAAAGACTCCCGACAAGAAGCCTGCAACATGAGCGAGGCGGCTGGTGTCGAATATGGAGATCTCCTTGGCCGCGAAGAAGCATGTGGAACCGTCAGAGGCAACTACGACGACGTCGTCGAAACCCCGACCGGCGAACCGGCCAGTGAGTGGTTCCACGAACAGCTCGTCCATCGAGAGAACACCATGAGCAATGCCCACAGCCACCTTGAGGACTACAACGGTGGCGAGCTTCCCTGTTGTCCGTGCCCCTCTGTCGAGCAGTGGAAGAACGTCCCGTACGACGAGGACAGCAACCCGAGTGCCGACGTAATCCACGCGACTCACAACTTTGCGTACGTCCCGAGCCTGATCCATGAGGCCAATGTCTTTTTCGATGAACAGCCGGACTTCAAGCGGAGTATCGGTGGTCGGAAGAACGACGACATGACCCGTTCGCGGTTCCAGGACATCGTGACCGCCTGGCTCAAGAAGATTGACTCCCCCGTGAAGTCGTGGGAGACGTTCGTTGTCACCGTGAGTGACGGAGGGTTCGACGAACTCAAGCAGCAACTCTCAGACCCTCCGCAAGTCGGCGTGGAGTGGTTCATCACTGGCGAGGATGCACATTCGCTGTCCCCCGCACTTACCGAAGCTACGTACGATGCGCTCACCACCGAGCCCAACCGTGCCGGGCGTCGTGTTGGACGAGCGGTCAGCGACATCACTCGATTCGACGCGAGCTACCACGACGATCCTCGGTACAGTCGAACAAGGATCACGCTGATCCTCGACGACGACAACCGACCCACCGTCTACTGGAATGTCCCTGAGATGGGCAACGCCCGTAGCATCATTTGTCTCGACGCGTGGCCGTCGATCCACGAGTGGAAACAGAACGTCGGTGAGAACCTGACTATCGAACCGATCGTCACCGACGAGGAGTTCGAGAAATGGCGCAAGTTCGAGCGCGGTCTCGAGGTCGTCCAGATCGGTAAAGGTGTCCGCCAAGCGTCGACTGACTTCGCTGTCGAGAACTACACAGACCCCGAGCGCCAACAGATCGTTGTCGACTCACTCCGAAACGAGTACGGTGACGCGTTTCGGTCGGCGATCTATCCGAAGGCGATGGACGAACAGATGTCCGAGATCCTCCCCGAGGACGTGGACGTGATGACCTACGGGAACGTGAAAAGCAACAACGAGTTCGGCGATGAGCTCTACGGCCTGGTGACAAACAGCATTGACCCGGGTGATGACTACGTTCTGGACCTGCTGGCCGCCAGAGGCTACGACGCAGAACCTGAGTATCGGAAGTGTATCGACTGTCCCGGCGGCGACTGTCCGATCTGTGGCGGCGATCCCGTCCGGATACCCGGTCGCGGATTCACCGGCCCCGACGCCGACAAAGCCGACGAAATCCTCGACGGGGTCCGGAAAAACTCCGTGGCCCAGGCTATTGGTCGCTGGTCCCGTGGCCCCGAAGCCCCCCGAGCGATTGTCTTTGTCCGTACCTCGGCCACCCCTGATGAGATGGTGGACATCACGATCGACACATCCTGGAGGTTCACCTCGAAACAGAAGGCCGTCGTCGACTACCTGCGAGAAAACCCCGCATCGTCCGTGACCGAAATCGCTGATGTTGAAGGAACGCATAATACAGCCAACGCCGTCCGCCAATTCCTCGACCGGCTCGAGCGGATCGAACTCGTGAAGCGGGGCCCGAATCCTCGCAACGACCGGGAGTACCTCTACATGATCGACGGCTACATCCCCAAATACGGTATCCTCGACCTCTCGGGGATATAGCCGCCCCCTTTTAAATAAATGCGGGAAAAGTCATCGCAGTCTTGCGATTTTGAACAAAAGTAACCACTGAGATACGTAAGGAGACCCTCTTACGGGTCTCAATGGGTGGTTTTCGTCAAATCCCGGCGCTGTATTGCGTTTTTCCCCTTTGGTTTATATAGGGTGCATAACCTCTACCCCATGGTCAATCTCGACATCCTGTTCACATTGGATCTCACCGTGCCACCAGCAGCGGTTGACCAATCCCCTCAGCAGTAGGGGGATCAACTAACACGGTTGCCTACGCCATTCGATCGCCCAGTGTAGCCAGCCTCGAGGAACATGATATGGTGCTGGTTCAGACCGGAACTCGAGTGCTACCAGCAGCGGTAGTTGTTATAACTGGTCTGGCGCTGCTGGTAGCACCTCACTCCACCTACCACCGAATCATGAATATTGGTGCACCACTAAACTCCGTTTTTCATCTGTAAAAATCGGTCTAATCAATAGACGTCGAGCCTGCACTGTTGTCAAGCTGAATAGTCATATTGTACTCATATTCAGGGATATTATATCGGCTGTAGAATCGGGTGTTTGTGTGAGATGTGCTATTTCGTCAGCAAACGACTCCTATCGGAGGTTGTGGGGAGCAAATCAGGGTGGGGTATGGTGCCTTGCCTTCTATTCACCATAGCTGTCCAGCTGTTCATCGGAAATGATCCGATCCTCTTCCCATCTGGTCGCCGGATCAACTGGCGTGACAGCGTGCTCGATTTGTTCTTCGTCGATCTCGTCCCCATACGTCAGCTGAAGCCGTTCGCGAATCCATTTCTGACTTAGTTCGGATTCGCCGTCTGGTCCGACTCTCGTCGCATGAACGTGGAAATGTTCCCAGTCCCGACCTTTGGCTTTCCCCTGTCGGGAGTGCCGATCCAGGGCGACATCGTACCGACCACCGAGTTCGAGTTCACCGTCCACCGGAAATTCGGCCAGGGGTTCGCGACTGTCTTTAGCGGCCTCTGCTCGCTCCTCGGCTACCTGGCTAAAGTACCCGTAGGCGATAGCACTTTCCCGGCTGGAATGAGCTCGAGCCGCCGTGAGGGCGGCGTGGATTGCGCAGATGATCCGACACCAGTTATCATTCTCCCATCGTTCGGCAAGTTCCTCGTACCGAGCGATAAGCAGTCCAGCTTCGTCTCCAGCGCGCAAATCTTCAACCACGTAGATATTGAGCCGGTTCCACAGATTCGTATCGAATCCACTCCGAGCCAATTCCCAGGCGGCCCAGGCCGCAGTCTCTTCATCTGAGCGCCGAATCGATTTTTGTAATAATGAGGATATGCTAAATCGATTGAGCCCGCCCTTCGTCAGAAAGGGTCCACGTGGATCTCCGAAATCAGTCAGCTGCTCTTCTCCTTCATCGGTTTTTTTGTCCGGCGGGGCTTTGACGGGATCATCTGAGTCACCGAGCCTCGCCTGTTCAGAGTTGTCACTCATCATTCTGGGTGTTGTGAATAAGAATAGGTGTTAGTCGATTATAAATTTTCTTACCTTTTGAAATCGAGCCCCCGAATGAAAGAGGCCGATAATGAGTCAGAAGGCCAACAACAGGGGTTGTGGGGCGCAGATCGGGAGGGGGTTGCGAGTGTAGAATGGAAAGCTATTACATGACGGAACCGGGATGCTACCTGCTGCGTTTGAGACGGGTTCAAATACGTCGTTATTTGAACACCAAATATACGAAAATGTCATTTATCAAATACCGGGAGAGACCAATATGAGAAATAATTAGTTCATGCTACGATAGAAGATCATATGGTTAGTGCGAGGACACCTCGGGTATTCAATCTATACGATGTTCTCGGAGTCTTTTTTCCAGGAACTGCACTTCTTGTAGGATTGTTTGTGGTAATTCCTGGACTACCAATGCCAGACTCGGTTATTTCGTACTTGGCTTTCATAATTATCGCATTTTCTTTTGGGCATATCCTCCAATCATACGCATCGCTTTGTACAGGTGATCTGAGAATATTCGATGAGACAATCCGGAATGTACAATCTCCACTAGATTTGCTTAGTGTATCTGATGACGACGATCGAGAAACCGATGAAGTCACCGGTGAAGCAGACGCTGAGATAGAAGAAGAAACCGATGAAGCAGACGCTGAGATAGAAGAAGAAACCGATGAAGCAGACGCTGAGACAGACGAAGCCGATGAAAGTGAAAAAAGTAACCGGTTTTGGCTATATGTATTATATTCTCTGCTTGGACCCCTTTTCTGGCCTATTTTGACCCCAAACGGCGGAGCGATCACGGAACTTCGAAATCCAAACAGAGTATGGATGCATCTGAGTAAAAACTACGATTTTGATCCCGGTAGTACCCGGTATGAGGAAATGCTACAGGTCATTTCTAGCCGTATTGATGACCCAGAATCTCCCGCTCGCTCGTATAGATTTCAAGCGATCCGAAACTTCCATCGTGGAATGTGGGTAACAGCATGGATTCTATTCGCAGTTCTGGTCGTAACGAGTATACACTATTGTATTAGTGAAGAGGCGCATTTGCTCGCTCAGTCTTCTCTTCTATCACACGTGTCAATGCAGCTGGCACTCCTATTAGGAGGTGTTACTGTGATTATTTTTTGGTTATTAACCGTTCTGTATGAAAGGCTATTTATTAGATTCCTTATAACTGATTATGTGGTTCTAATGACTCAAAACGATCAGATACAGCGGATTGAGTTAGTTGAAGACAATTAGTCGGCTGGCTGCGCAGCCCGTCCAGAATTATTTATGCTCTCCACCTTTTCGACCTCCCATTCGGTCTTACGCGGATTTCGGCTTCTCATCATTACTCTGATTTTCTCTCCTTCATTCAGTTCCCCCAGTATTTCCGGTTTAGCGTACGCAGCAAACTCAAGCCCCTTCTTTTCTCCTTCGAGTAGCTTGAGCCAAACGTGGTCGTCAGCAACATCCGATACTGAGAACTGGCGACGGATGTGAGTACTCATACCTGTGTGTTCACCCCGTGGACTCATAAACTCTGTTAAATTCAAATGATATATTTTACTCAGGGAGATTATCGGACTTCATTTTATTTTCGAGGTCCTCGTTGCGGCTCAAGCGTGCTTGATTATTTCAATATCAGTTCGAATCGGTGTGGGTCGGAAAGAATCGACAAACGGACGGCGAGGAGAGGTTGTGGACGAATGCACCAACTTGAGCGCCAAATTGTGGACTCTCTATTGTAGTTGGTGGCATCGCACTCATCGAGCTCACGGTTATGGAGGAACACTTGGGAAAGGCTCCCTGTTCAAATCCGTGGCTATTGGATGCGTCTGACCATCATTCTTTGAACCATTGCTGAGGCTGGGAGTCCAAGATCCACGAAAGTATGGCACCCCGACTATGCACGTCATGTTGTAACCCTTCAAACTGGGTTACTGATACGACATCAATTGAATGGTCCGTCCATTGATCTACATCCGAAGCAAACTTCTCTGCGATCTCCGTGCCGGTTATCTCTGTTCCTGCTCCTGAAGTTGGTCTATAGTAGAGCCCAAGAAAGCTTTTATGAGTATCAACGTCTGAACTGGCAAGCTTCGCTACGTCCTGAATGAAAGAGCGTGGACCACGGTCCTGATATGGATTGAAGACTTTACCGAACGCTTGGGGCGATGGTCTTCCATTTGCATATTGGAAACGGAACAATTTAGCTTCACAGAAAATTGTCGTCTCATCAGTTTCGATGGCCAGATCCGCAGATTGGCCACCTGGATATTTGGTTTGTGAAGGGTTGCTTTTGACAGTGAACAACGAGCCTGGGAATGATCCGTTCTGTTTGACTGCTTTGACCAGCGCGTCTATTTGATCATCCTCATCATGTGGCCCAATCCCTGCTCCGTAATCATTGTTCTCCCCAATTGTTTCATCCACGTCATGGATGTTCTCGGCAAATTGGTTTGAGAGGGTCTGTAGCGTTGACTCAGCTGAGTCCATTAGAGATGACATTGTAGACCAGCTGGTTGAAACTTTGGTCAAAGTTGACCAAAAACAGGCTGAGTCGAATCTGTGTGATTTGCTCTACTGATATGGGCTCTTCGTGGTAATTTGATGATAGGGTTGATTTATGACCTTGCTGTTAATTGGTCATTCCAACAGGCTGATCCCCCTCTATGGAACACTCTGATGAAGTGGTGATTTTATGGCTGGATTATTGATTTTTACCATCGTAGCGGCGGCCGCTGGTGTGTATGCGGTACTACCGGAACACCGACGACTGCGAATACATTACGTTCTACCTTCGTGGTACCCACAGGTTGTGCTATTCAGTATCGTAGCGGTGCTAATTCTCTCTCTCGGGAACCTTTATCTTGAGACCGCGAATCCACAATTCTCTCTTTTATGTGGCTGGATTTGTTTACCTGCTCAGTTTTGGATTGAGGGCACACAGGTCATCCTCGCTACTGCTGTTGTAGGAATTGGAGTCAAACGATTACTTGGATCTACGCCGACAATCGAAGATGATTCAGCCCTCGCCGAGCAAATTCGTGGATTATTCTCAGAACAGCGCTTCAACGTTCTCAGTTTAGTTATTAGTGATGGGTATAGTAAATTAGTAAGCACTGGCACAGTTGAATCTGCTTCGGAAAGTAGAGCTGTCACAGAGAGCGTTCTCACCCAGGAACGATTCTTACAAAATCATACAGAGATCTCAATATCTCTCGCGGCTCAACTACTCCAAGACGAGGACTGTGTGATCGACCGATCTGACTTTGCTTTACATTATATAAAATCATTACACCATGATAGATCCAGTATTCTGTACCATGAAGTAGAGGTTACTGGGGGTGGAAACGGGCCATATAACTTCCCAGATTCAATCCGTTTACTCCCTGTTTTTTTCGACGACTGTAACGTGGCCCGAGAAGTCAAACTTTGGAACCCTATCCGCGAAGGTATGCAAGGGACGTTGGAAGAAGCCGCAAGCCAACCGGAAGACCCGTATGCAACTCGTAACAACCGACTGTCATCTAACAGGCGAGAGGTTCAATTTCGGGACCCGATCTTCGTGGGTATTAGGCTATTCAACATCATGGTTCACACGTCGTTAGAACAAGAGATTGAATGGCACATGTTTGTCAACTATTTAGCCGATATAGGCGAAGACATCTGTGAACAATTTACTATCTCTCCAGAAGCGGATCAAACAGCGGAATATCCGAATGACTACTGTTACCTCCTGAGAGAAATCACCGACACCTTGGAAAGCATCGCAGAAACACCAACTGATACCAGTACTTCAGTCTATATGGCCATTGAAACACCTGGACCAGTCCCCTATGAAGATACTATTAAAATGGGAATTTGGTCATTATTACGTGTTCATAAAGCAATCTTGCTCTCGGATGTTCCCCATCGTTTTAAACGAGATACCACCCATTCAATTCTAGAAACATACTTTGAATTGGCCACAGCACGAACTCATCCCCAGCGATCCTACTTTTGGGCACTCCATACGATGATTACTACACAGGTTCATCAGAACCCATTGAATGATCATGATCAACATGAATATCTAATTACTATGCTACGACATCTGAAAACTTACGACCGAGCTAAACTTCTGATGGGACATAAGGGAACCGAATATCGACGGCTCATCAGAGATGTAGAGAATAGTATATTTTTAGCAGAGATCTCGTAACTATACATCGTCCAGAAAGTCACGTCTACGTTTTCGCCGTTCACTTTCTGTTGCCTAATCGTAATGCTTGTCGAGTACGCCAGGGCTCACATCCATTCGGTCGAAAGCGATCTCCTTTGGAACGTGAGCGTTTCGATGGGCTGTAATCGCACTGATCCTCACAGCGTGAGGCGAAACACTTCATGAGAACTTGCTCGCAGTATTTGTAGCTGGTTGCTTCACACTCCTCGGGACCGCGGCCGTGTAGGTACCCATTCGCGTAGTAACAGTAGAAAAAGGCCCTGATCAAGGGGGCGACTAAAAGCGCATCGGGGCGTACAGATGATGCTCGGTCAAGAAGGTTTGAGTGTCTACCTGTGGGCTACTTGTTGATAACGGTAATCACATTGTATTAATTTTTCACTATAGCTATTTGATCAATCATGCTACCAGTGACATATGCCTGAGCACAATGTTTGCCCCGTTCACTTTAAAAAGCGTTTCTAATGATTACCACCCGGAAGTTGATGTCACACGGGTAAGAATCAAGATAATATCCAGTATGCCTGTCGTCAAGATACCACCGAGGGATCAGCGGACCGCCAAACGATTAGCGGCAACCCGAAACCGTTCGTTTGAGGAGATCGAAGGATATGACAATTCATCAGACTCCTGGGGAAAAGATCCCGAGGAACGGAACTATATCGGACTCCTCGGTGAGTTCGCGTTTGCTATCTACTACGACCTTCAAATCGATGCAGAGGAGCGGCGCTGGGGGGATGAAGGCTATGACTTTGAAGTACAACTCGATCAGGAGAAAATGACAGTGGACATCAAGACGACTGTCCACGACCCCGATTGGTTGTCGGTAAAAGAACGGCCGCTACGCGCCGATTATTACGTTCTCGTCCAATTGCAGAGTGACGCGGAGGCTGTCCTGATCGGAGGCGCGACGGCGGAGATGGTCGAGAAGGCCGAGGTGAAAAAATCGCCCCGATATGGGCATCGAAACTACGTTGTACCAAGAAAACGGCTGCTGGACTTGCCTGAGACTGTCGAACCAGTTGACTAACCCATGCGATTCAGGGCACTCCGGCGGTCCTCTGTTGGTGCTTGATCATATTTTTCGGTCGTCTCGATTTTTTTGTGACGTAACTGTGCCTTTGCTGCGGCCAATCCCTCTTCCCGAGACATATAGGTGCCGACGCTGTGCCTGATCGCATACCATGTCATCTGGCGGTTGTCAGTCTCAATATCAGCAAGATCACAGAGCTTGTGTAAGACGTATTTGAGAGCTGTACTCCGATACGGGTTACTGTGACGAGTGAGCCAGATTGCGTCTGTTCCGTCGTATTTATCGTACAACTCACGCTCTTCCAGCCATCGGTTGAGGAACTCGGCCGTCTCCTCGCGGATACTGACGTGCCAGTGCTCCCGATTCTTCGACGATTCCTCGGCTGGAATGCGGAGTAATGCATTTTCCACATCGACCCAGCGGACGGTTGCCCTGGCAACTTCAATCGGTCTGAGGCCTGTGTCGAGTGAAACCCACACGAGGCTGGGGATTTTGAAGCTGTTTGCGCGCTCGAAGTCCTCTTTCGTAATCCGAGTAACCGGTTTGTCGAACCGGCGCGAAAGATGCGTTTTCCACATCATCCGCTCATCTGGGTCCAGGGCATTGTAGTGTGGCACAGAACCGTACTCGAGAGCCGCACGGGCGATCTTACGCCGTTCCGACCTCGTGAGGTAGTCTCTTGGCGTTGCTGGTGCACCGGCGTCGTAGAACGTCACTGGTGGGTCCCACTCGGCACAATCCTCGTTGAACTCGAAGGCACGCCACCGGAACAGCATCTTAATCGACTTCGTGTACTTCGATTTGACCGAGTCGCTCACATCCCTGTGAACGAGGTGTCGAATGTAGTCGTCTGCGTCCTGTTGCGTGACGTGAGTCGTATAGTCACGTTGATCCCACACCCACCGGTAGAAGATGTCGGTGTAGTAACTTCGCCGTTCGATCGTTTCTGGCGAGTAGCCCTCTCCGCGTTCGGGATTCTTTCCAACGGAGAGCATCCAGCTGATGAGTCGTTTTCGGTGTTCCGTGTATTCGACGAGTTGACGCGAATTGAGTCGGTCTCTCGTCGGTCCAGGAACAATAGGGAACTCATCAGGTTTCATCAACTTTCCTCCGGGAATCGCCTGACTGCGCTGGATTGTAATCCAGCTTGGGAAGAACAGAAATTCTCATAATTCTTTCACACCCGAGGGTATGGAAAAGTGCAGTACGGCGGAGGATTTGAACCCGCGACAACTTGGTCCGAAGCCAAGCACTCTGTCCAGACTGAGCTAAGCGCCCTCACCTTCTGCTTTCCGTCCACTCGGTATAAGTCACTCGATTCGTCACCCTCGAGCCACGAG
>LFCJ01001136.1_pt1 | contig 18071 bp, 17 predicted proteins | sample 643141 | NCBI WGS metagenome assembly LFCJ01 (sample SAMN03766243, study PRJNA286221) | soda lake metagenome | biome: soda lake; feature: Kulunda steppe; material: water; isolation source: sample B1-Br-g2 brine of Lake Bitter-1 | place: Russia: Kulunda steppe | collected 2010-07
CAATTCTTATTGGCGAAATGAGTGTTGTAGGACCTCGACCAGCACAAACCAAAATCGAATCAAATTTCGAAAAAGAAGCGACTGAATGGCGCAAACGATGGTTCGTCAAACCTGGCCTTACAGGACTTGCACAAATCAATGATGCGACGAGCCAAGATCCACGAGAAAAAATTCAGTATGATATCCAATACATCCGAAACCAGTCACTGTTCTTTGATTTGAAAATATTACTCCGACAGTTATGGGCAGTCGTCAGTGATACAACATCATTGCTACAGGGTGACGAATCGGCAAAAAAGTAGTTAACAGTTCTTAGGTTCAGTCCTGACTTATTGAGACTGATCGTTCTGCATAATTCGGCAGATCATCAACACACTCACCGAGTGTGACCACATCTGCAGTGACTGTTTTCGGTATTGCGTTTCGGGTATCGAAAATAAACTGGGCTTCATCTCCAATTGCAGCTAAATCGAATGCAGCATGGTCGACAAGCAATAGAACGGCGTCAGCCTCAGCTATGTTTGCTTCCTCTGTTTGCCGGACAAGTTTGTGAGCGACTTGATCAGATTCGGTATGTGGGTCGACAACGGTGATATTTGCACGTTTAGAGAGTTGCTCAACAACGCGTAGTGCTGGCGAATTCCGTGTATCTCCCACGTTTGGTTTGTACGCTGCTCCGAGTGCAACAATAGATGCGTCTTCCAAAGCTACACCACGCGCCTTCAGGAGCATTTCTAACCGATTTGCAACTAAGTTTGGCATCTGCTCGTTTATCTGATGGGCATCATCCAAAAATGAAACACTCGTTCCAATATCTTCAGCCCGCCAGCTCAAAAACTGCGGGTCGACTGGGATACAGTGTCCGCCAACCCCGGGACCGGGTCGGAATGGCTGGTACCCAAATGGCTTGGTTGCCGCCGCTTCAATTGCATCCCAGACATTTCCGTCGAGACCCTCAGCAAGCGTAACAAGTTCATTAACGAGCGCGATATTGACCATCCGATAGGTGTTTTCAAGCGTCTTCGTCAGTTCAGCTGTGACTGTAGAATCAACAGGATGGATGTCCGAGACGATTGCTCCGAACAGTTCACTTGCTGCTGTTCGAGCAGAATCCGTGTCTGCACCGACCACAAGTGGAATCTCTTCAAATGGGTAATTTCCACCGGGGTTGAGACGCTCGGGAACCATCGCAAGCTGAACTGGCCCACCATGGACTTGCTCAATTATCGGGGCAACAATCTCTCTGGTTGCGCCAGGATAGACAGTACTACTAACAGCAATCAACGTCTCCGTACTGTTTGCTTGTTTCGCTGCTGTTTCCGTAGCGGCCTCTACTGCAGACATCTCTGGGCCGTCATCAGCCATCCCTGTCGGCACCGCAATAACATATGCGTCGCAGCCGGCAACGACACTTGGTTCTGCAGCAGGGCTGAAGTTGTTGCCCACTGCGTTGGCGACACGATCATCACTGACATCATCTATGTAACTTTCCGAATTGAGAAGCTGGTCGACCCGGTGGTCATCAATATCGAATCCACGAACCGAAAACCCTGCTTCAGCGAACGCAAGGCTCAGTGGGAGTCCGACATAGCCGAGACCAATGATGCCAACTGTGGCGTCACGGTTGGCAAATTTTGATGTTAGTGTCCCATTTTGTTTCATGCCTGCACCCGGTCTCGCTTCGGTTGTCGCTCAGCGATCACGTCCTGTAGAATCCGATCCAGATCCGTATCTGGAACCCAGCCGAGAGTCTGCTCGAGTTTACTAACGTCTGGTTCACGTTCGTCTGGTTCCTCGAAGTCTTCTCCGTAGACTTCAGCGAGTGGGACATGTGTGATATTAGATTCCGAACCTGTGAGCTCAATCACGCGGGTTGCTAGGTCATTGATACTCGTAGGATTCGGTGCACCAATATTATAGACACCACCATAGGCAGTGGCTGTCCCCAATAGTGAAGCTGTGATTTTGACTGCATCTTCGACGTGCGTGAAACTTCGTGTTTGCATACCGTCGCTGTAGACTGTTAGATCCTCTCCAGCCAGCGCTTGTTCAACGAAGGTGGGAATAACCATCCCATATTGGCCACTCTGACGAGGGCCGACAATATTGAAATACCGCCCAACAACGACCGGAAGATCGTGTTCGGCTTGGTATCCAAGGGCGAGGAATTCGTCGGCTGCTTTTGCGGTAGCGTAGCTCCAGCGTGGGCTGGTTGTCGGACCATACGTGCGGTCGTCATCTTCAGAAAATGGAACTGCCGTGCTTTTTCCGTAGACTTCCGAGGAAGACGCTATGAACGTTGGTGTGCCGTCACGGGCGGCTGCGTGGAGGACGTTTTCAGTTCCATCGAGATTCGTCTTGAGTGAACTAAGTGGATTTTCAACGATGTTTTTCACCCCAACGGCTGCTGCGAGGTGATACACCTCGTGAGCGTCTTTGACAGCTTGATTGAGGGTTTCTGTGTCTCGTATATCACCTTCGCGCAGTTCGACACGATTCGTGTCCACATGATTGAGATTGGTAGCCGTTCCTGTGGAAAAATCATCGAGAACGATGAGATGCTCAGTCGTTTCTCTTAAAAAATGGTCGACTAAGTGTGAGCCAATAAACCCTGCTCCACCAGTAATAAGAACCGTCATTAGCTCTACTAAAACAGTCGCTTATGATGAATGTTGCGACCTTGTGAATTACATTGCCGAAAAATTATCAGTTGCTATGTAGATGTTTTTGAATTATTATCATTCGTATGGAGGGGCTAAGAGCATCTTTTTAGCGGTTGTAGTCTACAACTAACAAATCCATCGTTCCGTGTATGTGTATTATGCGCTGGAATTACTTCACAAAATACGAATGTCGTACCTGCGGTGAACAGTATGCCAATGCAGAGAAGGCCCAAACCTGTTGTGCGGATGACTTTTGGGGGTAATGAAATTCTGCTGCAATGATTGCGTTGAGAAGTAATGACTTTGTCAATAGTTGAACCGGCACGTTTGTTTACACTCAGCCTGAATGATGAGTAATGCGTATTTTGCGGGTTGCGCCATGGATCTATCCTGATACGAAGGGTGGTGGCGACTATCACGTTCACGCGATGAGCCGCGATCAGGCCGCGATGGGCCACGAGGTGACGGTGTTGACGACGCGATCGGATCCCTCACTGCCGCGGGTTGAGGAAACTCACGGATATACGGTGTATCGCGTACCGCCGGGCGTGACGCTACTCGGCAATGAGATATCGCCGGGAGTCGCGCGCTTTTTGTGGCACGCAGACGCCGCCGACTATGACGTGATGCACGCACACTCACATTACTACTTCTCGACGAACCTCGCGGCGCTCGTGCGGCGACTCGGGGACGTCCCGCTAGCGATCACGAACCACGGACTGTATAGTCAGAACGCACCGGAGCGGATTTTTGAGCTGTATTTGCGGACGTTGGGTCGGTGGACATTCAATCAGGCGGACGTGGTGTTCTGTTATACGGACGTCGACAGGGAGCGCGTGCGGGAGCTGGGAGTCGCCTCGCGGATCGAGGTGGTGCCGAACGGGATCGACACCGAGCGGTTCACTCCCGAGGGTCCCGACAGCGAGCTGATTGACGCCGACGGGCCGGTCATGTTGTTCGTCGGGCGGTTAGTCGACGGGAAGCGGCCGTGGCTCGCGGCCGAGGCGTTCGCGGAAGTGCTTGAGACGCATCCGGACGTAGCGCTGTACCTCTGTGGGGACGGGCCGCTTCGCGGGGAGTTGGAGACGCAGATTGAGGAGCTGGGGATCGGGGCGTCGACGACGTTCCTCGGGCACGTGCCCTACGACGAGATGCCGAAGGTGTACCGGAGCGGGGACGTGCTGGTGTTGCCCAGCCGGGCGGAGGGCGTGCCGCGGACGGTGTTGGAGGCGAAAGCGAGCGGGACACGGGTGGTGTTGAGCGAGCTGGAGCACGTACAGCCGGTGCTCGGATCGCGCGACCAAGTCGTCGAGACGCCCGATTCGGCATCGTTCGCGAGTTCACTTATAAATACACTCGATGAGGACGGTGTGAGTGGTGGTGAAGAAGCGGCGAGCGGACAACGCTGGTCGGAAACGGTGGAGCGGACGACGGCAGCCCTGGTATCGATCGCTGAGCCCTAGTCCGGTAGCGAGCGGACAGCCTCCACGATTTGTTCCGCACCAGCAGCGAGATCGGTACGCGTTTCGTTCTCAACGACGATCGACGCCGGAGCGTCGTCGGTTGACAGAAGCCGTTGTTTAAGTAATTCGTACCCCTCAACGCCACGGTCGAATCGCGGTGAGTCGGGGGCGAACCGAGTATCGCCGTCCTCGCGTGATCGGAGCCGGCCGGTAACCGTCTCCGTATCGGCTTCGACGAGGACGACGAGGTCGGGCGCGGTTTGCGAGAGAATGCCGCCGAGCCGGTCGAGGAGTTGGGGCCACTCCGTCGGCGAACGGAGGCCGACCGACCAGACACCCTGATACAGACCCTGATCCAGAAGGGTCACGCCGGTCTTCGAGCGGGTGCGGGCCATTACCCCGGCGACGTAGTGGAGGTTGAACAGCACACGGAAGCAGTCGATGGTGGAACCGGGATCCACGGTGCGGAGGGAACGCATGGTCGCGAGCGCAGTTATTGGGTGTCGGAGATGGTGCTCGACCGCGAAGCGGGCCTTCGAAAGGACGCGATGGGGCCCGGAGCGGTTGTCGATCCACCGAATCGGCTCCATGACGTGGGTATGTTCGCTCGCGAGTGCTGTAGCGGCTCGGTGGGAGAGTGTGGACTTACCAACACCGGGGAGACCAAAAAATTCGATGACGGTGTTCGGGCAAGATGGTACAGACGACATCGGAGAGGGATCACTCGGTAGGTCGCAAGAGGAAGACGTGCTCCTGTGAAAGCACTGGAAGGACGCGTTTGGAAGCAACGATCTCGAAGCCGTCAGTCATGATCTCGCGAGTCGTTTCGGGCGACTCATATGCATGGTTTCGCTCGTCGCCGCCCAGCACCCGTCGTCTAGCGTTCCGTCGTATCCTGTGGAAAGAGGTCTCGATCGCAGTCGATGCGATGACGTAGTCGCCGACGGCCCCAAGCTCGGACAATATAGTACGTTTCACGTCCGTGGGGACACGATGGAGGAGACGTAGTGAGATCGCGACATCGAAACGCTCGTCCAAAGTCTCAGAGATCGCCTCTGCGTCACAGATTTGAAATCGAGTATTGGAGACGCCATGCTGGTCATACTCCGCTTCAGCGATTTTCAACATATTTCGGGAGATGTCACACGCGATGACCGAGGATCCGGCATCCGCAAAAACCGGAGCGAGCTTCCCCGTTCCCGTCGGAATATCCAGAACAGTTTCGTGCGGTACCTCCATCAGGAGTGTTTTTACAGCATCCCGTTCCCGGTCTGCGATCAATCTGTGTCGCCAACTGTCATCCCCCGAAAACGCTTCATGATACTCTTCGGCGACTTCGTCGGACTTGTAGTGGTCTTTCATCTCCGACAAGTAATCGAATGACCGGTCGTCGCTCATTGGAGGTACAATTTATTCTCTGAGTTAAATACTGTCGGTATCAGTGCCGTGATGATTCATATCGATTGCAGGCGTTCCAATGCGGAGTCGAATGTGGTCGGCGATTCCGATTCCTCCGAAGAGGAATATTATCCAGGTGAACATCTGCCGGTGTCTTACACCCGTGCCGATGTTTCCGGTACCAAATCCGTACAGTAGGACGGCTACACTAAATCCAGCAAGTAATCCAAGCGTGCCATCTGGGCTTCGGTGGTACATCCGACGAACTCCGAACGGGGCAGCCAATAAAAACCCGAACGTAACGACACCCTCCATACTGACGACGAAATCCTGCCAGTTCTCGATCATCCACGGGAATGGTGCAAACAGGAAATACGCCATCCCAATCGGTGCGAAGGCGATTATCTCTGGTATCGTCGTCGGTACTACGTCGGGCAGGAACGCTGTTCGTCCCCGTGCTCGGACACTCCGAAGATGTGCGAGATAGGCAAACCCGGAGTATATATACTCTCGCATCAGGACCAAAACAAATGCCGTGAACGTGATACCGAGATAAATGTGGAACTCACGTAGAAGGTTTACACGATACATATACACAACAATCCCGACAGCGATTGCGAGCAGATATATAATCAGATTATCTGCTCGTGGGTAGGTTGCCATCGTGAGCCCCACCATCACTATTCCAAGAGTTACCGTGCGAGAACGGGCGTCTCGAACGAGTAGGACTCTCGCAGTAAGGGTCAACCCGAACAAAATGGTTGCTTCACGAATCGGGGTTCCATGTAGCATGATTATGCTCGGGAAGAATGTCAGAGGTATAATTGCGAAAATACCGGCTCTGTGGGAGTGGTAGTACCGGGCGATGACATACACGTTGTAAATCGCTACCGACCCGAGGATAGCATTCACTAGACTCGCATAGAGTAGACTTGGTCCCGGGAGAAGCAAGAACGGAGCGAGTACAGTTCCCCAACGCTGATTCGTCGTTGAATAACCTGTATCGACGTATACCCCCTCTCTTAGCCCTTCTGCTATTATTTCTGCTGCGTTTAGAAACCCGAATATATCTGCCTGTGCGTATGGGTTAAGACCCGTCGATAGGGTGAATATAACGCTCGCTACACGTACCGTAAGGATGATTAAAAAAACTAATAACGCAGAATTAATAATATGTTTGTTTTCCATAATGGTATTTTCTATTTAATTATCTTCAAAGCATAGCCGTTTAGACATTTGTTCTTGGATTATCTCCTATTAATGTCCTATAGATGTTTTCTACCCTGTCTGTTAGGGTCTGGAAATTTCTCTTTTTTTGAATATACTCTCTCCCTCTAGCGCCCATTGTGCTGTTGAGTTCGGGTGAAGAAAGTAATTTGGTGATCGCATCAGCGAATTCTTTTACTTCGTAATCTACCGCAAAGCCTGCACCGGATTCACTGACAACAATCTCCTGATCCTGTGTTGACGAGCAGACGACAGGTGTACCTAAACTCATGTATTCTAAGGTTTTGATAGGGGCGTTTGTTCGTAGAATGCTGTCGGTCGGTAAGGGTGACAAGCCAACATCAGACCGAGCTATCATTTTATGTACCTTTTCTTGATTTTCTATCCAACCTGTGAACGTTACGTTTGTTGCTACTCCTTTTTGCAGAGCAATACCATGGAGTCGTTCTCTATTTTCTCGTATTCGACCTCCAGCCATTACCAGTTCGATATTCTTTGAACAATTCAGTTCCTCCAGAACATCAAATAAAAACTCTAATTTGCGAATTGGCGACATAGATCCGATATATAAAAGTACATTTTTATCATGTAGACTATATTCTTCGTCGATTGAATTATATTCGGGTATCTCATTTACGATCGGGGCCCCAGTGGGTAATACCTCCATATTAGTTTCATAACCGGATTCTCTAAGATAGGTTTTCATTGCTTCGCTGATTGGCAATATGATGTCGGCTTTACTCGCGATGGATCCACGTAAACGTCGTCCTAAGTGCCCTTTGATATATTCTCCGGCACCGCTAATGTCCTGATTATATTCCTCTATTAGACTCTCGGCTTTCAAATGTGAGATTTGATGAGCGAACTTAAGTTCGTAATCTTGTTGGATAGTAATAGCAGCCAACCCCATGGAGAGGTCGTTTCGGACGTGAACAATATCGAAGTTACCAAAGTCAAGCTCCGAGGAAAAAAGCGAATTTTGGCGGATATTTCCTGTCTTATAGCGTAGATAATTCTTGACAGGGGCAAAAGCTGAGGATGGTAAAATATAGACCTTAGACCCGTTCCAAGTTTCTTGCTTGACTTCTCGTAGTTCTGAATTCTTAGGCCTCATCACCCAGGTTACGTCATGACCCCGGTTGACAAGGCTCCGAGAAAATACGTTTGTCAAGAATTGATGATCACAAGGATAGTCCCAATCAACGAGGAGCAGCAAATTCATCAAGTGATATTGGATTAGGATAACCAATAGAATAACTTAACGCTCTGAAATGAACTCTGCAAATGAATATAGATTTAGTATATAAAATTAAAATAATATCTAAACTATAGTAATTCTCTGGGTTGGATTTGGTAATTATATTGACAAAATATCGGGTTCATTGACAAATGCGCCATTCCTTACAAAGCCAAAAGCATATAAAGAACATTCGTTTTAAGTGTAAATGGCAAAATCAGAAAATCAACGCCATATATATCCCCGGCCCCAACCGAACCATATGACGGAGAAAGGTATATTCTACATCGCGACAGGCGACCAATTCGTCGCCGAAGCAGAACGATCTGCAAAGTCGGTTCGTAATGCCATGCCTGATATCCCGATTGCGATTGCAACTGATGGTAATCCAGAATTCGAGTTCGATGAAGTAATCGAGATAAAGAATCCTGATTACAGCTTTACTGATCAGATCAAAAACCTCCACCGATCCCCATTCAATCGGACGCTCCACCTTGACACCGATATCTATATCCACGCGAACGCAGAGGAGCTGTTCGACTTACTCGATCGCTTCGACATCGCGGTCGCGCATAATCACAACCGAAGTGCATTTGATCCCCCAGGGGTCCCGGCCAGCTTCCCTGAATACAATACAGGTGTTGTCGTGTATAGAAACAACGCCAGGCTCCGGGAATTCTCGAGATCGTGGGAAAGAACCTACGAAGACCTCTACGACGGCGGGAAACCACAAAACCAGCCCTCATTCCGAAAGGCACTCTTCGATTCGGACCTTCGAATCGCTACCCTTCCGCCTGAGTACAACCTCATGGTCAGGTATCCAGGTCATGCAATCGGGGAAGTGAAAATTTTCCACGGACGGCTTCTAGATATTGAGACGCCGGGGGCGGGGAAATATACCGACATCAAAACGGCTGCCGAGAAAATTAATTCAACTACTGAACATCGAGTTTTCACGCAATTAGGCGGGATTTCGATATACTCAAACAATGAATCGAACCCGATCAACCGCATTCGGATGGGGATTTGGCGATATGGTTTCATAGGGGCGATTCGTCGAGGAATATCAAAAATCCGAAAATATTTCACTTAATCCTATACTAATTGTGGTATTAAACACAGGGACTTATGCATTTAATGATGTCCTTTCCAGAGTTTACATCCTCAACTTCAAACCCGAGATCTTTCATCTTCGATTCGATAGTTTGGGATTTGGGTGCTAATTCGTTTTCTCCATCATGCAACTCAACATAGCATATTCTTACATCATCTAACATATCTCCCAGACCTTCCAAAACGATCTTTTCTGCACCTTCAACATCAATTTTAAGGATGTCTGAGTTTGGAGCATCAATATCTTCCCCTCGTCTTACAGGTACCATCTCTCCTCTCGTGTCGTGATTTTGAATGAGAGCCCGGTTGCCAGTTCTCCCCGTAATCTGTAAAGACATCTCTGTATTTTTGTCTCCAAGAGCAAATTCGTGTATATTTATTTCTGCGCCATTCAATCTACAATTTAGTTCAAGCTCTTCTATTGCCTCTCTGCCAGGCTCAAAGGCATGTACATCACCACCAATAACTGCTGCCACAATACTATAAAGCACCTACGCTCTTGTGTAACACGTTGTTGATGGAGAGCCTTCTTGCGATTTCCAGATCAGTACTCCTGTGTGAGATTTCGTGCTGCAGTGGTTCTGACGGCGACCTACTAAGCGAGGTCAACAACAGAGCTCCGCATCAACAATCTCTGCCAGAAGAGCGATAGAAGAATTTATTTGACATTAAAATCACAGGTTAATATGAAACTCACGGGTATTGAAACGGAAAGTGGCGACGTGAAATATTATTACGAGTACTCAGGTTCAAATTCACATCTATTCAAGGAAGGGCCGTTGGAACTGTCATATGATTTTGACGTTTCTAAAGTGCCGACTCGGATATTGACGATCCCATTTGTCGCTCATGCAATACCTGTTTCTTGGGCACACAACGTTGAGATTTCCGTCCCGGAAGTTGATGATAAATTCCAAGAAATATTACCTGCTGTGCGAGCACAATTGGATGATTTTTATCCTAAGGTAGGTTTTGGTCGTGGAGAATCAAATATTTATGAGGAAGATCCCCCAACCCACAAAGAAGAGCGTTCGGAAGAACATACTGGCTGTGCCACCTTCTTTAGTGGAGGGTTAGATTCATTTGCGAGTTATATTCAGCACCGAGAAGAGAACCCCGATCTTATTTTTATTAGATACAAGAATCTGGATAGGTATAATCCTGATAAAAGTACATTTGACCCACAGTATGAAAAATGGGTTTCTGATCTCACGTCATTTGCAACATCAGAAGACACGAACATACATATTATTGACGCCGAATATAACCAAGTCGCCCATCGTAGTAATTTAAATATATTACACAGAGAATCACTCTCTGGCTACAGTTGGTGGCAAAAGGTCCAACACGGATTATCGCATATTGCAGTGTCATCACCAGTGTTATATGAAAATAAAATAAGAACACTATACGTTCCATCTTCTTTCACAAACGAATTTGATCAAGGTTGGGCCACTGCCCCGCAGATAGACAATAAAATTGAATGGACTGGCACTGCGTGTGAGCATGATTTGTATGACACAAGTAGACAAAAAAAGTGGTCAATGATAGCAGATTTTATTCAAACCGAAACGTCTGGTATTATGATACGATCATGTGAACCAGAGCCCTGCGGAACCTGTTTTGGTTGCGCACGAAATATTGCTGGTATGGCTGTTGCAGACCTGAATCCTAATGACTTTGGATATAACGTTAATGAAGACACATATAACAGAATCAAAAACAAGATTGAGTCGAATGATTGGGAACTTGACCCAGTTAATGAATTTTTCTGGAAGGATATACAATCTGGCATCTCAGAAGAAATGCGTAAAAAAGAAGAAAACGTCCCAGGTGAGTACCGGTTTTGCCAGTGGTTAAAGGAGGTTGATCTCGACGAATATACGTGTGAAGTACCGGAAGAGTTGGATTTAATGAAGAGAGTATACCGGGAAGTGCTTAAAAAACATCCCGGGTATTCACAAGTGCTAAAAATGGTTTATCAGAGGGTTACATAACAAATTCGCTCATGCGTAGCACATTGTTGATTTCAGAGTGTGGCTCGGACAGCGTGTTTGAGTGCGTCTTGTCCCGTTTCCCGTACAGCTTTCGACGTAGCTGAAACGCTCTGAGATACTGCGTCAGCTTGTCCTTGGAGATACCTCGATGGGGCGAGAGCCACCGTCGCAGGTGTGACGGTGGCTCTCGCAGGTGTTGACGTGCACTTCATCGTCGGCGTATTCGCAGTCACCGTGGATGACGTATTCGCGGTCGAATGCGTCGTCCGCTTCGAGCGGTTCGTATGCTTGAAAGCCGTCAGTATAGACGGTCAGCGACTCCTGCTGGCGGTCGCCAAGCAGGAGTCGGATCGTCGATTCGTCTGCGGCTTTCGCCGGGATTACGTACCGCCGTCCAGTGCCACGGTCGGCGATGATGAACACAGGTGGCTTGTCGCCGCTATACGAACCGCGCCCACGCGTGGACAGGCCACGCGAGCGCGACTCTTGGTCGCGCTCGCGGTCTTTTTTCGGCAGAGACGTACACTTCGTCAATTTCGAGTGATCCGACGAGATCCAGTGAAGGCGCATCGAGCGCGCTGGCAAAGCGCTCGATGCGCCGGTGAATCGTTCTGTGTGTCACGTCGATTTCGCACTGAAGTTGCCGGAGACTCGTGTTAAAGTGGAGAAACGCGTAAATCGAGAACAACCACCGACGGAGTGCAATCTTCGAGTGAGCGAAGATCGTGCCAGTCTTGTTGTTGAACGTGCGGTCGCAATTCTTACAGAGATACCGTTGAAACTCTCTATAGCTGCCGTTTCTGACCGTCCGGTCAGAACGGCAGCGAGGACAGGTCGCACCGTCACGCCAGCGAACCTGTTACAGCAGATACGCTGCGACCGATTCCGACCCGAACACATCTAGTGGAATCATTCGTGTCGGGCACCGCTGCCGCGGTGCCCTTGTCCTCTTTGACTCCACAGCTACCGCTCAGCAATATCCGCAATCTCCTACGTAAGAGCGAAACACCTATATTCGCGCCAATATCCCAAACAACATCATTGTCACGTACTTCTTGTCCAAAATGGCGAACCATTTTGATTTCGCTGTGATTATCACAACACCGACCAAATGCTTCAGACGATGTAACATTCAACTCGATCTTGCAAACACCTGCATCTAATATTCCCGTATCCAAGTATGGAATGAGTATATTATCAAATCTCCTAGTAAATGAATTGAACACGATTTTAGAGTACAAGTCAGTCATGCAATATAAACGTAACACGACATTAATATGTGTTTATAACTACACCGTGATATATATTCACGGCCTCGCTTCGTCTGTCACATCTGTCAGATCAGGATGATATATATACGAACGTACGTTCTCAGGAACCGGCTCATTTCGTGAACACTCAGCGATCTTGTGACGAACTTCCTGCCACTTCTCATGTCTAACTAGAACCCGAACGTGGATAGACTCTATATCAAGAATCTTTGCAATGATAAGCCTGTTTCGGCCGTCATCAAGGATTGGTTCCCCGGATCGGCCTATATTGATTCGAACCTCATGTTGCCACCCACGTGGGTCTAATGGTGAATCGTCATCGCACATGAGCTCCGCCTGGGTACGGTATCCTTCAGACGACATATTTTCATACAACTTCTCGATGTCTTCGAGGCGCTTACGTAGCCCCGCTTCGGAGTTAAACCGACTCGTGTTGAACCCTTCCTCAACCCGACGCTGATACAGCAGTGTATCCTCCCATGGAATTCCACGTTCGAAGTGATTTTCGAACGAGCGATACCAGTCGAGGTTCTCAATCGGAACGAGTGACCTCGGTTCGGGGTAGCCGTCGTAGTCGCTAGGAAAGACACGATTATCGTCGATATATCGTCGATCCCAATCTCCATGACGAACGTAGGTGTACGATGGGCTTGGAGCCCAGTCCATGAAGTACGGAACCAATTTATATTGGACGTCATTCGGGTCGATATGAATCAATTTATCCGGCTCCGCAAGAGAGGAACCAAACCGCCGCTTCATCCGAAACTGATGTTTCCACAGACGAGGTCTATCTATTATTCGGCGAGCGAGAACGCGAGCAGATTTTACGTAGTTCATTAGTACGGATGCGTCAATTGTGTTTGAATTTTTCAAGAGACACTTACTGATATTGCGAATTCTTATTTGAATAGTTGATTATTCTACTTTTTGTTTTCCGTTCACCAAAGCGACCCGAGTTCAAAGTCGTAATCGACTGGCTGGAACTTTTCACCGCCAGAACCTGGTATCACTGTCAACTCCCCGAAGATGATTTCCGAGTTCTCCGTAATATATAGGTCCACTCGTATGAAATCAAAGTCCGACCCAAGACTCTCAGCAATCTCAACCATCTCATTAAAACGGTCTGGTTTCTCAGTTTCAGGACCGAGGGGAAATTTCAATGAGAACTCCTGAGGGTTCCAATCTCTATCATAAAGTCTTCTCGTATGGTTCGAGTATCGGTCCGAATCGACCTGAACATACTCCACACGTCCATGAAAAACGAAGAATTTGAAATCCCGAGGAATAGATGATTTGCGTCCATGCAGCCGTTCCTCAACGATGATTTTGGGATCAATCTGGCTGTACCAGTACTCACCTTTCATTTCTCCGTGAGTTCGATTGAGCCACTCTTCTGCTTCCTGCCTTATATGTTCGACATCTGGTTTGTCATTCTCAGTCACGAGAATGACCGGTCCGCTCAGATGGGTCGGTTTCACGACGTACTCAGAGGGGAGAGACTCGAAATTGATCGACCATGGATCGTCAGTGACACAGTAAACCTCCGGTAAGATATCGGACCCAACCCTATCAGAGACGAACTCACGGACTGCCCATTTGTCCTCGATTCGCGCGAATCTATCGTCGTCGGTGTACAGTTTCCGGTGAAGGAGCTTTTCGTTGAACGTTCGTGGTTCACATATGCGCGGCCAGTATCTTAGACGAGGATACATCAATAGTTTTTGATGTAGTCGACTACCAAGCATGGACCGCAAAAGCTGACCTGATCGACCTGTGAGAATCCGTCGCCATCCCTCTTTCAGGACTGCGTCCAGGCCGTCTTGCCTATAGAGATCAAGGGTACGTCCGATAATCGTCACGCTTCTATCTGAAGTCTTACACGGTTTGGTTTTTACCTTTTGTATCTGCTTCCATTTTCACCAATCGGGTCTGGAATCCAACCATCTATCCTCGCAATTTCGCATTCACATGGAATATCTTATTCCAATTCTATCCGTGCAACTGATGATGACTTAACAGGCTGAAAATCTTACAGTCTCCTCAAATTCGCTTAACTAACTACGATTCTATCACCGACCGATCCTTTGGTATTCCTATGCACTCTTCGACTGAATCGCGTATAACTCGGCATACTCACCATCACTCTGTAGCAGTTCTCGATGCGTTCCTTTCTCGATGATTTCGCCGGTATCGACGGTATAGATCTGATCAGCGTTCTTGACCGTCGACAGCCGGTGTGCGATACCGACCATCGCGTAATCCCGGTCCATACCCTCGATTGACTCCTGTACCTGCCGTTCCAGATTCGAGTCCAGGTCGCTGGTCGCTTCGTCGAGGACCAGAATCTCCGCGTCCTTCAGCAGCGCCCGTGCAAGCGCGACTCGCTGACGCTGTCCACCAGAGAGACGGATACCATCATCACCCAGCTGCGTATCGAAGCCGTTCGGCAACTCCTCGAAGAACTCGTCGACCTTGGCGATTCTCGCGACTCGTTCGAGTTCGGCTTCAGGTACGTCTCGATTCCCGATGGTGAGGTTGTACCGTAGCGTGTCGTTGAATATGAAGGGTTTCTGCCTGACAACCGCTATCTTGGAGCGCCATTCGTCGATGTCCATTTCGTGAACCGAACGACCATTCGCTCGAATTTCTCCTGCATCCGGTTCGTACATCCGGGCAAGCATCGCAACGATAGTCGACTTGCCTGCACCGGACTGCCCGACGAACCCGATGAAATCGCCTTTCTCGAACTCAAAGGAGATTCCATCGAGCGCTTTGTCCTCCTGTCCCTTATAAGAGAACTCGACGTCATCGAATTCCACGCGCTTGATCTCCTCGGGAACCGGTTCGGAACCGCTGTCCGGTTCACTGTTTCGCTCAAGTTCGTCGATGAAGTGCTGCGTCCGAACCAGGTGTGGAAGGTTGTTCTCGATTTTGTAGAGCAATCTGTTGAGGTTACTCGCCTTCGGCCCTAATCGGAACATTGCAAAGAGGAAGATACCGAGCGCTCCCAGAGACAGTTCGGCAAAGGTGATAGCGAGGTAGATTAAAAGGAACACCGAAACGGCAGTGAGCAGATTATAGAAGTTGTTGATCGCCTGTTCGTTCCGCCGCAACCTGATACTCGAACTGGCGAACTGATTCACAGAGTCCAGAAAATCCTGATACAGCTCGCTTTTCAAACCGAACAGTTTCGTATCCCGAATCCCCTGCGTCCCAGCCTGCGCCGCCTCCTGCACCCGTTCGTTCGCATCCGCGACTTTATCACCGAGTTCGTATCCCGGTTCCAACACGTACCGGAACAGCAGCGAGAACCCACCGAGGAACACCAGCGCAAAGACCGTCAGCATCGGGGCCAGCACGAACGCCACGAGAAGGTACATCAGCGCCAGAAACCCCTGCTCGATGAAGTTGATGACGTACTTGATCGTCCGCCCCGCATACTCCGCCTGCGTTACAATCGCGTTCAGAATGTCGTCGGACCCTTCTTGATCGAAATACTCGATTCGCGCATCCAGCGCGTTGTCGAAAGACTGCTTCTGTATCTCTCGCGTATAGTCGATAACCAAGGCTTCCCGCAGCCACCGAACCACAAACGTCGTCGTCCACCGAATCGCCAGCACGACACTCACACCAGTCACGACGAACCCGAGCGTGAACGGAATCCCGAGGTACTGATACAGCGTCACGAAGGCCAGCAGCATCCCGTCGGCTTCCGCCGCGGGGTCGCCGGGCGACTGGACGATCTCGACGATCGGCAGAATAAATCCGAGGCCGACGCCTTCGAGCAGCGCGGCAAAAATCCCACCAATAATAATCCCGATGGTAAGTTTTGGCCGGTAGCGTGCCACCCTGAGAAGGGCCTGAAATTGTTGGCGGCGATTCAGCGGTTCCTGCGCTGTCATTGTACTACCGTTCGAGGGTTATTGTTTATACTCGTTGATCTATCGGTTCACTTAGTGAGTTTCTTGTCCAACCAGCCGACTTCCAATTACCACAGAGACGACTTACACAATTGTCCGAGGACACTACCTTCCATGGATGCAGATATCGGCAGAGTGCAGAACATTCAGCCGGGGAAGTGTCATAGCATACGCTGGTCGATCAGCTTCCCAAATGAAGTGTCGAAAAAACAGTTATTCGATACATCAGTGAAGTGAATTCGTATACGTCTGGTCAGCAACACTGACCAGGTTACCAAGGATAACACCGTCGAGAACCCGTCTGGAGCCTACAAGCCGAGTGGCGACTACTCGGGCTGGGGGCCTTCGTAGCGCGTTCACGTATAGACGGCGATCACAACCACTATTCGTCGCCTCACACATGCCAATACATGCACATTCTCGTCACCGGCGGCGCTGGCTTCATCGGCGGCCACCTCGCCGAATCGTTCATCAAAGACGGCCACGACGTAACCACTCTCGACATTCTCGAACCGTTCTACGATCTCGGACTCAAAGAACACAACATCGATGTTGCTCGCCAAGCCGCCACGGACTCCACCGGCAGCTACGAGTTCGTCGAAGGCTCGACTACCGACACCGACCTCATCGACGACCTCGTCGAGGATATCGATATCATCTACCACCAGGCCGCCCAGGCCGGCGTTCGCGCGAGCGTCGAAGAACCCCTAAAGGTCACTGAGTACAACATCAACGGTTCGCAAACGGTTCTCGAATCCGCCCGAAAACACGATGTCGACCGCGTCGTCAACGCCTCCTCATCGAGCGTCTACGGCAAGCCCGAGTATCTCCCCTACGACGAAGCCCATCCACACGAGCCAGTCTCGCCCTACGGAGCCTCGAAAGTCGCCGTCGAACACTACATGCGCGTTTACACCGAGGTCTACGGCCTACCGACCGTCTCGCTTCGGTACTTCACCGTCTATGGGCCGCGAATGCGACCCAACATGGCGATCAGCAACTTCGTCTCACGCTGTATGCGCGGCGAACCCCCTGAAATCTACGGCGATGGCAAACAGACCCGCGACTTCACCTACATCGAGGACATCATCGACGCTAACCACCGCCTTCTCACCGATGACAGCGCCGACGGCCAGGCGATAAACATCGGCTCGACGGACACCATCGACATCGACACGCTCGCCGAGGTCGTCCGCGACGAAATCGACCCCGGCCTCGATATCGTCCATACCGAGGCCCGTGAGGGCGATGCCGAACACACACATGCGGATATCTCGAAAGCCAAGAGGCTGATCGGCTACGAGCCAAGCCGTGACATTCGCGACGGTGTGGCAGAATTCATCATATGGTACGAACAGAACCGCGACTGGTACGAACCGTTGATACGGAACTCGTGAGACCGCACAGTCAACACGGATGGGGCAATCCGTGCTTTTTGGCCACGCTCTGGCACTGTTTTGATTCCTGCGAGGAACACCGCCAACATATCGAGACGAACACCGCCGAAATTCAGCGCGGCGCGGTGACCAACCCGCCCCCAATTGCTGCCAACCCAAGCGGCTAAATCACTCGCCTGCATGCCCCCGTGTATGTACGGAGTCGTTCTCGCCGCCGGCCGAGGCACCCGGATGCAGCCGCTCACAGCGCGTCGACCGAAGCCGTTGTTGCCCGTCGGCGACCGAACGCTCATCGAACGGGTTCTCGATACCACCGTCGACGTTGTCGACGCGTTTGTTGTCGTCATTGGCTACCGTGGTGAACAGATCTGTCAGCACCTCGGTG
>LFCJ01001137.1_pt1 | contig 18065 bp, 32 predicted proteins | sample 643141 | NCBI WGS metagenome assembly LFCJ01 (sample SAMN03766243, study PRJNA286221) | soda lake metagenome | biome: soda lake; feature: Kulunda steppe; material: water; isolation source: sample B1-Br-g2 brine of Lake Bitter-1 | place: Russia: Kulunda steppe | collected 2010-07
CTGCTTCCGACCCAGTGTCGTCGATGAATGGTACGTGGTCGTACTTTGGAGCGAACTTGAGGCGGAAGTGGGTACGGTAGTCGCCATCTTCATCCTCGTCAGCTGGGTGGAGGACTTCCTCCATCATTACAGCCGTAATACCGTCACTCCATACTTCGTCGATTTCGTCTTCGAGTGCTTTCCAGACGCCGACAGGCTCTCGGTGGTTGAACTCGTAGACGACAGAGTAGATTTCTCGACCCTCATCCTCAATGAGTTCTTTAACGCACAGTTCGTATCCGAGGTTAGCTTGTTCGAAACCGTCTGCAACAGCATCAGCCCATGCTTCTAATTCGCTTACACGGAGTTCAGTTCTTGTCATACTATACTGTATGCAGCTCCCCGTGGGAACAACTGACTGTAAATGAAGAAAATCAAAACGAGCTATGTTCACTTCAGAGCAGATTTGTTATCTGCGTACTCTGTGACGACGTATCCGTTCCCATCACGGTACACTTTGTAGAGGTAAGGCCCGTGTGGACAACCATTGCAGTTTTTTCCGCACCGAACGAGCTTTCGGTGGAGTGAGCCACCGATACCAACGACAGGGAGGTCGAGCTGCGTCTTGGATTCTTTGTACTCGCTGAGGAGTTTTGCTTTCCGAGTTGCTTCGGTAGCTGCTTCGTTGTCTTCGATGTGTTCAGCGACATCTGAGACGTGTTGTTCAGTCATCTCACTTGGGTCTAGCTCGTCAGCAAGTTTTTCAGCGTCTTCATCACTGATTGACTCTACGAGGTCGGAGACGTAGTTGCTGAACTCGTAGTCTTCGTCCTTCTCGATGATGCGTGTCTTGTACCCTTCTTTGTCTTCTTTACCGTACGCATCCATGAGCTTGGCAACCCATTGCTCTGGAGTTCGACCTTCCTTACGTGGGAGTTTCGCTGGAAGTCCGTCACCAGAGCGGATGTTAATGTACACGTCATCACTGAATTGGACGAGTGCGCCACGAACGAGTGGACGGCGTGTATCCCGACCGAAGACTTCGCCGATAGAGTCCGCTTCTTCAGCTGTGTCGGACGCCATGCTCTTGTCTTTGTCGATGAAGACTTGCTGTCCATCAGCAATCTTGTCCATCCGCTCGTCGAAGCTCTCATCGTTCACGGCTTGGACTCGTGGTTCCTCGACATCCTGCTTGATAGCAGTCATCCACTCTTCCTGGTGGTTGGTGAACGACTCCTGTGGTTGTGAAGTGGATTGTGGCTTGATTTTATCGAGTGTAGCAGACTCGTACATCGAGACGCCCTCAACAGTGTCGTTGAGGAGCTCTGCCGTATCACCGTCAGGGTCGTGGATACCTACGCCAATCTTGGCTTCGTTGCCTTCGCCTTTGATGTAGACACGAGCGGATTCAGGTGCTTCGTCGAAGAGTTCGTCGTACTCTTCTTGGAGTTCCTGTGCGACGAGCTGTGGTTTCTCGTCAGCGCTGACGTGACGTTCGTCGAGGACGGCGAGTGCTCCATGAGTATCTGGGTTATCGTTCGCAATCCAACTCCCATCGTCAGCTTTCATTGGGTGGATAACGGTTGCTTCGTCGGTCTGCGTGTATCCACTGAACACGTCGCTGGCGACTTCGCTCTCTTTGTTCGCTGCGACGATGATGCTTGGGTGCCCACTCCCTGTTTTTTGCTCGTATTGATTCTGCGTGTACTGCGCAGTTTCACGTACTCGTTCAGTTCGGTCACTGAAATCATAATTGCTTCTTGACATACATTACTGTAGAGTGCTTATCGTGGGAACAGGTTATCCTAAAACAAGCAATTACACAAGATTAGAACTGGATTTTCGACGGAATAGTGTTATTCAGAGAGCGCCTCGACAAGTCCTCGGTAGTAATTGTACTCCCAGACGCCCTGTAGGTGCGTGTATGATTCGACAGGGATGGAGCCGAAGACCTCTTCGAACGAGTCCGTCATATCGAAGTACGCTTCGCCAATCTTCTCGGTTTCGAGCTGGGTTGAAGCGTATGCGTGCGCTTCACTACTTGTCATACTGGCTGGCTCGACTGGAGCATCTTCTGTTGCAGGGAACTGGTGTCCATGGTTGTAAGCAATGTCCACGACTGCATCGAAGATGCCGTGGATGTAATTCGAGACCCATTCGTCCGTCGGGTCGCCGTGAATAGTTGTTTCACTATGGAGCCGTGCGAGTGAGACCATCTCCTCTTGTTCGATGTCGGTGTAGTCTTTATCGGTTTCATCGAGGGTGATAGCTGCATCGTAGCCGTGTCGGTGAGCTATCGATGGCGTGGGGTTTCCGTCGGGCGCTTCAAAGTCAGACTCTATCATTGTTACACACATTACTACGTTAGTTTACCCTAAAAGAATTTGTATGATAAGAAACGCAGAATCCATTCAGTTACTTCGACATATATTAGTTTTGTTACGAGTCTTCAGAAGTTAACTTGCGACGAGCTCCATCTGCGGTAGTCCCACGAAAAGCATTAACGCTACCAAAGTACACCATCCAGAGAAACCCAATCGTGATAGCGACGCCGTGATACCCTGTGAAGAAACCGCCAGCAACTAACACAGCAGCCACTACCAGTGGAACGTATTGGAGTGGTGTATCTAACGGGTAAAGCAGTGGAACGGTGAACTCATCTGTAAGGATTACACCGTCTTCATTCTCGGATGAAAAGGAAGAGATGATGTGTGCCCGATTATCGAGCGTGAGTTCGACTTGTTCACCAACAAGCGCTGATACCCCTAACGCCTCTCGTAGTTCATCACTAGTGCTCGGCGTGAGTGTGAACGAATGTACCTCTGTTGGGTCATCATTCGGTCGAGTCTCGATACAAAACTCGCCGTTATCCACTTCTTCGAAGTCTGTGATTGTTGAGACGACACTATCGTCTATAAGGAGGGCGTCACATAGTGTACTCTGTTCAGGGAAGGACTCAGCTGTAGTTTCAGTTAGTTTGATGTCAGTATTAAATCGCTGGGTGATATATGCAACGTCTATTCCTTGCTCTGTGTCTGTACGGATGTCTATGTCGGCGGATTCGTATTTTTTGACTTTCTTTGCGAGGTCGAGACGTGTTTCTTCTTTCTTGTATATGCGTTCGGTTCCCCCGTTTTCGATTTTGATGTAGAGGTCGCACTCATTGGCGAACTCTTGAAAGAATCTGACGTTCTCGACTCGTACATCAGTTAGCTCGAAGTCTAACAGATTGTGTTTCACTTGCGCTTCTGTTTCTCGTTCATACGCTTCCTCGTTGATGATGTGGTCAACGTCTTGTGTAATATCTTTATCTATGGTTTCCTGGAGGCTCATTAGTCTACTAGATAATACGTACTCCAACCCTATTAGATTTGTTACAACTCTTACACTATCAGTTTACCTATCCATTTCTAATCGAGCGATTTCGAATACTCGTGGATTCTCTGGGAGTTTACGCCAGTGTTCATTCTGTACATACGTGACGTATTCGACGAGTCCTAAAATGGATAAAACAAAGGCACCGACAAATAATCCAAAACCAAGTCCTATCCCTAACAGTACTGGAATGAGCGACATAGTTATCGAAGTTATAGCGAGCCGTACGAGTGGATTTGTCTCTGTATTTGGGTGGTTGTATGGGATTGTGTATACATCGTCGAACTCCTGCTCTAACGGGATTACATCTGATTGCATTTCGTAAAGAGAGTCAGTTCCTGTATGCGATTGCAATTTTTCTAAGAAGAGTTCATCTGGTGTCCATGGAACGTAAACAGTTGCAAGACTCTCGGTGTGGAGGACTACTTCAAGTTCGATGAATTTTTCAGCATAGTTCGAATCCACGTTAACGGCTTTGCCGAGAATCACATCTGATTCTGTTGGCTCTTCGTACTCTCCTTCGTCTGAGAGGCGACCATGGTAGTCGAGAAAGTCAGAATCCACGTCTTCAGCATCAACCACTGTTGCATTCGTGATTAATCCGTGGGCGTGGTCTGGGTATGGTTGATACGTAGTCGTATCGTGGTCTTGGCGGAGTGCTTCTAACTCGGCGTCTTGTTCCAGCAAGTGTTCGGTGCGTTCATCTGTGTGTGAATTGTGTATTTGCTGTGTTGGCATCTTGTGTAAACATACGCACTCTAACCCTATTAGATTTGTTACATTCCTTACATATTTGGGGTTAGAATACCAAGTTAAACTATGTTCGAACACTATAGGGAGACCTGGCGTTCGCTCGACGAGGAGACGCAACACCTCCTCATCGGCAACACGTATATGTGGACGTTCATTATTCTCGGGACGCTCACGACGTGGGTTCCGCTACTCTATGTTGGGGTAGCGATGGTACTTGTCGGCGCTGTTGCTCTCTGGCACTTGCAACGACTCGGTATCTTCGATTCAGTGCAGACATCATGATTTATCGAACTCACTAACAGCAACTGTAACTCACTAACACCACTAACAAATCTGTTAGTGAAACTGGTTTTGGTGTTTTAGACTATATATTGTGTGAATTCCTTCGTTTTGACGGATTTGTGGAATCGGAATCTCGGTAACAGCGTTGTTAGTGGGATTTTCGACCCGTTCGTTACAAAACACGTTGTTGAACGTTGTTTTGTTAGTATACTCAAGGCTACTGGATGGCAGCTAGTAAAAGTTTAGTTTAATTAATTCTATCTGTGTTGTGATACTGGGTTGGTTTTCACCCTTTTTCGACCCCTCACTAACAGTTCCCCACTAACAACACTGTTAGTGAGATGAGATGGTCTGTTAGTCTGGTCGGTTGACTGTTCCCATCCAGCTGAACAGTCGTGATTGAATCCACCCATACACATATAATGCCTCTTCTGGTCTAAAGGTGTTACTGTCATTCATACGTGCATTAAAAACAAGTTCGAAACGGCAACTTCGACGGTAGCAACGGTGAATACCTTAGAGTGAGAGGGTAACGGTGAGTTCGTTACTCTCATACATTCCGTCGCCGAGCTGTGCTGGTGTCTGGATGCGTGGGTTAACGTCATCGAATAGGTCTGCGTGAGCAGTGAGCGACCGCTTGATAGCTGATTCGAGTTGCTCTACATCGTGTACGAAGCTGTACGTACCCATGAACTTGCTGTGGAACTCTGGTTCGAGTTCGAGCGTGAACTGTACGTCGTCCTCAAGCATGGTTTCCTCGTGGGAGACAGTGTTGACTCCTGTGAGCGATTCGAGAGTGGTGGATAGCGTTTCTCGTGGCGATGCGACTTCGGTTACTGCTGGTGTGTGAACTTTTTGGTCGTCGGAACCTGGTGTGGTTATGCTTTGACTCATACATACTTAATTACGTCATGAAGCCCTATAAAGAATTGTAAGATAAGAAACTGTTACACTTGTTGGATAGCAGATTCAGGTGGACTGACTTCAGAATCATACCAGAGTGAAATCAGAATACTATCACTATGGTTTACACAAGATTCCACCAGCAATCACGCCTTCAGAGAACTCGATAGCATCCTTTGGACGACCAACGACTTCATCTTTCACTGTAACACCTGTTTTCAGCGACTCATCCTCTACGTGTACTCTGTCAGCAACGTGTAGTCGATACTGAGCAAACTCTTCCGTAGTGCGTCCGTTTTCAATCTCTTCGACAGACACTACTTGGTCATATACGTCTGTTTCAGTAGTACCATCCATGAATTGGATTGTCTTGCAGACTCGTCGCTCCTTACAGATGACATCCGTCTCTTTCGAGCGAGGGCTATCATCCCACTCCGAAACAATCTTGTGCTCGACTCGAACGACGCCTCGACTCGTATCGAACTGTGAGAGGTCAACTTCGACGAGCATTTCGGATGTGTCTTCAGGCATCCCTTTCCATACGCTACCGTATATCAAGTGGTTGTGGTCTTCTACTCGCTGACGAGCTTCAGCACTATCGGACGCAACATCAGTGAACCTGATGTCGAAGTTAATCGTCTCATCAGGGTCATAGTCGAATTCTTCTGGTTCGATATGAGAGACGACGGCGTTGACATCAGTGGCACATTCTTCAGCGACTGTTTCAACATAGGTGCGGTAAGCCCGATACTCGATTTGTCCGAGTCGGTCTGCTATGTGTTCGAGAGTGTCTGCGATTTGTATGTCTCCTTGTGTGCCAACGTTGTAGGAATTGGTGCGAAGGTTTCGGATTTGTTCGAATGCATTTCGATTCTCTGCGATTATATTTTTATTCATTGTTACAATATTATATACGTTCCCCACCCCTAAATATCTACGGTTTGTCAATTACAATTCTGACAGTAGAGTGTCTCTCGTAGTCGAAAACAGTATTTAAAGTCATTCAAAATCACGCACCTATACCGTTCGTATGAACTACCTCAGAGTCGAACCCTGAATCACTACCTGTGAATACATGCGACATCAGGTAAATCGATATAGGCGACGCCAACAGAAACAGAGTCTTCGTCTGTTACGAGAACATCGTCATAATCCTGGTTATTATCTCCTTTTAATATTAGTATCGACTCACCTTCATCAGGGCGGTCGCTGTTGCTGAAATGCCTTGATTGAATCTCTGTATCGGCAATGTATCTCGTATACTTTGTTTCGCCATTTAGCTCATGCGGTTCATCAGTGTTTTCGGTTAGTTCATACTCAGTATCAGCTACGACACGGTGGTGCATTCGATAAGTAGTACCGTTTCGTTCAGCTATTACTGATACTTTCTCCCCTTCGAGGTCAGTCTGACCAATTTAATCGACGGTACGGTCAACTATGAGTGTACATGGTTCAAGCGCTGGTTCCATACTATCGCCTGTTCCGACCCATACCAGGTATGGAGTGCCGAAATACAGTGCAAGACAAATGAGTATTGGAATCGACGCCCCAATTGTCAAATCTTTCAACTGAGATATATTCATTATATTTAAGTAGTGTCTATATCCCTAAATGTATTTGGTACACTCTTTCTTGCGTTTGTACTATTTTGTATCATAATTTGAAGCTTTTGACCCTATTCGTTCCCAGCCCTATCGTTATGTTTATTATATGCCAGATAGTAAACGAGTTGTTTCCCTTTTTAGCGGATGCGGTGGACTCGACTTTGGGTTTTCCAACGCAGGATATGAGATAGTATACGCTACAGATTACAATGGCAAAGTGAAACGGACATACGAAGCGAATCACGATGCTGAGCTTGTCGTCAAGGACATCAGAGACCTCGATTTAACTGAGTTACCTGACTGTGATGGGATTATCGGCGCACCTCCGTGTCAGAGCTGGAGTCTCGCAGGAAACCACTTGAGAGGTACAGAAGACGAGCGAGGAGAAGTGATATACGACTACCTCGATGCTATCGAGACGAAGCAACCACGATTCTTCGTCTTCGAGAATGTTCCAGGTCTCATCTCGAAACGCAACATCGACGAGTTCGAACTCTTACTCGACAAGTTCGACGAGATTGGTTACTCGGTGCAGTACGAGAAACTCGATGCATCATACTATGGCGTACCGCAATCCCGTAAACGAGTTATCCTCGTCGGTATTCGAAATGACCTTGACTATGACTACGAGTTCCCAGGGGGTTCCACAGAGCCGACAACCCAACAAGACTCACATTTAGACGAACTCCCACCATCAAAACCAACAGAGAAAGAGCCACGTACCGACCTCGATGTACCGAACCACGAGCATTACATGGGGAGCTGGTCGAGTCGATTTATGAGTCGGCAACGAGTTCGTAACTGGGATGAACCAGCATACACAGTCCAAGCTAACGCCCGTCACCAACGCATCCACCCCAAAGCACCGAAAATGGAACGTATTGAACGAAGTGATTGGGAGTTTAAAGACGGATATGAAGACGAGTATCGGCGGTATAGCGTACGAGAAGCAGCGATTCTACAGACATTCCCTGACGATTTCGTATTCCACTACGACAACATCCATGACGGATATAAGATGGTTGGGAACGCTGTACCTGTGAAGCTAGCTGAAGCGATAGCAGATAGTATTGAGTTGGATTGATTATTCGATGCCGACCGTGAGATACAGGACTGCAACAAGCAAGATTCCGAAGATGCCGAGGAACAGACTAGCGAACAGCATTGCACCAGTCCATAAGGCGACATCGTTACCATGTTTCTTTGCATGGTCGTGTATCCAGAGCGTTGGAATAACGACGAACACTACGAGGACTAATACGAGTATGAGTAGTATGCCGAATACTTCAGACATACTCGTAGCTAAAGAGCGTATCGTGGGAACGTGTTAACTAGTTATCTGTATTTTCACAAGGGTCGAGGCGGATGACTTGATGTAGTTGACAGAGTATTGGATAACTTATTCTTCAGTATCCCAGTAGTACGTGCCATGTGGGACTGGCATATCATAGTAGTCGCACGCTTGTTCAATCCACTCTGATGGAGCAATGATGTCTCGTTGTTCGAAATCGAATCCGCCCTTATAGTAATACGCTGAGATTTGGCAGACAACTTCGGCGAATAAGAGCTGCGTTACTTCTGGTGGGTAGAGACGGGTTGAGCGATACCATTTCCAAAACTCACCTTCGAGTGAGAAATCCACGTCGTACGATAAGTGTCCGTGCCAGTCGTGAACGGCTCGGGCTTCCCAGTTTTCCTGTTCAGTCATGTTGTCTGGTGGGTTTCCACCAGTGAAGATACGTAACACCTCTTCTTTCTCGACGGTTTCTTTCATATCTTCGTAGTTGTCGTATGGGTCTTCGCTCTGGAAGATAACAGGTACAGGTATCTCGGCGTACAGTTCCTTGTTCACGCTCGTCATCGTGTTGTACGCTTGCTCGACTTCCTCTGTATTTTCGAGCGGTACTGATTCTTCTTCTGCGTAGTGTTCACCAATCTCGTAGCACCAGTCAGGAGTATCAGCCATTATACATGTTTTGGCGCTACTCGTGGGAAGAATCTATGTACGAACGCTCTTTACACAAGGTTTGGTTGGTTAGAGAATCAATCTTCGATAGGTGAGAGATTATCCACGTGGATGTATCGAGCGTCGCTCTCATTCAGTCGGACTTTGTAGTAGAGGTCAGTTCCTCTGACTAACCCCATTTCAACATCTCCTGTTACAGATGTGTCTAGATAGCCATCCAACTTTGCCATGAACTCTTTGCTAACCTTGACTGTGGAGCCTAGTTCGATTTCTTTCTCCGACATTCTTAGTTAAATATATGTGTTACAACCCTAAAGAAGTTACTACAGCGAGTCTGAAGGTATAAAAAGCCTTATTACAATCCTTAACTCATGAAATGACCAGCTCTAAAGATATAGATAATAACACTAATAGGATTAACGCAACGTGTATTTATACATATGGTAACAGCGACAGAGATTGCTAACCGTCCTCTCAACGACCCTCTTCGGAACGCTCTCGATGAGGCGTACACGCTCGGCGTCGAATATGCACCAGACAGAAACATATCGGACGCTGCCAACCCGTACGAGAAAGCACACGAACTATTCAACAAAGAGGGAAAAGCACAAGTATACACATACGAAGTCGTACCTCGACTCACAGCGATTATCAACCATCTCGACGACGTGTTGCGCCATGAACGAGGTGACATCATTCGGAGCGTGCATGCTTCGTATCGGTCAGGGTATATCGATACACTCTGTGATTCAGTACAAGAGCTCCATTACAAGCCAGTGTTCAACCTCGTGGATGAACCAGACGGTACAGAAAAAACTCAGTGAATGCGTGCTACGCCATCCTCAGCATATCCGTTTGATTCGAGTTTTTGTTGCCATGCGTTTTCAGCGAAATCATACGCTCCGAAAACACCGCTCGATTCGTTTACTGTAGATATGTGTTTATACTTAATTTCAACTGGTACGAGTCCACCTCCTGTCAGCCTAAACCGTATCCGAGGTTCCCGTTCACCATTACAGAGTGTTTTCCCAACGACAAGAAACTCCTCTGATACTCGGTCAATATCTAACGGTACGTACTCACCATTCTCTACTCTAACTAATGTACCGACAGGGATGTCTTCGACAGATTCGAACTCTGGCGGAAGCATGGACTCAATTGTGGTTTTGAACTGAGGGCAGTCTGGACAGGTGGCATTCGGAACTGGGTACGGCATAGTCTGGTTTAGCAAATGCGCTACTATTTGAAGAAACATTGGGTTCGTCTAGCTCAGCTCGCTTCACAGGTGGTATAGGAGTTCTCTGTATACGTCTACGTCTGTCTCACCGACGTACTCTGAACCATCATACTGTACGTGGAGTTCACCGTGTGTATTCTCGTACATCGTCACCAAGTCGTGGATGACGTAGGGCATCGTCTCTTCGAAGATGTGGCTGCCTGTAGCGTTAGAGAGGCAGCGGATGAACGCTTCGCAAATCGAGGCTCCAACACCCCAATCGTTACCGATTCGGACGACGACATCACACGAGATGTCTAGTGTGAGTATGTCAGAGTGGTCTGCGAGCGTTTTGATTGCGTCACGGAGTGTTTCCCCTTCGACTGTGGTGAATCCATCTACAGCGCTTACGGAGAGGATTACGTCGCCTGAGAATTCGTCTCGTTCGACGGTTACATCTTCGAGGATACGGAGCTGTCCAGAGTCAACTTGTGTTTTTTCACTCATGTTACATTACTTACTATGTCAGGAACCCTTATATATTATTGTATGATAAGATAGAGTGAAAGAAATAAGGATAACTCCTCATCTAACATTAAGTTGGATACAACTCGTGTGTTTCACCTAGTGGACTGTCGTGGTGGAATAGCTTGATACTCATCATCTCATTATAGACCGTTACCTCCATACTCCAATCACTGTCTGGTGTAAGTTTATCTACGAGGTCGTTTCCATCTTCGAGAGTTACTTCGGTCTGACCGCTTACGTTTCTCCATCCAACGTTCTGACCTTCGGCGTGGTACTTGTCGCTGTCTGGATTGACTTGGTTCAAATCTCTGGAGAGTTTCTCACAGAAGGATTCGCATTCGGATTGGATAAAGTTGAAATCCTGGTGCATTTCCTCAACGAGTTCAGCGTCACTCGTGTCTGAAGTGTCTTCATGAGCGAGCCATACGTTGCGGTACTTGTCTATCTGCTCTTGGGTGAACTGATTCGTGGAGTACTCATAAGAGAGTACAGTAGGGTCGGCGCAGTTTCGGCACTTCCCGTCTTCTTCGATATACTTGTATTCGTTGCCGTTAACGCAGTGTCGTGTTTCTACCATTGTTACAATATTATATACGTGCTGTACCCCCAAATGTCTGTTGTATGATAAGATACTATACAACAAGTTCAGTCGCTATACAGCGTGAAAACAGAAGAATAGTGAGTGAAAAACCGTGTGTTTTAGATTATTGCGAGGTCAATCTCGTACGTGGCGTCACGGTACTCGTTCGTATCCACATACTGTGGACTCCGAATTTCAGTCCAAGTATCGTTGAACTTCTCCGTGTGGTCGTCGAGGACGGCGTTGATGTCGTGGCGAACCCGTTGAAGGTCGTGTTCGATAGTGTACGTTCCCTTCCATCGCTTTTTCTCGTTTTCGAGTCCGACTCGGAGGGTTGCTTGGTCGAGGTGTCGTGGATTTGCATCCCAGACTGCATCTGTTACGCCGTCGATGTCTTCGAGAGCGTCGGTTATCGTATTGAGGTTGCGTTCACGTGTGTCTCGGTCGTTCGTTTCTGTAATTACGCCAATTGTTGTGTTTTTATCTGACATGTTACAATAGTATATACGTGCTGGAACCCTATTAGTGTTAAATGTATGATAAGAATCGGAAGAGAAAAAAGTAGCAGTATACCTTGTCTCTTGCCGAAAATCGTATTGTTACTATCTTGTACCCGTTATACTAATAGGGTGGTAGCACGTATATAGACATGTAACAATGACACGACAACGAATCCTTGATGCACCGACTGAACTGAATGATGAACCGCTCCATAAAGAACTGTACCCTGTATTACGAGAGTTCACAGGGTTGATGGCGTTCGGCAGTTTAATCCTCTTCTCCCAACTCTACATCATCGTAACGATTGTTCCGCTCTAAAGCGGTGGAATACTTGCTTCAGCACTAATGCTCGCACGGTCTCGAACCACCCACAAATCACCGTGGCGTACATACCGATACACCTCTAACAATATGAATTCACTGAGGATGAATCCAAGGACGAGTACGACACCCGTGTGAGAAGCAAGTAGCGTCTGTTGCGCTAGAGCTAAAAGCAATCCGAACCCGAGGCAAAGGTCGAGCATATGGATTCGCTGTTTCTGTGTGAGGATTCCAATCCACCCAAGAAGGGCGATGCTGAGTAGGATACTGATTTCCATACTCGTGTTGAAAATGTAATGATTAGAAAAAGTTTCGCCGTTTCGACATGATTGGATTGAGTAGTGGGGTGTTGCTTGGTTGATTTGGTTTAGTGGTCGAGGATGTAGTCAAGAGCGTGGCTGATAGCGTCTTGCTCGTAGCTGAACCACTCTTCTTCGATGAGGACGCCATCTACGATAGGGGCGTTTTCTGGGATACGGTCGAGGATAACGACTCGTGTTTGGTCGTAGTCTGGTTCGACGAGGACGACTTCTGTGAACTCTTGCGTCTCGTTTTCATCGTGGTTGGTTTCCTGTACAGTGCGTTCGTAGCAGAGGAGGTCGCCCTCTTCTTCACGCTCGCTGCGTGACCATTCGCTAACTGTTTCGTATTCGTGCGTTACATCGTGTGCGTTTAGTGCTTCACTCATTGTTACAGTTATTAGTACGTGCTACTACCCCATTAGTGTTAAATGTATGATAAGAAACGAGTAGTAGTTATGGTCGAACGACACTATGTACGTGGATAGTCGTTCACTGGCAGTAGTACACTGGGTCGTCGTGTTCGAGTTCATCTATTTCGAGCCACAAGTGCCATGCATCTCGTCGAGCAATAGTGAGTGTGAGCGTATCCGTATCCAGTGTATATCCAGCATCTCCGAAGCCGAGGAATTTGCTGACTTCTTCGCTTGTGTCTTGCAGTGCTGTTAACTGGTTCAGTGCCTGCTCTTCTGTGAGTGATTTTCGTGTACTGTGTTCCATCATTGTTACACTATTTACTACGTTACGAAACCCTAAATAAACACTGACAACTCTTCCGTCACGTGTTTTTGTTACATTTGTATCAACGGTAAAACATATAGGGTTTGATATACTAGTCTTTACACATGATACATACGCATCTCGAAACGTGGGTGACGGAACTAACCGAAGCTGAACCCGACCTCGAACACACAGAAGTCATCTACGCCGACTCGCAAGCAGAAACTCGCATCGTCTCCCAAGTGAGCCAGCTCGACGCCAATGTCGAGTGGTTTATCGAGCGGAAAATCGAGGAACTCGATTTCTACGGTGATGCAGAAGTCACTCGAACATATGAAGAGGGGCGTCCAGTTTTCACAATCTCACTCGCTGAGGAAACAGAAGACGAATCTGAAGACGAATCTGAAGAAGAAGATGAACCATCTCTCGAAGAGATATTTGATGAGGCGTGAACGAGTTAGTCCTGGTGGACGAAGTAGAGGTTTTTAATCTCACTTGGTGTGGTGGCGTGGAGTGGCATGGCTTGAGCATCTGCAACGACACAGACTTCGTACTGCTGCTCACTTGGTTTCTCGAAACTAAAAACGTAGTCAGGTATCTCGTGAACTGCTATATCGACGAAATCCTGACCACATTTCGGACACGTATCAGGGGTTATAGGTGTTTCGCTCATTATCTTTACACAAGGTGTATACAACCCTAAAGGTGTTACGATTCTAAGGTGTTATTGATGTAAAAAAGATGAGTCACGCCGTGATTCGCTCCTTTTAGACATCAAATAGGACGAGTTCCCTGTGGACATGGTCGTCTCGAACCTCGTCTCGAAGAGCATCTTTGAACCCTTCTTTGTATGATTCATACACTCGTTCGGTGATAGTGTCTTGGTCGAGGACGCCGTCTGGAGTTTTATCAGATAGGTAATTGACGACGTAATCGAGGCATGGTGTTGCTCGGTTCGTGTAGAACTCTGTTTTTGTGTGGTCGTTCCAGACGCTGACTGTCTGGTCGAGGTCGTCGAAAACGGTAACGGCTGGATTGTTGCAGTGTGCAACCTCTCCTGATTGGTTGAATACGCTGGCTGCTCGGACGCCGAGGGTGTAGGCTTCATCCAAGCAGTATCGTTGCGGGCTGTGTGCATGAGTTGCGAGTTTCGTGGCTGTTTTTACACTCATTATTACGTTAGTATAATGGGTATGCAACCCTATATAAGTATCGTAACAAAAACTGAGAATCTTGTGTAACACCCTACTGAAACCCCCGAAAACCAGCGATTTAGATTTCACTATTACACAAGACTATTCCAATATCCCACGCTCGAACCTATGTTCCAATGGGCAACTCGATACAAAAAGTAGCGTTCACATATTCTCGTGGAACATCCATTCGACTTCACCAACCCACTGCGTCTCTTCTTCTATTCGGATGTCTTCTCGTGCATCTTCTATTTCTTCTTCATCCATCTGCTCGAACGCTTCATCACCGTACAAGGTACGGACAGTCTCTTCATTTACTTCTGGGAACTCCATATCACACGCTTCTTCGCCCCATTCCACAAGGTTGAACTCGTACATGTGGACTCGACTCTCGTTCGGGACATCAGATGGCTCAACCTCAATAGTGTATGCTGAGTAGCATCCATCCTGGCTCGTGATTGTTGCCTTTCCACTTACGGCGTCATCGTGAGCAATGTCTTCGACGACTCGGGCAAGGTTGCGGTAGCATCGGTGTGGGATGACTATTGCGTCACCCTCTTGTTCGATTTGCTCCCATCCTCGGTCGTGAAGGTCTTCGACGATTTCTGTTGCTTTTTCTTCGGACTCTACTGTGAAACTTCCTCGTGTTGTTGCATACCAACTCATTGTTACAGTTATTACTACGTGATGAAACCCTATTAGTGTTGGTTGTATGATAAGAATCTCTAAAGGAAAAACACGGCAGTACGCTCGCTGAAACACGAGAATTGACTATACCTCACTCTATCCAAACAGGGAGAATCCACCTGTGTGTGGAGCATTTTCCTCGACGATTTTTAGTGCTTCAACAGGGGAGACGACCTCGCTACCCTCGACCATGAACACGCCACCTGCTGGCGTCTCTGTCTCTTCATCGCTGAAGTCAACCTTCCACTGGCTTTCCTCACTACCATCAACATCGTCCTCGTACTGCATCTGGACTCTGTAGGATTCATCAGTAGTCATGTTCGGGTTATCATTCTCCACTATTTCAATGCGAGTGTACTCTGTACCTGGTACGTAAAACTCGATGTAGTCACGAGAGCAAACGGTAACCTCGTAACGGAATCGAGTGAGTGCTCGTGCCATTGGTTCATTGATGAGTTCAGCGATTTCATCGTGGTTAGGGGATGGGACGACAGCATCATCATCAAGTTCATCATCTTCTTCATCTACTGGTTGTGAAGCGTGTGCATGTGCTTCTAAACGGTGGAGCTCGGATTCGAGCTGTTCAACTTTCTCCTCAAGGTTTTCGTCCTCGTCGGTGCTGTTCCAGAATCGGTTTTTCAGTGTTTTTGTAAATTCAATCATTATTACGTATTTACATATGCACCACAACCCCAATAGTGTAACGCTGAAACAAGTGTATAAAATAATTGTAAGTGTTTACTCCTCTTCTTCGAGAGTGAATGTCAATTCTTGACCATCTTCTTCAACCTCATAATCAGAGAAGGTGAAACTTTCATACCCATCCGCATCAGCCGTCACATCGTATTCGCCTTCTTCAAGCTCGAAATTGACAGATTCACCTGTCTTCGTTTCATCATCATCAATAGTGACTTCACCATCAAGAGCATTACCATCGTCATCTTCAACATTTACAGTTACAGTGTTTAGCTCCTCACCAGCATCTTCCATGTCGAACGAGCCGTAGAGTTGTTCATCACCATCGACGACGAGGATGACATCGGTGTCACCTTCGTGTTCGCTCATATCGTTCGAGCCAACACTAACCTCAGTGCCCTCTCCTACTACTCCAACCCAAATCTCATCAGCTGTTCCTTCGGAAAAGACTTCCAGTGAGTCAGTCGAGTGGTCATAGTCAATTGCAGCTGTACCAGCGTCACCAGTCTCCGAACTAATATCGAAGACAACAGTTGCTGCGAGAGCAACGAGAGCAACTGTAAGCGCTACAAGTAGAATTACTCCTATTACAGGCGATACACCACGGTAAGTTGATTATCTAATCATCAAAGCATACTACAAATTCACCATGGGAACGAGTAATGGTTATTCGCTTGTTCTAGTTATCCAAACAAGTATACAGAGTGGTCTGGACTCTGCAGATACTCAGTTAACTCCCCGAACGTGAACGACATTAATGGTCGCTCATCTCCAGCATCACACTCACGCATCGGTTCACCCTCTGCAAGGATGAGTTCGATTTCTTCTGCATCATTATCCACGTCGTGAACTACCCAGTGACGGGCGTTCCACTCGACGCTGTGCCAGCACGAGTCTTCATCGAGCAAATCTCTCGTAGTGTGTATTGTCTCGTACATGCTTTCTCACCATTCACTCAGTAGAAACTCTTCCTGTACTCGACCTTCGCCTGTATGGTCGAAATCATCTTCCGATACAGAATCGAAGCCATACCCGACCGCCCATTGTTCAAGGTCGATTCGCTCGAACCCATCCGTAAGTGATTCATCTGTCGAGTGGACGAACCCTTCGGTCTGCATATCTACGTCTACGCCACGGAGTACGCCAAACTCTGCTACGTCGAGCAGCTGGTCAGTGTACCGACCCAGGTTGCGGTAGTAGTCGGTGAAGATATTGACGATGAGCATGTCGTCGTGGGTTTCGATGCTTGGTTCGTCGAGGTAGCCTGCATCGTCGAGAAACTCGATAGCGTGTTCATAGTCCTGTTCAGTTTCGTATTCGAGATAACCTTTGATACGGTATGTTGTAGCCATTTACAGTATTATTTACGTGCTACAACCCTAAATAAATGCCGTATGAAGGAGTGTATAAACTTATCGCTGGCTAATCATCCATACGATAGCTGCAACGAGAAGCCCTAATGATACTCCACTAACCACGGTACTATGCATAGCATGACTGGTGAAGTATAGTGCGAATCCACTAAGTGCAACAATATCGTAGCCACGTACCTCTTGGTGTCTGAATACGAGCAATCCAATATACAGGGCTGCCATTAATAGCATAAAACCGATTGTTATTGATGGTATCATGTTACACAAGAAAATATCGAACCCTATATGTTTACCGCTAAAACAAGTGTGTAAAATGCCTTCCAACTAGTCAAATTGAATCGTAGTGGAGATTCGCTCTCCAGTCGCTATCTGATACAATTCAACCTCAACATCGTCGCCATCCGTCGAAATACTCTCGATTGTGACTGCATCTGAATGAACGAGGTTATCCACGATGTGCTGTGCAGCAAGCGTTGGCTCAGCTTCGAACCATGCTTCCATCGTATCTCGACCTGAGTCGTTATGTGTCTCAACACGAGTTACGGTTGGTGTGCCAGCTGCACGGACAGACCAGGATGGTTTCCGCTCATTTCCTGATTCTTCGTCAATCACAGTACAATCATCTCGTCGGTGAGCAACAGCATACATCTCGCCATCTGTGAGGATGCCGATTTTCACGTTGCCGAATCGGTCGTTATCGAGAGCAGTAGCCTTGATATGTCCATCTGTATCTGGCGTTTCAGCTACGTGGTGTGGCTTAACATAGTCGATTGCTTCTAAATCAGTACGTTTCACAGTGTTTTGTGTATCACTCATGGTTACGTATTGTAGTATGCACTAAAACCCTATAGGTGTACCGCTGGAACAATTGTATACAAACTACTCTGATTAATCTAGATGGTCGAACGAAATGGATTGAACGACCTGAGTCGGTTCCTCATCGAATAACTCACCAGTGAGGATTGCGCCTGAATCGGAATTTGCTGAGAGCTCGCTAGAGACTCGTAGAGCGATTTCCGTCCAAGTGATGTCGAGTTGCCTTGCGATGTATCGGAGACGAGCCTGCGCAGGCGTGAGCCCGCTCGCAGC
>LFCJ01001139.1_pt1 | contig 18055 bp, 14 predicted proteins | sample 643141 | NCBI WGS metagenome assembly LFCJ01 (sample SAMN03766243, study PRJNA286221) | soda lake metagenome | biome: soda lake; feature: Kulunda steppe; material: water; isolation source: sample B1-Br-g2 brine of Lake Bitter-1 | place: Russia: Kulunda steppe | collected 2010-07
AATTCGATTCACAACTACTGAATCCGGTAGTGTATACACACTCTCTACCGGATTCTCACGTTCCTAGTTATTGACGATTCTATCTCGATGTCTCTGGATCCCCCGGTCTGCTAAACTAGAACGGATGCCACTGCAACTATTCACACACTGATCGGTAGTGATTATCGCTTGATAGATGGAACCGCCGTATTCACGACTACTGGTCAGTCAACCAGTGGTTCAAATAGGGGGACGCGGCCAGCATCCTCGATGGACCGATCGACTGTTCGAGCCGGTGTGAGACGCGATCGAGACGGAACCGACGCTTGGAGGGACGATGGGCCATAGAGCACTCGTCGCCTACCGACGGCCCGACCATCGTTACGATCTGCGATACAGCCACTGGGGTGGTGAGCATCTCTCGCTCGCCAGCCGAATCACCCGGGAGACGCCGCTGGCCGACGGCGCAATCGCGGCCGAGTTGCTTGCCACTGCGATCACTCGCGATCGGATCCTCGCCGGCTATCTCGACCCGTGTGTCTACGAGGCGCTGTACGTTGTCACCCCTGGTGCCAGATACACGGTGGTCTCCTACCGCGTCTGCTGGCTGGAGTGGGGGGACGGACGGGACGATGGTCGCGGTGCGATCGTCGAGGTGTCTCCAGGTGCTCGGGATCGGACGCTCCGAACGTGGCTTCGGGCAACCAAGACCGTCCTTGGGGATATCGTCGAGATGGGTGCGCTTTCCAGACGGGCCGCACTGACGTATCTTGAGGCGCGAATCTGTGAAGAACGAGACGGGACAGTCTACACCTACGACTGGACAGCCGAACACACAGGTGGCGGGTCACGACCTGACTACTGGCCGGCGGGCGATCACGATCGGCGGTGAGTCGTCGACTCGTCTCGGCCGGATCGACGATACCCTCTCACTCGCTCCACCGAGCGTCAACCAGCGTCCGCTGGACGACGTCGTTGCCGACCGCTTTCGCCAGCGTCTCGAAGCCCGCTCGCTCGCTCCGATCGGCCGCGTTTGCGATAAGCCGCGAGACGATGAACTCCGGCGTCGACTGCCCGACGGTGTCGAACCGGGGCTGGTAGTCGACGAGGAGTTCGAGTTCCGGACTCAGCCCCTCCGCGAAGATGCCGTCGACCCGTGCCTCGGGCGGCAGCGGCTCCAGATCGTCTGCGAGGTGGGTGACGAAGACACCGAGTGCGTCCCGATCGACCGAGAGCCTGACGAGGCCGTGGAGGAGATCGGCTGCGCTCCCCGGCTCTGTAATCGCCTCGAACTCGTCGACGAGCATCAGGGTTCGCCCACCCGCCGAGAGCGGCGGCACGATCGATCGCAGCGTCGATTCGAGGACGCCGGCGTTGAAACTCGCGTGCCGGCGGTGGAAGACGACCGAGTCGACTGGCGTCACTTCGGCCCGATCGGCGGGCACCGGCAGCCCCATCATCGCGAGCAATACCACCTGGCACAGCGTTTCGAGCAACGTCGTCTTCCCGCCGCTGTTCGCCCCGGTCAGGACTGCAAGGGCTTCCTGTCCAGGCGGTGCTTCGATACTTTTCGGAACGTCGACCACGCCGTGTGCCCCCAACCCGTAGGTGATCGGCTGGACCGATTCTGAATCGTGCGCGACGAGCGTCAGATTCCGTGCGTTGACGACCGAGACCGCAGCCGACGAGCCGTCGACGAACACCGGTCGCGTACAGTCGTATGCCAGTGCAAATCGGGCGAGTGAGAGATACAGCGCGATATCGTCGACAGCCTCGAGCGCCCGATCGACAGCCTCGCGAGCATCGGTCAGTGTCTTCTCGAACTCGCTTGCGACCGTCTCCTCGCGGTCGTCGATCGCTGCAGTGAGATCCGAGCGAAGCGTGCGTAACGTGGCACCGACGAAATCGGTCGCGTCGGTCGCATCGGTCGGCATTGCATCCCGAACCTGATCGATCGTCACGTCGGTCTCAGCGAGGAGGTGGTCCTCGAACGCGTCGCGAAACCCGGAGACATCGCGGACGCCGTCGTCTCGAAGCGTCTCGATCAGGTCGAGCGCGTTTGCGTCCATATCCTCGACCGTTCCGAGTGCAGTGCGGAGCCGATCGAGTTCCTCGTCGGCACCCTCACGGACTCGTCCCCGATCCCCATCGAGCGCAGCGAGTGCCTCGGCGGCCTCTACGAGCGTCTCTCGGTCGAGGTCGGCGATCGCCGAGAACGGGCCGGTATCGACGCCGGCGTCGAGCAAGGCGAGCGCTGCCTCGACGGCCGCGTGCTCGCTTCCGTCACGCTCGTCGTAACGCTCGTACGCCATGAGGACGGCCCCTCGATCGGCCTCTTCGAGCGCGGCCCAGGCATCGCGTGCATCGAGCACGTTGTCGAGTCGGCCCTCCATCGCTTCTCGGCTGGTAACGGGCGTCAGGACCCGAATTTGATCGGCCGCACGCTGAGTGACGGCGTGGTCGACAGCCAGATCCAGCAGCTCCTTGTACGCCGATCGGGCATCGCTCGTCGCCAGGATCTCCATTCCGTCACCGCCAGTCGCTCGACGCAGGATCCGCGTCGCTCGACCGCGTGCGAGACCCGCCTCGGAAAGGGCCCGCACATCGCCGCTCTCGATCGCTTGAATCGCCCGCTCTCGGCCAAGCCCCTCGACCAGTCGTTCCCGCGTCTTCGGACCGACTCCCCAGTACTCCTCAAGTCGCATAGACCACGGTTCGCGTCAATGGCCTTGAACGCTATGTCATTCGGTGAGGCTCATCGACGCCTACCGAAGCGCCACAGCGCTTCGTTGAGTATACACGGTCGTGTCGATCCTCTCGCCCGTACACCCGATCGAATGCTCGATCGGGCCGCAGCGATCGAACGAGACCGATCGCACGGATAGTCGTCCCACCAGGCACTGTTATCGTCGGCTGAAACTGGGCGACGACGACGCACATATCCACGTTCGTGGATAAAACTCAGGACGGGACGCCGTCGGGAGAGCACAAACACGGGGATTTTTATTCGCTCGGTGACCTACGATGTACCATGACTGATGGGCGGGGCGACACTCCCCGGCGAACAGGAATGACCGAGAAGTGCGGCGTTGTCGGCGTCTCACTGAACGGTCGAGACGCAGCACGACCGTTGTACTACGCGCTCTATGCACTCCAGCACCGCGGCCAGGAATCCGCGGGCATCGTCACCCACGATGGCTTTCAACAACACAGCCACGTCGATATGGGGCTCGTCGGCGACGTGTTCGATGAGAGTGACCTCAACGTACTCAACGGACCGACAGGGATTGGCCACGTCCGGTATCCGACAGCCGGCTCGGTCAACTCCTGTTGTGCCCAGCCGTTTTCGGTCTCGTTCAAGAGCGGCTCGCTTGGCCTGAGCCACAACGGCAATCTCGTCAACGCTGACGAGATCCGAGATGAACTCGCCGCCGCAGGCCACGCGTTCACCAGCGACGGCGACACGGAGGTTATCGCCCACGACCTTGCACGGAACCTCTTGGAGGAGGATCTCGTCCGGGCGGTCAAACACACGATGCAGCGGATCCACGGCTCCTATTCGCTGACGATTAGCCACGACGATACGATTCTCGGAGTCCGCGATCCACAGGGCAATCGGCCGCTCTGTATCGGCAAACTCGACGACGGCTACATTCTCGCCTCCGAGTCGGCAGCGATCGACACGCTTGACGGTGAACTCGTCAGAGATGTCAAGCCGGGCGAGTTGATCGTCCTGCAACAGGACGGCCAGGGCTTTGACTCCTACCAGCTGGTCGAGAAAGACAACACGGCCCACTGCTTCTTCGAACACGTTTATTTTGCCCGCCCGGACAGCGTCATCGACGAGACGCTCGTCTACGAGGCCCGCCGAAACCTCGGGCGCAAGCTCTGGGAGGAAAGCGGCGTCGAGACCGATGTCGTGATGCCGGTTCCCGACTCGGGCCGTGCGTTCGCGTCCGGCTACGCCGACGCCGCAAGCGAGACGACCGCAGACGGTGACGATCGACCCGAGGACGACGACGGTGTCGAGTTCGCGGAGGGGCTGATGAAAAACCGTTACGTCGGCCGGACGTTCATTATGCCGACCCAGGACGAGCGCGAACGCGCCGTCCGGCTCAAGCTCAACCCGATCAAGTCCACGGTCGAGGGCAAAACGGTCACCGTCATCGATGACTCGATCGTCCGCGGGACCACCTCGACCCAACTGGTCCAGTTGCTCAAAGACTGTGGTGCCGAGGAGGTCCACGTCCGCATCGGCGCGCCGGAGATCGTCGCGCCGTGTTACATGGGGATCGACATGGCAACCCGCGACGAGCTGATCGCTGCGGACAGATCGACCGACGAGATCCGCAACATGATCAGCGCCGACAGTCTCGCCTACCTCTCGACGGATGCCGTCGCCGACGTTCTCGGGAAAGAGCGGATCGACCTCTGTCTCGGCTGTGTCACGGGGAAGTATCCTTACGACATCGACGGCGAGGAGACCGATCGGGACGTGAGCCGGCCCGAGATCGGTGGGCAGCCGATGCGAGCGGACGACTGACTGTTTTACTGATATCGTCGCGTTTCCACTGCTCTTTTCGCTGTCTCGCTGCTATCCTCGATCTTGGCGAGAAAGACGTACGCCGGTCCGACCTCACTGGGCTGGCTCGGACGTCCCATCGGTACGTCCGCTTCGAGATCGTGCTGCGTTGCGATCGAACGGTCTCGGATTGCCCGACATCGGCGTTCGAGAAACGAAGCCAGTAGGCGCTGCTCGATACAACGATCGCGTCGCTTGAGAGAGAGAGGTTTGAGCAAGACCGGTGCCGGTCTCAGTACGCCGCGTGTAACAGGAGGTAGACGACGATTCCCAGCGAGAACGAGATCAGCCACAGAGTCGCCGCGATCCGGCCGATGCGTGCGTGGCTGGTGCGACGGAGGTCGTCGATCGGACGGGATACAGCGAGCAAGAGCACGTAGTACACAAGCGGGATACACGCGACGGCCAGCAGGATGTGGATCGCCAGTATCGGCAGGTAGACGAACTGGTAGACAGTGTCGGGGCCGGGGAACGGTTGTGGGCCGCCGATTGCGACCAGCCGGTAGAGATAGAACGTCAGAAATGCCACGAACAACACGAACGAGGCGACCATCGCGGCTCGGTGCCTATCGACTGCTCCACGGCGGATCGCCCGCCAGCCGATCGTGATCGTCCCGATCGCAGTCAGGCTGATCGCGACGTTGAGGTGGGGGATCAGATCCAGAAACCACTGTGGTGCAGTCGGCACCGTCGAAGACGGGATTCTGCCGCCTGCTGCTGCGAATACTACCACGAGCGAGACCACGCTTAGAATCGCAGTGAGAGAGCGAACGCGATCACGAGGGACATACTCCATAGCTGGTGGTTAGCGTGGTCGCAGAAATGGATTACTGTCCCGGAGTGTCCGTGTGTTTCGATCGGTCGATGCAAAATCGGCAGCGATTGGTAACGCTTTGGCTGTCTGTGGCGATCGACAAAGCGACACGTAACCGTCACTCGAGACGACGGCGCTACCGCTGTGTGGCGTAGTTTCCTCAGAAGTTATGCGTGGGTGATGTCCGCGAAGGGAAATCACCTGCATCGGTAGTGGCGGGATGTCCGCCCGTGCGATGCGTGGGACCGGATTTGAACCGGCGGACCCCTACGGGACAGCGCCCTCAACGCTGCGCCGTTGGCCTGGCTTGGCTACCCACGCTCGCGGTCTCTTGCTGCACTCAAACGTATCCAGTGTGATTATAAAAGCCCTTTCCTTTGAACCGGCGCCTGCGCTGGAATCACACGCCAACGACCCAAGCGGTGATTTGAAATGCGACAGTTGCCAAAGTATAACATGGCCAAGTATTCGACCGGTTCCTCGTCCGGTGGCGGTGGGACGAACTGTGAACTGTGTGGCTCCGAAAGCAACTCGCTGCGGTTGGCACAGGTCGCCGGTGCCGAACTCGAGGTCTGTTCGGACTGTGCGCCCCACGACGACAGCCAGACGACGGGGCGAGGACAGCAGGGACATCGGGGACAGGACAGTGCCGGCGGCAGCTCCGGTGGCTCCCGTGACGAAACGAGTCGTAAAAAGAAGGCCGCCCAGAACGTCGCCAAGGCGAATCCGGTCTGGGACGGCGACTCCGAGCATTGGGAGAAAGAAGGGACGAACTACGACGACGATCCGCTTCCGTACCTCGTCTCGGACTACGGTGACGTCCTCGTCGAGGCCCGACGGGAGGCCGGACTACAGCGCGAAGAGCTCGCCGACGAACTCGGCGCACGCGAACAAGACCTCCTCGCGATCGAACAGGGGCGAGCCACGCAGGCCGGCGTCGGCGGTGGTCTGATCGACGTGTTAGAAGAGCGACTCGACGTTCAGCTCGCCGAGTAAGTCGCTCGTCGAAGACAGCACGGAGACACTCGTCGTAGTCACGTGCTGTTCGCCACCTGACTGCCGTGGCAGCGCCCGGTACAATCTATTACTGTCGTGAGAGTGATGATCGTTCTATGGGAATCGATTACACACAGCTACGGGATCCGAACGTCGAGTATACGATGCGAAATCTCTCGTCGGAGTCGATGCAGCTCACTCGGGACCGGGGCGATCGAGAGATCGAGATCACGGACGTCCAGACGACGATGGTCGACGGCAACTTCCCGTGGACACTCGTCCGGATCTATACCGACGCCGGCATCGTCGGCACCGGTGAAGCCTACTGGGGCGCAGGCGCACCTGAACTGATCGAACGGATGACACCGTTTCTCCAGGGCGAGAATCCACTGGACATCGATCGACTCACCGAGCATCTCGTCCAGAAGATGTCCGGCGAGGGTTCGATCGGCGGCGTCACCGTCACTGCGATTTCGGGGATCGAGGTCGCGCTGCACGACCTCGTCGGTAAGCTCCTCGATGTCCCCGCCTACCAGCTGCTCGGTGGCAAGTTCCGCGACGAGATGCGCGTCTACTGTGACTGTCACACCGAAGAGGAGGCAGATCCGATCGCGTGTGCCGACGAGGCCGAACGCGTCGTCGAGGAGCTCGGCTACGACGCTCTCAAATTCGATCTCGACGTCCCGAGCGGCCACGAACGCGATCGAGCGAATCGACACCTCCGGAACGTCGAAATCGAGCACAAGGCCTCGATCGTCGAGGCGATCACCGAACGCGTCGGCTCGCGGGCCGACGTCGCCTTCGACTGTCACTGGTCGTTCTCCGGTGGCAGCGCGAAACGACTCGCCAAGCGACTTGAGGAGTACGATATCTGGTGGCTCGAAGACCCCGTTCCGCCGGAGAACCACGACGTCCAGCGCGAGGTCACCCAATCGACGGCGACGCCGATCGCGGCCGGCGAAAACGTTTATCGCACGCATGGCCAGCGTCAGCTCCTCGAAAATCAGGCTGTCGATATGATTGCCCCGGACATGCCGAAAGTCGGTGGCATGCGCGAGACACGGAAGATCGCCGATCTCGCCGATCTTTATTACGTTCCGGTCGCGATGCACAACGTCGCCTCGCCCATCGCGACGATGGGCAGCGTCCACGTCGGTGCGGCGATCTCGAACGCACTCGCCGTCGAGTACCACTCCTACGATCTCGGCTGGTGGGAAGATCTCGTCGAGGAGGATGTCATCGAGGACGGCTACATCCAGGTTCCCGAGGAGCCAGGCCTGGGTGTCACGCTCGATATGGATGCCGTCGAGGAGCATATGGTCGAGGGCGAGGAGTTGTTCGACCCGGCGTAGGTGCGGAGCCAGCGACTCTCTGAACGATTATTTCGACCCTCGATAGCGTAGGAGTTCCCCACCTTTCACGGTTAGGGAGCCTCCCGTTTCGCCTCAGAGGCGATTTCTTCGATCCGCAGCGTCCGATATACTGATCGTGACGGACGAAACAACGCTTCGCGAAGTCGACGCACCGATCGAGACTGTCCGGCCGGGTGGACCGAACGAATGGGGGCCAACGCTCTTTTGGACTGCACACTGAGTCGGTCTATGGTAATTCCCCTGGAGATGGGCTGGCGGCAGCTACTGTTCCAGAACTGGCCGATCGATCCGGACGTAATGGATGCCCATCTACCCGACGGGCTGGAACCTGACGTGCACGACGGGTCGGCGTGGCTTTCGATCGTGCCGTACACGAACGTCGCCGTGCGGCCGAAGGGAATGCCCGAACAGCTCGGAGTCCGGCTGCCGGAGCTCAATGCCAGAACGTACGTCACTCGCGACGGCGTCCCCAGCGTCTACTTTTTCAGTCTCGACGCACAGGGGGTTTCAAGCGTCGTCGGGGCACGGCTCTTTCACCATCTGCCCTACTATTATGCACGGATCTCGATCGAGTGGGCTGACGGACGAGTCCACTTCAGCAGCCGCCGTCTGCATCCGGGTACACGACCTGCCCAGTACGAGGGAACCTACTGGCCAAGCGGCGAACCGTTCGCGGCTCCCGACGATCCGTTCGGCGAGTTTCTCGTCGAGCGCTATCGGTTCTACACGGAGGCCCAGGACGGTTCGATTCGGTACACGGACGTCGATCACGATCCCTGGACGCTGTACCCGGCTACCGCCGAGATCGAGACGAACACGCTACTGTCGGCCCACGGCTTCGAAGAACCCGATACTGACCCGGTGTGCTTCTACAGCCCGGGTCTCGACGTGGTTGCCTCACGCAGCCACCGGCTGGAGCGCCGCGAACTGGCGTGATCGATCGACCAGGTCGCAGTCGACTGGAGTGCCCGATCGACCGGGCACACTGAACTGTCCAATCGACTGCCGGAGCCGTGGCGATCGCACCGGGCTGACTCGGTTCGACCCTCTTCTCTTGGCACCACAAATTTGACCCCCGGCCCCAATCGATCGGTATGAGCGATCGATCGGACCCCCATCGAGCCGTCGAGAGCGGCGACGGCTCTCACCATCCGGGTCCGCCGCGTTTCGTCACGGTCGGCGAGAGGATCGGCAATCCAAACGGTCACGAGATGGAGACCCGAGACGATCTGGCCCCGTGGAATCCGGACCCGACTGGCGAGTACGAGTGGGCCGTCATCGATGCTCCCGACGGGTCGACCGCGAAGCCGACTGACGAGCCGATCGCCGAGTTCGAACCGGACGTTCCGGGTGTGTATACGCTCAAGCTCGACGCCCCCGACGGCAGACACGAACTGACGGTACGTGCGTTTCCAGCCGACGCCGACGACGCGCCGCGACCACAGCTGTCACTCGACGCGCGGGTCGTCGACGATCGGGTCGAACTCGTGGCATCGACAGCGATCGCCGACGAAGCGACCGCACCCGAAGCCGAAACTGCGATCGACGTCGAGTACTACGTCGACGATCGGGACGGCGTCGAACTCTCCTCAGGAGGGACGATCCCGATCGAGGAGATCACCGAGTCGGCTCGGATCTATGGCGTCGCCGTCGGCGATCGCCACTCCGTTCCGGACGCGATCGAACTGGTGGCCGTCGAGGCCGAGGAGGGTGACGCGAACGAACCGATCCGGATCGAACACCCCTTCGAGCCCCCCGAGTGGGTCGAGGACGCGATCATCTACGAGCTGTTCACGCGTCGGTTTCCCGACCAGGACGAGCCGACGTTCGAGACGATCGCCGATCGGCTGGACCACCTCGATCGGCTCGGCGTTGACGTCGTCTGGCTGACACCGTTTCTCGACGCCGAAAGCGGGTTCGGGACGCCGATGGACCGCGGTGGGCCACACGGGTACGATACGATCGACTACTTCCGCGTCGATCCGGCACTCGGGACGATGGCCGATTTCGAGGCGCTGGTCGACGCCTGCCACGATCGGGACATCAGGGTCGTCTTCGATCTCGTCATCAACCATACGGCGGCGACACATCCGTTCTACGAGGCTGCCATCGAGGAGACACACCCGCTTCACGACCGGTATCGCGACTGGTACCGGTGGGAGACCTTCGAGGATCGAGAGGCCGACACCTACTTCGGCTGGGAGGGGCTGCCGAACCTCGATCACAGCAGCCTCGGAGTTCGGGCGTATCTGCTCGCAGTCGTCGACTTCTGGGCCGAGCGAGTCGACGGAATGCGGGCCGATGTCGCCTGGGGTGTTCCACTGAGCTTCTGGACGGAGGTCCACGATCGAGTGACGAGCGCGGACAGCGAGTTTTTCCTGCTGGACGAGACGCTCCCCTCCGACGTAGAGATGGGCGGGGGCCGGTTCCACGTCCACCACGACGACGTTCTCCACGGGGTACTCAAGCGGTTGGGGGAGACAGTCCGGGAGCGGCCGCCGGATGGAGCCACGATTGCTGCTGGAGCCGACACCGCTGGAAACGGTACAGAGGACGCCGATACGGATGTTGCCGTCGCTGATGCGTTCGCTACCGGCGTCGATCGCGTAGAGACCACGACGGCCGACGCGATCCTCGACGCGGTCGAGGAGCGAGCACGCCGCGGTTCCCACCCGGACTCGGAGTGGCTGCTATACATCGAGAACCACGACACTGATCGGTATCTCGCCGAGTACGGCCGGGACCCACAGCGGGCCGCGGCTGCGGCGACCGTCACGCTTCCGGGGTCACCACTGCTCTACTACGGCCAGGAAACCGGCCTCACTGGTCGGCGCGCTCCGATGAACTGGGCGACGTTCGACGAAGACCTGCTGTCGTACTACGAGCGCCTGCTCGAGTGCCGACGGACGGAGCCGGCGCTCCGGACGGCTGCCACGCTCGATCGGATCTCCTACGAAACGGATACCGACATGGCCGTCGCCTTCGCCCGATCGGCACCCGAAGACGATCGACGCGTCGTCGTCGCGATTCAGTTCGGCGAGGGGACAGCATCGGTAACAGTAGCGGAACCGATCGACGGGACAGATCTGTTGACCGGCGAGACCGTGGTCGATCCCGAGACGGGAGCGATCGTCGTCGATAGCGTCGTCGTCCTCGAAGCGGCCTCCGGGATAGCGGGCTGAGACGAATCGGCGTCGCCGATCGGCGGCAGCGGTGCGTTCCTCGAAGACTTTGAGGCCGAGTCGGTCACCATCCATCCGATCGAGCCCTAATCCGATCGCGTGACTGCCGGCGGCGACACCGTTGGGTCGCTGTGTGTGAATTTATTTATCGGGAGGGTGAATCCCACGGTACGATGGGACGAGACTCCAGATTCGACAGCTCCGTATTTGTCGTCGCGTACCGGTCCAGCAACCAGGGAGGGCAACGATGACTGGCGCGCAAGCGATCGCCGAGCGCGTCGTCGACAACGGCGTCGTCGCGGTGTTGCGTGGCATCGATGAGGACGATATCGTCCCCGTCTCCCGAGCAATGTACGAGGCGGGCGTGGGCACACTCGAGGTCACCGCCGACGAGCCACACGCGAGCGACAAGATCGCCGCGATCGATCGGGAACTCGCGGAGACGGACGCGGTCGTCGGTGCCGGTACCGTTCTCGACGCCGCAAGTGCACAGGCTGTGATCGATGCCGGTGCCGAGTTGGTCGTCTCACCACATACCAGCAGGGACGTTATCCGAACCTGCAACCGACACGGCGTCCTCGCAGCGCCGGGCGTCATGACGCCGACGGAAGCCGTCGCCGCGATGGAAGCCGGCGCAGATATCCTGAAGATGTTTCCGGCGTCGACCGTCGGCCCGAACCACATCGGGGCGCTTAGCGGCCCGCTCGGCGACGTCGACATCATTCCGACGGGTGGCGTCTCGCCGGATAACGTCGCGGATTACATCGACGCGGGCGCGGTCGCCGTCGGCGCTGGCGGCTCGATTCTGAACGAGGAGGCGATCGCAGCCGGCGATATGGACGGCGTTCGGGAGACTGCGGCCGAGTTCGTCGCCGCAGTTGAGGACGCCCGGAGCGACTGAGACGCGTCGATCGGTTACCGATCTGGCAGTGTTACACGTGGGGTTTCGGTCGACAGGTAGTCCCTTCCCAACTGTTGGCTGATGAGTCGAATCGACGAGCGATAGCTGGGTCGGCTCGTCAGCTCGAGCGCGGAACGCCATCGGTCACCAGGTTACTCGGCTGCACAACTCGACACCAGGCAGCACCAATCCGATCTGTACTTTCGATCGGCGACCGTCGTTCACGAATCGATCGTATGCGGCCGTTCGTCTTCCCGAATGACTCTCGAACGGGGAGTTGCAGAAGCCGATTGAACGGGGGTAGACGCTTGGTTGCTGAGGGCTGTCCGATCGGGTGTAAACGGTTGCGATGGGAGATCAAAACCGAGTAGTACCGACGCTGTTCGGGCGACATTCAAATATTTACTACTGATAGGGTAAATCTTTTATCGGCCGCTCTCCTTAGCCGGGATATGAAAGCGATCGCAGTCGAACCCGGCGCTGGCGAACCGGTCATCGTTGAGCGCCCTCGCCCCGAACCCGCTTCCGGCGAGGCCCTCGTCCGAACTCTTCGCGTCGGCGTCGATGGAACAGATCACGAGGTCATCGCTGGCCACCACGGCAACGTTCCCGATGGCGACGATCGACTCGTCCTCGGTCACGAGGCTGTCGGAGTCGTCGAAGACGCGAACGGTACGAACCTTACGGAGGGCCAGTACGTCGTCCCTACGGTCCGTCGGCCACCGAACGGGACGAACGAGTACTTCGAGCGTGGCGAACCCGATATGGCACCCGACGGAAAGTACCTCGAACGCGGCATCGTCGGTGCCCACGGATTCATGTCGGAGTATTTCACCAGTCCCGCCGAGTACCTCGTCCCGATCTCCGAAGAGCTGGCCCCGCTCGGCTTCCTCGTCGAACCGATCAGTATCAGCGAGAAAGCGATCGAACACGCCGTCGCCTCCCGATCGGCGTTCGAGTGGGAGCCAGAGTCGGCGATCGTCCTGGGCAACGGCTCGCTCGGACTCGTCACGCTCGCGATGTTCGAGCACGTCCTCGACATCGATCGAACCTACTGTCTCGGCCGGCGCGATCGGCCCGACCCGACGCTGGATATCATCGACGAACTCGGGTCGACGTACGTCGACTCCCGAGAAACGCCAGTCTCCGAGATCCCCGCCGCCTACGAGCCGATCGACCTCGTCTACGAGGCGACCGGCTACGCAAAACACGCCGTCGAAACGGTCGACGCGCTGGCACCGAACGGCGTCGGTGTACTGCTGGGCGTCCCCGAACCCTGGGAGTTCGAGATCGACGGTGGGAAACTCCACCGGGAACTCGTTCTCCACAACAAGGCCCTGCTCGGGACGGTCAACTCCCATCGTGGTCACTTCGAGTCCGCTATCGACAGTCTCGACCAGTTGCCCGGCTGGTTCACTGACGACCTGGTTACGGGCGTCTACGGCCTCGACGAATTCCAGGCCGCCTTCGAGCGAGACGACGAGATCGTCAAAACGGCGGTCGAGTTCGCTTCGATCTGATCGAGGCTGGCATCTCGGACACGCTACTCTGCCGTCCCGAACGATTTTGTTCTCTCGGCTCGAACGTGCCCTGACCTGCCCTCTCGAGCAGTTTCAGGCCTGGTGGCGCGACCAGCGCCTGACTCGCCGTTTCGAGCGATCGTGCGGTCGATCGGACGCCGATGGTTCCGATCGACGATCCATGGCCTGCTGGAGCCGATCTCGAGATGGAAACTATTACTACCTTCCGAGTAAGTATTTGCCACATGGGTGTAGATTACACGCAGTTACACGATCCAAACGCCGAGTACACGATGCGAAATCTCTCGGCGGAGTCGATGCAGCTCACTCGGGATCGGGGCGATCGAGAGATCGAGATCACGGACGTCCAGACGACGATGGTCGACGGCAACTTCCCGTGGACACTCGTCCGAATCTATACCGACGCCGGCATTGTCGGCACCGGTGAAGCCTACTGGGGCGCAGGCGCACCCGAACTGATCGAACGGATGGGGCCGTTCCTCCAGGGCGAGAATCCGCTGGACATCGATCGCCTCACCGAGCATCTCGTCCAGAAGATGTCCGGCGAGGGCTCGATCGGCGGCGTCACCGTCACCGCGATTTCGGGGATCGAGGTCGCGCTGCACGACCTCGCTGGGAAAATTCTCGACGTTCCTGCCTATCAGCTACTCGGCGGCAAGTTCCGCGACGAGGTGCGCGTCTACTGTGACTGTCACACCGAAGAGGAGGCAGATCCGATCGCGTGTGCCGACGAGGCCGAACGCGTCGTCGAGGAACTCGGCTACGACGCCCTGAAGTTCGATCTCGACGTGCCAAGCGGTCACGAAAAGGACCGTGCGAACCGTCATCTGCGCAAGCCCGAGATCGAGCACAAGGCCTCGATCGTCGAAGCCGTCACCGAGCGCGTCGGCTCGCGGGCCGACGTCGCCTTCGACTGTCACTGGACCTTTTCGGGTGGCAGCGCGAAGCGACTCGCCAAGCGACTCGAGGAGTACGATATCTGGTGGCTCGAAGACCCCGTTCCGCCGGAGAACCACGACGTCCAGCGCGAGGTCACCCAATCGTCGGTGACGCCGATCGCCGCCGGTGAAAACGTCTACCGGACCCACGGCCAGCGTCGACTCATCGACGAACAGGCCGTCGACATCATCGCACCCGACATGCCCAAGGTTGGCGGCATGCGCGAGACGCGAAAGATCGCCGATCTGGCGGACCTCTACTACATGCCCGTTGCGATGCACAACGTCGCTTCCCCCGTTGCGACGATGGGGAGCGTCCACGTCGGTGCGGCGATCTCGAACGCACTCGCCGTCGAGTACCACTCCTACGATCTCGGCTGGTGGGAAGACCTCGTCGAGGAAGACGTCATCGAAGACGGCTATATCCAGGTTCCGGAGGAGCCAGGCCTGGGTGTCACGCTCGATATGGACGCCGTTGAGGAGCACATGGTAGAGGGCGAGGAGCTCTTCGACGAGGCGTAACGACGTCTGCCGATCGGTTTCGCTTTTTTCGAGAATCCGGTAGCTGATTCTCGATCCACCCGCGATCGTGTCTCGGTGTACTGCCGATGTGCGGCTCCCGTTTGGTGAAGGTTTTATCGAGTTCGTCGGGGTTACACACACCGTGACACCAGAGAGACTTACTCGACGCGGACTGCTCCGTATCGCTGGCGGGACCGTCGCAGCGAGTGGTATCGGACACACAGCAGTGGCCACTGACACCGATCGTGCTGCCCAGTTCTCGGACGACGAAGAGACCACTGCACAACCGGTCGAGGGAGAGTATACGGACATCTACCAGGAGACGATCGACGACGTCGTTCTCGTCAGTGTGGTCGGCGAAGACCCGGAGGCACCCGGCGGGCTCGGCTCGGGCTTCGTGATCAGCGATGGCTACGTCGTGACCAACGACCACGTCGTCATGGGTGCATCCGAGGTCGAACTCCAGTTCCGTGACGAACAGTGGCGAACCGCGTCGGTCGTCGGCACGGACATCCACAGCGATCTGGCCGTCTTGGAGGTCGACGATATGCCCGAAATCGCCGACGGGCTCTCACTCACAGCCGCGGATCCCGTTATCGGACAGGAAGTACTCGCACTCGGGAACCCGCTCGGGTTCGATGCCTCGATCTCACAGGGGATCGTCAGCGGGGTCGATCGATCACTGCCGAGTCCGACCGGGTTCTCGATCCCGGCGGCGATCCAGACCGATGCGCCGGTCAACCCTGGGAACAGCGGCGGCCCGCTCGTGACCCTCGATGGCGACGTCCTCGGCGTCGTCTTCGCTGGCGCAGGCCAGAACATCGGATTTGCGATTTCGGCTGCGCTAGCCGAGCGGGCCATCCCATCACTCATCGAAGACGGCGAGTACGAGCACGCCTATATGGGCGTTGGCGTCGCCCCGGTCGGACCAGTGATTGCCGAAGAGAATACGCTCGAGGAACCACGCGGCATCCTCGTTACCGAAACTGTCGACGACGCGCCGGCAGACGGCGTGCTCGAGCCAGCCGACGAGACAACGACCGTCGACGGCGTCCCCGTCCCCATCGGTGGCGACGTGATCGTCGCGATCGATGGCGAGGAAATTCCCAATCAGGAACAGCTTTCGTCGGTACTCGCGCTCGAAACAGCGCCGGGCGACGTGATCACGATCGAGGTCATCCGGGATGGTGAGCGAGAGACCGTGGAGATGGAACTGGAGCCGCGACCGGACGTCGATCTACCCTGACGTGTGTGACGGCCCCGTGGCTACTTCGGCCTGACGCGGGTGTGTGGCAGCCCCGCGGCTACTCCGGCTCGTCGAGGTCTTCGTGGGCGTCTTCGGGGACCTCAGGCTCTTCTTCTGCGTCTTCGAGCTCTTCGATCTCTTCATCACGCGGTGCGTTCTGGGTTCCCAGATCGTCGTTGCCCTCGTCAACCTCGTCGGGGTCGCGATCGATACGTTCGAGTTCGTCCTCGATTTCGGCTGTTCGTTCTGCCTCGTACTCGTCTACCCTGTCGGTGTCATCTTCAGCCATAGCATCCTGAGGTTGGCTCCGAGACGGGTTGGATGTCGGGCCGTCGAGTGCAACGCTGGTGACGTGACAGTACCCCCGAGTGGACGAATCGTTCGGCGGACACGAAAGACAGATAAAAGACGCTCCGTTGTGAATAGACATATATGGACGTTCCGTACGATCTTACCTCGTACGTCAGGGTGTTGAAGATGGCGACGACACCCACGACTGACGAGTTCTTACAGGTGTCGAAAATCGCGGGCCTGGGAATCATCCTGGTCGGGATCATTGGGTTCATTATCGGCGGCGTGATGCTCTTCCTCCCCGGTGGTGGAGTCTAATGGGTATTTTCGCCGTAAAAACGACGGCGAGTCAAGAGCGTACCGTTGCCGACATGATTATCAACCGTGAGGAAAACGAGATCCATGCCGCACTTGCGCCGGATTCGCTGACCTCCTACGTCATGGTCGAGGCAGACGGGAACGCAGTCTTAGAGCGCGTGCTCGAAGACATTCCCCACGCACGAAGTATCGTCCCCGGCAAGTCGGAGATCACCGAAGTCGAGCACTTCCTCTCGCCCAAACCCGACGTCGAGGGAATCGCCGAAGGCGACATTGTCGAACTCATCGCCGGCCCGTTCAAAGGCGAGAAGGCACAGGTCCAGCGTATCGACGAAGGCAAAGATCAGGTAACAGTCGAACTGTACGAAGCGACAGTTCCGATCCCGGTGACAGTGCGCGGAGATCAGATCCGTGTGCTGGATAGTGACGAACGGTAGTTCGTCAGACCATGCGAACGGCGCGTTGCGCCGTGAGCAGACAGTAACGAGTGCTAACGCTTCTCAAGCAGTCAGCGCGGTACCGGCACACTGCAGAGACCACCGAACAGTAACGAAGCGATCGACTACAACAGCCACATAGGCGAACGCTAACTGGTAGTCTCAACCTGACTGTCGGATGGCTGTGTGTCGGGTTCTTCTGTCTCAGTCTCCGGAACTGTCTGCTCGGCAACGACGTACTGGACTTCGATCGGAACTGACTCGCTCGTGTGTGGCTCGATCGCTGCTGCGAGCTGTTCGGTAAGACCCGGTTCCGGCCCTCCATCAGGCGTAGTAATGGTGATCACGAGCTGGTCGATCGATCGGATCGGGTAGTCGTCACCGAGGTGAACATCGACAGCGGCCAACTCGAGGTGGGCGTAGTCCGGCTGGGCGAGGACGGTGGTCGTTTCTGTCGCAGCGTCAGATTCGAGTTGAGTAGCGTCGAGATCGACGATCGTCGCACCGACGAGCGGGACGAGCAAGATGAGTATCGCCAGCCCGGTGATGGCCGCAAACGCAAGCGTCCGTTTTCGCGCTGCAGAGACGGCAAATAGCCCTGGTGGCCGATACTCTCCGACCCAGAGTGTGAGCAGCGCAGCGGCGTTAATCGAGAGGGTATTGACCAGGACGAGCACCGTTGCGCCGGCAGCCGCGCCGTACATTCCCCAGGCGATCGCGATCCCGGCCGCTGCAGCAGGCGGAATCAGTGCGGCAGCGATCATGACACCGACGATCGCTTCGGAGAGCTCTCGAGTCAGACTTAGAACCCCCGCGACGCCAGCGCCGAGGGCGATCACGAGTGCAAGCAGGTTGGGGGCGACCCGCTCTTCGAGTTCTGCGACGGCGACGATATCGATCCCTGCCGGCTCGAGACCGGCCATTCGGGCGAGGCC